>Ga0116216_10000063_pt1 | contig 99934 bp, 80 predicted proteins | sample Sb_taG_11_FD_89696 | JGI IMG/M metagenome (GOLD analysis project Ga0116216, IMG submission 89696) | Peat soil microbial communities from Weissenstadt, Germany - Sb_50d_3_AS metaG | ecosystem: Environmental > Terrestrial > Soil > Wetlands > Peat | place: Germany: Weissenstadt | collected 2010-09-21 | reverse complement strand
GCGGCGATGATCCGGAGCAGCCAGGTGACGGCGCGCCCGACGGCCCGGACGACCGGCCCGAACAGCCAACCGACGGCCAAGCCGGCGGCGACGACGAGGCGGAGGGCGAACCGGGCCACCTTGGCGATCGCCCGCCCGACGGCCCGACCGCCGGTGACCACGAACCCCGCGAGGACCGTGCACACCTTGGCGATGGCGCCAACGAGGGCCGCCAGTCGCGACCCGCACCATCGTGCCGCCGCCCCGAGTGGCCGCAGGACGGCCCGTAGGGCGTGCCCGCCGCCGGCGAGGAGCCGCCCGACCTGACGGGCGACCCGGCCGACCTGCCGGGCGACCCACGTGACACCGCCACGGGCCGCTCCCGCCCGGCGCAGCGCGAGCTTGCTGACCTCCCAGACGGCGACGAAGGGCACGAGGACGACGGTGAGCGCCCGGGTAGCGGTCCCAGCCGAGGAGTCCACGCCGGTGCGAAGGGCCGGCTCGGGCTGGGCTGCGGCGTCGGGGGCGGCCATCGGCCCCGACACCACAGCCCGCTCTTCTTCTTCCTTGCCCGGGGCCTCCCTGCTACGGGACTCCTCGGCCGTTGTCACCAGTCTGCCCCTCCCTGGTAAGCGCTCGGTAAGGCCTTCAGCCGGCCGGCCGCGGCGTCACCCTTCGCCCCGCTCGTCGGGTGTCCAGCGGAGGTCCGCCTTGTCGAGCACGATGGCCCGCTCCAGGGCCACGATCTCTGGAGACGGCTCCAGGCCGTGCTCCTCACCGAGGACCTTCCGGAAGCGCTGGAAGGCTTGCATGGCCTCGGGTTGGCGCCGGCAACGGTAGAGGGCCAGCATGAGCTGGGCCCACCGCCGCTCACGCAGCGGCTCCTCGTCGACGGCCGCCGTGAGGTCGGGGACGACGCCCTCGTGGTCGCCCAGTTGCAGGCGGCCTTCGAACAGGTCCTCCTCGGCACCGGCCCGGCGCTCGAGCAGCCCGGCCACCTCCCCCGCCCCGTCGGGACTGTCGACGAGGTCGGGCAGCGGGTCGCCCCGCCACAGCTCGAGGGCCAGGCGGAGCTCGGCCACGGCGGCCCCCGGGTGGCCCGAGAGCAGGAGGTCGTGGCCCCGCCCGGCCCGCCGCTCGAAGCGGAACGTGTCGACCATGTCCTTCGGTCCGACCAGCCGGTAGCTCTGCGGCGTGGTCTCGATACTCTCGGGACCGAGCAGCCGCCGGAGGGCCACGATGTGGTTCTGCAGGGCATTGTGGGCCGTCGCCGGCTCGCGATCACCCCACAGCATCCATTCGAGTTGGCCGGTCGACACGGCCCGGCCGATCCGCAAGGCCAGCACGGCGAGCACCGCCCGGACCTTGGGGGAGCCGACCGTCACCTCGTTGCCGGCGACGGTGACCCTGAGCGGCCCGAGCAGGCAGATCTCGAGCTGGTGCGGTCGGCCGACGCCCCGGGTGTCCTTCGAGGGAACCGAGACCTCTCGCGACGGCGACACCGAGACGTCGACCTGCTCCACGGTCAGCGTGGTCCACGCTCCCACGTGGATCCGGTCGCCCGCCTGCAGGGGGAAGCGCACGTTGGGCGGGATTGGCTCGCGCTCGGTGTTCAGATACGTACCGTTGGCCGAGCCCTGGTCGACCAGGGCCCAGGTTCCGTCGGGTTGACGCATGAGCAGCGCATGGTGGCGCGACACGCCGACGTCTTCGAGCGTCCCCGACAGGTCGATCTCGGGCTTCCCGTCCCGAGACCGGCGACCGATGCGGACGTAGTCGCCGACCAGGGTGATGCGACGGCTGTACACCGTCTCGGGGAACTCCATGCCCTCAGGGTCGATCATCTCGTAGTGCTCGCGGTCAGGTCGGACGACGACCTCCCAGACCTCCTCCTCCCACACGGCCACGCTGTCGGACGTCCCGACGGCGTGGCCGCACTTTGCGCACTTCGGTCCGGTCTCGGTCGTCGACCCGCAGTTGGGACAGGTCCCGACCGATCCTGACGGGGCGCCCGCCGCCGGCCGCGCCCCGCCCGGCGTCTTCGCTCCCCTCTGGCCCTTGACCCCCCGACCGGCGCTCAAGCGATCGGGTTCGCCGATCGTCTTCCCGCAGATGCTGCAGTAGTCCGCCGTCTCCGAGGCGTGACCATCCGGGCAGGTCGGCGTCACGGGTCCCGGTCCTGGTCCGGCGGAGCCGTGTTCGACGAGGGTGACCGCTCCTTCCTCGGGGCGACCTCTTCCCGGCCGGTCCGTGCGGTTCGGGTCGACCTGGTCTCGGCCTCCAAGACGTCCTTCGGGTCCACGTGGGCCTTCGGCCTCACGAGGCCCGTGACCGGGTCGACGTACGCGAGCTTCTCCAACCGGTCGACCACGTCCTCGTCGCCCCGCTCTCGGGCCATCGTCATGGCTTTGCCGATGCGGTCGGTGAAGACCTCGTCGTCCCTGACCCTCCAGGCGTCGATGGCCTCCTGGATGGCCTCGGCCATCTCGCTTGCGCCCAAGACCTCGGCCACCCTTTCGTTGATGTGCGTCGACAGAGGCACGTCGTCCGTCCAGGCGGACCGGACCGCGACCTGACATACCCGCTCGCCGTCGACCAGCAGGCTCACCTGGGCCGCCCGCATGGGGACGTCGTCGACCGCCCCGGGAGGCACCCGTACGCAGAGGTGGTAGTCGCGTGACTCGTCGCCCCATGCACCGGTGGGGTAGTCCCCGACCAACGGGTCGACCTCGATCCGGGCAGCGAGCAGGTCGATGTCCGGTTCCAGCTGCTTCAGCACCTCGACCCGGCCGCCCTGAGGCGTGCGGACTTGGAGCGTGACCGCGCCGATCTGCTTCTTGAGGGCTTCGTGCATCATCGACGCGAAATCGGCGCTCAGACCGGCCGGGTCGGGGACGATGTCGTAGGTCCCGAGGAGGGCGGTGGCGACCTTGCGGAGCTCGGCCACGATCCAGTCGGCCCCGACCCCCCGGCAGTCGCATTGGAACACTCCGGCCGCCTTGGCCAGGGCCTTGTCGAGGTCCTGGGCTCTCTCCTCGCTCTCGTTCTTGCCGTCCGTGAGCAAGATGGCGTGGCGAGTGCCGGGCTCGTCGCGTACGAGGTGAGTGGTCAGCGAGATCCACGTGCTCATGGCCGTGCCCCCGCGGGCCTCGATCCGCCGCAGCGCCTCCTTGGCCAGGTGGCGGGCTGGGGCCGTCGCCACGGCGAGCGAGGGCGAGGGTGGGTAGGCCACGACGGCCTGGTGGTTCCCGGTGACGACAGCGAAGCGGACCCCGTCGGGCAGGCTGTCGATGGCCGCCGCCGTGGCCGCCTTGGCCTCCTGCAGCTTGGCCCCGTCCATCGATCCGGAGGTGTCGAGCATGATGACCTCGACCCGGTCCTCGGGACCTCTGTTGCCTCGGCTCGCCGGCCCGCCGACCGACGTCCCTTCGGCCGTGACCGTGATGACCGCGTGCATCCGCGTGGCGCCGGCCGGGAGGAACTCGTTTTGGTAGCACGCGATCTGGAACTCGGCCATCGTCACACCTCGACTGATGTGGTCGGCGCGGCCGGCCCAACCGGGACCACGGCGACCGTGATGTTGTCCTGGCCGCCGGCGTCGAGGGCGGCTTCGGTCAACCGCCGGGCGATATCCAACGGATGGTCGTCCCCGGCCCCGGCCGTCAGCTCGGCCAGCTCCTCGGGTGTCTCGAAGTAGTTCCACAGCCCGTCGGTGCAGACGAGGAGAAGACCAGGCTCGGTCACCTCGTGCTCGGTAATCCGAGGCTCGGTCGATTCGGCGTCGGCGCCGATCCACCGGGTGATCTGGTGGGCCTCCGGGTCGGCGTACGCCGCAGCCTCGGGGACGCCCCGGGCTATCTGGTCCTGTGCCTTCGTGTCGTCGACGGTGAGCAGTCGATGGTCGTCGCGGCCGAGCCAGTAGGCCCGGCTGTCCCCGACATTGCCCACCACCACGTAGCCCGGCACGGCAACGGCGGCGACGAGCGTGGTCGAGGGGGCCAGGTCGCTCGTGTCCCGCCCCTCGCCTTCCATCGCCGCCGCCGACCGCTGGGCCTCCGCGAAGGCGGTCCTCAGCGCGGCGTGGAGCTCAGGCCGGCTCGGCCACTTCATGTCGAGCAGGGCGGCGCCGAGCACGTTGAGGACCGCCCGGGCGGCCGCCTGGGCCGCCCGGTGCGAGCTGGCGGTCGAGGCCACCCCGTCGCACACCGCCACCGCGGCGCGGTCGCCCACGGCCATCGCCTCCACCGCGTCCTCGTTGCGCCGCCGGCGCCAACCCCGGTCGGACACGGTGGCCACGAAACCCTCGTCGACCTCGATCCGCTGCTGCGCCTCGGGGGGGAGCGCGGTCGCGCTGCTGTCTTCGGCCGCCTCGACCACCACCGGGTCGGGCACGAGTTGGCGGCCGCAGGCCTCGCAGTACCGCTCGTCCTCGAAGACCGGGGACTGGCAGGCCGGGCAGGCAGCCACCGCGACGTCGGGGTGGGCGCTCACGTGAGGGTCCGGGGTCGGTAGGCGTTGGCCAGGTCCACGAGGTCGAAGCGCTCCTCGTCGGTGCGGGCCAGCCGGGCCAGGGAGCGGTACGTGCCCTCGACGGACGACCGCAGGACGTCTTCGACGAGCGGGGTGCCGGCCAGCGTCATTTGGCTGTCGGCGGCCGCGGCCCCGCGGACGAGGAGGTTGAGCGCCTGGAGCTGGAGATCCCGGGTCAGGGCCAGGCGGACCGACGGCTCGGCCTGGAGCCGAGTCAGGAGCTCCGAAGCCGCGGCCAGATCGGCCAGGTCCGGGAGTCGGCCGTCGACGTCGGCGCACCACAGCGAGCACAGCGCGACCCCCGCCGCGGCGCGGGAGCTGGACCATTCGGGGATGCGCTGGAGGGCGGTCACGGCGCCGGCGCGGTCGCCGAGTGCGGTGAGCACCCGGGCCAGGCCGAAGCTGGCGCTGGCGAAGCCGGGGTCGGTGGCCGACACGATGTGGTAGTAGCGGGCGGCCAGGCGGAGGTCCTCCGGGCTGCCGAGGTAGGCCGGCCCGCCGTTGACCGAGGCCGACCAGGCCGGGTCGCCCACCGCCGAGAGCTCGCAGCAGACGGCCAGGGCCAGTCGGGGGGCCAGCTCGCCGGGCAGCTCGGCCACCACCGCGTCGAAGTAGGACCGGGCGTCGCCCGGGCGCCCGGCCGCGAGCTGGATGACCCCCCGCCACCAGGCAGCCCGCCACCCGCTGCTCCGGGCCTCCACGGTGTCGAGCTCGGCCTCGGCCTCGTCGAACGCCCCGGCGTCGATGAATGACCGGGCCAGCCGCAGGGCCACCTCGGGTGAGCGTGGGGTCGACGCCAGGACGGCTCGGATCTGCTCCGGGCCCGTGGCTACCACCGTGGCCAGGACGCCGGCCGCCGGGTCGAAGGGGTCGACCGCCGGGACCGGGAGGTTCTGCCACGCGCTGGCGTCGGCGCCGTTGCCGAGCTCGGCGCTGAAGAGCAGGCTGGGGGCGGGCTGGGGTGGCTCCCCATTGACCGCCTGCACTTGCCGAAGGACGCCCATCAGCTGCTCGGCCATCTCGTCAGCCGACTGGAAGCGAGCGCCCGGGTCCGTGGCGGTGGCCTTCAGCAGGAACTGGTGGAACGCCTCGTACCGGGCGAAGGCCGGCACCTCGCCGGCGGGAGGCAATGAGGTGGCGTAGCGCTTCTTGTCGTGGAAGCCGGGGATGTCGAGACAGAGGGCCGCCAGCGTGCGGGCCACCGTGTAGAGGTCGGAGGCGACCGAGGCCCCCGGACCGGCCACCTCGGGGGCCTGGTAGCCGATCGTCCCGTAGAGGGCGCTGTCCTCGTCGTCCATGGCCACGACCCCGCCCAGGTCGATGAGCGTGAGCAAGTCGTCGGTGTGGATGGCGTTGTCCGGCTTGAAGTCGCAGAAGAGCAGCCCGTGCCCGTGCAGATAGGCGAAGGCCGGCAGGATGGCCAGCATGTAGGCGATGGCCTCGGCGACCGGCAGCGACGTCCCGTGTTCGGCCCGGTGCTGGTTGCGGATCTCGCGCAGCGAATGGCCACCGACGTACTCCATGACGATGTAGCCGGCGCCCGCGTGCTGGACGAAGTCGTAGATCTGGACGATGTTCGGGTGCTTGACCTCGGTCAGGAATTGGCGCTCGGCCACCGCGGCGGCCATGCCGAACTCGTCCTCGGAGTCGAGCAGGCCCTTCAGCACCACCCACCGGAAGCCCCTCCGTTCGGCGAGGTTGAGGTTCTGGGCCAGATAGATCCACCCGAGACCCCCGTGGGCGATGCACCCGGCCACCTGGTACTGGTCCCTGATGAGGTCACCCGGATGGAGCTTGGGAGTGAACGAATAGGGCGCACCGCACTGGGGACAGAAGCCCTCCGTCCGTCCGGGCCGGTCGCCGCGCGGTCGGCCCACTTGATGGTCGCAGCGGGCGCAGTAGCGCCGGTGCTCGGGGACCTCGGGGTCGGCCAGCACCACCGAAAGGGGGTCGCGTCGGGGCACCGGCGCCACCTTGACCAGCCCGGCGCCCAGGCTCCCGCGGCCCTCCCGGAAGACCCCCGTCCCCTGGCTCGGCCCGGACGTGGCGCCCCGACCGGGGACGGCCCGGAGCGTGTTGGTGTCGGGCGAGGTCGAAGCGCTTCCCCGGCCAGGGGACGCCGAGGGGACTGACCCGACCGGTCCGCCGTCGGGCACCCCGGCGGCCGAGCTCGGGACGGCGGCCTGGGGGGCCAGGCCGCAGAAACTGCAGTAGCCGTCCTCGATGACGCCGGGCTCGGGGTGGCGCAGGCACGGTTGCCCTTCGGCACTGGGGGTCGGCTGGAGGACGGCGACCGCCGGGGCGGGCGTCGACGCGCCAGGCTCGACGGCCGGTGCCGGGGCGAGGGCCGGCGGCCGGCCGCACTGGTCGCAGTAGCCGTCCTCGTCGATCTGGCCGGTACCCGCGCAGTCCGGCCGCTGGCACCGGACCGTCACGTCGCTGCCCCCGTCCGAGGGCCGACCGTCCGCTGATACTCGACGACGAGGGCGTGGGCCCGGTCGAGATCGCAGGGGGCCGAGTAGAGGACGTCCCTCGCCTCGACGTAGAGCCGGTCCAACTGGCGGTCCTCACTGCGACCGAGCGCCTTGGCCTTGGCCCGGTAGGCCTCGAGCCGGCCCCGGAGCTCGTCGCGCGTCGCCGTGCCGGAGCCGCCAGCGCGCGCCAGCTGGCCGATCCGCTCGCCGAGGTCGGCCGACCGCTGGGCCAGCGCGGGGAGCTGCCGCCGGGCCTCGGCCGGACTCGTCTCGGCCAACCGGCGGACGTCGGCCACGCACCTCTCGAGGTCGGCCAGGCCGGCGGCCGCCTCGTCGAGCTCGGCCCGCTCTGCCTCGGGCGTGAGGACCTTGGCTGCCGTCTCGGTTCTGGCCGACCTGGCCGCGTCGAGAGCCCGACGGTCGTCGTCGAGCGTGGCGGTGACCGAGGCCAGCTCGGCGAGGAGCTCATGACGGGCCGCCCGGGAGTCCCGGATCGAAGCGGCCGCCCGGTCGACCATGGCCGAGATCGACGACAGGGCGTCGTCCGAGAGGGCCAGCGGGTCGCGGTGGGCCAGGTCCTCGGCGTCGACCACCGCCCGCCGGGCCGAGGCCAGCTCGTTGGGTCGCCGGACGGCCGAGCTGTCGGCGGCCGACTCCAAGTCGCCGATGGCCGCCTCGAGAGCGGCCAGGCGGGGCACGATGACCGTCCACACGGCGGCGACTTCGTTGACCAAGGCCATCACGGCGTCGTAGTCGGCCGACATGCCGGCGATCACCGCCTCGACGGTGAGGAGGTCGGTCGGCGCCTCCGCCTCGGTCAGGGCGCGCTGGGCCCCCGGACGGGCCACCGGGACCGACGGGCCGTCGAGCAGCTCGTGCAGGCGGCCGAGCGACGCCCGGGTCGGCGACGACTTGGTGCCTCGTGCGTCGGCCACCCGTTCGAGCACGTCGGCCAGCGCCAGCTGCCCCTGCCACAACGCCGATATCGCCTGCTGGGCCCGGGCCCACTGCTCGGCGGTCGTACCGGCGAGCGACGACGATGCCTCGAGCATTTGTCGCGTCACGTCGTCGTCCAGCTCGACCAGGTTCTGGGCGATCCGCTCGTGGGTCGCCCGTAGGTCGGCGATCCGGCGGTCGATGGTCTCGAGCTGGGACGACATCAGGGACCGGTCTTGTAGGTCGCGGCCGGCGGGGTCGCGGGCACCTTGGTGTACGGCAGCAGGTCACGGTTGTAGAGCTGCTCCCACGTCCCGTCGACCCGCTCGTTGGCGAGGACCCCGTTCACGAAGGCCGTGAACCCCTGGTGGGTCTGGCTGATGGCCATGCCGTAGGGCTCGGGGCTGAACTCGGGCCCCACGATCGTGGTGTTGGGGTCCTGGGCCTGGAGACCGAGGAGGATGGCGTTGTCGGTGGCGATGGCGTCGACCTGGCCCTGTTGCAGCATGAGCAGGCAGTCGGCGAAGTTGTTGTCGCTCCAGGCCACGATGTGGCCGGCCCCGGCCACGGCGACCAGGTTCCCGAAGGAGTCGGCGCCGCCGATCGCGCAGACCCGGCTGTGGCCGAGGTCGGCCGGACCGTTGATCTTCGAGTTGGAGGGCACGAGCAGCTGCTCCGCCGCGTCGTAGTAGACGGTCGAGAAGTCGACCGGGTAGGGGTCCTTGGTGCTCTTGGTCTGGCGGGAGCAGTTGATGGTCATCGTCTCGGCCACGAGGTCCACCTGGCCGGTCGCCACTGCCTGGGACCGATCCGCGTTCGGCACCAGCACGAAGTGCACGGGAGGAGCATCGGCCCCGAAAATGGCCTGGTTCACCTGCTCGATCATGTCGATGTCGAACCCCTTGAGCTGGGCCGTGCCCGGGTTCCGGTAGGCCCACAGGTAGGTGCTCTGGGTGACGCCGGCGACGAGATAGCCCCGGGCCTGTATGTGGGCCATCCAGGAGCCGGCCGGCATGGCGCCCGGCGTGGGCATCGTGGCCGGAGGCGGGTAGCTGGCGGTGCAGTTCGTCGCGTCCGGCGGGGTCGGCGTGGGATGGACCACCTGGGCGCCGGCCGGCAACACCGTCGGCGGGTCGGCCGACCCGGGCGAGGCCGAGGCCGTCGAGTTGCCCACCCCGAGCAAGAGGACCGCGCCGGCGAGCGCGGCCGCGACCATCCGACACCGCGTGGTCGGGGCGGGGGGCCGGGACACGACGCCTACCGGTACTCGGCGATCCGGGGCCGGAAGCCCACCAGGATGAGGACGGCCGCCAGGACGGACAGGATGGCACTGGCCCAGATGAGCCCGGCGATGTCGTCGACCGCTCCGGACATCGATCGGTCAAAGGCCTGCTGGGACGTGGCGATCGCCTGAGACAGATCCCCGTCGAGCGTCGACGAGGCGGCGGGCAGCTGGCTCGCGGCCAGCGTGTCGGCCTCTTGCTCGAGCGTCGGGTTCGCCGAGCCGTCGAGCTGCCTGATGTGTCGGTGCACCCGGCCGTAGGCGGCCAGTGCTCCGTCGATCTGGGCGATCTCGTTGTACTCCTTGGGCGCCGACTGGCTGGCGGCCGAGGTCAACAGGAGGTCGATGTGGTCGACCGTCCTGACGTAGTCGGGCTGGTCCGCGGGGTCCGAGTCCCGGGTGAGCAGGGTCAACTCGTCGTCAGCGGTCATCCGCAGCGCGCCGATCCGGGCCTGGGTGAACACGACCACCGGACTGGACCCGTTGGAGGTGGCTGTGCTGACGGCGCCGCTCTCGAGGCCTACCGCTGCGATGAACCAGATGCCCAGCACGAGCGTCACGACCGTCGACCCGACCAGGAAGGCGTTGAACGTCCGGTGAAAGCGTCGGCTCATCCAGACCTGGGCGACGATCAGGAGCACCAGGAGCACCACGAGCAGGACCGCCGCCAGGGGGACCAGCCACGACCCGTCGGCCGTACCGAGGTCGCTCGAGAGCCGATCGTTCTCCACCCGGTAGAGCTGCGCCGCGGCCGGCAGGATCCTCGTCCGCATCAGGTGGTTCGCCTCACCGATGTAGGCCGCGGCGAGCGGGAAGTAAGCCTGGCGTTCGTTGAACGCCGCCGTCTGGACCAGCCCGGCGTAGATGGGGAGGTCCTCGGAGATCGTTCGGATGGACGAGGCGACGGCCGGGTCGTTCCCGGCCTCCTGGGCCGCCTCGGCCAGGCTGGACGACCCGCTGGCCATGTCGTCCGTGTAGCGGACCCGAAGCCTCGCCGGTTGGACCTGGCCCTGGAGGAAGGAGCCGGCCGCCGTCGTGTCGGCGTCCGAGAGATAGGTGTCGATGGCCTGGGCTTGGACCACGAGGGGCTCGGCCTGCTGCCAGGCGGCCGCGGTCGCCGCGTGCCGCTCGGCCGCCGCCAGGGCCGTCACCAGCCCGACCACGAGGGCCAGGACGGCCAGGCCGACGGAGGCCAGCCGCAGCCGAGCCGGGGTGACCCGGACCTTCGGCCCGCGATCGACGACGGGGCTGCGCGCCACGTCCAGATGCTCCAACGTCACCATCGACTGACCAGTGCCCTCCCCTAGGCCCACAAGCCATCCCCTAACGAGCGGGTGGTCGTGGACCTCACTGTCTGGCCGTTGATTATCACCCGTCCGACCCACATCGTGTCCAGTGCCAGTAATCGCCTGGTAACGCCTCGGGGTTCGGCGGCCATGCCGACGTCCGACGGACCACGTCGCTCGTCCGGCTTCCCAGCCCCTGCTGGGGCGGTCCCCCGATCGGAGCGCACCCGGCGTGACCCGCCGGGTGCTGGGCGTTCACGCCCCTGTACGGCGGATCCGGCTGCTCGGCGGGCGCTCCTGCCTCGAGGTCCGGGAAGTTACTGGGCTGTTACCGGCGCTCTTTACCGTTCCCGTGAGGTCGCCGCAGGTGGATTGGGCGGCCAGACAGCCGGATCGGGCTCCCCGATCGGGTCGGCAGGAACGGAGGGACCGGCCAACCGGGATGGCCCGGCGCCCGGGGCGACGCCCCGGGGCGCGGTCCGGACCTTCGAGACGGAGAGCGAGGAGGCAGCGACATGGCACAGCTGACAGACCAATTGGCCAAAGTGGCGGCCGACCGGCTCGAGCCCGGCGAGGTCATCATGGCCGGCGCCCGGTGCGTGCCCGTCGGGGCGACCTCACGCCGGGCCCTCACCTTCGGCCTGGCCGGTGCGCTCGGCGGGACGGTCCTCACCAAGTTGGGAGCCCCGGCCGACCACGCCCTCCACGGCGAGTCGCTGCCCCACGATCTGGCGCTGGGCCTCACGGAGCGCCGGATCCTCGTCTTCGCCGTGAGCACCCTGACCGGTCGGGCAACGAAGGTGATCCGTTCGGTCCCGCTCGCCCACGTCGTCGGGGTCGACAACGAAGAGAGCCGGTCCCTCGGCCGCAAGATGCCGCGGCTCCGGCTCCGGTTCACCGACGGGTCGACACTGGCGCTGGAGGCCCCCGGCCAGGTCCCGGCGGCCCGCGGCTTCTCACAAGCGCTCACCCAGATGGTCTCGGGGCGATCCCTCGCTGAGGCGTCGGACAGCCTCGTCGACGGGGAGGAGTCCTCGCATGCCTGACACCCCGAACGGCGAGAACCCCGTTTCGCCGCCGACCGGTCAAGGACCGATCGCCGGCGCCGCTCACGGCTCTTCGGCCCACGGCTCTGCGGTCACCCGCGCCAAGTGGACGATCGCCATCGGCCTCCTCGTGACGGTCGTCGGGGTGGTGCTGACCGCCGCCACCTATGCCATGGCCGCGTCCAATCCGAACGGTGGGCACTACGTCATTGCCTTCGGGCCGGTCATCTTCGGCCTGCTCACGCTGGCCCGGGGGATCCGGGCGCTGAGGATGACCTCTCGACCAGAGATGGGCCGACAGTCCTAGCCCGCGTTCTGCGTCGACACCCACCGCCGGGTGGGCCGTCGGCGCGGGCCGAACGTGGCGCGAATGACGGGATGCGACCGCACGGCTCAGCTGAAGACCGCGCCAGCCATCGGCTCGACAGGGAACCGGGATTCAGTTGATGTGCCGCTCCGTGTCGGCCCAGTACTTGTCCCGCAGCTCGCGCTTCAGCACTTTGCCTGACGGGTTGCGGGGCAGGGCCTCGACGAAGTCGACCGAGGTCGGGCACTTGTAGTGGGCGAGCAGCGTGCGGCAGTAGGCGATCAAGTCGGCCGACTCGGCGCTCCCATCGGGGGCCCGGACGACGACCGCCTTCACGGTCTCGCCCCACTTGGCGTCGGGCACGCCGATGACCGCCGCGTCCACCACCGTCGGGTGTGACAGCAAGGCGTTCTCCACCTCGGCCGGGTACACGTTCTCCCCGCCCGAGACGATCATGTCCTTGATGCGGTCCTGGAGGAAGAGATAGCCGTCCTTGTCGAGGTAGCCGGCGTCGCCGGTGCGCAGCCAGCCCCCTTCGACGAGGGTCTTCGCCGTGTCGTCGGGTTTCTCCCAGTAGCCGGCCATGTTGTAGGGGGAGCGGGTCCAGATCTCGCCCGTCGTCTCCGTCGGTTGGTCCTCGAGGGTGGCCGCGTCGACGATGCGCAGCTCGACGCGGCCGAGGGCCTTCCCCGCCGAGCGCAGCAGGTACTGGCGGGGCCCGTCGGGGTCGTGGTCCTCGGGCCCGAGGGCGCAGATGGCCCCGGTGGTCTCGGTCATCCCGTAGAGCTGGCAGAAGTCGCAGCCGAAGATCTCGAGGCTCTGCACGAGCACGTCCTCGGCGATGGGCGAGGCCCCGTAGAAGATCCGGCGCAGGCTCGAGAAGTCGCGGCGGTCCACGCCTTCGGTGGCGAGCAGGAACATGAGGACGGCGGGGACCACGAACATGTCGGTGATCCGCTCGCCCTCGACGAGCTCGAGGAGCTGCTTCGGGTCGACGTCGCGGAGCACGATCGAGGTGCCGCCCCGCGACATGGCACAGAGGGCCCACCCGACGCCCCCGATGTGGAACAGGGGCATGGCCACCAGGCTGACGGTGTCGCGGCCGATCTCGAAGTTCTCGTGGGCCTGTCCGATGGCCGTGGCCAGGTTGGCGTTGGTGAGCATCACGCCCTTCGGCAGGCCGGTCGTGCCCGAGGTGTACAGCTGGAGCGAGACGGCGTCGGGGCCCCCGACGTCACCGGGGTCGGTGGCCGGGTGGCCGGCGAGCCACCCCTCGTAGGCGACGGTGCGGTCCGGGTCGATCGCCCCCGCCTGCTCGAGGTCGGGGCCGACCTCGCCGAGCACGACGAGCCGGCGGACGCTCGGGAGGGGCGAGGGCATCTGGGCCAGGTGGGGGAGATAGTCGGGGTCGACGACGAGGACGCTCGCCTCCGCGTCGTCGACGATGCCGGCGATCTCGACCGGCGACAGGCGCCAGTTCACCGCCACGTTCACCGCCCCGAGCAGGGCCCCGCCGAAGAGGACGTCGAAGTGGGGGAGACCGTTGCGGTCGAGGAAGGCCACCCGGTCGCCCGGGCCGAGCCCCTCGGCTTCCAGGGCCCGGGCCACCCGGCAGCTCCGCTCGTACTGCTCGGCCCAGGTGCGCCGCTCGTCTCCGGCCACGAACATCGTCGAGCCGGGCGCCTCGCCGGCGACCGTGCGCAGCATCCCGGCCACCGTGTAGCGCTCTTCCATCACGACCTCCGTTGCCGGTCGGCCGCCGCCGACCCGGCCCCCTCAGTATCGCGGGCGGGGGGCCTCGCCCGCCCCGGCCGAGGTGCTTCAGGCCAGGCAGCGCAACGGGCGGCCGCCGTTGAAGGCGATCATGTCGGCGAAGGCCGTCATGACGTCGATGTCGGCCCCCGGCGCGGCCCCGTCGAGCTCGGCGTAGGCCCGGTGGAGGTTGCCGGGCAGCCGCTCGGCGTCGAGCAGCTCGGCGTAGGGGCCGAGGTCGACCTCCCGGGCCCCCTCCAAGGGCGAGAGCCCGGCCCCCTTCAGCTCGGGGGCGATCGTCTGCAGCCAGCGCAGGTAGCGGCCGCAGGCGTCCACCTGCTCGATGCCGCACACCGCGCCGTGGCCCGGGACGATCACGTCGGGCTCGAGCTCCATGATGCGGTCGAGGGCCTCGAGGGAGCCGGCCACCGAGCCCATGAGCACGAACGGCGTGCCGCCGTTGAAGATGAGGTCGCCTGCGTAGAGGACCCGCCGCTCGGGCACCCAGGCGACGAGGTCGTTGGTGGTGTGGGCGGCCGAGGCGAGGTGGAGGAGCTCGACCCGCAGGTCGTCGACGTGGACGCAGGCCCTCTCCTCGATCGTCACGAACGGCGCCGCCAGCTCGAGGTCACCCCACACCACCGGCTCGAACATGCCCTCGGGCCGGACGATGCCCATCTTCAGCACTTCTTCCCGGCACCGCTCGTGCCCGATGATCGTGGCGTACGGGAGGAGGTAGTTGCCGTTGGTGTGGTCGGCGTGGTGGTGGGTGGTGACGAGCGTACGCGGGGCGCGGCCGGCCACCGACTCGACGGCGGCCAGGTAGTCGCGGGTCCGGCGCTCGGTCGAGCAGGTGTCGATCGAGACCACGAGGTCCCGGCCCACGAGGAAGCCGGTGTTGTTGATGAACCAGCTGCCGTCAGGCTGGATGTAGGCGAAGAGCCCGTCGGAGACCTCCTCCACCCGGGGCGGCGGCAGGTCGGCGTGGTCGTGGTGCGACGTGGACATGAGATGCGTCCTACCAGATACGGCCGCCGGGGGCGGCGGGACGTCAGCCGGCCTTGGTCCGCCGACCGCGGACCAGCCAGTGCCGGACCGCCTCGGCCACCTCGTCGTCCTTCTTGCGGAGCCCGTGGTCGCCGCCGTCGAGGAACACGGTCGTCACCGGTCCGGGGATGACCCGCACCTCGCGCTGGAGCTCCTCGGGCGTGGCGAAGGTGTCCTTCGTGCCCGACACGAAGAGGCACGGGACGTCCAGCCGGGCGAAGTGCTCGACCCGCAGCTGGTCCGGTCGCCCGGGTGGGTGGAGCGGGTAGCTGACGAGGACGAGCGCCGCCGCCTGCAGACCGTCGGCCACGGCCATCGAGCACATCCGCCCGCCCATCGAGCGGCCCCCGAGGGCCACGCGCTTCGGGGCCACCCCGAGCTCGGTGGCGAGGCTGTCGGCGGCCTCGGCGACGGCGGCAATGAGCACCGGCGGGCGGTCCGGCGAGCGGCGGCCGGCGATGCGGTAGGGGAAGTCGATCCGCCGGACGGCCACGCCGACCTCGTCCAGCGCGGCGTCGATGGCCACGAGCGCGCTCTGGTTGCGGTCGGCCCCGGCCCCCGGGGTGAGCACGAGCCCGGCCGGGGTGGAGCGTGGTCCCCTCGGCGTGTCCGGCATGGCTCCATCATGGCCCGCCGTGTCAGGGTCCCTCGGAGGGTCGCGTAGCCTGGCCCGTCGTGGACGTGGACGTGGACGTGGACGTGGTCGATGCACGCGACGAGCGGGCCTTCGGCGAATGGTTCGCCGCGATAGAGGCCGGCTACGCCGACCTCTATCCGGGCGAGTCCAACTGGACGCTCGAAGAGCTGCAAGCGCTGGTCCTCGACCCCTCGGGCGCGCACGGCCGGCACTTCGTGTTCGCGGCCCGCGACGGCCAGGGCCGGGTCATGGGCGGTGGCTGGATGAAGCTCCCGGAGGCCGACAACCGTTCCATGGCCGAGCTCGAGGTCGACGTCCTGCCCGAGTGCCACCGACGGGGCGTCGGCACGGCGGTCGTGGCGGCGATGGAGCGCTTCGCCGTGGCCGAAGGCCGCAAGGTGGCGATCGGCTTCCAGGAGCTCCCGGTGGAGGGGCCCGACCGCCACCGGGAGGCCCGGGTCTTCGGCGAGGCGCTCGGTTACGAGGTGGCCATGGTCGGGATCCGCCGTGACCTGACTTTGCCGCCGCCTGACGGCCGCCTCGACGACCTCTGGGAGGCCGGCCTGCCGTACGCGGCGGACTACGAGATCGTCGGCTGGCAGGGGAGCACCCCCGATGCCTTCGTCGAGGACCGGCTGACCCTCAACATCCGGATGTCGACGGACCCGCCCTCGGGCGACCTCGAGCTCGAGACCGAGCACTGGGACGAGGCCCGCCTCCGCCAGAGCGAAGCGCTCGCCACGGCCGCCGGCAACGACATCGTGACCACCGGGGCCGTGCACCGGCCCTCGGGCCGGCTCGTCGCCTACACGATGATGCGGGTGAACCGGGACGCGCCGGGCAAGGCCCACCAGTGGGCCACGATCGTGCTCCCCGAGCACCGGGGGCACCGGCTCGGCATCCTCATCAAGGTGGCCAACCTGCGGGCGGTCATGGCCCACTCCCCGGCGACGACCAGGGTCATGACGTTCAACGCCGAGGAGAACGGGCCGATGGTGGCGGTGAACGAGGCCCTGGGCTGCACGATCCGGGCCAGGGAGCTCAACTGGCAGAAGCGGCTCTCCTGAGCGGGTGCCCGGTCGCGGCACACCCGGGCACCACAATGGGGCGGTGCCGTACGAGCAGACCACCTTCGAGCTGCTGACCGCACCGACGCCGCCCCGGTGGCGGCGCCGTCGGCGGCCGTCCGCACCGACGCCCGAGGTACCGCCCGCCGGCGACGGTCCGGAGGTCGAGGTACGGACGAGCGCGCGGCGCAAGAAGACGGCCACCTCGTTCTGGCAGGACGGGCGGATCGTGGTGGTGCTCCCGACGCACGTGCAAGGAGCCGAGCGGGCCGAGCTCGTCCGCTGGCTCGTGGCCCGGACCGAGGCCCGGCGGCCCCACGTCCGCTCCGGTGACGAGCTCCTCGCCCGCCGGGCGGCCGAGCTGGCCGACCGCTACGTCGACGGTGTGCGCCCGAGGTCCATCCGCTGGGTCATGAACCAGTCGTCGGTCTGGGGCTCCTGCACCGCCGAGAAGGGCGAGATCCGGGTGTCCCACCGGCTGCGACCGGTGCCCGGCTGGGTGCTCGACGCGGTGGTGGTGCACGAGCTGGCCCACCTCGTGCACGCCGACCACTCGCCGGAGTTCCACGCGCTGGCCGAGCGCTACCCGAAGCACCGCGAGGCCGCCGTCTTCCTCGAGGGCTACGCCCTCGGCCTCGAAGGCGCGCCGTCCTGAGGACCGTGGGGTGGTCGGGGACGGCGGTTCGACCCGGTGGCCGAAATTGGGAACCTCGAACCACCGGATCGGACCGCCCTCGCACCGGGAGGGGGATTCCAGTGCGAGTGCAAGCCGGCACGCGCCAACGAGGCCACAACCGGCCGCTGTCGGGTCGCTCAGCCCGGTGGGCTGCCGGGGATGCGACCCCTCGGCCCGGGTGACCTCCCGTCGAGCGGAGCGTCCGACGGATGGCCGCGAGGACCGGCAACCCCTAGGTTAACGGGACCGGCCGCGCTCGACACGGGCGACGGCCCGGACCCCCGATGTCGCCGGGCGGCACCGCCCGAGAGGAGCGGGCCGTGGATCTCGAGCTCGAGGGCAAGGTCGTACTGGTGACCGGCGGCTCGACCGGCCTCGGGCGGGCTCTGGCCCGGCGCCTCGTGGACGAACAGGCCAAGGTGGCGATCTGCGCCCGGGGGGAGGAGCAGCTCCGGGCCGCGGCCGAGGAGCTGCGGGCGGCCGGCGGCGACGTGCTGGATCTCGTGGTCGACGTCAGCGCGCCGACCGAGCTCGCTCGTCTCGTCGGGGCCACGGTCGAGCGCTTCGGCCGCCTCGACGGCCTCGTCAACAACGCCGGGCGGAGCGCGGCCAAGCCCGTCGACGCCACGACCGACGCCGAGTGGGACGAGGACCTCCAGCTGAAGCTCTACGCCGCCGTGCGGCTGGTGCGCCTGGCCCTGCCGGAGCTGCGCAAGTCCCGGGGGGCCATCCTGAACGTGCTCGCCATCGCGGCCAAGGCACCCGCCGGCGGCTCCGCCCCGAGCTCGGTCTCCCGGGCCGCCGGCATGGCCCTCACGAAGGCCCTCTCGAAGGAGCTCGGGCCCGAGGGCATCCGGGTCAACGCGGTGCTCATCGGGATGGTGGAGAGCGCGCAGTACGAGCGGATGGCCGCCGCCGCAGGTCGGGACCTGGCCGACTTCTACCGGGAGCTGGGCGCCGGGGCCGGCATCCCGCTCGGGCGCATGGGCCGGGCCGAGGAGTTCGGCGACCTGGCCGCCTACCTGCTGTCGCCCCGGGCCTCGTACGTGACCGGGGTGGCCGTCAACCTCGACGGCGGCCTCAGCGCGGCGGTCTGAGCCGGGCGGTGCCGACCGACGCCGACGCCGTCGTCACCGTCGGCGTGGCCGGCGGGCGCAAGCTCGAGGTCGGTCCGCTCCGGGCCGAGGAGCTCGACCCGCTCTTCTCGGTCTTCGCCCGCATCGTGGAGGACCTCGACGGCTACCCGCACGCCCCGCCGCTCAGCCGGGAGGCTTTTCTCGCCACGTGGACCGGGCCAGAGACGACGGTCGTGGCCGGGCGGCTCGAGGGCGAGCTCGTGGCCGCCTACTACTTGAAGCCCAACTTCGTCGGCCGGGCGGCCCACATCGCCAACGCCGGCTACCTCGTCGTGGCCGAGCGGCGAGGCGGGGGCCTCGGCCGGGCGATCGTCGCCGACTCGATCTGGCGGGCCCCCCTCCTCGGTTACGACGCCGTCCAGTTCAACCTGGTCTTCGCGTCCAACCCGGCCCGCGCCCTCTACGAGGAGCTGGGTTGGCGCGAGGTGGGCCGGGTGCCCGAGGCCGTCGACGGGGAGGACGCCGTCATCTACTGGCGCAAGGTGCCCTGAGCCCCCGGCCCGGGGCCTCCGGGCCGGCGCCGCCGTAGCATGGTCGGCCGTGGACACGACGGAGCTGCGCCGCCGGTACGACGACGTCATCGCCGTCGCCAGCTCGGTGACCTTCGCCACCCCCGTCACCGGCTGGTCGGCCCGGATGGTCGTGGCCCACCTCGTGCTCCACGACCGGTTGCTCCTCGATGGCTTCGAGACGGGAACGTTCGACGGGGCCCCGGCGCTCGACGAAGAGCGGGTGCGGGCCGAGCCCGACCCCCTGCGCGGCCTCGAGCGGTCGAGCGCCGACCTCGTGGCCTACCTGGCGGCGCTCTCCACCGAAGCGGCCGAGCGGGAGATCGCCGTGTCGATCAATGGCCGCCCGGCCGAGGACCAGCTGAGCATCCACCGGGTCGTCGACGTCCACACCTACGTCCACCTGCCGGGCCGTTTCGAACAGCTGCAGTCGCTCCGGATCCCGCCGCGCGGTGCGCCCAAGGTGCGGGTCACCCCCCGGCAGATCGACGCCGGTTGGGACTTCCTCCATCCGTAGGAGAGCGGCGGTCATTGCGGCGGTCTGACCAGTCGCCCGCTTGGGCAAGACTGGAGGCGTGCGACAGGTCCACCCGCCGACGCCCGCCGACCTGGCGGGGGCCGAGGAGGTGGTCCGGCGCTTCCTGCCGGTGACCCCGGTCGTCGCCGCTCCCCTGCTCGGCGAAGATGTGCACCTCAAGCTGGAGCTCCTCCAGCCGACCGGCTCGTTCAAGGTGCGCGGCGGGCTGGCTGCGGTGGCCGCCGCGCACCGGCGCCAGCCCGACGTCCCCCTCGTGGCGGCGTCGGCCGGCAACCACGGCCTGGGGGTGGCCTACGCCGCCGACCGCTTGGGCTGTGAGGCGACGGTCGTCGTGGCCGAGAACGCCGCGCCGGCCAAGGTCCGGGCGCTCCACCGCTACGGAGCGGCGCTCGTCCGCCACGGTACGACCTACGACGAGGCCGAGGCGCACGCCCTCGAGCTCGCCGAGGCCAAGGGGTGGCACTTCGTCTCGCCCTACAACGACCCCGACGTCATCGCCGGCCAGGCCACCCTCGGCCGGGAGCTCCTGTCGCAGGTGCCCGACATGGCGACGCTCGTCGTCCCGCTCGGCGGCGGCGGGCTGCTGTCGGGGGTCGGCCTGGCGACCGAAGGCACCGGGGTGCACCTCGTCGGCGTCGAGCCGGAGCACGCGGCGGCGATGATGGCCGCGGTGGCCGCCGGCCGGGTCGTCCCGGTCGAGCTGGGTCCCACGATGGCCGACGGCCTGGCCGGGAACCTCGAGGAGGGGTCGGTGACCGTCGACCTCGCCCGGCGCCTGGCCTCCGAGCTCCTCACCGTGAGCGAGGGGGAGATCGCCGAGGCCGTGCGCTTCCTCGCCTTCGACGTGGGGCTGGTGGTCGAGGGGGCCGGGGCGGTGGGCGTGGCCGTGGTCCGCAACGGGACGGTCTCGACCGGGCGCGGGCCCGCCGTTGTCCTCATCACCGGGCGCAACATCTCGGCCGAGCTCTTGGTGCAGGTCCTCTCGGCCGGACCGGTCTGACCGTCGCTCAGCGGCGGGTCCGCTGGCGCCGGGTCGTCGCCGGCCGCTCGGCGGGGGCTTCCTCGGCGGGGTCCTTCGCCGCCTCGGGCGCGGCCGCCGGCGGCTCGTCGGCGGGGGCCTCCTCGGCCGGGGGCGCCGGGCTCTCCTCCGTGGCGACGGCGCTCGTCTGGGAGGCCACCAGGTCGGGGTAGGTCGACTGCCACTCCATCTCGAACGGGCCGTCGGGCACCCGGGCGACGGCCACGTCCCTCGGCACCTCGACCGGGGTGACGACGGTGCCCTCGGTCATCGCCACGGGGAGCTTGGCCACCCAGGCCACCTCGACGTCGACCGAGATCGTGTCGTCCCCCTCGTCACCGGCCGCCTCGGTCCCGCCCTCGGCCCGGGCCTCGAAGACGCCGACCGCCTGCGGGGCGGCGTAGACGAGAGTGCCGTCGCCGATCCAGGGGACGGGCACGTCGCAGCGGAAGACGAGCTCGGTGCCCGGCGTCTGTTGGCGCTCGAAGACGCTCACCCAGGCCTCGGCCACACCCACGATGACGCCCTCCCGCCCGTCGGCCACGAGGGTCCAGTCGCCCACGACGCCCCGGGTGGCGGTCACGAGGAAGTGCGTCGCGCCGCCGAAGCTGAGGGTCTTGGCCGGGATCGTCCAGGGCAGGATGAACAGCCGCACGACCGACCCGGCCACCGCCACCCGGACCGGGCGGCCGTCGGCCAGGAGCGGCCGGAGCCCCATCACGAGGTACTCCTCGGCCGCCGGCGTGACGAGGGACTCGTCGACCTCGGCCTCGGAGATCTGCCAGGGGTCGCCCTCGATGACGTTGAACGCCTGGAGGGCCTCGGCGTCGGTGCCGAGGACGCCGAGGAGGCCGTGCAGGCCCTCGGACTTCCTCGGGACCACGGTCTTCGGCAGGCGTCGGGGGCCGACGCAGACCACCTCGCGCCCGGAGGAGTCCGCGCCCAGCTGGAAGCTCTCGGACGCGAGCACCGCGGCTTCGAGGGGTGTCTGGGGCGAGTACGTGATCTCGGCCACGCGCCGCCGGTCGGGCCTCAGGCTGTAGTTGTCCATCGTGACCGCTCCGCGCCCCCGCCCCCGGCTGCTGCCGCCCCCACACCTCGGCGGAGCAACGCTACCACCCGGGGTTTTGGTGGCGACCCTCGACCCCGGCCCCACCCGGTCCGACCTGCCCCGGGGCCTGCGAGGGGGTCCGCCGGGGCCCCGGTGCCGGGGGCGGGCCGTCCGGCCATACTGGGCCCGTTGGCTCCTCCTGACGGTGGTGCGCGAGACGAGCTCGACGAGGCGCTCCGGCGCCTGCGCGGCTTCGGGCCGGAGTTCGGCCCGGGCTTCGCCAACCACGGCCCGATGGCGGCCGAGGCCCTCGTGGCCCTCGACCGGGCCGACGCCGTGCCGGGCTTCGTCGACCGTTACGTCGGCCATCTCGAACCGTTCGTCGGCGCAGGTTCGGCCCTCGGCGACGACGAGTGGGAGGGCGCGCTCGGGGCGTTCGACCGCTTCGCCGACTGGCGGGCCCGCTTCGACCGCGAGGTGGCGGAGGACCCGGTCGACGAGGCCCTCGCCCGGTGGGTGCCGCGCCTCGCCCCCGGGGCCATCGCCGCGGCGGGCCACGGCCTGCTCCGCACGGCCCACGCCCGGCGGTCGCTGTCGGCGGCCGACACGCCGGCGCGGCGCCAGGAGCTGGCCAGCGGCCTCGCCTACTGGGCGGCCCGCTACCAGGAGCTCCCCGGACCGCCGCTCCTCGTGGGCGACCGGGGCGTGGAAGCCGCGCTGGCCGGGCTCCCCGTCCTCCCCGAGGAGGCCCCGGACGAGTTCCTCATCGCGAGCCAGGTCAAGCACGTGGAGATGGTGGCGGCGCCCTTCGAGCAGGCGGTGGCGGCGCTCGCCGACCCGCCCGACGCCTCGGCCGCCCTCGTGGCCCTCGCCGCCGGCGGCGCCCGCGGCTATCTGAGCAACGTCAACCGGGGCCACGGCATCGCCCTCCTGCACGCGGTCACGATCCCGATGGCCCTCGACCTGCTGCTCCCCGCGGTCGACCCGGCCGACCGCCCCACGGTCTTCGCCTACCTCTGGCAGGCGATGGCGGCCATCCACGTCGCCTACACGCCGGACCGGGAGGACCCGACACCCGGCCCGGCCGGGAGCCGGGAGCACCTGGTCGAGGCGGCAGTCGAGTCGGGCGACGAGCACGCCATCAAGCTGGCCGAGGCGGCGCTGCGGGCCTTCGACCGCTCCGGCGACCCCGCTCTCACCGCGGCGGCCACCGACGCGGCCGACCGCTTCGTCGCCTGACCTCGCCTCCCGCGTCCTCAGAAGAGGGTGTCGGACCGGCCGGAGGGCGCGGCGTACTCGGCCAGCACGTCCGGCGTGTCGTTGCGCACGTTGCCCACCTTGGGGTCCACCCGGTGGTGCCGGAGCGTGCCGCGCGGCGGTGGGCGGAGCAGGCCCCGCAGCTCGTGCTGGTCCCCGTCGGGGTCGAGCCACACGTCGAAGACCTCGGGGTCGAGCACGACCGGCATGCGGTCGTGGATGCCGTCCATGTCGGGGCCGGCCGTGGTCGTGACGATCGTGCAGGACCGGATCCAGGCCTCCGGGTCGTCCTCTGGCCGGCGCTCGTCGCGCCAAAAGGCGAAGAGGCCGGCGAAGGCCATGGGGTCGCCGTCGGCCCGCTGGAAAAAGTGGGGCTGGCGGCCCCGCCCGGGGACCTTGCGCCACTCGTAGAAGCCGTCGGCCGGGATGAGGCCCCGGTGCTTCTCGAAGGCGGCGCGGAACGACGGCTTCGTGGCGATGGTCTCAGCCCGGGCGTTGAAGAGCCGGCTCCCGCCCGAGGGGTCCTTCGCCCAGGAGGGGACGAGACCCCACCGGTAGAGGCGGAGCACCCGCTTCGGCTCCTCGTCGGGCCGCCGGCGCAGGGTGACGCCGTCGATGAGGGTGGTCGGGCCGACGTTCCAGGTCGGCTGGTCGTCCCGGTCCACCCCCTCGGCCAGTTCGGCGTCGAAGTAGCGGGCCAGCCGGGCCGGCGGCGTGTAGAGGGCGATGCGTCCGCACATGGAGTAGAGAGAGGATACGGGCCGGCGGTGACGGCCGAGACGGCCCACTGGGCGCGCCCGCCAGTGGGCGCGATCCGTCGCCAAACCCCCCCTCTCGCGGAGGAATGCGGAGCCTCGCCACCCCCCCTCAGCGAAAAGGGGTGCAATTTCCCGGGGATTGCCCAATAATGATCGCCAACGGGCGCCAAGGGGGGCTGCCGAGGCCCGTTGGCGTGCGCGCCGGCAGCTGCCAAGGGGAGGACCGCACGCATGGTCACCACGGACGCGGCATTGGCCAAGGCCCGGGAGGGCAAGTCCACCGGCGCCTACAAGGGCCTGAAGTCGGGGGCGCTCGGGCTCATCTCGAGCACGGTCATCGGGGTGGCGTCGACCGCGCCGGCCTACAGCTTGGCGGCGACGCTCGTCCTCGTCGTCCTGGCCGTCGGGCTGCAAGCACCCGTCGTGGCGGTGCTGGCCTTCGTGCCGATGCTGCTCATCTCGTTCGGCTACAAGGAGATGAACAACGCCGACCCCGACTGCGGCACCGTCTTCACGTGGTCGGTACGGGCTTTCTCGTGGCCGCGGGCCCGTTCCCTCGGGCCCCGAGTGGGTTGGATGGGCGGCTGGGGTCTCATCGCCGCCGACCTCCTGGTCATGGCCAGCCTGTCCCAGGTGGCCGGGCAGTACGTCTTCTTCTTGTTCGGAGCGAACAGCATCGGGGCGAACGCCACGAGCGGCTGGGTGCTGCTCGTCGGGGTGGGCTGGCTCGTCGTCATGACGGCGATCTGCTACGTCGGCATCGAGGTCTCCGCCAACCTCCAGAAGGTGCTGCTCGGCATCGAGCTCTTCGCCCTGACGCTCCTCTCCATCTTCGCCCTCGTGAAGGTCGGGAACGGCACGGCCCCGGCCGGCCACCTGAGCCCGCAGTGGGCGTGGCTCAACCCCTTCCATCTGGGCTTCCCGGCGTTCGTCGCCGGCCTCACGCTGATGCTCTTCATCTACTGGGGTTGGGACACCGCGGTCTCGGTCAACGAGGAGACCAGGGACGCCACGGTGACACCGGGGCGGGCCGCGGTCATCTCGACGATCATCCTCCTCCTCATCTACTTCCTCGTGATCTTCTCCGCGCAGGCGTTCGCCGGTGTGGGGAGCCACGGCCTCGGTCTCGCCAACCCGGCCCACGAGTCGGACTCCCTCTCGATACTCGGTCACGCCATCTTCGGGACCTCGACCTTTGGCAACGTCATGTACCGGGTCCTCATCTTGATGGTCCTGTCCTCGGCTGCCGCGTCGACCCAGACGACCATCTTGCCGAACGCCCGCACCACGCTGTCGATGTCTGTGTACAAGGGCCTTCCCGAAGTCTTCGGGAGAGTGCACCGTCGGTTCCTCACCCCGTCGGTCTCGACGGTCGTGTTCGGGGTGGCCGCTCTCGCCGAGTACCTGATCTTCAACTACGCGTCGAAGAGCGGTTACCTCATCCCCGATGCGGTGACCGCCCTCGGCGTGATGATCGCCTTCTACTACGGCATGACCGGCATCGCCTGCATCGTGTACTACTGGAAGAGCCTGCGGGACGACGCTCGCACGCTCTGGATGCGCGGCATCCTGCCCGGCGTCGGGGGCGCCATCATGTGGGCGATCCTCGTCTACAGCCTCTACGAGGACTGGAAGCCGTCGAGCAGCTTCACGATGTGGCAGATGGGGTTCCCGCCCCACTGGAAGATCGGCGGGGTGTTCATCATCGCCGTCGGAGCGCTCCTCGTCGGCCTCGTGCTCATGTTCATCTACGGAGCCATTCGCCCGCCCTTCTTCCGCGGGGAGGTGCTCAACCGGGACACGCCGACGCTCGTGCCCGACGACATCGGGACACCCGTTGGCCTCTTCGGGGTCGAGCCTTTCGACAACGTGCCGCCGGACGGCCACGGCGCCCCGGTCGGGGGTCCGCCCCCGGAGCAGGGCACACCCGTCGCCGGGCCACCGCCGAGCTGAGCGCCGTCGGGCCCGGACCTCAGCGGTGGGCGGCCGACCAGGCGGCCTCCTGCAGCTGCACGTCCTCGACGAGGTTGCCGAGGGCCAGGTTGATGTCCTCGACGTGGAAGCCCCACTGTGGGCCCTGGGTCTCGGTGACGACGGGTCGCTGGTCCCCCGACTTGGCGACGTCGGTGACCTGTAGCCACGTGGCGCCGCCTCGGCTCTCGCACCGGGCCGACAAGAGGTTCGGGAAGGCCACCCACGGGGTCGTGACGACCGACGCCGCCTTCGTCCCCGGCGGCACGGGGAAGTAGGGCTGGAGGTCGGCGGTCCCGCCGCCGACGTCGGCCGGGTTGACGCAGGCCACCTGGAGGCCCTTCTTGGCGGTCTGGCCCGACTGGAGGCTCACGCCCTGGCCGACCCGGCCGAAGAGGCTGTCGGCCGGCGGGCGCGACGGGAAGCTCGAGTAGGCGATGACGCAGCCCGGGGTGGAGGTGGAGCGGCAGAGTGGCAGGTGGTCGAAGGTGGCGCCGACCGACCGGCCCTCCGGCACGGTCACGTTGCCCCCGGCGAGGATGATCGAAACCACCCGCGAGCGGAGCGCCGGGTCGTTGTCGACCTGGCTGCGCAGCAGGCGGATGAGCATGGCCGCGCCCTGCGAGTGGCCGATGAAGACGATCGGTCGGCCGTCGTTGTCATGGGCCAGGTAGTCCCGCCAGGCCGAGAGGACGCTCGCGTAGGACACGGCGTCGGCCGCCGGGTTGGCGCCCAGGCCCTGCTCGAGCGAGGCCGTCGTGCGTTGGCGGTAGATGGGGGCCCAGACCGAGCAGACCGGCGAGAAGCGGGAGGCCTGGGCCACCGCCGCCCCGATCTCGGCCGGTTGGATCCGCAGGTTGGCGTTCGCCCCCTGCTGCTTGCTGACCGTCGGATAGACGTAGAAGCAGTCGTAGGGGGAGTTGACGGCGGGCGACGACGCCTGGACGTGCACACGGCCGTCGCCCTCGACCACCGTGGTGTCGAGGTCCGCCGTGCACGGGTCGTTGGCCAGACCGGGCCGGCAGAGCCACACGGTCCCGGCGGCGTCGGGTGTGGCCGGAGGTGGTACGGCGGCCCCCGCCGGGTCGGGGAGCGCGGCCGTGAGCCCGGCGAGGATGCAGCAGCCGAGCACGGCGCGCACCACGGTCACCAGGTTGGTCCGGCTGAGCACGGCGCGGACTCTACGACGGGCGGGGTTTGGGATCGTGGCGGCTCCGTTGACCGCCCCGGTGCGACGTGTCACGCTCTCCTCGCCGCGGCGGGGGCCCGGCGCCTCACCCGGGAGGTAGGCCATGTCTGCAGGTCTCGTGCTCGTCTTCGAGGGTGTCGACAAGAGCCACTACGACAAGGTCAACGAACTGCTCGGGATCGACCCGACGACCGGGACGGGCGACTGGCCCGAGGGGCTGTTCCACCACACCGCCGGGCCGACCGAGGACGGCGGCTTCGTGGTGGCCGAGCTCTGGGACAGCCAAGAGCACCAGGCCCGGTTCATGGAGTCGCGGCTCGGGCCGGCCCTGGAGCAGGCCGAGCTGCCCCCGCCTGTCTCTGTGACCTGGTTCGAGATGGTGGCCAGCCACCACCCGTGAGGTAGGGCTTAGGTGCCCTCGCCACCGGCGGGGGTGCAGGAGCGGGGGTCGAACTGGGCCAGCGCCGGGTTGGCCGCGGTGGGCGGGGCGAAGCCGTCGGCCACGAGGGCGGTCGTCGTGGTGGTCACCCCGCTCGGTGCGCTCCCGCCCGCCCCCGAGTTCCCCGTGGTCGACGGGGCGGCGGTGGTCGTGGTCGTCGCGCCGTGGTGCTTCTTGGCCGCGGTCGTGGTGGTCGTGGGCGCCGGCGCCGCGGAGTTGACCGCGTAGTCCGAGCCGGTCTGGACCGTGACCTCGGCCCCGTCGATCGTCGGGCCGAGGGCCATGACGACCGCCCCCGACAGCTGGTGGGCGACGACCTGGGCCGCCGCGAGGTCGGTGGGGGTGCGCTTGGCGTAGTAGACGATCGTCTCGGACTCCGTCGCCGGCGACGGCGCGTCACCCACCCCGGTGACCTGGAAGCCGAGCTCGTGGAGCTGCTGGCCGGTGTAGAAGGCCTGATTGGCCGACCCGGTGGCGTTCACCACCGAGACCGTCACGTCCGACGGCGCGGGCAGCGGCTGGCCGGTGAACGTGTTCGTGCCGGCGGTCTCGCCGAGCGCCTGGTCGATGACCTGCTGGTCGAGCGGCTCGATCGGGAGCTCGATGTTCCCGTAGTCGTAACCCTGGTAGTAGTAGTCGAGGCTCTGGTCGACCATGACCGGGATGGTGAGCTGCGGCGCGGTGTTGATGTCGACCGCGTGGAAGCCGAGCACGAGGCTGAGCATGTCGCCGATGGAGAACCTCGAGTCCACATGCAGCTGCGGGGCCACGGCGTCGAGGACCGAGCGGTCGGTGAAGGGGTTGCCGAGCCCCTTGGCCGCCACCGCGGTGGCCAGCACCCGCAGGAACTCGTGGTCGCGCCGGATCCGGCTCAGGTCGCTCTCGGGGTCCTGGGGCCAGTAGGCCGGGTCGGTGGTGGTCACCCCGGGCGGCTTGTACTGCAGGTGGCGGGCCCGGACGAGGGCGAGGGCCTGGAAGCCGTCGAGGTGGACGCAGCCCGGGACCTGGATGTTGAGGCCGGTCTCCTGGTCGTAGACCGGCTCGGGGAAGTACATCTTCACCCCGCCGAGGGCGTCGACCACCCCGGCGAAGCTGTCGAAGTTGAGCTCGACGTAGTGCTGGATGGGGATGCCGAAGTCCTCCTGGACCGCGTCGACCAGCTGGCTCGGCCCCTCCGACAGGGCGGCGTCGATCTTGTTGGCGCCGTCGGAGCGGGCGTTCGGGATGAACAGGTCCCGGGGGATCGAGATCACCGAGACGGCGTGGGTGGCCGGGTTCAGGTGGAGGATCATGACGACGTCGCTGTTGACGCCGGTGATGCCCTGGGAGCACAGCCCGAACGAGGGGCTCTGCACCTTGAGGGCGCAGCGGGACGTGTTGCCCACCATCAGGATGTTCTCCGTGCCCTTGTCGAGCCCGGCCGTGGGCGTGCTCTGCAGGCGCTTGATCGTCACCCGGCGGATCTCGCTGTTCAGGTGCCAGAAGTAGATGCCCACCGCGCCGACGAGGAGGAGGCACACCACGCCCACGACGAGGAGGCTCCAGAGGGCGCGGCGGCGCCAGGGGTGCGGTCGCTTCTGGCGGGCGTGCCGGGGGCCCGTGCGCGTCACGCCGTCCTCCGACGCAGGCGGCATGGCTGGTCAGAGTAGTCCCGGGTGGGCGAGCGTCCCCTGCGGCGTCGGGGCGTCCTCAGCGCTCCGCCGCCCGCGGATCAGCGGCGCTCCTCGACCGGTCCGCTCAGCTCCTCGGCCAGCTCGGCCTCGACGGTGCCGGCCACCACGGCATGGGCCCACGGGTAGTCGGGCTTGCCGCTCGGCGCCCGCTGGACGGTGACCACGGTGTGCAGCCGGCGGGGCACCTTGTAGCCGGCGATGGACTGCCGGCAGTGCTCCTGGATGCTCTCGAGGGTCGGGGCGCGGCCGACCCGCGGCTGGACGATGGCCGCCACCGTCTGGCCCCAGCGCTCGTCGGGGGCCCCCACCACGATGGCGTCCATGACGTCGGGGTGGGAGCGCACCGCCGACTCCACCTCCTCGGGGTAGATCTTCTCGCCCCCCGAGTTGATGACCACCGAGCCCCGGCCGAGGAGTGTGATCGAACCGTCGGCCTCGACGGTGGCGAAGTCGCCAGGGATGGCGTAGCGGACGCCGTCCACCGTGATGAACACCTCGGCCGTCTTGACCGGGTCGTTGTAGTAGCCGACGGGGATGTCGCCCGACCGGGCGATCTTCCCGGTGACCCCCGAGCCCGGCTCGACCGGCCGGTGCTCCTCGTCGAGGACCACTGTCTGGCCCACCCGGCGCACGGTCGGCCCCGACTTCATGGCCGTCTGGCCGGGGGCGAGCACGGTCATGCCGTTGTTGCCGGTCTCCGACGAGCCGATGGCGTCGGTGATCATGATGTGGGGGAGCTTCTCGAAGAACTGGTCTTTCACCGGGGCGGAGAAGAGGGCGGCGGTCGAGACCACGGCCACGAGCGAGGACAGGTCGTAGTCGGCTCCGGGCTCGTCGAGCGCCTCGACGAGCGGCTTGGCCATGGCGTCGCCCGTCATCATGAGCGTGTTGACCTTCTCCTGCCCGATCAAGCGCCAGACCGCGCCGGGCTCGAACCGGGCCACGAGGACCACCTTCGAGCCGACGAAGCTCTGGCCCATGACCGACCACTGGGTGGCCCCGTGCATGAGCGGGGCGATGGGGAAGTGGGTGAGCGGGGAGCCGGCGAGCCCTTTCTCCACCATCTGCTGGGGCCGGGTCGCCCGCTCGCTCGTGAACGGGTCGGTGCCGCCGCCGAGGGCGTAGAAGACGTCCTCGTGCCGCCACACCACGCCCTTCGGGAGGCCGGTGGTGCCGCCGGTGTAGAGGATGTAGAGGTCGTCGGGCGATCGGGGGCCGAAGTCCCGCTCGGGTGAGGCGGCGGCGAGGGCCTCCTCGTAGTGGGCGGCGTCGGCCCTCGGGTCGGCCTCGTCGCTCCCGTCCTCGACCACGAGGAGGTGGCGGAGCGTCGGGAGCTCGGGGAGCAACTCGGCCACCCGCGGGGCGAAGCCCCGCTGGAGGACGAGGGCCTTGAGGTCGGCGTTCGAGAAGAGATAGCGCAGCTCGTCGGCCACGTAGCGGTAGTTGATGTTGATCCAGACCGCCCGCAGCTTGAAGACGGCCCAGGCCGTCTCGACCCACTCCACGCTGTTGTAGGCGTAGATCCCGACGTGGTCGCCCCGGCCGATCCCGACGCCGGCGAGGTGGTGGGCCAGCCGGTTGGCCCGGGCCTCCAGCTCGGCGTAGGTGCGACGCTCTCCCTCGGCCACCAGGTACTCGCGCTCGCCGAAGGCGTCGGCCGCCGCCTCGAACAGATCGGCCAGGTTGAACTCCATCGGCACGCCAGTAGAACAGGTTCTCGTTATGCCGGCAACCGCTCAGCCGGTCCCGGCGGCCACCCAGGCGGTGGCCTCGGCCCGGTGGCGGCCGTAGTCCATCTTCCCCGAGGGGGAGCGCCCGAGCGTGTCGAGCGTGCGCACCCGCCGGGGTGCCTTGAAGTGGGCCAGGCGCCCCTTCACGTGCTCGATGAGCTCGGCCTCGCTCGGCGGGTCGCCCGAGACGGCCACCGCGGCGACCACCATCTCGCCGTACCGCTCGTCGGGCACGCCGACCACCACCGCGTCGTCGACCGCCGGGTGGGTCTTCAGGGCCTCCTCCACCTCCTCGGGAAAGACCTTCTCGCCGGCCGTGTTGATGACGACCGTGCCCCGGCCGAGCAGCTGGATCGTGCCGTCGGCCCGCACCTTGGCGAAGTCGCCGGGCACCGAGTAGCGGACGCCGTCGATCACCTTGAACGTGACGTCGCTCTTCGCCCCGTCCTTGTAGTAGCCGAGGGGGTGGCGCCCCCCGAGGGCCAGCACCCCGGTCTCGTCCGAGCCCGGCTCGACGTCGCGCCCGTCGGAGGTGAGCACGCGGACCTCGGGCCCGAGGGTGAAGACGGCGGTCGCCCCGGCCGCCCCGCCGGTGACGACCGACGAGCCCATGCCGACGGCCTCCGAGGAGGAGAAGGCGTCGACGAGGAGGAGCCCGGGCTTGTGGCGCAGCAGCCCCTCCTTCACCGGCTCGCTCCACATGGCCCCCGACGAGCCGACCACGACGAGCGACGACAGGTCGAAGCGCTCCGGCTCGGCGTCGAGCGCGGCGAGGATCGGCCGGGCGAAGGGGTCGCCCACGATGACGAGCGTGTTGACGTGCTCGTCGCCCACCGCGCCGAGCAGTTCGACCGGGTCGAGGTGGCGGCCCTCGAGCAGCACGAGCCGCCCGCCCTCGGTCAGGCACTCGTTGGCCGTGAGGCCGCCGGTGCCGTGCATGAGCGGGCAGGCCGGGAGGAGGGTCGACCCCGGCCCGCCCTCGGCCAGCTGGCGGCGCACCCCTGCGAGGCCCTCGTCCTCCTCGTAGTGGCGGAACGACGCCTGGTTGAGCTTGGCCACGAGGTCGTCCTGGCGCCACATCACGCCCTTGGGCATCCCCGTCGTGCCCCCGGTGTACAGCATGAACAGGTCGTCGCCGCTGCGACCCCAACGGGCGGCGGTGCGCGAGCCGGCCGACGCCGCGGCCGCCTGGTAGGGCTCGGCCCAGTCCGGGCAGGGGCCCGAGCCGTCGTCGACCCACAGCCAACCCCGGACCCGGGGCACCCGGGGGAGGAGCCCCTCGATGCGCCCGGTGAAGGCGCCGTGGAAGACGACGGCCGCGGCATCGGCGTTGTCCCAGAGGTAGGCGAGCTCCTCGTCGGCGTAGCGGTAGTTCGTGTTGACCGGCACGAGGCCGACCTTCATGGCGCCGAACAGGCTCTCCACGTACTCGGGGCAGTTGTAGAGGTAGACGGCCACCTTGTCCTGGTGCCCGAGGCCGAGCTCGAGGAGCCAGCGGGCCACGCCGTCGGCCCGTCGGTCGAACTCGGACCACGTGAGCCGGCGGGGCCCCTGGACGAGGGCCTCGGCCCCGGGGAGGGTGTCGGCCACGGTCTCCCAGACGTCGGCGTAGTTCCAGTTCGTCACGATTGGGCCCCGACCGGTCGTCCAGTGATCCGGTCGAGCCTACGCTCGGCTGGTGGACCTGGGTCTGCCCGAGGAGCACCCGGCCCGGGACGCGTGCCGGGCCTTCCTGGCCGAGCACGAGCGGCCGACGGGGCGCCAGCTGGCCGAGGCCGGCTACGTCGTGCCGCACTGGCCGCCCCCCTACGGCCTCGGGGCCGACCCGGTGGCCCAGCTCGTGATCGACGACGAGCTCAGGCGGGCCGGGGTCCGTCGGCCCCTCAACCCGATCGGCATCGGCTGGGCCGGCCCCACCATCCTCCACGCCGGCACCGAGGCGCAGCAGGAGCGCTGGCTCTGGCCGCTGCTCGCCGGCGAGGAGTTCTGGTGCCAGCTCTTCAGCGAGCCGGGGGCCGGCTCGGACCTCGCCGCGCTGAGCACCCGGGCGGTCGCCGACGGCGACCACTTCGTCGTGAGCGGCCAGAAGGTGTGGACGAGCTACGCCCACTGGGCGGCCTACGGCATCCTCCTCGCCCGGACCGACCCGGACGCGCCCAAGCACCTGGGCATCACCTACTTCGTCTGCCCGATGGACCTGCCGGGGATCACCGTCCGGCCGCTCGTCGACATGACCGGCGAGCACGCCTTCAACGAGGTCTTCTTCGACGAGGTGCGGCTGCCGGCCGACCACGTCGTCGGCCGGGTCAACGGCGGCTGGGAGCTGGCCAAGGTGACCCTCGGCAACGAACGGGTGTCGCTCTCGGGTGAGGGGGTGCTCTGGGGGCGGGGCCCGACGGCCGACGACCTCGTGGCCCTGGTGCGGGCGGCCGGCGGAGCGCCGGACCCGGTGCTCCGGGACCGGTTGGCCACGGTGTTCTGCGAGAGCGAGATCCTGCGGGTGCTGCGGCTGCGCACGGTCTCGGCCGTGGTGGCCGGCCGGGCCCCCGGCCCGGAGGCCTCGGTCAGGAAGGCCCTCGCCGACGCCCACGGCCAGCACGTGATGGACCTCGGCCGGGACCTCGCCGGCCCCCACGGCATGGTGGCCGGCACCGGCCCGACCCCTGGTGCGCCGGTCGCCGGCGGCTGGCCGCCCTCGACCTGGTCCGAGGGCTTCCTCTACGCCCCGGCGCTCACGATCGGCGGCGGCACGGCCGAGGTGCAGCGCAACATCGTGGCCGAGAGGGTGCTCGGGCTGCCTCGCGACCTTGCGGGCTGAGGGAAGGAGCGGTCCGGCTCAGCGGCCGGGCGGCACGAGGGGGCCGGCGTCGGCGTAGCCCTGGCGGATGCCCTGCCCGGCCCGGTCGCTCAGCTGCTCGGGCTCGTAGAGCATCCAGTAGGCGTTGCGGGCGTGCTTGCGCGCCCGGTCCCGGCAGACCTCGGCCAGGCGCACCGGGTCCTCCTCCTCGTCCTCGTGGACGAAGACCTCGAGGATGGGCGTGCTCGTCATGAGCTGGGCGAACATGATGCCGAGGGAGGCCTCGTGGGCACAGGTCTTGTCGATCTCGGCCTTGCCCGGCATCCCGAGGGCCACCACGATCCGGCAGCTGTCCTCTTCGATCATCCGCTTGGCCGCCACGGCCAGGTCCTTGAAGCCCGGCACGGTCATCCGGATGGTCTCGAAGCGCCGCCCGTAGCCCGGGCAGTGGGCCAGTTCGTCGAGCGCCTCGGCGCCCATGTCGTAGCGGGCGAACATCGTGTCCACCACACCGAGACGATGCATGACGGTCCTCCCGGCAGCGTCCCTTCAGCCTGACCGCCGCTGCCCGACGGCTACCGGCTCCTCGCCGGCCTGGACATTCTCGCACAAGGGGCCCCGGCGCGACGCGCCCCTGGCCCGGCCGGACCCGCTCCTACGCGGCGACCCCGGCCACCTCGCCCGGCACGCCACCGGCCCCGAGGCTGCCGTAGAAGGGGGCGTCGCCGTAGGCGAAGATGCCGCCGTCGGAGGCGGCCAGCCAGTAACCGCCGTCGTCGGTCGTGGGCACCATCCCCACGATCGGCGCCTGCAGCGGCATGCCCCCGGTCGAGCCGTGGTAGCCGGCCGTGCCGAAGGCGAAGATCCCGCCGTCGGCGGCCACGAACCAGTAGCCCTGGCCATTGGTCGTGACGGCCATGGCCACGATCGGCTGGACCAGGGTGAGGCTGCCCGTCGAGCCGAAGAAGCCGACCTTGCCGAAACCGAAGAGGCCGCCGTCGGAGGCCACGAGCCAGTAGCCCCCGAAGCCGTTCGGGTCGGCGGCCATGCCGACGATCGGCTCGTTCAGCTGACGGCCGCCCATCGAGCCGTGGTAGCCGGCGTCGCCGAAGGCGAAGACGCCGCCGTCCGCGCCGGCCAACCAGTAGCCGCCCCCGTCGGTGGTCGACGCCATCGCCACGATCGGCGCGTTGAGGGGCTGGCCGCCCATCGAGCCGTGGTAGCCGCTGTCGCCGTAGTTGAAGATCCCCCCGTCCTGCCCGAGCATCCAGTACCCGTACCCGTCGGGGCTCGGCACCATCTCGACGATGGGGGCGTTCAGGATCAGAGCCAACGGCATCCCGAGGTAGACGAGGTAGTTGTCGTTGCCGAAGCCGAGGACGTCACCGCCGGGCGAGAAGATGTAGTAGCCCTGGCCGGGCGTCGTGTTCACCATGTTGTAGGCCATCGTGGCGACCACGATGGCGAGGGTGGCGCAGATGGCGGTGTACTGGACGGCGAAGGCCGTTGGCTGCCCCATCGGCCCGTAGGTCGCCTGGTCGATCTCGAACTGGGCGACGATGGCCCCGAGCGGGCCGCACGCCGTGTCGGTGGCGGTGACCCCGCTGCCGGTGAGGTAGGTGCCGGTTGTCAAGCCCTGCGGCGACGCCGTGCCGATCGTCAGCGTGAAGCTCGGCGACGAGATCGTGAGACCGCTGGCGTTGCCGTTGGGGGCGACCGACGTCGGCGTGATCGAGGTCACCATCTGGGAGAACGACACCACGCTGAAAAACCCGGCGACGATGATGTTGGCCCGGTTGAGCGGGGGCTGCGCCACGGCGGGACGGGCCACCGCCGGCGCCACGGCCCGTCCGCCGGGGAGCTGGCGGTCCATGCGACGCAGCAGCTCGGCCCGCAACGCCGCCGCTCGGGCCGGGGACAGCTGCACCGTGGTCTCGTGGGTGGCGGCGTCGGACACCCGGCCCGTCGGGGACGGGGCGGCGCTGGCCGCGGCCGGGGCCACGCTCACGAGGGCCGGGACCACCACGGCCAGCAGCAGGAGGGCCGCCGCCCCGCGGCCGGCGAACGCCCCGAGACGGGGGCGGACGCCACCTCCGCCCTGCTGGCACCGGCCCGACATTGCCGTGTCCGCCATGGGACCCCCTCTCGTCGCCCCCCAGTCCAACCCAAATCGGCGGGGCGTGCAACGGCGGTCGCTCGTTCGTGCGACGGGTGACGCGAGTCGCACGGCCCCGCTCAACGGTCGTCCGGCCCGTCCGATCGCTCGACGCCGTGCTGGCGGCAGCGGGCCGTCCAGCCGGTCGGCGTCACGGCCACCGTGAGCCTCTGGCCGCACGCCTGGCAGTAGCGCGGCGGGTCGAGGGGACGGGCACAGCCCGGGCACTCGGTGAGGCGCCGCCCGCAGCCGCGGCAGTGGCCCGCCTCCACCGGCGGGCCTCAGAACGCCGAGCTGAGCGCCCCGACCGGCATGTGCAGGTCCTCGAGCATCTCGAGGTCCTGGGCCGGAGCCCGTCCGAGCGTCGTCAGGTAATTGCCGACGATGAGGGCGTTGATCCCGGCCGTCATGCCCATGGCCTGGAGGTCCCGCAGCGTGACCTCACGCCCGCCGGCGTACCGGAGGATGACGTCGGGGAGGGCCAGGCGGAAGAGGGCGATCCAGCGGAGGGCCTCCCAGGCCGACACGACCGGGCGGTCGCCGAGCGGGGTGCCGGGCCGGGGGTTCAAGAAGTTGACGGGCACCTCGGTCGGGTCGAGCTCGCGCAGCTCGAGCAGCAGCTCGATGCGCTGAGCCGCCGACTCGCCCATGCCGAGCAGCGCGCCACAGCACAGCTCCATGCCGTGCCGACGGACGAGCCGGCAGGTCTCGGCCCGCTCCTCCCAGGTGTGGGTCGTCACCACCTCGGGGAAGAACGAACGGGCGGTCTCGAGGTTGTGGTTGTAACGGTGCACGCCCCCTTCGGCCAGCCGTCGCGCCTGGTCGTCGGTCAGGATGCCGGCGCTCACCGCCACGTTGAGCCCGGTGGCCTGCCGGACGATCGGCACGAGCTCGAGCAGGCGCCCGAGGATGCGCTCGTCGGGGCCCCGCACCGCCAGCACGAGGCAGAACTCGCTCGCCCCGAGGGCCGCGGTCTCCCGCGCCGCCGAGAGGACGGCCTCGGTGTCGAGGAAGGGGGTGGCCTTGACCGGGGTGGCGAAGCGCGACGACTGGGCGCAGAAGTGACAGTCCTCGGGGCAGCCGCCGGTCTTGGCCGAGAGGATCCCCTCGACCTCGACCGCCGGTCCCAGCCGGTCGAGGCGCACCTCGTGGGCCAGGGCGGCCAGGGCCACGACCGCCCCGTCGGGCAGGGCGGCCAGCGCGGTCAGCTCGTCACCGCTGAGTGGCCGCCCCTCGTCGAGGAGCGCGCCGGCTGCCGCCTCGACGAGGGCCCGGTCCTCCCGGCGCACCGGGGCGTGCTCGCGGCGTGCCGGCCCCTTGGTCGTGAGTCGCACGGCACGGGTCGCACCGGTCGGGGCCTCGCCGTGCACGGCGGCAACCGTAGTGGCAGGGTTGGCGGACAGGGAAGCTGGGCGCAGCGTGGCGCGGGAGGTGGATCGATGGCGTGGGACTTCTCCACCGAGCCGGAATTCGAGGCGCAGCTCGCATGGATGCGCGGCTTCGTCAAGGAGGAGGTGTACCCGCTCGAGACCCTGGACCTCGAGTGGGACGACCTGCTCCGGGTCATCCGCCCGCTGCAGGACGAGGTGAAGGCCCGGAACCTCTGGGCGGCCCACCTGCCGCCCGAGCTGGGCGGAGTGGGCTTCGGACAGGTCCGGCTCGGCCTCATGCACGAGATCCTGGGCGAGAGCCCGCTCGCCCCAGTGGTGTTCGGCAACAACGCCCCCGACTCGGGCAACGCCGAGCTGCTCGCCATCGGCATCGAGAGCACCGGGCGGGAGGACCAGCGGGAGCGCTGGCTGCAGCCGCTCCTCGACGGCGAGCTCCGCAGCGGGTTCTCGATGACCGAGCCCCACACGGCCGGCTCCGACCCGAAGCTCCTTGCCACGACGGCCCTCCGAGACGGCGAGGAGTACGTCATCAACGGCCAGAAGTGGTTCACGTCCAACGGGTCGGTCGCCGACTTCCTCGTCGTCATGGCCGTCACCAACCCCGACGTGCACCCGTACCAGGGCTCCTCGATGATCATCGTGCCGGTCGACACCCCCGGCGTCGACATCGTCCGGGACGTCCCGACCATGCACGACCCCGAGACGGTGTTCGGACGGTTCGGCAACCACGCCGAGATCGTCTACCGCGACGTCCGGGTGCCGGTCGAGAACCTCATCGGGCGCGAGGGCGAGGGTTTCGCCCTCGCCCAGGCCCGCCTCGGGCCGGGCCGCATCCACCACTGCATGCGCTGGCTCGGCCAGTCCCGACGGGCCTTCGACATGCTGTGCGAGCGGGCCGTGTCCCGCTACGCCCACGGCTCGCTCCTCTCGGACAAGCAGACCGTCCAGAACTGGGTGGCCGAGTCGCTGGCCGAGATGCACGCGGCGCGCCTCATGACGCTCCAGGCGGCCTGGAAGATGGACCGCGAGGGCGCGGCGGCCGCCCGGGTCGAGATCGCCATGATCAAGTACTACGGGGCCGGCGTCCTCTACGACGTGATCGACCGGGCCATCCAGGTGAACGGGGCCCTCGGCTACTCGAGCGACCTCCCGCTCGAGGCCATGTACCGGGCGGCCCGGGCGGCACGCATCTACGACGGGCCCGACGAGGTGCACAAGCAAACGGTGGCCCGCCGGACGCTGCGCAACTACAGCGCCACCGAGGTGCCGACCGAGCACATCCCGACCCGCCGGGCCGCCGCCCGGGCCAAGTTCGCCGAGCTCCTCGACGCGGTGACGGCGAACGACTGACGCGTCGTTCAGGAGAGCCGGTCCATGCCAGAGGCCGGCGGCTCGACCAGGCCGAACAGACGACATCGCTCCCGGACGACCAACGCGTGCTGTCCGTTCAGCTCCCGAACCCGAGACGCGTTGGCTGAATCATTTGAGGCCCGTTGTGACCGTCGAGCATGGCACGTTCGTGGCGCTGAGTCCGATCCACCGCTGCACTCGAACTGCTAGAAGCGTGACGGGCACGGGGCCCGACGAGTCGGTCGGGAACTGAGGTGCCCCATCGTTCAGTAAGCCGCATAGGGGCGGTGGCTTGCGATGGCCGAAGGGGTGCCCAGCGTCACTCCGTCAAGAGGTTGCTTGCCTTCGTCAATTCATCGGGGCAGTAGAGATCGACCTCGAGCCGCAGTTGACGCTCAGCGAGTGCGCCAAGAAGTTCGGGATCCAGGCTGACCATTTCGTTTCTTTGCGCCATGAACCAGCCAACGAAGATCCGACAGGAGTACTTGTCGGCCAGTTCTCGCCATGTGGGGACATTGGCCGTTACTCGGTCGAGGAGAGACTGAACGTGCCGTGAAAGCGGCTCATCCTCGGGAATCCGTCCCTCGGTCGAGATGCCCCAATGACCGCGCGGTGGCACGGGGCTGCCATCGGGGTCGCTAGAACCAAAGTCGCCGAGCCGATGACTGCGATCAGGAGGCGACCCGAGGAGATCCGAAACCGCCTCTGGGTCAACGTCCTCGCCCACGACGCTCAAAGAGACACGAACGTTTGATGTCTCCCACATCGAACGGAGATTAGCCCACGTCCCGCGAGTATCCACAGAGGTACTTCGACTGTGCGGGGGGCGTAGCTGCCGCTTCGATGGGCTCCTTCAGCAGCCTGGAAGCATCGGTTCGTGTCAATAGCGCAGACGCCGCCAGGGGATGAACTGGTGGGTGTATTGGCGGCGATGCTTGGCTCACCCCGAGAGCCAGTCCAAGTGCTGTTCCGGCGACGAGCACCATGAGTAGCACGTAAGGGCGTGCCCTCCACACCACGACATCATGACAAGGCCCATCGATGCCTCGTCATGGATCTATGGGTAGCTGCGGTTCTCCCGTGCTCATTCAACAAAATGCTGCGTTGCTTCCTTCACGGGCTCCGGCAAGAGACATCGAAGGGGTGGCACAGCTGCCCTGGCCGGTTGTCTGCTTGGCGATCGTCGACTCGTCGGGTTGGGGCGAAGCCTCGCTAAGCTGTGGTCATGTTGTACTACGGCCACGGCTCTTGGATCGCCCTGGTCATCTTCTTCGCGTTCTTCGCCCTCCGGATGTTCTCCCGAACGCGCCGGCGCCGAGCATCCGGGCCGGCCCCGGCTCCGATGAGCTCCTTCACCGACGCCCCGCCCTCGGGCCTGACCGGGGATCGCCCCGACGGGCACCCCCGGAGCCCCCACTTCGTCGGGATCGCTCCGGGTTGGCTCACCGACCCTTCGGGCCGACACCAGCAGCGGTACTGGTCGGGGAGCGAGTGGACCGATCAGGTCACCGACGACGGCGTCCCCGGCACCGACCCCCCTCCGGATGGCTTGCGCCGAGAGACGACCTCCTAGGTCGTTCGGTCTCCGGCCATCCACCGGTCACCGCACGCGCGCCCCCGTGGCTGCCATTCAACGCCGTGACCAGTACTGATGCGGTGGTGCCAACCCCGTATCGGCTTACCGCCCGAGGTCGTCCACTCCGGTGTGACACGTACGTGGCCCGAATGGAGTCTCAGCGTCCGACCAGCTCGATCCATGGGCTACGACCAGCTTCGCCTCACCTGGGGTGATGAGTGGTCGCGCTCTCGACCGGTTGCAGCACGAGTCGGTGGGCTGGACGGTCGGCGCCACGCGGCTGCAGCCGGTTTGACCAGGAACTCCTCAGTGATCGGGACCGGCCTCGATCCGGTGGCCTCGGGCGTCTTTAGGCGAAGAATCGCAGGGGAGCGGCCCGCACGCCGGCGATGACCGGGCTCGGCGCCCGGACCACCTCGCCCGCCGGTTCGACGGCGGCGAAACGGTCGAGGAGCTCGTCGAGCACGGCCCGGGCCTCCAGGCGGGCGAGCGCCGCGCCCAGGCAGAAGTGGACACCGAAGCCGAAGCTCAGGTGGGGGTTGGGGTGCCGGCCCACGTCCAGCTGCTCGGCCGTCGACCCGAACACTGCCTCGTCTCGGTTGGCCGAGGCGTAGACGAGGAGCACGGGCTCGCCGGCCGCCACGGCCTGACCCGAGAGCTCGGTGTCGACGGTGGCGGTGCGCATGAAGGAGATCACCGGCGAGGTGAAGCGGAGCAGCTCCTCGACCGCGTGCGGGACGAGGTCCCGGTCGGCGCGTAGGCGGGCCCACTCCTCGGGCCGCTCGGCCAGGGCGGCGAGGCCGCCCGAGATGAGGTTGCGGGTCGTCTCGTTGCCGGCCACCAGCAGCTGGACGAGGAACATGGCGAGCTCGGCCTCGCTCAGCTGGTCGCCCTCGGGGGCCGCGGTGGCGAGCGTGGACACGACGTCCTTGCGGGGATCCCGCCGGCGCTCGGTGGCCACGGCCACGAGGTAGTCGAACATCTCGGCCTGGAGAGCGGCCCGCCGTTCGGCCGGCCAGTCGGTGGCGCCGGGGATGACGGCCTCGGACCACTCGTAGAACTTCTCCCAGTCGTCCCCGGAGACCCCGAGCACCTGGGCGATCACCTGGAGCGGGAACGGCACGGCGATCGCCGGCACGACGTCGACCGTCGCCGCGGGCTCGACCAGTTCGACGAGCGCGGCCGCCGCCCGGCGGACGGAAGGTTCGAGGTCGGCCACGACGGTCGGCTTGAAGCCCGGCTGGACGAGCCGCCGGTAGCGGGTGTGTGCCGGGGGGTCGGTGTGCATCATCGTCGGCGGCGACGGGTACTCGACCCCGATCTCGTCGACGAGGATGCCCTGGCCCGAGCAGAAGGTGGCCGGGTCGGTGGCCACCGCCATGACGTCGCGGTGGGTGGTCAGGGCCCAGAAGCCGGCCGCCGCGTTCCAGGCCACCGGGGCCTCCGCCCGCAGCCGGGCGTAGAGCGGGAAGGGGTCGCCCTCGTAGAAGGCCGGGTCGAGGAGCCCCACCGCCAGGTCCTCGCCGGGACGCCCGGACGTGCTCACCGCGGCCGGTCGGTCCGGCTCAGCACGGGGCCAGCGCGTCGAAGCCGAGGGCGGCCTCGAGCGCGGCGGCCGAACGGAGCACCACCAGATCCCCGTGCTGGGGCCCGACGAGCTGCAGCCCGACCGGCAGGCCCGAGGCCGTCAGCCCGGCGCAGACCGTGGCCGCGGGCGAGCGGGTGAGATTGAAGGGGTAGGTGAAGCGGACCCAGTTCACGTCGACCTCGCCGTTCAAGAGCCCCGCCCCGCCCAGCTCGAGGGGCGGTGGCGGGGCGGCGAGGGTGGGGGTGACGAGCAGCCGGACGTCGTGGAACAGCTCGACGAGGCGCAGGTTCAGGCGGTGGCCGGCGTCGAGGGCCTCGACGACGTCGACCGCGCCGGCCGTGCGCGCCGGGTCCATCAGGGCGACGAGGCCCGGGTCCACCCGGGCGAAAGCCTCGTCGTCCTCGAAGCGCCGGTGGCTCCGCAGGAGGCAGGCAGTGACGATCGTCAGCCACGGTCCCACCGGGTCCTCCTCGAACACCGTGTCGACCTGGACCACCTCGGCCCCGAGCGACTCGAGGACGCCGACGGCCCGCTCGCAGATCTCGAGCACCTCGCGGTCGACGACGGCGTAGCCAAGCGTGGGTGACCAGGCCACCCGGGCCGGCACGTGGGGGTCGTCGAGCACGGCCGGCCACGAGGCCTCGGGGCGGGGCAGCGCCCGCAGGTCGGTCGGCTCGGGGCCGACCGCCACGTCGAGGGCGTGGACGATGTCGGCTATCCGCCGGGCCATCGGACCCTTCGACGACAGGTCCAGCCACTCCGGCGGGTGCGGGCCGCCGGTCGGCACCCGCCCGAGTGACGGCTTCATGCCGGACAGCCCGCAGCACGACGACGGGATGCGGATGGAGCCGCCGCCGTCGGAGCCCGTGGCGAGGGGCACCATCCCGGCGGCCAGCGCGGCGGCCGAGCCGCCCGAGGAGCCGCCGGGCCCGTGGTCGGTCTGCCACGGGTTGCGGGTCGGCCCGAAGAGGGCGTTGTCGGTCTTGGCCGCCCAGCCGAACTCCGGGGTGTTGGTCTTGCCGACGACGACACAGCCGGCCGCCCGCAGCCGGGCCACGAGCATGGAGTCGGCGAGAGCGGGCGCGGCGTCGGCGTAGAGGGGGGAACCCTTCGTCGTGCGGAAACCGGCGGCGTCCTCGAGGTCCTTCACCCCGATGGGCACGCCGGCCAGCGGCCCGGGGTCGGCCCCCGTGGCCACGAGCTGGTCGACGGCCGCCGCCTGCTCGAGTGCCCGTTCACCGTCGACGGCCACGAACGCGTTGATCGTCGGATTGAGGGCCTCGATACGGTCGAGCGCCAGCTGGGTCAGCTCCCGGGCCGAGACCTCGGCCCGGGAGACCATGCCGGCCAGCTGGGTCACCGTCGTCCTGCGGAAGTCGAGCGCGTCGTCCATCGTCACCTTGGTACCACGGCCACGGGGCGACCGCCCGTGGCTCAGCGCGGGGCGAGCGCCCGCACCGCGTCGGCCAGGCCCGCCCCGACACCCTGGATGGCGAGGGCCGGAACGGTCACCCCGTTCGCCACGTAGCGCTCGACGTGCTCCCGGCAGGCCTCGGGCGGCCCGTGGACGACCAGCGCGTCGACCACCTCGTCAGGCACCGCGGCGAGCGCGCCCTTGCGGTCGCCGGCCGCCCAGGCCTCCCACATCGCCTCGAGGAGCGGGCCGCGGCCCAGCCAGCGCTGGAACTCCGCATAGGCCTCCACGTTCAGGTAGGCGGTGACCATGCGGCGGCCGATGGCCCGCGCGTGCTCCGCCTCCTCCAGGGGGACGACGAAGATGCGGGCCACGATCTCCTTGCCCGGGCCCACCTCGGCCACGGCCCTCGGCACGTCGTCGGCGGCCAGCCAGTTGAGGATGGCCCCGTCGGCCTCCCGACCGGCGAGGCGCAGCATCCCCGGCCGCAGCGCGGCGAGGTAGATGGGCGGTTGGACGGCCGGCGGGCGACTCAGGCGGAAGCCGTGGACGCCGAAGGTCTCGTAGTCCTCGTCGACCCGCTCGCCGGTGAGGGCCCGGCGGAGGAACGACAGCGTGTCGCGGACCCGGGCGTAGGGGGCCTCGAAGGCGAGGCCGTTCCATTGGGCCACGATGGCCTCGGAAGAGGCCCCGAGACCGAAGGCGAAGTGGCCGGGGGCCGCGTCGGCCAGCGCCCCCACCGTCTGGGCCAGGAGGCCCGGGCCGCGGGTGAAGGCGGGGGCGATGGCTACACCGAGCCGGAGCTCGGGCACCCACGCAGCGGCCAGGGCCAGCGGGGTGAAGCCGTCGGCCCCGTCCACCTCGGCCGACCACAGGTCGGTGTAGCCGAGCTCGAGCAGCTCCTCGTACCACCGCCGGTGCTCGACGAGGGGGACGCCGTCGAAGGGGATGGTGATGCCGTAGCGCCGGGCGGGCTCGTCGCTCATGGGCCCCACTGTGGCACGGGCCCTTCCCGCCGGCCCAGCTCAGCCGTAAGCGACGCCCTTCGACGGCGGCACGGCGAGACCGGCCTTGCGCATGCCGTCCTCCATCCGGGTGATCACCTGCTGCAGCGCAGCCACCCGGCCGTAGCGCTTCTGCTCGGCCGGGATCACGTCCCAGGGGGCGTCGTCGTGGTCGGTCTCGGCGAACATGTCCTCGACGGCCTCCTCGTACTCGGTCCGTCGCCCGCGGTTGCGCCAGTCGTCGTCGGTCAGCTTCCACCGCTTGAGCGGGTCCTTCCGTCGGGCCTCGAACCGCCGGAGCTGCTCGTCGTCGGACATGTGCAGCCAGAGCTTCACGATCACCATCCCCTCGTCGGTGAGCGAACGCTCGAAGGCGCTGATCTCCTGATAGGCGCGGCGCCACTGCTCGTCGGTGGCGTAGCCCTCGACCCGCTCGACGAGCACCCGCCCGTACCAGGAGCGGTCGAAGACGGCCATGCCGCCCCACCCGGGGAGCGACGGGAAGAAGCGCCAGAGGAAGTGGTGCCGGGCCTCGGTCGGGGTGGGCGGTCCGAACTCGGCCACCCGCACGTGGCGGGGGTCGAGCGAGGCCACGAGGCGGCGGATGGTCCCGCCCTTGCCCGCGGCGTCCCATCCCTCGAAGAGCACGCAGACCGGCGGCCCGAGGCGGCCGTCACCGAGGAGCCCGGCGTTGATGAGGCGGAGGTGAAGGAGGCGGCGTTGGGCCCGGGAGAGCCGCTCGACCGCTTCTTCGGGCGAGATGCGGAGCGACAGGTCGACCTTCGCCAGTCGGTGGTGCTTTCCGGCCATGGTCCTCCATTGAACCCGACGGGCCGAGGTGCGGGCCCGCTCAGCCGGCCGCCGTCGCCAGGGCGCCGTCGCGCCTGAGCCCGGCGGTCGCCCGGCGGACGCAGTCGGGGGGGCCGGCCACGACGACGTATTCCCGGTTGGTGAGGTGCGAGACCCTGCCGACCTTCACCCCCGCCGGGTTGTGGATGCCGATGCGGGCTCCGACGTAGCGGGCCGACTCGAACGAGAGCGTGACCACCTCGCCCCGGCCGGCGCACATGGCCTCGAGCTCCTCCTGGGCGACCCAGCTCTCGTCGTTGTAGGAGAGGAGCACCAGCTCGGCCCGCACGGCCCGCACGACCTCGGCGAGGGCGCCCGGCATGGTGCGCCGGGAGTTGAAGACGCTCTTGGTCGTGGGGTCCCGGGCGTCGACCCGCTTGCAGGCCACGCCGTAGTGCTCCGGCGCGTCCCAGGCCACCAGGGTCTCCCAGACGTGGTAGTTGGTGAAGTAGCGGTGCTGGTTGTACGGCGGGTCGAGGTAGGCCACGTCGAACGGGCCCAGGGTCGGGGCGAGCTCGACGGCGTCGCCCCGCACCGCCCGCCCGGGGCCCGGCAGCAGTGCCGGGCGTCGGAGGTCGAGCGGGTTGAAGGACCTCGGCGCCCACGCCTTCACGTAGGCCATCTGGACGCCGGTGGTCGAGTCCACCCGGTCGGCCGCCTCGATGAGGCTGGTGAGGAGGATCGGATAGAGGGCGCTCCCGGCGTAGTCCCGCTCGATGGCCTCACGGACGGCGTCGATCCGCTCCCCGTTGAACGGCTGGAAGAAGCGGGAGCTCACGCAGAACGTCTCCGTGACGTAGCCGGGCCGCCCCGGGAGGGACCCCAGGTGGGCCAGAGCCTCGTCGAGGTCGGCCTCGGAGATGGCCGCCGCATCGGTCTCGACATAACAACGGGCGAACATCTCCGAGTAACGGGCGGCGTCGACCGCGGTCACCGAGAGGCCGCGACGCTTGAAGCCCTGGGCCACCCGGGTCGTGCCGGTGAAGAGGTCGAGGGCGGTCTCCGCCCCGGCCTCGGCGGCGAGTTGTTCGAGGACCGGGAGGAGCCGGCGCTTCGATCCGAGGTACTTGATCAACGGTGGCGCCCGGGCGATCGACGTGCCGCCCAGTGGCGTCAGGCCGGCTGGCCGGCCTCGAGGTTGGCCAGGGCCTTCGGCATGAGGAAGATGTGGCCGAGGGCCCCCACGATGCCCCCGACGAGGGGCGCCACGATGAAGAGCCACACCTGGGAGAGCGCCGTGCCCCCCACGATGAGGGCCGGCCCGAGGCTCCGAGCCGGGTTCACCGACGTCCCGTCGATCGGGATGCCGATCAGGTGGATGAAGGCCAGCGTGAGGCCGATCACCACCCCGGCCGTGACCGCGTTGGCCGTCTTCGAGGTCACGCCGAGGATCACGAAGATGAACACCGCCGTCGCCACCACCTCGAAGAGGAAGGCGCCGCCGGCGCTGATGTGGATCATGGATTTGGCCCCGTAGCCGTCGGTGCCGAGGCCCTGGATGGACTTGTGGTACATGGGGGACTGCTCGAACACCGCCCAAAGGAGGAGCGCGCCCAGGATCCCGCCGATGAACTGGGCGATCCAGTAGCCGACGGCCTCGGCGAGGCCGATGCGCCCCGCCACGAGGGCGCCCATCGTGACGGCCGGGTTGACGTGGCTGCCCGAGACGGGCCCGAAGACGTAGGCCAGGGCCAGCAGCACGAGGCCGAAGGTGAGGGCAGTGGCCACGACACCGGCCGCGACGCTCATGCCGGTGAACTTGAAGCCGAACGACAGCGTCGCCACACCCACGGCGAAGAACACGAGGAGCGCCGTGCCGACGAGCTCCGCAGAGAATTTGCGCACCATAGGTCTTGCTCCTTCCCTCCCCCTTCGAGCGGGTCACCCCGGGGGTCCGGTCGCCACCCCAGTTAATAGGAGGCCCGCCGGCGATCGGTGGACCCACGGCCTCCTACGATGGCCCGATGCCCGACGAGCCCTGGCCCTGGCGCGAGGCCAACCGGGCCTGCTGGGACGAGCGCACGCCGATCCACGTGGCGAGCGACTTCTACGACGTGGACGGCTTCGTCGAGGGCCGCTCGACGCTGCTCCCGTTCGAGCCCGGCGAGCTCGGGTCGGTGGATGGCTGCTCGCTCGTCCACCTCCAGTGCCACTTCGGCCTCGACACCCTCTCGTGGGCCCGCCACGGGGCGGTGGTCACCGGGCTCGACTTCTCCGCCCCCGCGGTGGCCGAGGCGGCGCGCCTGGCCGAGCGCATTGGGGTCGAGGCCAGGTTCGTCGAGGCCGACGTCTACGACGCCCCGGCCGCGCTCGGTCGGACCTACGACGTCGTCTACACCGGGCGGGGGGCCTTCAACTGGCTGCCCGACATGGGCCGGTGGGCCGAGGTGGTGGCCGAGCTCCTCGCCCCGGCGGGCCGCTGTTACATCGTCGAGTTCCACCCCCTCACCTGGATCTTCGGCGACGACAACCTGGACGTGGTCTACCCCTACTTCTGGGGGACGGAGCCGTTCGTCGACGACGAGGATGAGAGCGACTACGCCGACCCGGCCGCCCGGCTCGTCAACTCCACCACCTACGAGTGGAACCACCCGCTCGGCGAGGTGGTGACGGCCCTCGTCACCGCCGGCCTCGAGCTCCGGTTCCTCCACGAGTTCGACGAGATCTCCTTCCAGCGCTTCTCGTTCCTGGAGCGGCTCCCCGGTCCGAGGCGGCGCTACGGCTTCCCGACGTCCGTGCCCTCCCTGCCCCTCGAGTACTCGCTCCTCGCGGTAAAACCCGCGGCGGGCGCGGCGAGGTGAGCGCCCCGAGCGGCGAGCCGGCCGGGGGGCGGGACTGGGACGCCTGGCACCTCCCCTACGACGACCCCGACTCGCCGCTCTCGCACCGCCTGGCGGTGGTCCAGCGCGCCATCGCCGACTGCTTGGCCGAGGCCCCGCCGGGGCCGATCCCGGTTGTGAGCATGTGCGCCGGCCAGGGTCGTGACCTCCTCGGTGTCCTGCCCGGCCACCCGCGGGCCAGCGACGTGACGGCGCGCCTCGTGGAAGCGGACGAACGCAACGCGGCGCGGGCGAGGGAGGCCGCCGCGGCGGCCGGTCTCGGGGGCGTCGAGGTGGTCACGGGCGACGCCTCGACCACCGGCGCCTACCGGGGGGCCGTCCCGGCCCAGCTGGTCCTGGTCTGCGGGGTGTTCGGCAACATCAGCTGGGAGGACATCTGCGTCACCGTCGACCACCTGCCCGAGCTGTGCGCGGCGCGGGCCACCGTGGTCTGGACCCGCCACCGGCGGCCGCCCGACCTCACCCCGGCCATCCGGCGCCGGTTCGCCGAGGCCGGCTTCGAGGAGCGGGCCTTCGTCGGGCCCGACGGGTTCGTCTTCGGCGTCGGCGTCCACCGCCTGACGGCGGACCCACGGCCGTGCACCGGGGACCGCCGTCTCTTCACGTTCACCGGCGACGGCAGCCGTCCGGCGTGACGCGCCGCGTCGGCGCGCACACGCGCCGGCGCGAAAAATCCTGTGGGGTGACGATCCTTCGGCCCTCAGGTCGTGGTATGACTCAGACGACCACGCTCGTCCCCCGACGACGGGGTCCTGCAGACGGCGGCTGCAGGTTGTGCCCTGCATCACCGAGCAGTTGCAGACCTGAAGACTGGTGTTCCTCCCGACAGGGAAGCCGGCGCCACGGCGGGTCGACTCGGCTCTCCTCCATCGGAAGGACGTGTCCGCAGGAGGTGCCCATGAGTGCCGAAACCGAGGCAGAGCGGGCCCGGAGGCGGTTCGACCCGGTCCTGCGGCAGCTCCTCTCGACCCACCTCGTCGAACCGGCCACCGATGTCGACGGCGCCCCGGTGTGGCGGCTGAGCGAGATGGCCCAGGAGCGGCTGGCCGAGCTGTCGGCCCCGCCGCCGCCGGGCGACAAGGTGGTCTACTTCTCGCACCATTGCGCCCGCTGCGACCAGCGGGGCCCCACCCGGCGACGGGGCGAGGCCTACGTCTGCGACCCGTGCTGGGCCGTCGAGGCGCCGACCTGGTCGGAGCCCGCGGTGCCGGTCTCGAACGGCCTGACCGCCTGAGGCGCCCATCATCGCCCTGGTGTCCGGGGCGATGATGGGACGTGCCGAAGCGCAGCGCCGGCCTCCTCCTCTACCGTCCCGGCCCCGACGGGCCCGAGGTGCTCCTCGTCCACCCCGGCGGCCCGGTCTGGGCCAAGAAGGACGAAGGGGTCTGGTCGGTGCCGAAGGGCGAGCTCGAAGGGGACGAGGAGCCGAGGGACGTGGCGGCCCGCGAGTTCGAAGAGGAGCTCGGCACCCGGCCCCCGGCGGGCGAATGGCTGGACCTCGGCGAGGTGCGCCAACGGGGCGGCAAGGTCGTCCGGGCCTTCGCCACGCCGGGCGACCTCGACGAGCGCGCCGTGGTGAGCAACACGTTCGAGATGGAGTGGCCGCCCCACTCGGGCCGGCGGCAGTCCTTCCCCGAGGTCGACCGGGCCGGGTGGTTCGGCCTCGAGACGGCGAGGACCAAGCTGCTGGCCGCCCAGGTCCCCTTCATCGAGCGGCTGGCCGCCCTCGTCGCCGGGAGCTGACCCGTCAGGTGGCCGGGCCGAAGCGGTCCCAGTCCCAGTGCATCATCGACTCGAACGGGGCGGCCAGGACCGGGCGCACCGGAGCGCCCTCCCAGCGGGCGGCCAGGAGCGGCTGGAGCCGCTCGGCCACGGTGGCCGGCTCATTGTCGAGGTAGAGGACCGTGAAGAGGAAGTGGCCCGGGCTGAAGTTGGCCTTGAGGAGCTCGGACCGGGCGAGCTCGGAGCTCGTCCGGAACAACCAGGCGCCGGCCACGCCGGGGACCTCGAGCATGTCCGGCACGTCGTCGGTGTGCACCCGGCGCAGGTACTCGTCCAGACGATCCCGGTCGATCGGCTCCTCCACGATGAGGTAGATCCCCCGGTTGGGCCGCATGGGGACGACCTCGGGGTTCACGAGGGCGTGCGGCGCGGCGTGGTACTCGAGGAGGGGGAGGCCGCCGCGGTAGACGCTCGGCAGGGTCAGCGAGAACCGGCCCATCTGGCGCAGGTGGCCGCCCAGGGCCACGAAGTCGTTGAGCGTCGGCTCGACCGGTTCGCCCATCAGGTAGCAGACGACGTGGCGGACCTGCTCCCAGTCGTCGACGGCGGCGGCCCGGGCGGCGAGGCAGGCGGGGGTGGCCGCCCACCGCTGGCCGAACACCAGGCCGGGCAGCTGGTACTGCTCGGGCATGTGGTCGAGCTGGTGCCACTCGAGGTACGGCCGGTCGTCGCCGTCGGGCGAGGAGGCCGAGAGCGAGAAGTACCCGATGCGGACCCGGTTCACGACGCCGGCCTCACGTCAGCGTCGGCCGGATGTCGTCCTCGAGGAACTCGACGACGGCGTTGGTGAAGGCGTCGTTCTGGTCGCCGGCGATCATGTGGGCGGCGTCGCCCACCTCGACGAGCTTGGCCGTCGGCACCTTGGCCAGGAACTGGTGGGCCGCCTCCTCCGTCACGACGTCCGAGAGGAGCCCCCGCACGAGGAGGGTGGGCACGTTGATGTTCGACATCGCCACCTCGAGGAGTCCCTGGAGACGGTCCGGGAGGACCTCGGTCCGCTCCATCCGCTTGGCGTCGATGAACCGGGGGTCCCAGTGCCAGTAGTAGCGCCCGTCGCGCTCGCGGAGCACCTTCATGAGCCCGGCCGGGTTGACCCGCCGCGGGCGTTGGGGCGTGTAGCCGGCGATGGCGTCGGCCGCCTCCTCCAGGGAGTCGAAGCCGTGCAGGCCCGATTGCATGAACTCCTGGATCCGGCGGACGCCCTCGGGGTTGTGCTTGGGCGTGATGTCGACGAGGACGAGGCCGGTCGAGACCACCCGGTCGCTCGTGCCCTCGGCGAGCATCGCCGAGACCCCGCCGAGCGAGGCGCCCACCAGCACGGGCGGCCGGCCCAGCTCGTCGACGATGGCCAGGCAGTCGGCGCAGAAGGCGGTGAAGGAGTAGTCGCCGTTCGGGGACCAGTCGCTGTCGCCGTGGCCCCGGAGGTCCACCGAGACGGTCCGCCAGCCCTTCGAGGCCACGATCTCTGCGGTGGCCCCCCAGGCGTGGCGGGTCTGTCCGCCGCCGTGGAGGAAGAGGACCGGCGGGTCGTCGGGCTGGCCCCGGACGTCGGCGACCAGGTGGACGCCCTCGAACCCGTCGTAGACGACGCGGTGCGCCTCCATCAGATGGCGTTCAGACCTGCAGGCCGGTGCTCGGTGACGGCTTCTTGCGCGCTTGGACCAGGGCGATGATCGTCCCCACGATGAACAGCACGATCCCGAGTCCGAGAGCCACGCCGCCCCGGGTCGTGCGGTGACCGGCGTGACCCTTGCCGTGCACGGGGCCCATGAACGAGGGGAGCGAGCCGGCGTTCACGGTCAGATAGATGACGCCCACCACCATGGCCAGGATGCCGAGGATCACGAGCACGATGCCGGCGATCATGAATCCCTTGGCCACGGGTCGGGGACCGGGCTGGGCGGCGTGGGCGGGCATGGACAGACGGTCTCCTCGAGCTGGGCGGCGGAACGGGGGTTCACCCTAGCCCTCCCCGTCAGGAGGGCGGTGGCCTCGCTCGTGGCGTCATGGTGGTGTCAACATGCTGCGATGGACGTGGGCGAGTACCTCGACCACCTGCGGCGGGAGCAACGGCGGTTCGTCGAGGTGGTGTCGGTGGCCGACCTCGACGCCCCCGTGCCCACGTGCCCCGGCTGGTCGCTCGCCGACCTCCTCGTGCACCTGGGCGGCGTCCAACGATGGGCGGCGTCCATCGTGGCCGGCCGTCTCGTCGAGCGCCCGACGAGAGAGGAGCGCGAGGCCGCGGCCAAGCCGCCCGGGGTTGGCGACCTCGTGGCCTGGTTCACCGATGGCGGCGACCAGCTCGAGTCGGCGCTCGCCGCCGCGCCGGCCGACCTCGAGTGCTGGACCTTCTACCCGGCGCTGACGCCGCTCAGCTTCTGGGCCCGCCGCCAGTCCCAGGAGCTGGCCGTCCACCGCTACGACGCCGAGACTCCCGCCACCACGCCGGGCCCCCTCCCCGCGGACCTGGCCGCCGACGGCATCGACGAGGTCCTCCTCTCCTTCTTCGGGTCGGTCATCGGGTCGTCCGACGTCGACGACGACGGGCCGGCCCCGGTGACGTTGGCCGTCGTCCCGCACGACTCCCCGTCGTCGTGGCTCATCGCGCTGGACGGCGAGCGTCTCAGCGCCTCCCGGGGGGCCCGGGCGGCCGACTGCACGGTGACGGGGACGAGCTCGGACCTCGACCTTTTCCTCTGGAACCGGGTGGGGCCCGACGCGCTCCATGTCGAAGGTGACCGGACCGTCCTCGAGCGGCTCGCCGGGTCGTACCCGATCTGAGCGGACGGGGCCGGCGGATGGACTTCGACCTCGAAGAGACCCACGCCCACTGGTTGGCCGAGGTGCGGACCTTCCTCGCCGAGCACTTCTCGGCCGGCGACGAGGAGGACGCCCGACGGGGCGGTGGCGAGTGGAGCGGCCCGATGATCCGCCGGTTCCGGCGCCAGTTGGCCGAGCGCGACTGGCTCGCGCTCACCTGGCCCGAGGAGGAGGGGGGCTTGGCCAAGTCGATGGTCGAGCAGGTCCTCTTCATGGACGCCCTCGGCTACGCCGGGGCCCCGTCCATCGACATGACGGCCTCGTCGGTGGCCCCGGCGATCATCCGCTCGGGCACGCCGGCCCAGCTGGAGCGCTGGCTCCCGCCCATCCGGGCCGGCGAGGTGGAGTTCGCCGTGGGCTACTCGGAGCCCGACGCCGGGAGCGACCTGGCGTCGCTCCAGACCCGGGCGGTGCGTGACGGCGACGAGTGGGTGATCAACGGCGAGAAGATCTGGAACACGGGGGCCGAGTACTGCACCCACGAGTGGCTCGCCTGCCGGACGGACCCGGACGCCTCGCCCCACCGGGGGATCTCGGTCCTGATCGTCCCGATAGAAACGCCCGGCATCACCGTCCACGGCATCACGACGTGGCGAGGGATGCGCACCAACCAGGTGGCGTTCTCCGACGTGCGCGTGCCGGCCGACCACCTCGTGGGCGGGCTCCACGAGGGTTGGCGGGTCATCACCCAGGCCCTCGACTTCGAGCGGGTGGCCATCGGGATCACCGGAGGTCTCCGCCGTCTGTTCGAGGGGCTGGTCGACCACTGCCGCAAAACCGTCGTCGACGGCCGGCCGCTGGGGGCGCGCCCCGAGGTGGCGACGGCCCTCGCCCGGCTGGCGGTGGACCTCGAGCTCGCCCGTCTCCTCAACTACCGGGCGGCGGCCATGATCGACGCCGGCCAGGTGCCCCACGGCGAGGCTTCGATGACCAAGGTCTTCACGACCGAGCTGCACGCCCGGATGGGGGACACGGCCACCGAGGTGCTCGGCCTGGCCGGCCAGCTGGACCCCTATGACGAAGGGGCGCCGCTCGGTGGGCTGGCCCAGCTCGTCTACCGGGCTGCGCCCTACCTGCGCTTCGGCGGAGGCACCAACGAGATCCAACGCGACATCATCGCCCAGCAGGGCTTCGGCCTCCCGAGGCGATCGTGATGACGTCGCCGGAAGGACGCCGGTGGACCTGGCGCTGAGCCCCGAGCAGGAGGAGCTGGCCCGGTCGGCCCGGTCGTTCCTCGCCACCGTGATGCCGGCGCCCGGTGCGCCCGCCGTCCGGTCGGACGACGAGGCGCTCTTCGCCGAGATGGCGGCCCTCGGCTGGGTGGGGCTCCTCCTGCCCGAGGCCCACGGCGGGGGCGGCGGCACGCTCAGCGACCTCGCCGTGGTCGCTGCCGAGGCGGGTCGGGCCCTCGCGCCGACCGTGCTCTTCTCGGCCGTGGCGGCCGCCCGGCTGGTGGAGCTCGCCGGCACCGAGGCGCAGCGCCGGGCGCTCCTGCCCGGTCTGGCTGCCGGCTCGGCCCGGGCCACCGTCGCCCTCCACGAGCCGGACCACGAGGAGCTCGACTCGTTGGCGACGTCGCTCGAAGCGGCGGGCGACGGTCTCGCGCTCGTGGGCGAGAAGCGTTTCGTCGCCGACGCCGTGGGGGCCTCGCACCTGGTGGTGGCGGCGCGCCGCCCGGGGGAACCCGGGGTCAGCACGCTCGTGCTCGTCCCGCCAGGATCGCCCGGGGTCGAGGTCGTCCCGGTGGGCACGTTCGGCGGGGACCGCCAGGCCGCCGTGTCGCTCCGCCGGGTGGCCGTGTCGGAGGAGGACGTGCTCGGCGCTCCGGGCGAAGGCCGCCGACCGCTCGAGCGGGTGCTCGCCGAGACGACCGCGCTGCAGTCGGTGGAGATGGTCGGCGGGGCCCGGCGGGCCCTCGAGCTGGCGGTCGAGCACGTCTCTCGGCGCGAGCAGTTCGGCCGGACCCTCGGGACGTTCCAGGCGGTCCAGCACCACGTGGCCGATGTGGCCATCGCGGTCGACGCGGCGGACCTCGCGGCGTGGCAGGCCGTCTGGGCCCTCGAGCACGATCGGCCGTCGACCGCGGCGGTCTCGATGGCCAAGGTGGCGGCCGGCGACGCCTACCGCCGGGCCACACTGACCGCGTTCCAGCTCTGTGGCGGCGCCGGCTACGTCACCGACCACCCCCTCCACCGCTACGCCGACCGGGCCAAGGCGGCCAGCCTGACCGCGGGCTCCACGGTCGACCACCTCGCCCGGCTGACCGCCGGTCTCGGCCTCGGGACCGGCGGGTGAGCCTGCTCGACGGCCTCGTCGTCGTCGACCTGTCCACGAGGATCGCCGGGGCCTACTGCACGAAGCTGCTCGGCGACGCGGGCGCCGAGGTGGTGAAGGTCGAGCCACCCGGGGGCGACCCGCTGCGGCGCTTCGTGGCCTCGGGTACCGCAGTCGGCGACGGCGAGGACGGCGCGTTGTTCGCCTACCTCTGTGCCGGCACGTCCTCGACGCTCTGCGACCTCGACACGGCAGGCGGCCGGCGGGAGCTCGTCGACCTCGTGGCCGGCGCCGATCTCGTGGTCGACACGCTCGGACCCGGGCGTCTCGACGCCCTCGGCCTCGGCTTCGACGACCTCGTCGCTCACCAGCCGGCCCTCGTCCAGGTGGCGATCTCGGACTTCGGTCGCGACGGCCCGTGGGCCACCCGGGCGGCGACCGAGTTCACGCTCCAGGGCTGGTGCGGGGCCACGGGCTTCCGCGGCTGGCCCGACCGGCCGCCGCTCTCCGTGGGCGGCCAGGTCGGGGAGTACGCCGGCGGCGTGGCCGCGGCCGTCGCGGGGTTGGCCGCGCTCCGACGGGCCCGGGCAACCGGGCGGGGGGAGCTGGCCGACGTGTCGCTGCTCGAGTGCATGGTCGTCGCCATGCAGAGCTCCGAATGGCTCCACGTGGCGCTGATGGACCTACCGGGCTTCAGCCGCTCGGTCGAGGTCCCGTCGATCGAGCGGGCGAGCGACGGCTGGGTGGGCTTCACGATGGTGACCGCCCAGCAGTGGGACGACTTCGCCACGATGGTGGGCCAGCCGGTGCTGGCCACCGATCCCGAGCTGCGCCTCCAGCTCGGACGTTGGCCCCGTCGGGCCGAGGTGGAGGCGGCCATCGCCCCCTGGCTCTCGGCCCGCACGGTGGACGAGGTGGTCGAGGAGGCAACGCTCTTCCGGCTACCCGTGGCCACGCTCGGCAACGGCGCCACCGTCACGGGCGAAGACCACTTCGTCGAGCGGGGGGTCTTCTTCCGACAGCCGGCCGGCTTCCGCCAACCCCGCCCGCCGTGGCGGATGGCCGAGGTCGCGCCGCGACCGCTCGCCGCCGCACCGCCACTCCCCCGTGAAGGTGCGGTCGCGCCGACGGTGCGCCCCACGGCGGGAGCGCCCCTCGAGGTCGGGCGGGGCTCGCTCCCCCTCGACGGGGTGCGGGTCGTGGACTTCACCGCCTTCTGGGCGGGTCCCTCGGCCAGCCACCTCCTCGCCGCGCTCGGTGCCGACGTGGTCAAGGTGGAGTCGGTGCAGCGACCCGACGGCATGCGCTTCGCCGGCGGCCAGAAGGAGGGGGCCGAGCGGTGGTGGGAGCTCAGCTGGGTCTTCCACGCGGTGAACGTCAACAAGCGATCCGTCACCATCGACCTCGGCCGGCCGGAGGGCAACGCCCTCGCCCGGCGGTTGATCGCCACGGCCGACGTGGTCATCGAGAACTTCTCGCCCCGGGTCATCGAGCAGTTCGGGCTGGGCTGGGAGACCCTCGCCGAGATCCGACCGGACCTCCTCATGGTCCGCATGCCGGCCTTCGGCCTCGACGGCCCGTGGCGCGACCGGGTGGGCTTCGCCCCGACCATGGAGCAGATCTCGGGGATGGCCTGGCTGACCGGTTTCGCCGGCGAGCAGCCGGTGGCGCCGCGGGGCGCCTGCGACCCGCTGTCCGGCTACCACGCGGTGTTCGCCCTGCTCGCCGCGCTCGCCTGGCGGGAGCGCACGGGGCGGGGATCGCTCGTCGAGGTGCCGATGATCGAGGTGGCGCTCAACGTGACCGCCCAGCAGGTGGCCGAGTACGACGCCTACGGCGTGCTCCTCGAACGGGCGGGGAACCGGGGTCCGGCCGCCGCCCCGCAGAACGTCTACGCCTGCGCCGGCGACGACCGCTGGCTGGCCCTCGCCGTGGCCGACGACGAGCAGTGGCCGGCCCTCGTCGCGGTGCTCGGGTCGCCGGCCTGGGCCACGGACCCGGGCCTCCTCACCGCGGCCGGCCGCCGGGCGGCCCACGACCTCCTCGACGAGCGGCTGGCCGAGCACTTCGGGCCGGCCGACCTCGACGAGTCGGTGGCCCGGCTAGCCGCCGCCGGGGTGCCGGCCGCCCCGGTGGTGCTCCCACCCGACGTCGTGGCGAACGAACAGCTGGTGGCCCGCCGGTTCTTCGAGCCGGTGCACCACCCGCTCACCGGCACCAACCTCTATGCCCGGCCGCCGTTCGTCCTCTCGGGTGGGCCGGACCGCTGGTACGGCCGGCCCCCGCCGCTGCTCGGCGAGCACAACGACGAGGTGCTCGGGGGCGAGCTCGGCCTGTCCGACGCCGAGCTCGACCGGCTGCGGGCCGAGCACGTCATCGGGGAGTGGCCGGCCGGGCTCTGAGGGTCGTTCAGCGGCCTTCGTGGAGCGCCGGCAGGACCTCTTCGACGAGGCAGCGGTGGGCCCGCCGCTGCTCCTCGGGCTGGGCGACGTCCCGGCCCTCCACCACCACGAGGCGGTCGAGGCCGAGGTCGGCGAGCTCGCGGAGGCGGGCCACGCAGTGCGCCGCCGGGCCGACGACGCCGAAGCGGTCGACGAAGGCGTCGTCGATGTGGGCGGTGTGCCGGGCCGCCCGCTGGCCGTGGGCCGAGAGGTCGTAGTCGGCGGTCACCGCCTCGATCACCGATCGGTCCTCGGGCGACAGCAGCTCGACCGGGCTGCCCCGCATACCCGAGAAGTGGGCGTAGGCGGCGAGGGGTCCGATGGCCAGCTGGCGGGCGGTGACCGGGTCGGGGTGGGCGGCCAGCACGAGGTAGGCGCCGAATGAGCAGGGGGTGGCCCGTCCTTCGCCGGCCGCCCGGGCCACGTCGAGGGCCCAGGCCACCCGCTCGGGTTGGGCGCCGACGTTCACGGTGACCCGCTCGGCGTGGCGGCCCCCGAGGGTGAGCATGCGCGGCCCAGTGGCCGCCACGTCCACCGGCACCTTGGGCTGGCCGCTCGCCGCGATCCAGGGGATCTCGCTCGGGTAGCCCTCGGCGTCGACCACCTCGCCGGCGAGGTAGCCCTGCACCCGGAGGAGGTAGTCGAGGACGTCGTCCACCGGGGCCGGCGGCCGGCCCAACCGGCCGACGGCCGAGTCGCCGCGCCCGAGCCCGAGCACGGCCCGGCCGTCCGACTCGACCTGGACGGTGGCGATGGCCGCCGCCGTCACCGCCGGGTGCCGGGTGACCGGGTTGGTCACGCCGACCAGCAGCCCGAGCCGCTCGGTCGCCCGGGCCACCACGGCCAGGCCGGCGTAGGGGTCGGCCGCCAGGTGCTGGGTGTCGCCCAGGCTGAGGCCGTCGAAGCCGCCCTCCTCGGCCGCCTGGCCGAGGGCCACCGCCCGACCGGGCACGTGGGCCGTGGCCGTCCACACCTCCACCATGGGCTGCCTCCTGTCGTCCGACGGTGCGCCCGGCCGACCGGGCGCCTTAGGGTCTCCCCGATGCCTGCTCCTGTCAACGACCGAACGAGGTGACGTGGCGACCTTGCGCATCGGCAAGCTGTTCCACCTGACGCCGCTCGTCGACGACCTCGACGGGGCGGTGGAGTTCTTCACGAGCGTCTTCGCCCCGCTCGTCTACTACCGGGGCTACGCCGCCCACTGGCACCGCGAGGCCTCGCTCATGGCCATCGCCGACTCGATCATCGAGCCGCTCCTGCCCCTGCCGCCGGCCGACGGAGCCGTCGGCACGAGCTGGTTCCGCTACATGGAGAGCTTCGGCCCCCGCGTGCACAACGTGGCCATCTACTGCGACGACCTCGAGAGCCTGGCGGCGCGCCTCGACGAGCGGGGCGTGCGCTACACCGACGCCGGGGTCTCGACGACGCTGTTCATCCACCCGAAGGACTCGCCGGGGATGCTGGAGTTCTCGACGTCGACGTGGTCGCAGAGCGGCGACCCGCGTTTCAGCCCGCGCTGGGACGACTTCGCCCGCGACTACTGGGCTCACCGTCTGCCGCTCGGCCTGGAGCGGCTCTCCCACATCACGACGGTGGTGCGCGACCGCGACGCGGCACGGGAGTTCTACACCGGGGCCCTCGACGCCGTCGTCCTCCCCGAGCAGCCCGGGATCGACGCCGCGACGAGCCACTTCGTCGTGGTGGGTGAGGGCGTGGTGTTCGAGCTGGCCGAGCCGTCGGGTCCGGGCCGGCCGGCCGACGAGCTCGAGCGGTGCGGCGAGGGGGTCATCGGGGTGACCTTCAAGGTCCGGGACCTCGACGCCGCCCGCACCTACCTCGCGAACCGGGAGGCCGGCGAGATCCACGAGGGTCCGGGCCGGCTCTCCTTCGATGCCTCGAGGACCTGGGGCTGCGAGTACGCGTTCGGCGACCGGGCGCTCGAGGGCGACCGGCGGCAGTGAGCGACGAGGGCGCCATCCCCGCCGGCGGGGCGCCCCGCACCCTCAGCCCGGCGGCCTGGGCCGCCGTGGCGGCGGCGGTGCCGCCGAGCCTCGAACGGGCCGAGCTCGAGGCCATCGCCGCGGCGCGCCCCGGCATGACCGCCGACGAGGTGGCCTCGTACCTGCCGCTCGCCCGGCTGGTCGTCGAGCGGTGGCGGGCCGGCCCCCGACCGTTGATCGTGGCGGTGACCGGGAGCGTGGCTGTCGGCAAGAGCACGACAGCCGAGCTGCTCGCCGTCCTCCTCGGCCGGGTCCCGGAGGGCCCCCGCGTGGCCCATGTCAGCACCGACGGCTTCCTCCTCACGAACGCCGAGCTGGTGGCGCAGGGCGCGCTCATGCAGAAGGGCTTCCCCGCCACCTACGACCGCCCGCGGCTGCTCGAGTTCGTGACGGCGCTGCGGGCCGGCCAGGGACCGCTCCGCTTCCCCCTCTACTCCCACGTCCGCTACGACGTCGTCCCCGACGAGTACGAGGTCGTGGACCGGCCCGACGTCGTGGTCCTCGAAGGGCTCCACGTCCTCCTGCCCGACGAGCGGGAGCCGATCGGGCGGGGCCTCCCCGACCTGTTCGACCTGTCGGTCTACGTCGACGCCTCGCGCCAGGACATCGAGCGGTGGTTCGTCGAGCGGCTCCGGCGGGTCGGCCGGGAGGTCTCGGCCGACGAGGACTCGCCGCTCCAGTTCCTCGCCTCGCTCGACGACGAGGGTGTCGCCGCCGTGGCCCACGAGGTGTGGACCGCCGTCAACCTGGTCAACCTGGTGGAGCACATCGAGCCGACCCGCGACCGGGCCGACCTCGTCTTCGAGCTCGGGCCGGACCACGCCGTCCGAAAGGTGCGGCTCCGCCCGACCTGACGGTCCCGTCGCCGGGGGCGTCAGGCTCGCACGTGGAGGCCGGCCACCGTCGCCCCGGCCAGCGCCGGACCCTCGGTGTGGAGGTGGCAACGCACGACCGTGCCCGACGGGGTGGTGTAGGGCTCGGGGTCGACGTGGGCGCAGACGTCCATGGCGAAGGGGCAGCGCTGCCGGAAACGGCAGCCCCTCTGGGTGCCGACCGGGACGGTCACCTCGCCGCTGAGCACGATGCGCTCGCGCGACCGCTGACGCGCCGGGTCGGGGACCGGGATCGCCGACAGCAGGGCCGACGTGTACGGATGGGTCGGCCGCAGGTAGACCTGCTCGGCCGAGCCCTCCTCCACGATCTGGCCGAGGTACATGACGGCGATGCGGTCGCTCAGGTGACGGACCACCGAGAGGTCGTGGGCGATGAAGAGGTAGGCCAGCCCGAGCCGGTCCTGGAGGTCGGAGAGGAGGTTGATCACCTGGGACTGGGTGGAGACGTCGAGGGCGCTCACCGGCTCGTCGCAGACGAGGAGCTTCGGCTCGAGGGCGAGGGCCCGGGCGATGGCGATGCGCTGGCGCTGGCCGCCGGAGAACTCGTGGGGGAAGCGGGACAGCACGTGGGGCGCCATGCCCACCTGGCCCAGCACCTCGACCACCCGCTGCTCTCGGGCCTTGGCCGACAGGTTGGTGTGGATCTGCAGCGGCTCGCCCACGATCTCGGCGATGTGCAGTCGCGGGTCGAGGGAGGAGTAGGGGTCCTGGAAGATCATCTGCATGGCCAGGCGTTGCCGCCGCAGGGCGGGCCCCGTGAGCTTCGTGATGTCCAGGCCGTCGAGTAGGACGGTCCCCGCCGTCGTATCGATCAGGCGGAGCACCAGGCGGGCCAACGTCGACTTGCCCGAGCCGCTCTCGCCCACGAGCCCGAGCGTGGTGCCCGCCCGGACCTCGAGGTCGACGCGGTCGACGGCCAACACCTGCCCGGTGGCCCGGCGGAGCACCCCGGTGCGGATGGGGAACTGCTTCGTCAGGCCGCTCAGCTCCAAGAGCGGCGTCGTGTCGTCCTTCGTCGCCACGGCGGCTGCCGGGGCCTCCTCCACCAGCTCGGATGGCGCGCCGGCCAGGGTGAGCTCGTCCTGGCGGAGGCACCTCGCCACGGTGCCTTGGCCGTCGGCCGAGGGCGTCGGGCCCCCGTTGCCCGCGGGGCCCTCGCCGGGCGGAGCGTCGGGCTGCCCGGCGGCCCGCAGCACCACGGGGGCCCGGCGGCAGCGCTCGTCGGCGTAGGAGCAGCGCGGCTCGAAGCGGCAGCCCTCCGGGAACTGGTCCGGCCGGGGCACGATGCCCGGGATGGCGTGGAGCGCCTCGCCCCGCGGCGTGAGCTGGGGGATGGACGAGAACAGGGCCTCGGTGTAGGGGTGGCGGGGCCGGGCGTAGAGGTGGTGGGCGGCGGACCGCTCGACGATCTGGCCGGCGTACATGACGACGACGTCGTCGGCCACGTCGGCGATCACCCCGAGGTCGTGGGTCACGAAGATCATGGCCATGCCCTCCTCGCGCTGGAGGGAGTGGAGCAGCTCGATGATCTGGGCCTGGGTCGTGACGTCGAGCGCGGTGGTCGGCTCGTCGGCGATGAGGAGCTTGGGCGAGCACGAGAGGGCCATGGCGATCATGACCCGCTGGCGCATGCCGCCGGAGAAGGAGTGCGGGTAGTCCTTGGCCCGGCTGGCCGCGTCGGGGATCTCCACCCGGTCGAGCATCTCGACTGCCACCTTCGAGGCCTCGTTCCGGCTGAGCCCCCGGTGGGTGCGGATCTGCTCGGCCACCTGGTTGCCGACGGTGAACGCCGGGTTGAGGCTCGTCATCGGCTCCTGGAAGATCATCGAGATGTCGTTGCCCCGGAACTTTCTGAGCTCGGCCTCGCTCATGCGGGCCAGGTCCTGGCCCTCGAAGCGGATCATGCCGACCGAGCGGCAGACCTTCTCGGGCAGGAGGCCCATCACGGCCAGGGCCGAGACGGTCTTCCCCGAGCCGCTCTCGCCGACCAGCCCGAGCGTCCGCCCCGCAATCACGTGGAAGTCGGCGTCCTCCATCACCGGCAGCCACTGCCCGTTCGTGAGGAACTCGATGCGCAGATCCTCGACGGCGAGGAGCGGTCCGGTGACCGCGGGGGCCTCGGGCGCCGGCGCCGGGGGCGAGATCCCGCGGAGACGGGCCAGCCGCGAGGGCTCGTCCTCGCTGGCCCGCTTGGCCGCCCGGCCCTTCGGGCGCTCCCGGCCGAGCGAGTCCCGGAGGCCGTCGGCCACCAGGTTGAACGACAGCACGGTGAGGAGGATGGCCAGGCCGGGGAACACGAGGGCCCAGGAACTGGAGCTGATGAAGTTGAAGCCCTCCTGGAGCATCCCGCCCCACGACGGGGTGGGCGGCTGCTCGCCGATGCCGAGGTAGTTGAGCCCGGCCTCGACGAGGAGGGCGAACCCGAGGGCCAGGGCCAGCTGGATGATCACGGGCGACGCCACGTTCGGGACGACGTGGCGACCGATCAGGCGGCGCGACGAGGCGCCGAGAGAGCGCGCCGACTCGATGTAGTTCTCCTCCCGCACCGCGATCACCTGGCCCCGCAGCAGCCGGACGAAGCTCGGGACGAACACGATGGCGATGGCGATCGCCAGGTCGTTGATGCTCGAGCCGAGGAGGGCGGCCACGGTCAGGGCCAGGATGAGCGGCGGGAACGAGAACAGCGCGTCCATCAGCCGCATGATCCCGCTGTCCAAAGCGCCCCGGAAGAAGCCGGCGACGAGCCCGATCGGGATGGCGATGACCGCGGCGAAGCCGACGATCTCGAACGTCGCCCGCATGGACGTCCGGCCGCCCCAGATGATCCGGCTCAGGATGTCGCGGCCGAGGTCGTCCGTGCCGAACCAGTGGGTGGCGGAAGGCCCGGCGTTGAGGTGGTTGAGGTCGAGGGCGGTCGGGTTGTAGGGCGCGATCCACGGGGCGAAGATGGCGCAGACGATCACGAGGAGGATGAAGACGAGACCGGCGACCGCCGTCCATTCCCGCAGGAAGCGCCGCCAGAACGGCTTGCGCGCGACGCCCTTGTCCTCGGCCACCGTCTCGTCGGTGTCCTCGACGATGACCGGACCGTCGGCCAGCCCGACGAAGGGGTCCTCCTGGCCCGGGGGGGTGACCAGGCTCACTCGAGCCGGACCTTCGGGTTCAAGAACCCGTAGATGATGTCGACCACGAGGTTGATCAGCACGAAGCACACCGCGGTCAGGAGGACCACCCCCTGGATGACCGGCAGGTCCTTGTCGTTGATGGCCTGGAGGGCGTAGGCCCCGATCCCGGGCAGCGAGAAGATCTGCTCGATGATGACGGTGCCGCCCAGGAGGTAGCCGAACGAGATGCCGATCACCGTGACGGCGGGGGTGAGGGCGTTCTTGAGCGCGTGCTTGTAGATGACCGCACTGTGCGAGAGCCCCTTCGCCCGGGCCGTGCGCATGTAGTCCTGGTCGAGCGTGTCGATCATGGCCCCGCGGACCTGCCGGGCGATGGTGGCCGCCCCGCCGAGCCCGAGGGCGATCCACGGCAGGAGGAGGTGGTCGGCCCAGGAGAGTGGGGACTGGGTGAAGGGCACGTAGCCGAGGGCCGGTAGCCAGTGGAGGTCCACGGCGAAGATCGTGACGAGCATGATGGCCAGCCAGAAGTCCGGCACGGCGACGCCGAGGCTGCTCCCGACGGTCACCGACCGGTCCTCGATGGTCCCCTGGCGGATGCCCGAGATGATCCCCGCCGGCAGCCCGAGGAGCACGGAGAAGAACATGCCGCCGATGGCGATGCTGAGCGTCACCGGGAAGCGGACCCGGAGCTGCGAGGCCACCGACTGGGTCTGCATGAACAGCGAATTGCCGAGGTTCCCGTGGAGGAGCCCGTTCAGCCACCGGAGGTACTGCTTCCAGAAGGGCTCGTCGAGGTGCAGCTGGTGACGGATGAGGGCGATCTGGTGCAGGTTGGCCTTGGCCCCGCCGGCCAGGGTCACCGCCGGGTCACCGGGGATGATGAGGACCAGGCAGAAGACCCCGAAAGAGATCAGGAGCAGGAGCGGGATCGTGATCAGCAGGCGTCGCGCGACGAACGAGAGAAGAGAGCCACCTCCGCTGGACGCCATCGGTGTCCGTTAGCTCATTTCTTGATGTAGATGCCTGCGAGGTTCGACCGGCAGTTGCCGATGGGGGCGACCACGTGACCGCCGACCACGTTCTTGTTGTAGGCGATGATCGACGGGATGAACTCGATCGGCACCTCGAGGCCCTGGCTCATGATGGTCTTGACGGCCTGCTGGGCCAGCGGCCCCTGGACGCTCGGGCTGAGCGAGGCGTTGGCCTTGAGGGTGACGTTCGCCACCGTCGGGTTGACCGAACCCAGTTGTTGGGCGCCGAAGCCCGTGGTCTCGTACTCGGACTCGAAGTTGTTCGTGATGTCCGGTCCGTTGGTGAGGTCGTCGCTCAGGAGGGCGTCACCTAGCTTGTTGATGTAGACGTCCGTGAAGATGTCGCCGCCGGGGACCTGCTGGATGTTGGCGTGGAACCCGGCCGGGGCCATGCTGGCCTGGAGGATCTGGGCCGCCCGGTCGAAGGTGGCGTCACCGCCGGGCACGATGAACTTGAACGTGACCCCGCTCGGGAAGCCGGCGGCCTTCAGCATCGCCTTGGACTTCTGCGGGTTGTAGGAGTAGGAGTTCCCGATGGCCTTGTTGTAGCCGGGCGAGCTCGACGGGAAGGGCTGGTAGGCCGGCTGGCCGAGGCCGCTGAACACCACGTCGTTGATCGCCGGACGGTTGACCGCGTACTCCAGGGCCGCCCGCACCTTGGCGTTGGCGAAGGGCCCGGTGTTCTCCCGCATCTGGAGGATCATGTAGTCGTAGGAGTGCGTGGTGGTGACGGCGATATTCGGGTTGTTCTTGACCGTCTTGTAGTCCTCGGGCTCGAGCTGGATCATGTCCACTGCGCCCGACGTGAGGGCGGTGACCGACGGCGGACCCGCCGCCACCTCGATGAAGTTCACCCCGCCGAGCGGGTAGGCCGACGGGTCCCAGTACTTCGGGTTCTTCACCAGCTCGACCGAGCCACCGGGCGAGTAGCTCTTCAGCATGAAGGGCCCGGCCCCGACCGGGTGGAGGTTGGCCACCCCGTTGCCGATGGTGGAGGGATCCATCACCGAGCCGTCGATGTAGGTCGCGGCCCAGAGGAAGTCACCGGCCGTCGGCCGGTTGAGGGTGACCACGAGCGTGGTCGGGTTGACGACCTGGGTGCCCGCGATAGCGCTGAGCGAGCTGCGCAGCGGGCTCTTCTTGATGTAGTTGAGGCTTTCGGCGACGGCGGTGGCGGTGACCGGGTCGCCGTTCGAGAAGACCAGATTGGGCCGCAGATGGAAGGTGATGGTGCTGCTGTTGTTCGAGACGGTCCAGGACTGGGCCACGCCCCCGGTGATGGCCGTCTGGCCTGGCGCCGTGAGCGACTGGTACAGGTTCTGGTAGATGGTGTAGCCGCAGTCGTTCTGCTCCTTTTCGGGGTCGAACGTGCCGGCGAACTCATTGTTGAGGTCGAAGCCGTACTTCAAGATGCCGTTGGGGTTGACGTTCGAGGACGCCGCCCCGGCGCCCGTCCCCCCGGCTCCCACCGCCAACGGGACGAACAGCCCGACCGCGACGGCGCCGGCGACGGCGGCCCGCAGGCCGGGCCTCCGACCGGAGAGACGCCTGGACAGCCGTCGACCCGCGAACCCCTGCGACTTCTCGGACCTGCTCACAATGTCTCCCCCCTACGTCGATGACCTGATGTGGTTCCAACGACGCGGCCGGCCATGACGGTCGGTGGCGGAGCACCGGAGCCGACATGCCGCATCGACCTTGCGACTATACCGAGCGGGCCGGCGGTGACGCCCTTCGGGGTCGCCAGGATGTGACGGCCCCGTCAGCTGGCGAGGGCGCGGGCGTTGCGGATGGCCAGGGCCACGAGGGTGAGGGTCGGGCCGTAGCCGGCGCCGGTCGGGAAGGGCGAGGAGTCGCAGATGACGACGTTCGGGACGTCGTGGAGGCGCCCCCACTCGTCGCAGACCGAGGTGGCCGGGTCGGTGCCCATGCGGGTGGTCCCCACGATGTGGCGGGAGGCGGGGATCATCCCCATCTTCCACAGCCCGCCGAAGATGGTGTCGCCCTCGAGGCGGGGGGACGACGTCGTGCGGGCCCAGGTGGCCCCGGCCTCGGCCAGGATGGCCTCGAGCTTCGGGCCGTAGTAGGCGGAGGCCGCGAGCTCGTGGCGGTGCGGGTGGTAGGTGGTCCTCGCCACCGGCAGCCCGTGGATGTCGCGGATCTCGGGGTCGAGGTCGACCCGGTTCGTGGCCTGCGGCAGGTCCTCGCCCTGCATCGTGAAGCCGACGAGGTGGTCGCGCATGGGGGACTCCCGCATCATCTCCTTGTGCTCGGGTCCCCAGGGGTAGAGCTTGGACTCGAGCAGGGGATGGGCCGCCGCGCCGTGCTCGACGAGCCCGCCCTTGATCCAGGGCAGCCCGGCCTCGCGGGCCGCGGCCTTGGCCGCGTCGTCCACGATGATGTGGTCGTCGTGGGTGTGGGTCACCGCCCGGCCCTTGTGGGCGTGCAGCCGCATGGGCAGGTGGCCGAACGTGAGCGTCTGGAAGTGGAACATGAGGTTCTGCCCGATCATCGGGTGCTGCATCCCCGACAGGAGCAGGAGCCGGGGCGTCTCCATGGCCCCGGCCGCCAGGACCACGTGCTCGGCCGTCTCCACGTGGGTCTCCCCGGCGACGTCGATCCACTCGACCCCCTCGGCCCGGCCGTTCTGCACCACGATGCGCTTCACGAAGGCGTCGGGTCGGAGCTCGGCCCGGCCGCTGAGGAGGGCCCGACGGAGCAGGGCGACCGGGTCGCCCTTGGCGTGGATCGGGCAGCCGTAGTAGGCGCAGAAGCCGCAGTTGTTGCAGGCCGGACGGCCGTCGTAGGGGACCGAGTTGCAGCCGGTCGGCGCCGGGTAGGGGTGGAAGCCCAGGCGCTCGGCGGCGGCCGACGTGACGACGGCGCAGTACATCGGGGCGCCCGGCGGCATGGGGTAGGGGCCGGACCGCCAGGGGGCGAAGGGGTTGGCCCCGGCCTCGCCGGCCACACCGACGGCCTTTTCGGCCTCGGCGTAGAACGGCTCGAGGTCGTCGTAGCCGATGGGCCAGTCGACGACGGTGGCCCCATCGACCGGGCCGAGCTCGGTGAGCATGCGGAAGTCGTCCTCCCGGAAGCGGGGGAGCTTGCCGTCGGCGTGGACCCCGCCGCCGCCGACCGTGGCCGGCAGGTTGTTCACCTCGCCGACGTGGATCCGCTCGCCGTCCTCCTCGCGGAGCCGGAACGTCCGCGGCTCGAGCCAGGGGTCGGGGCCGAGGAAGTGCCGGCTCCAGAACTTGATCTCGTCGTTCGAGTACTCGTACTTGAGCTGGTTCGGGTCGTCCAAGTCGATGAGGTGGTTCCGGCCCCGTTCGAAGATCACGACGGAGCGCCCCGCCGCGGTGAGGACGTCGGCTGCGGTCGAGCCGCCCGGCCCCGACCCCACGATGATGACGTCGAAGTCCCGGCTCACGGCTGGCTGACCTCCTCGTCGGTGTAGCCCCGAGGCTGGACGTCGCCGTCCCAGCCGATGTTGCGCCAGCCCACCAGGTCCTTGTTCCCCCCGTACTCGGGAGCCCCGTACATGCCCTCGCAGGCGTGGTCGTAGAGGAGCCTCGTGAAGGACCGGTCCTCCTGTAGCCGGCGGTCCTGCTCCTGGCCGTCCACGTCGACGAAGTCCTGGCCGAGGGCCGCGATGCCCTCCCGGTAGCGCTCCTGGAGGCCGACCACCGGTCCCAGCCGCTCGCGTTCGGTGATGCCGAGAGAACCCTCGATGCGGGTCCGCCAGGCGAGCTCGTCGCGCGGCCCCAGCCGGTGGAACGTGGCGAAGCCGGGCGACCCCCCGAAGCGGCCGGAGAACGGACCGCCGGCCCAGATGAGCGGGGGATCGCTCTCGAAGGCCCCGAGGAAGCCGTCGATGTAGTCGACCACGCCGGCCTCGGTGGCACCGGGTTGCTCGTCGGTCGGGATCAGGCGGGCGCACGCGGCCTGCACGACCGCGTACTGGTGCTCGTCGAAGAACCGGGGCATGGCCGAGTGTAGGTCCGTCGCATCGGCGCCTTTCAAGTTGACGATCTACCCTTGCCCCGGGAGGGGACGACGGAGGCGACATGGGACGCTGGTCACGCGAGGAGCTCGAGGCCGCGCACGACAACTTCATGGCCAAGGCCAACGAGGCGGCGCTGACCCACGACTGGCGGCCGTGGTCCGACCTCTTCACCGACGATGCCGAGTACGTCGAGCACAACTACGGCCACTTCCACGGACGGGCGGAGATCCATCAGTGGATCACCACCACGATGGCCGAGTGGCCCAATTCGGAGATGGATCACTTCCCGCACACCTGGTGCGTGTGCGACGAGGACCGCGGTTGGTGGATCTGCTGCGTGCAGAACCGATTCGCCGACCCCGGGGACGGGCAGACCTACCAGGAGTCCAACCTGACCGTCCTCCACTACGCCGGTGACATGAAGTTCTCCTACGAGGAGGACGCCTACAACCCGGCCAACTTCGCCCCGGTGGTGAAGGCCTGGCGCCGGGCCCTCGCGGCGCATGACCACCCCGACCGCGGTCGGCCGCCCCGAGCCTGACGAAGGGGGCGACCCGTGGGCGTCGTGGCGGTGACCGGAGGGGCGGGCACGCTCGGCCGGCTGCTCGTGCTCCGACTCCGGGCCGCCGGTCACGAGGTCCGGGTGCTCTCGCGCCGCCCGGCCGCGGGTACCCATCGGGTCGACCTGGCCACCGGCGAAGGCCTCAGCGCCGCGCTCGACGGGGCGACCGTGGTCGTGCACGCGGCCACCGACCGGCGCCTCGGCCGCACCGACCCCGAGCAGACGCGCCGCCTCCTGGCGGCGGCGACGCACGTCGAGCACCTCCTGTACGTCTCGATCGTCGGCATCGACGACATCCCCCTCGGCTACTACCGGCGCAAGCTCGACTGCGAGCGCCAGATCGGGGCGAGCGGCGTGCCGTCGACGATCCTGCGGGCCACCCAGTTCCACGAGCTCGTCGCCGGGCTCCTCCGGGCGGTCGAGCGTTGGCCGGTGGCCGCGCTCCCCCTCGACGCCCGCTTCCAGACGGTGGCGGCCGACGAGGTGGCCGCCCGCCTGGTCGACCTCGTGGGCGCTCCGCCGGCCGGCCGGGCCCCCGACCTGGGCGGCCCCGAGGTGCAGACGCTCTCGGCGATGGTGGCGGTCTGGCGCGAACAGCGGGGCCGCCCGCGCCGGGTCTTCCGCCTGCCGATGCCGGGGGGCCTCGGCCGGGCCTTCCGGGAGGGCCGCAACACCTGTCCCGACCAGGCCGACGGCCGCCAGACGTGGGCCGAGTTCGTGGGTGACCTCCGCTCGCACGACCACGGCTAGGCCGGCCGGGAGATCTCCTCGAACCAGCGGCTCACGCCGCTCGGCGCGGTGACGAGGCGCCCGACGGCGGTGGCGAAGGCGGCGACGGCCCGGTCGGAGCCCGGCGGCGCCCCGTCGAGCAGCTCGTTCCAGAAGACCGCCCAGCCGCCGGCCAGCGCCGGCCCGAGCCCTGGGGCGGTGAGCACCCGGCCGACCGCGGCGACGAGGCGGGGCCTTCCGACCATCGCCGCGTGGGCCGCCGCGGCGATGCGGTGGTAGGGGAGGTGGGCGGCCACCAGGGCTGCCCGGTAGCGGGCCGCCGCCCCGTCGGGCCCGGCGAGGACCGCCTCGGCCGCGGCCCGCCCGCTCGCCATCGCCTGGGCGATGCCCTCCCCCTGGAGCGGGTTCACGAGGCCGGCGGCGTCGCCGACCAGGAGGACCCGGTCCTTCGCCGGGACCGTGCCGACCATCCCGAGCTTGAGCCAGCCGCCCAGCCGGCGGGCCGACGCCGCGCCGTCGTCCGACGTGCGGTAGCCCAGCCGGGCGAGATGGACGAGGAAGTCGGGGAGGAGACGGACCGCCTCGGCCCCGGCCCGACGGTCGGCCTTCGTGGCCACGCCGAGCCCGGCGTTGGCCACGCCGTCGGGGCCGGGGAAGAGCCAGCCGTAGCCCCCGAGGGCCCGCCACGGCGCGGGCTCGTAGAGGGCGATCACCGGCAGCTCGACCGGCTCGTCGACGTAGACGCGGACGGCGAAGCCGTAGAGGACCTTCGCCGGGTCGACGAGACCGGCCACCTCGGCCACCCGGCTCGTGGCGCCGTCGGCGCCGACGACGACGTCGGACCGGAGCTCGTCGCCGGTGCCCGTGCGGAACCCTTCGAGGCGGCCGTCGTCGAAGAGCGGCGTGTCGGCCCGAGCGTGGCACGCCACGGCGCCGGCCTCGACGGCGGCCTCGCGGAGCGCCGCGTCGAAGACCAGGCGGGTGACCGCCCGACCGTGGCCCGGGTACGTGCGACCGGGCGCCGAGGGCAGCCGGACCCGTCGTCCGCTCGGCCCGAGGACCACCATGTCACCGACGTCCACCCCGGGCGGCGGGTCCACGCCCAGGTCGGCGAGGAGCTGGAGCCCCCGGGGGCCGACGAGGTCGCCGCAGGCCTTGTCCCGCGGGAAGGACGCCTTGTCGAGGAGGGCCACGCTGGCCCCCGCCCGGGCGAGAACGAGCGCGGCGATGCTGCCGGCCGGGCCGGCCCCCACCACGAGCGCATCGAAGCGCTTCGGCACCACGGCCCTCCTTCCGGCAACGAGCCCGTACAGTGGCCTCTGATCCTGGCAGCCGGGGAGGAACGATGGCGCAGAGCGCGGTGAGTGAGCGCAACCGGTTCGCTCAGGAGCTGTTCGACCCGCTGCCGGCCCGCTACGACCGGCTGGCCGAGGTGCTGTCCTTCGGCCAGAACGGCCGCTGGCGGCGGGCGATGGTCGACCGCATCGTCCCCGGCCACCCCTCGGTCATGCTCGACGTGGCCTCGGGCACCGCCGGCGTGGCCCTCCAGTTGGCGGACCGCACGCCGGCCCGGGTGGTGGGCGTCGACCTCACCGAGCAGATGCTGGCCGAGGGCCGCCGCCGGGTCGCGGCGCGGGCCCTCGGCCACCGGGTCCAGCTCGTGGTGGGCCGGGCCGAGCAGCTGCCGTTCGCCGACGCCACGTTCGACGCGCTGACCTTCACCTATCTCCTCCGCTACGTCGACGACCCCCAGGCCACCCTGGACGAGCTGGCCCGGGTGGTGCGGCCGGGGGCCCGGGTGGCCATGCTGGACTTCTTCGAGCCCCCGAACCCCTTCTGGCGGGCCATGTGGTGGCTGTACACCCGGCTGCTCCTCCCGGTCGGCGGGTGGATCGGCGGCGGCGAGGAGTGGTGGCGGGTCGGGCGGTTCCTCGGCCCGAACATCTCCGGTCACTACCGGAGGTATCCCCTGACGTGGATCATCCACGCGTGGGAGCAGGCCGGCTTCGTCGACGTGGGGGCGAAGACGATGAGCCTCGGCGGGGGCCTCGTGCTGTGGGGGACCAAACGCAGTGAGTGACGAGCCGACCGCCGGTCTCCTGCCGGGCGGCGAGCCGGATCGGCTCGGTCCGGCGACCGACGTCCGCCCGGCCTTCTACGCGGCGCGCTCGGGACGCCTGGCCGACTGGTGGACCCTCCTCCACCCGCCGTACACCGCCTGGCACCTGGCCTACGTGGTCATCGGGGCCTGTCTCGCCGTCAGGGTCAACGTCACGACGCTCCTCGCCACGCTCCTGGCCTTCTTCCTGGCCGTCGGGCTCTCGGCCCACGCCCTCGACGAGCTCCACGGCCGGCCCTTGCGAACGAGGATCCCGACCGCCGCGCTCGTCACCGCCGCGGTGGTCGGCCTCGCCGGCGCCCTCGCTCTCGGCATCGTCGGGGTGGCCCGCATCGGGTGGCCGCTGGTGCCCTTCCTCATCGTGGGCCCGCTCCTCGTCGTCTCCTACAACTTCGAGCTGTTGGGCGGCTTCGCCCACAACGAGGTGGGCTTCGCCGCCTCGTGGGGGGCCTTCCCCGTGCTGACCGCCTACGTCGCCCAGACGGGGAAGTTGAACGCCGCGGCGTGTGTTGCCGCCCTCGGAGCCTTCGCCCTCTCGGCCGCGCAACGTCGCCTCAGCCTGCCGGCGCGGCGGCTCCGCCGCCGGGTGGTCCGGGTGGCGGGCACGGCGACGCTCAGCGACGGCTCGACCGAGTCCGTCGAGGCGGCCGAGCTCCTGGCCCCGCTCGAAGGGGCGCTCCGGGCGCTCACCTGGACCGTCGTGCTCCTGGCCCTCGCGCTCGCCCTCGACAAGCTGGCATGACCGGCCGGCCTCTCGGCATGATCGCCGCAGGAGGGTGACCGCCGGCCGAGAGGAGTGACGGGGCGCCATGGTGCACGAAGCGGCCGGGCGGGTTCTTCGCCGTTCCCGTCGGAAGGCGGCCTGAGGTGCTGGCCGGGACGCCGCCCGCCCGTGAGGCGACCATCGTCGGCATCGGCCAGACGGCGTTCGAGAAGAGCATCGATCGGAGCGAGCTGGCCCTCGCCTGCGACGCGGTCCTCGCGGCCTGTGACGACTGCGGCCTCTCCGTGACCGACGTGGACGGCGTCGTGCGCTACGACGTCGAGCAGACGACCGAGTGGGACCTCATCTACGCCCTCGGTGTGCCGCACCTCAACTTCTTCGCCGGCACGCCGTCGGGCGGCGGCGGCGTGGCCAACACGATCGTGCTGGCGGCCACCGCCGTCGAGTCGGGTCTCGCCGACCACGTCGTCGTCTACCGGGCGAGAAAGCGCGGCCGGCGCTCGGCGTTCGGGTCGGGCCCCCTCGAGGGTGGTCGACCCTGGGCCAAGGTGGGCACCCGGCCGAGCGGCACCCAGCAGTACCACCACCCCTTCGGCCTGGCCAGCCCGGCCCAGGAGATGGCGATCATCGCCCGCCGTCACATGCACGTCTACGGCACGAAGGCCGAGCACTTCGGCCTGCAGGCGGTGGCCCAGCGGCGCCACGCGGCCACGAACCCGGCGGCCATCATGCGCAACCCGATCACGCTCGAGGATTGGTCGGCGGCGCGGATGATCGCCGACCCCATCCGCCTGGTGGACTGCTCGCTCGAGAACGACGGCGCGGTGGCCCTCGTCGTGACGACGGCCGAGCGGGCCACGGATCTGCGCCAGCCGGGTGTCCGGGTGCTCGCCGGGGCCATGGGCGAGCACCCCATCCACACCCAGCTGGCGGTGTTCCTCGCCGAGACCGGCGCGTACTCGGGCCGGGAGACCGGCGGGCGGTCGATCGGGCACCGGCTGTTCGGGTCGGCCGGCGTGGCCCCCGCCGACGTCGACGTGGCCCTCATCTTCGACCACTTCACGATGGCCGTGCCCCTCACGCTCGAGCAGTACGGCTTCTGCGGCGAGGGCGAGGGTGGCCCGTTCATCGAGTCGGGCGCCACCAGCTGGCCGGACGGTCGGCTGCCCGTGAACACACACGGCGGGTCCAACGGCGAGGCCTTCATCCACGGGGTCAACCACCTGCCCGAGGCGGTGCGCCAGCTCCGCGGCACGGCGGCGAACCAGGTACCCGGCTGTCGGCTCGCCTTCGTGAACGGCTCGATCACCGACTGCTCCGGCGCGGTGCTGCTCGCCCGCTGAAGGGACTGATGACATGGTGCGCGAGGACTTCCCCAAACCGCCGCCGACCGGCGACGGCGTGCCGTTCTGGGCATACGCCCGAGAGCACGAGCTCCGCGTCCAGCGGTGCCGTGACTGCGGCCTGCACCGCTTCCACCCCCGCCCCCGGTGCCCGAGATGCCGCTCGGAGGCCGCCGACTGGGTGCCCTGCCGCGGCACCGGCTCGGTGTTCTCGTACACGATCTGCTACCCGCCGGTGCTGCCCGCCTACGCGTCGAGCGTCCCCTACAACGTGGCCGTGATCGAGCTCGACGAGGGGCCGCTCATGGTCAGCAACGTCGTCGACTGCCCGAACGAGGAGCTCGAGGTGGGCCTCCCGGTTGAGGTCTGCTTCGTCGACGTCGACGAGGAGCTCACGCTGCCGCAGTTCCGGCCGCGCCGATGAGGACCGCCGTCATGGTCGGCCCGCTGCAGGGGATCGCCGTCCTCGACCTGCTGCCCCAGGGCTTCGGCCTCTCGGGCCGCCTCCTCGCCGACCTCGGGGCGAGCGTCGTCCGGGTGGCCGCCGACGACGACGCCGACGCCCGCTACGACCCGCGCTGGCGCGAAGGGTCCTGGGTGTGGGACCTCGGCAAGCGCGTCGTGCCGGCCGGTGACGAGGAGGTGCCCGCTCTCGCCGAGCGGGCCGACGTGGTCCTCCGCCTCGCCGAGCAGGAGGCGCTGCACGCCCCGCGGGCCGTCGACGTCGTCGTGAGCCCCTTCGGCCGGGTCGGCCCGCGGGCCGGCTGGTTGGCCAGCGACCTCGGGGTGGCCGCGTCGAGCGGCAACGTCTGGGCCACCGGCGACCCCGACCGCCCCCCGGTGCGCTGCTCGGCCCCGCTCAGCCTGGCCCACCTCGGGCCCGAGGCGGTCGTCGCCGCGCTGAGCGGGCTGGCCCGCGGCGGCCCGGGCCAGGTGGACGTTTCGATGTCGGAGACCTACACGATGGCCTGCCTCGGCGGGGTGAGCGCCGGTTGGCAGGGCGACCCGGGCCGACGCATCGGCGCGGCGATGGGCGGGACGAGGGAGATCTGGCCCTGCGCCGACGGCTGGGTCTCGTTCGGCCTGCGCGGCGGCAAGGCCCGCCAGCCCAGCCTCGAGCGCCTGGCCGCCCTGGCCGCCGAGCGGGGCGACACGCGCCTCGACGGCGTCGACTGGGCCTCCTACAACCCGGCCGAGGCTGGCGCGGCGTTCCTCGCCACGTTGACCGAGGTGATGGCGGCCCTGTTCGCCTCGCTCACCGTGGCCGAGCTCGACCGGCTGGCCACCGAGGACGAGGTGCTCGTGGCGCCGATCCTGGACGCGCCGGCCGTGCGCCGGAGCGCGCAGCTGGCCGACCGGGGTTTCTTCGTGCCGGTCGACGGCCGGCCCGAGGTGCCACGCTCGATCGCCGCCGGCCGGGTCGTCGGCGGGGAGTGGGCCTGGTTCGGCCCGCCGCCGGCCCCGGACGGATCGACCGTCTCGTCGCCCGTCGCCGATGCGCCCTGGAGCGGCACGAGGATCATCGAGCTCGGCGCGGGTGTCGCCGGCCCGCTCGTGGGCCGCTACTTCGCCGAGCAGGGGGCGACGGTCATCCGGGTGGAGAGCACGACCCGCCCCGACTTCCTCCGCATCTACGCCCTCGGCCCGGCCAACCCCCACGGGCTCGAGGGGAGCCCGCTCTTCGTGTGGACCAACGCCGGGAAGCTGGGCGTGACCCTCGACCTCAAGGTGGACGAGGCCCGCCGGCTCGCCCGGACCCTCGTCGCCGGGGCCAACGCGGTGATCGAGAACTTCACCCCCGGGACGATGGAGCGCCTGGGCCTCGGGTTCGACGAGCTCCAGCGCGACCACCCCGACCTCGTCCTCTTGAGCATGTCGTTCCACGGCCAGACCGGACCGCGACGGACCGAGGCCGGGTTCGGCGCCCTGGGATCGGCCCTCTCGGGCTTCAACCACCTGACCGGGTGGCCCGACCGCGAACCGATCGGTCCGGCGAGCACGGTCACCGACTCGCTGGCCCCGCGCTTCGGCGCGGCGGTCCTCTCGGCCGCGCTGCTCGCCCAACGGCGTACCGGGCGCGGTGGACACATCGACGTCGGTCAGCTCGAGACGGCGATCTATGCGCTCTCGCCCTGGATGGCCTGGTGCGGCGAGGGGCACGGCTGGGGGCGCGAGGGCAATCGCACGCCGGCCGCCGCGCCCCACGGCATCTTCCGTTGCGCCGGCGAGGACCGCTGGGTGGCCGTGGCCGTGTGGAGCGGCCCCGAGTGGGCCCGCCTCGCCGAGGTCATCGGGTGGGAGGGTCCGGACCTGTCCCACCTCGAGGAGCGGTTGAGCGCGGTCGACCGCGTCGAGGCGGCGGTCGAGGCCTGGACCTCGACCCGCAGCCCCGAGGAGGCGGCCGCCGAGCTGCAGGCGAGCGGCGTCGAGGCCGTGCCCGTGGCCGACTACTGCGACGTGGCCGCCGACGAGACGCTGCTCGCCCGCCACCACCTCGTCGAGCTCGACCACGACGTGCTCGGGCCGCTCGTGGCCGAACGCAGCGGCTACCGCCTGGACCCCGACCGCGGCGGCTACGTCTGCCCGTCGCCGTCCCTCGGACGCGACAACCGACACGTGCTCACCGACCTCTACGGCGTGTCGCCGGTCACCGTCGACCGCTACGTCGAAGACGGCGTGCTGCGCTGAGCTCGGCTCAGGCGAGGGCCGGGATGACCTCGTCGCCCACGAGGCGCAGGTGGTCGGCGTCGTCGGGATCCCGGAACTGGAGGTAGAGAGGGTCCACGCCGAGCTCGGCCAGCTGCCGGCACCGGGCCACGACCTCGTCCGGGCGGCCGGCGGCACCGGCCGCCCGCAGCTGCTCGACCGGCAGGCCGACCACGTCGGCCCGGTGCCGGACCTCGGCCTCGTCGGCGCCGCAGCAGGCCACGAGCACCCCGGACGAGCGCAGGCCGGCCGGGTCCCGCCCGACCTCCTCGCAGGCCCGTCGGACCCGGTCGAACTGGGCCCGCGCCGCGTCGAGGTCGTGGAGGCCGATGTTGAACTCGTCAGCGAAACGGGCGGCCAGGGCCGGGGTCCTCCGCCGGCCCTCACCGCCGACGATCACCGGCGGCCGCGGTCGCTGCACCGGCCGCGGCAGGTCGCCGTCGACGGACAGCCGGTAGTGGCGGCCCTCGAAGCTGAAGCGGCCGCCGTCGGGGGTGGCCCACAGCCCGGTCACGATCTCGAGCTGCTCGGCGAGGCGTTCGAAGCGCTCGCCGAGGGAGGGGAAGGGGAGCCCGTAGGCGAGGTGCTCGGCCTCGTGGTAGCCGGTGCCGAGGCCCAACTCGATCCGGCCGCCGCTCATGGCGTCGACCTCGGCCACGACGATGGCGAGCGGTCCGGGGGGTCGGAACGTGGCCGCCGAGACGAGCGTGCCCAGGCGCAGCCGGCTCGTGTCGCGGGCGAGCCCGGCGAGCGTGGTCCAGGCGTCGGTCGGGCCGGGGCCACCCGGTGCCGCGCCGGTGGCCAGGTAGTGGTCGGAGCGGAAGAAGCCCTCGAAGCCGTGGTCCTCGGCCACGACGGCCAGTGCCCGCAGCTGGTCGTAGGTGGCGGCGCGCTCGCCGCCGACGAAGGCCCGGACCCGCACGTCGGGCGACGCTACCGGCCGGATGGGTGCCGGTCGGCCGGCCACGACGATGTCCTCGGGCGCGGACCCCGGACGGAGCGGGCGGGCGAAGGTGCCGCGGTCGGGATCAGGCGGCGGTGTCGGCGGGCACCGTGGCCGGCACCGGACTGCCCCCGAAGCGCACGGTCACGCCGTGGCCCCGCATCACCCGAAGGAAGAGCGAGATCGAGAGGGCGACGCCGCCAACCGTCAGCGCCGTGCTCACGATGGTCCGCTCGAGGACGAAGGCGTGGAGCGAGGTGCTGAAGAGGAGCCACAGCACGAACCCGGCGTTCGTGAGCAGGACGATCGCCCAGAGGAGCGAGATCTTGACGAAGAACCGCTTGATGAAGGGTCGCGCCATGAGGTCGGGGTCGAGCGGGCAGAAGTCGAGGGCCAGACGCTCGATCAGGGGCCGCCGGGAGAGGGCGGTCACGAGGAACAGCACGGCCACGAGGAACGTGCTGACCGACGGCTGGATGAAGTAGACGACGGCGCTCCCGGTGGCGAACGACACGATGCTCCGGGCGGTGAGGAGGACGAGACTCAGCACGAGGAGTCCCGACGGCCGCTCCCGGCGGAGCAGGCGACGGCCCACCGCCAGGTAGGCCCAGACGAGCGCGCCCACGAGCGCCCCTTTGAAGCCGGCCGTGACGAGCACGACGTAGAAGATGACGCCCGGGCCGATCGAGCTCTCGACGAGCCCGGGAAGGGAGTGCCGGGCCAGCGCCTTGAACGACGGCACGTGGAACACGGGCGTCGATTCGCGTCGCGGTCCGGCGGTGGAGGGGGACGCCGGTCCGCACCGAAGAGCAGAAGGTGCAGAGACGATGAGCGGCACCGTAGTGGCCCCTCTCGGGTTCGGGGCGTCGGCTGGCTGACGCGATTGCGCCATTCCTCGGCTGGCCGTCAGGCCGCCCCCGCCCCCGCCCCGCCGAACTGGACTTTCGTCCGGCGGTCTCACCCGGGAGTTCGACGCCGGTGCCCCGCAGGCCGCAGAATTGGGCCGAATGCGCGAGGAGCGTCGGAAGCCGCCGGATCTCACGGTCGTGGCCGTGCCCTTCTACTTCGCCGCCATGGGCGCGGAGTACCTCTGGCTGCGCCGCCGGGCGGCCCGCCGGGGGCGCAGCGCCGGCGACTACGAGCGTCGCGACACACTGGCCAGCCTGACCATGGGGGTGGGCAGCCTGGTCGCGCCCCTCGTGATCCCCCGACTGCTCCGGCCCTTCACCCCGGGTCGGGGCCGGCTCGGCAAGGTGCTCGTCGGGACGGCGGTCGCCGCCGCTGGCGTGACCACGGCGGCCGACGCGGTGGCTCGCCGCACCGCCCGGACCGACGACGACCCGCCCGACGGAGCAGCCCGCCGCGCCACCCTCCACCGCTGGGCCCGTCGGGCGGCCTCGGTCGGCGGCGTGGCCGCGGTGGTCACCGGTGGGGTGGCCGTGACCACGACGTGGGCGGCCCGGCTGTCGCCGGCCCGGTTCTGGCGCCACCGCGCCCTGCCGGACTGGGGCTCGGGCCCGCTGGCGGTGGCGGCCGCCGTCGCCGGCTGGGACTTCCTCTACTACTGGAACCACCGCTTCATGCACGAGAGCCGCTACATGTGGGCGGTCCACGTGGTGCACCACTCGAGCGAGCACTACAACCTCTCGACCGCCCTCCGGCAGCCGGTGGCCGACTCGCTCGGCACCTCGGTGCCCTACGGCCTGCTCTGCCTCCTCGGCCTCGGGCCCGATGTGGTCGAGACGGCCCGGGGCGTGAACCTCCTCTACCAGTTCTGGATCCACACCGAGACGATCGACCGGCTCGGACCGCCCGAGGCGGTGCTGAACACGCCGTCGCACCACCGGGTCCACCATGGCTCCAACCGGCAGTACCTCGACCGCAACCACGGCAGCATCCTCATCGTCTGGGACCGTCTGTTCGGCACCTTCGAGCCGGAGGGCGAGCCCGTCGTCTACGGGCTGACCAAGAACATCGACACGTTCCAGCCGGGTCGCATCGCCGGTCACGAGTACGTGGACATGCTCCGCGACGTGGCCGCCTCGACCAGCTGGCGGGAACGCCTGTCCTACGTGGTGCGCGGGCCGGGCTGGGCCAACCGCCACCGGGCCGAGGTGGGTGCCGCCGCCGCCCCGCCGCCGCCCGACCCCGACCACGTCGCGCTGGCCGTCCCGGCGGGCCGGTAGGCCGGCGTCCTCCGAGGAGCCGGCATGAAGTTCGGGACCTACCACACCTACCAGGTCCCACCTTGGACGACGCCGGGGCAGGTGCTGGTGGACGAGCTCGAGCGGGTCCGGTCGGCGGAGCGGCTGGGCTTCGACAGCGTCTGGGTGCCCGAGCAGCACTTCTTCGACTACTGCGGCTGCCCGGACGCCCTCACGATGGTCACCTATCTCCTGGGGCAGACCACCCGGGTGCGGGTCGGTGCGGCGGTGGTGAACCAGTCGCTCACCCATCCGCTCCGCTTCGTCGAACGGGCCTCGCTGCTCGACCACCTAGGGGGCGGCCGGGTGGACCTGTGCATCGGCCGCGGCTACCAGTGGCCGCAGAACGTCGTGTTCGGCGTCGAGGAGGCCACCACGAAGGCCCGGTTCACCGAGTCGCTCGACATCATCCAGGCCGTCTGGGACGGCGGCACCGCCGGGTACGACGGGCGCTTCTTCTCGTTCCCCCCGGTCCGGGTCTTCCCGGGCGCCCGGCGCCCGGCCGACCAGGTCCTCCTCATGAGCGTCGGCGGCACGACCCCCATCGAAGAGACGGTCGAGCGGGGCCTGCCGCTGGCCCTCGCCTCACCCTTCTATCCGGTCGAGGCCACCGCCTCGCAGTTCGCCCGCTACGTCGGGCTGCTCGGGGAGGCCGACGTCGACGCCGAGCTCTTCTTGGACCGGGCCATCGTGCTCGTCTACGCCCTGCTGGCCCCCACGAGTGAGGAGGCCCGCTCCATCGCCAAGCGCCCCTACGAGTGGCACATGGCGAAGCTCGCCGCGCTGAGCGGCGGGCCAGCCGAAGGTCACGAGTGGGCCTCGCTCTACGCATCCGACGACGACCCGCCCGAGATCGCCGAGGCCGACTACGCCAAGCAGACCGAGACCAACCTCCTCTTCGACGACCCCGACGGGTTCGCCGAGAAGCTCGACGTCCTCCGGAGCGCCGGGGTGCGCAACGTCGTCGTCTGGATGGGCGTGGGGGGCGTGGCCCACGAACACGTGCTGCGCTCGATGACCCTGTTCGCCTCCGAGGTGATGCCCCGCTTCACCGGCTGAGCCTGCGGCGGCCGGCGTGCCCGGTGACCACGCGCCGGAATTCGGCGCGGCGTCCGGTCACTCAGCCTTCGTCGATGGAGATCGCGCCCTCCGGGCAGGTGAGCACGGCCTTGCGCACCAGCTCCTCCTGGTCCGCCGGGACGTCCTCGTCGGCCACGTAGGCGTGCCCGTCCTCCTCACGGAGGGAGAAGACCTTGGGTGCGGCCAGGTTGCAGAGCGTGTGGCCCTGACAGACGTCGGGGTCGATCCGCACTTTCATGAGCCGGACCTCCTCATGCGGGGGCGTCGTGCTCGAGGCGCTCCTGCCAGGCGTCGATGACGTCGACCACTGGCGGTCCCTGCCGGGACTGTGGCGGGAAGACGGCCGGCAGATGCTGGTAGCCGTTGATCGTCCCGATGTCCTCGTAGCGGACGACGCCCTCCTCGAGGCAACGGTACTCGGGGAGCCGAGTGAGGACCTCGGTGAGCATGGTCTTGAACGACATCCTCGCCAGGTTGGACCCGATGCACCGGTGGACGCCGAGGCCGAAGGCGGCGTGACGGTTGGGGAACCGCTCGAGGACGATCTCGTCCGGCTCGGCGTAGGCGTCGGGGTCGTGGTTGGCGAGGGCGTAGGCCATCCAGACCCGTTCCCCTTCGGCGAAGCGGAAGCCGCCCACCTCGCAGTCCCGGGTGACCGTCCGCCCGCCCCCCTGGGCGGGCGTGGCGTAGCGGACGAATTCCTCGGCGGCCGTGTCGAGCAGCGACGGATCGGCCAGCAGCTGCTGGCGGTCCACGGGGCGCCCGTCGAGCCAGTGGAGCGCATGTGACGTGAGGGCCGTCGTGGTGTCGAAACCGCCACCGATGAGCAGCACCAAGGTGCCGAGGATGTCGCCCTCGTCGAAGTCCGCACCGTCGTCCCGGGCGTCGACCAACGCCTTGATCATCCCGGCCCGCGGCCGGGTCCGCATGCTGGCCATGGCCTCGGCGAGCCGCTCGACCATCGCCAGGTTGCCCTCCAGCACCTTGGCGAAGGCCGGGCTGTTCGGAGGCGTGTACACGATGGCGTGGGCCGGCTCGCAGTAGTGCACCCAGTCGACGAGCGGCAAGCCCAGCATGCCCATCGTGAGGACGGCGGGCACCACGTTGGCGAGGTCGTCGACGAAGTCGATCGCCCCGGACTCGACGACGTCGTCGAGGCAGGCCTTGGTCAGTTCGGTCACGAGAGGGCGCCACCGCTCGACGGCGGCGGGCGAGAGGAAGGGGTTGAGCACCCGTCGGTACTCGAGTTGCTCGGGCGGGTCCATCTCCAAGAAGCCGCCTCGGGTCGTGCCGCCGACGGGGGAGGGGATGGCCACCCCGCCGTAGCCCTGGCGGATGCCGAGGGGGTCGTGGTCGTTGGAGAAGAGCTCCGGATGCTTGGCCATCTCGCCGAGGAGGTCCCGCCCGGTGATGATCCAGTAGCCGCCGTGCCGCTCGCTCCAGGTGGCCGGGCACTGGGACCGCAGCTCGTGGCTGACCTGGGGGAACCCGGCCTTGTAGGCCGGTGAGTGCTGGTCGAAGTCGACTACCACGCGGTCATCGCTCGCCATGGCCTCCAGCCTTCCTCGCTCTCCCTTTCCGGACTGTACCGCCGTGTCGGGTCGGGAACCGGGGGTGCGGCCGACCGGCCTCCGTCAGAGGCGACGGCAACCGAGGTTGCAGCGGCGGCCCGATCAGGCACGTCTGTTGCCGGCGTGTCACGAACCCGACGGGCCGTTGCAAAGGTCGTGCAACCACCCGTCGAATGCTCGTTTGGGAAGCAATGACACGGACCACATGACGCGCAAGTTGCACCTGTGCTGAGTTTTTCGAAATTCGTCGGGGGTGCCCTTTTACCGGCTTCTTAACTCGGCTAATTTTCTCGTTGGGGACTGGGGCTTAGGGTCCAGGCGGAGGGGAAAACGATGCGCACTTTGCCCGAGCAGCGCCCGTTCAGTGTCGGCAGTATCGATCGGGTGGTCAGACCGAGCCGTATGCGGTTGTTCGCGCTCGCGGCCGCGTTGCCCTTGGTCGCGCTCTCATCCGTGGTCTTCGCGCCTTCCACCGCGTCGGCCACCACGTACGGCGCGCAGGTCACGCTGAACTTCAATTTCGGTTTCTTCAACGACCCGATCTCCGTCGCTACCGACGGCGCCGGCGATGTGTTCGCGCTTGGTCAAGCCGGGTCGATCATGAAGCTCACGCCGTCGAACGTCCAGACAACGCTGCCGTTCACCGGCTTGTCGAAGACCGTCCCACCGACGCGCATCGCCGTGGATCCGGCCGGGGACGTCTTCGTCGCCGACACTGGCAACAACCGGGTCGTCGAGATGACCGCGGGGGGCGTACAGTCCGTCGTCCCGTTCACGGGTCTTTCTTCACCGAACGGCGTCGCTGTCGATCCCGGTGGCGACGTCTTCGTGGCCGACTCGCAGAACGGCCGGGTGGTCGAGCTGCCGGTGGGCCAGCCCCAGATCACCCTCCTGAGCGGGCTGGCCGATCCGACGTCCCTCGCCGTCGACCCCGCCGGTGACGTCGTCGTCATCGAGAGCGGTGGGCTCTCGCCGCAGGTCATCGAGCTGCCGGCTGGGGCCACCAGTGCGACCTCGTTGAACTTCACCGGTCTCTCCAACTCCAAGGCCGTGGCGATGGACGTCGGGGGGAACATCTATGTCGCCGACGGCGGGAACCTCCGGGTCCTCTACCTGGCGGCTGACGGGGTCACCCAGCTGACGCTGCCGTTCACCGGTCTCAACAACCCGGCCGGCGTGGCCGTCGACTCCCACGGGGACGTCTTCGCCGCCAACACCGGGGCGAACGACATCGTCGAGCTCCCCGTGGCCCAGACCACCAAGATCACCCCGAACATCACCTGGCCGACGCCGACCGCCATCTCCTACGGCACGCCACTCAGCTCGACCCAGCTCGACGCCACGGCGTCGACTCCGGGCACCTACGTCTACACGCCGCCCGCCGGTACGGTGCTCGGTGTCGGCACGCAGACGCTGACCGTCCAGTTCACGCCGACGGACACCACCGACTACAACTCGACGAGCGCTTCGGTGACGCTCAACGTGAACCAGGCCACGCCGACGATCACCTGGGCCGCGCCGAATCCGATCACCTACGGCACGCCGCTCAGCAATACCCAGCTCGACGCCACGGCTTCGGTGCCCGGCAACTTCGTCTACAACCCCCTTGCCGGCACGGTGCTCGGCGCGGGCACCCAGACGCTGTCGGTCACGTTCACCCCGACCAACGGGGCGGACTACTCGACGGCCACCGCCTCGACCTCGCTGACGGTGAGCCAGGCGTCGCCCGCCCTCAGCTGGACGGCACCCAACCCCATCAGCTACGGCACGCCGCTCGGCTCGACGCAGCTCGATGCCACTGCCTCGGTCGCGGGGACCTTCGTCTACAGCCCGCCCGCCGGCACGGTCCTCGGCGCGGGCACCCAAACGTTGTCGGCCACCTTCACGCCGAGTGACCCGACGGACTACGCGTCGGCCGGGATGATCACCACCACGATCACGGTGAACGCCGTGACGCCCGCGCTCTCGTGGGCCACGCCGGCCGCTATCTCCTACGGGACGGTGCTCGGCTCGACCCAGCTCGACGCCACGGCCTCGGTGCCGGGCACCTTCGCCTACACGCCCGCGGCCGGCGCCACACTGAGCGCAGGCACCCACACAATGTCAGTGACGTTCACGCCGAACGACACGACGGACTACACCTCGGCGAGCACGACCACCAGCCTGGCGGTGAACCAGGTCACCCCGAACATCACCTGGCCGACGCCGGCCGCCATCTCCTACGGGACGGTGCTCGGCTCGACCCAGCTCGACGCCACGGCCTCGGTGCCGGGCACCTTCGCCTACACGCCGGCGGCCGGCGCCACACTGAGCGCAGGCACCCACACGCTGTCAGTGACGTTCACGCCGAACGACACGACGGACTACACCTCGGCGAGCACGACCACCAGCCTAGCGGTGAACCAGGTCACCCCGGTCGTCTCGTGGAGCGCTCCGGGCGCCATCACCTACGGCACGGCGCTCGGCTCGACCCAGCTCGACGCCACGGCCTCGGTGCCGGGCACCTTCGCCTACACGCCGGCGGCCGGTACGGTCCTCGGCGCGGGCACCCACAGCCTGTCGGTGACCTTCACCCCGACGGACGCGACCGACTACACGTCGGCCAGCGGCTCGACGTCGATCACGGTGAACCTGGGATCGCCGGTCGTCTCGTGGAGCGCTCCGGGCGCCATCACCTACGGCACGGCGCTCGGATCGACGCAGCTCGACGCCACGTCCTCGGTGCCGGGGACCCTCGTCTACAGCCCGCCGGCCGGCACCGTGCTCGGCGCCGGCACCCACACGCTGTCGGTCACGTTCACGCCGACCGACAGTGCGGACTACTCGTCGGTGACCACGACCACCTCGGTCACGGTCAACCCGGCCATCCTCACGGTGACGGCGACCAACGCCAGCCGTCCCTTCGGGCAGCCGAATACGCTCACCTACTCCGTGGGCGGGTTCGTGAACGGTGACACCTCGTCGGTCGTCAGTGGCAGCGCCAGCTGCACCACGACGGCGACCCAGACGAGCCAGGCGGGGATCTACCCGATCACCTGCACGATCGGGACGCTCTCGGCGGCGAACTACACCTTCACGTTCGTGTCCGGCACGCTCACCGTGACGTCGACCGGGTGTGTGAACGGCACGGTCAACGGGAACATCACCGTGGGCGCGGGCCAGACCGTATGCCTCAACGGGAGCGCCAACATCAGGGGCTCGATCACGATCGGTGCCGGTGGCGCGCTCGACATCCAGGGCGGCACAGTCCGCGGGTCGATCACGGACAACGGCGGCGCCAGCCTCCGGGTCTGCAACGCCACGGTCACGGGATCGGTCGACGTGACGAGCAGCTCCGGCCCGGTGATGCTCGGCAACAACGGCTCGTGCGGTGGCGCCCTCATCGGAGGTTCGGTGACGCTGTCGAACAGCGGGGCGGTGAGCGCCCAAGGTGACCTCATCTTCGGTCAGCTGACGGCGAGCGGTGACACCGGTCCGGTGGCCATCAACGGCAACTACGTCACAGCGCCCATCGTCGTCACGGGCGACAGCAGCGGGGTGAGCGTGAACGGGAACCTCTCCGGTCCGGTCACCGTGAGTGGGAACACCGGCACGGTGACGGTGGCCGGGGACTTCGTGATCGGGTCGCTCAGCGTGCTCAACAACGTCGGCACGGTGACCGTCGACAACAACACCGTGTTCGGGGGGTTGACGGTCATGGGCAACACCGATCCGGTCCACGTCTTCAACAACTTCGTCGCCGGACCGAAGCACATCCAGACCTAGATCACCTGGTCCACTGCGCCCGTCGGGCTCCCGGTAGGTCGCTGGCAGAGAGCACCCTCCGGTAGCGGGGGCAGGGTCGGGGCGAGGTGTCGTACGAGGGGCCCCTGCGGGGGCCCCTCGTCGCGGCTCAGGGCTTGGCGTAGACGAGCTCGCCGGCCACCCAGGTCTCGTCGACCCGTGCAGCGCCCCCCGGGTCGAGGTTCAGGACGGCGAGATCGGCTCGTTTGCCACGGGCCAGGGAACCCCGCTCCTCCTCCTGGCCCCCGGCGCGGGCTGCTCCGATCGTGTAGGCGCGCAGCCAGTCATCAAAGGGAACCGACTGGTCGGGCTCGAAGAGGACACCCGTACTGGTTGCTCGGCTCTCGCCGCGACGGGCGCCCCAAAGTGGTGCCACCGGCGCGCACGGATCGTCGCTCGAGCCAGCGAGCTCGACCCCGCTGTCTTGCAGGCCCCGGAAGGCCAGCCAGTGGTGGTCGTCGAACAGCATGTCGGCGACCCCTCGGCCAACGTGCTCGACGAACCCTGGCTGCACGACGGCGATGGCCCCGAGAGAGGCGAGCCTGCGCCACTGATCGGGCCCGGTCACGCCGGCGTGCTCCAACCGGAGCAGGCAGTCGGCGCCGCGGAGGCGTCTCACCTCTTCGAAGAGGGCGAGAGCAGCGTCGACCCCGACGTTGCCGATGGCGTGGACGGCGATCGAGAACCCTCGATCGGCCGCGTCGCGCCCCCTTGTCCCCAGATCCTCCATCACCATGCCGAAGCGGACCGGTCGTCCACCGATCGTCGCATCGATGGCGATGGCGATACCGCCGTCAGCGAACAGCTTGATCGCTCCTACCCTGCACCGCTCGTCCCCCTCGCCGGACACGGGGCCGTCCAACCGGTCGTTCGGGTCGTTCGACAGGAGCGCGGCCGAATGGGGCAACATCACCACCGAGATCGGCAGCCGCCGGCTCCGGGCCAGCCCCCGGTAGACCGCCTCGGCCTCGGGCGAGCAGGCTGCGTCGTGCACGGCGGTGATGCCGTCGGACAGCAGCTCCTCGGCCCGCGTGACGATGTGGTCGGCCCAGCGGTCAGGATCCGCGTAGTCCAGCATCGACCGCCGGTGCGCCTCGCTCCACGCCCGCTCGAGGAGGAAACCGCTCGGCTCACCGCTGGGGTCACGGAGGATCTCTCCGCCCGGCGGGTCCGGCGACTGCCGCCCGATGCCGAGCTCGTCCAGCGCCACCGAGTTCACGACCCCCTGGTGCAGGCTGAAGTGGGCGACGAGCACCGGCCGGTCGAGCCCGGCCTCGTCCAGATCCTGACGCGTGGGGGTGAAGTCCGTCCGGGACTCGTCCCAGCCGAAACAGCGGATCCAACGGGTCGCAGGCTCCGCCAGGGCCCGGGACCTGACCACCTCGATCAGCTCCTCCCGGTTGCGTACGCGGCCGACGTCCGCCCACCGGGGGTGCAGGGCGGCGACCGAGAGGTGGTTGTGGGCGTCGATGAGCCCCGGGACGAGCACCCGGCCGGCGAGGTCTCGACGCTCGGCATCCGGATAGCGGTCGAGCATGCTCCGGTCACCGACGTCCACGATGCGCTCGCCCTCGATGACGAGCAGGTCGGCGGTGTCGCCAGCCTGCATCGTGCGGATCTGGCCCCCGGAGAAGGCGCGAACAGTCATCGGAAGGTCCCGAGCTGACGGGCTGGAGTGCCGAGAGTCGAGGATGGGATGTCCGCCGATGGCCGTGGCACGTGGACGATCACAGATGGACCGACGTCAAAGAGCTTCGCGGGGCCGAGGGCTCGGCATGGCTCGCACGGAACGCATCATCCCAGGTCCCCGTCCGGCGCGACGTCCGCCACCGGGATTCGCCGAACGCATCGGCTGGCTCGGCATTCGTGGAACCGGCCGCCCGCTTCGTGCCGCCCCGACCTCCCTACCACCCGCTGCCGGCGATGATCGGAGCATTCAGCGCCCGGCCGGACATGGACCCCTCGAAGGTGGCGTCGCCGAAACCGTCCACCGCCCCCTCGGCCCCGGCCACCCAGTAGCCGCCACCGTCGGCAGAGGCGAAGATCGCCGTAGCGGTGCCCATGCCGCTGGCGTTCCCGAGGGAAGGTGCTCCGCCGAGAGCGACGACGCTGCCGTCGGCCAACAGGACCCACAGCCCGCCGGCCGGATCCACCACCGCGCTCGTGACCGGGGCGGCCGGGTTGACGACGCCCACGAGACCTGGGGCGTCGCCGAACGCATAGACGTGGCCGGTCGCCGTGACCAGCCAGTACCCCTGCCCCGAGGTGTCGGGCACCACCGCCACGGCCGCACCAGCGCAGCCGCCGACCGTGTAGCAGCTTCCCTCGAATGTGGCGTCGCCGAAGGCGAAGACCCCACCGTCCCTCGCCACCATGAAATACCCCCCACCGTCGGCGGACGGCACCATGCCGACGATCGGAGCCTCCAGGGAGCGGGGGAGGCCGGAACCGGCCGGGTTGAACCCGAGGCCGGGCAGTGACCCGTAGTACGCGGCGTCCCCGAAGGCGAAGATTCCACCGTCGGTGGCATTGAGCCAGTAGCCACCGTGGTCGCTCGTGGCGACGATCCCGACCACCGGACGCTGCAGGTGGAGCGATCCCGTCGAGCCGTGGAACTGCCCCGAGCCGAAGGTGAAGATGCCGCCGTCCCCGCCGACCAGCCAGTAGCCGGGCGGGGGCGCAGTCACCGTGAGGGAGGCCGTGCCGGTCGATGCGGCATGGGTGGCGTCGCCGCTGTAGGAGGCCGTCACGAGGTCGCTACCCACCGGGGCTGCCGACGAGGCGCAGCTCGCGTGGCCGGCACTCAGCGTGGCGAGGCACAGGTGCCGCGGTCCGACGGCGAAGCTGACGGTCCCGCTCGGGGTACCGGCGCTCGACGTCACCTGCGCCTGGTACGAGGCCGCGGTCCCGCCGGTCACCGCGGTCGGCGTGACGGATGCCGAGGTCGTCGTGCCGGCGAGAGCCACGGTCAGCGCAGCCGAGCCCGACGACGTCGCGTGCGTGGCGTCCCCGGGGTACTGGGCAGTGAGCGTGAGGGCGCCGGCCGCCGGCGGCGCGGCGGTGCATGATCCGGTGCCGCCGGCGAGGGTGGCGCTGCACACCGTCGTGGTGCCGAGTTCGACGGGCACCGACCCGGTCGGCGTGCCCGTCGCACTGGTGACGTGCACCGTGAACGTGACCGGTGTGCCGAAGACGGTGGAGCTCGGCGCCGCCGTGAGGGTGGTGGTGGTCGGATAGCGCACCGTCAAGGCCAACGTCGCCGCGGCGTTCGTGCCCAAGGCGTCGGCAACCTGGAACGTGAGGCTCCGGGTCCCGGTGGCCGTCGGTGTGCCCGAGATCTGGCCGGTGCTCGGGTTCAGCGAGAGACCGGGGAAGAGGGCGCCCGAGGTGATGGACCAGGTGTCGGGGGCGGTTCCCCCGACCGCGGCAAGGGTCGCCGAGTAGGCCGAGCCGAGGACGCCGCCAGGCAGCGAGGTGGTGGTGATGGCCGGCCGGGTGAAGATGACCGTCGCGCTCTGGGTGACGAAGAGCCCGTCGGTGACGTCGGTGGCGCTGTACGTCACCGTCTCGCCGGTGAGGTCCGTGGCGACGAACTGGACCTGCCCGGCCGAGTCGGTCTGGCAGGGAGCGGCCGTACACGTGACAACCGAGTGGAACCCGCCCGAGGCGTTCAGCGCCACGGTCTTCCCGGCCACCGGGTTGCCCGCCTGGTCCTCCAACGTCACGGTCACCGTCGACGACGCGGCGCCGTTCGCCTCGACCAACGGCGGGACGGCGACCACGGTGGAGGTGGCGGCCGAGACCGGCAAGTAGCTGTACTGGTCCGACGGCACGATGGGCGACGGTCCGCCGACACCGACGACCGTCACGTCCACCGTGGCCCCCGCCTGGCCCGCCGGGACGACGGCGTTGATCTTGGAGTCCGAGGTCACGCTCAAACTGGGGGCCGGCGTGCTCCCGAACTGGACGCTTGTCGCTCCCGTGAAGCCGGTTCCGCTGATCGTGACGTTTTGTCCACCGACCGAGGACCCCGTGCTCGGGCTCACCCCGGTCACCGAAGGCTCGTGGACGTTGGGGTCGATGGCCGACACGGGAGTCTGGATCACGCCCTCGCCGTAGGTCCCGAGGTAGACGGACCCGTTCGTGATGGCGACCGCTTCGTCCTCCGGTGAGACCGCATTTCCGAGGTCGGACTGCCACGTCGAAGCGGACGGCGAGAAGAAGTAGGGGCCACCGAACGTGGCGATGACGGCGTCGCCGACGGCGCCCCCGGGGATGAAGGCCACGGCCCGCGCCGGGCACCCGCCCCCGCACAGGGACGAGTCGTTGGAGAACGTGGTGCCCCCGTCGGTGGAGTAGGTGCCGCCGGCGAGGACGTAGTTCGGATCGGCCTGGTCGAAGGCGACCACTGAGGCAGAGTGCCCAGCGGGCAGCGTGATCTTGCTCCAGGTCGATCCGTTGTCGGCGGTGGACCAGACCGTGCCGGATCCCGTGGCCACGAGCACGTGGGAGGTGTCCGATGGGTCGACCGCCGTCATCTCTGGGGAGACACCGGTGACCGGGCACGTGCCGCCGTTGGCCGTCTTGAGTGACGTGGCGGTATCGCTCCAGGTGGTGCCGCTGTTGCTGCTCTCCGACAAGGCACAGGTGGACTGGTCGTAGCCGTCGAGCCGGCTGGGCGCGCCCGGGACCCCGTCGATCCCGTAGGGCAGGTAGGTCAGACTGGCCCAGCTGTTTCCGCCGTCGCTCGACATCGCGTAGGAGGTGGGCGGACTGCTGTTGATGTACTGGTCGCTCGGGTCAACCGGGTTGATGTAGGCGAAGCCGAATTCGCTGCCGTAGGGCCCATAGGTCCAGGTCGCGCCGCCATCCATGCTCACGATTGGGCTGTTGTCCTGGTCGATGGTCAGGAGCTCGAGGCCCGACGCGGCGAGGGAGTACGTCATGTAGTTCGTCATGTTGCTCGCCACCGACAGCCACGAGCCGTTGTAGCCGGTGGTCGTGAGCACCAGGCAGAGGTCGGCGCCGACCATGAGGTCGTTCGAGGTGGCGGGATCGGCTCTGATCGTCCGGGTGTCGCAGTCGTTGGTCGGGTTCGTCCAGGTCGAGCCCCCGTCGGTGGACTCGTAGACCGGCTCGTCGCCCGACGTGGCGTACAGCAGGGATGGGTCGACCGCGTCCGGTGTGAAAGCCTGCCACTGACGGTTGTAGGAGCCCGAGACGAACGACGGTGTCGGCAGGGCCGACCAGGTCGTCCCGCCATTCGTCCCGACTTCGAGGGTCCCGCCCAGGTTCACGTAGATGGGGCTGGTCGGCGCGGGCCCGATCGTCAATCTCTTGTAGGCGGCGCCCGTGATGCTGAAGCTCGGTGTCTGCGCAGCCCACGAGACGGTGGGGCTGCCGCACACCAGGAGCGCCGAGGGGGTGGCGCCGCCGCTACTCCCGAAGGCGCACGCTTCCGCCGAGTTCGCGCCGAGGGTCGACAGGCTCTGGGTCCCCGTTGTCGCCCAGGTCGACACCCACGTCGCCCCGTTGTTGGTGGAGTTCCAGACGCCGTTCGACGTCACGGCGTAGAGCGTCGAAGCGATCTGGACGATGTTGTAGGTCCACCGGGTGAGATTGGACGCCGACCAGGTGGCCCCTTCGTCGGTGGTGTAGAAGACGCCCGTCGTGGTGGCTGCGGCGGCCACCGCCGCGTCGGACTGACTGACCCAGATGTCGGAGATGTACGGGCTCCCCAGCCCGTTGTCGGCCTGTTGCCAGCTGGCACCTCCGTTGGAAGTGACGTAGATGCCGGTCGAATCGTTGAAGACCTGGGTGCCCCCGGCGGCGTAGAAGACCTGGAGGTTGTTCCAGTCGATCCCGAGGACGCCGACCGAGCCGTTCGAGGAGCCATAGACGGCATCGGGGCCGACGGGCTGCCAGGAAGGCGTCGCCGACGCCAAGGGCCGGCTGGCGCCCGGCACCGGGACGTTGGTCGGGGTGGGGAGAGCGTGCTGGACGATGTGCGGCTTGGCGGCCGACGGTCGAGCACTCGGGCCGATCGCCGACGCGACCGCCCCTGGCAGCGGCACCAGCAGGTCCAGGACGGCGACGAGGAGCGTCGCACCGAGCACGGTGATCGGCCAGATCCGTCTGTCGTGTGCCCGGTCTCGCAAGGGACCCCTCCCCACCCAAGCCCGGCCAGCGCCGCATGGCAGCGACGTCGGCTCGCCGAACCTGGACGCCCCAGCTCAGTGTAGACGACCGACGACGTGGAGGCCCTGGAGGCTTGGCCGCCTTCGACGGGCGGCGGGCCATCTCGCGCCGCGAACCGGGAGCCGCGTCTGCTGACTCGGCGGGTCGGGGATTGTGGCCTCGCGGCCGCCGTGTGATGATGAGTGCCGAGCGCAGGGGTTCAGAGTGTCGATCGACGTTCGTACTCGATTAGCCAAGGACGTCCGTTCGATCGAACGCGACGAGATGCTCGACGCCGTGTTGCCGGACGCCATCGCGCTCCACGGCGAACTGGCGGCGCGGGGCCTTGTCTACCAGGGAGTACCACCGCTCGGGCTCGACGTCGACGGACGGGCCGTCACGATCGAAGCGGCATCGGGTTCGCTGATCCTCCGCCCGGGTACCGACGAGGCCGGCGTTACTGTCGTACTCGACGCGGACGCGCTCTCTGACCTGCTCCAGGACACCCAATCCACGATGGGGCTCGCCATGACTGCCCGAGTGAAGGTGACGAGCGGCAGCATCAACGACTGGATCGGTTGGGAGCCCGTGCTTCGGGCCTTGCTCGACGGGAGAAAGGTCCACGAGGCCGGTGATGTCACCTTCGTGGATGGCACCGGCAAGGAGCTCGATCTCGGCCGGGTGTTCACGCTCGATGACGACCGGGTGCTCATGGCCCACTTCCTGGAACAGGCCGGGTTCCTCCATCTCCGGGCCGTGTTCGAACCGTCGGAAATGGCCGATCTCGCTGCGGACGTCGATCACTGGATCGCCCGGGCCACGCCGGACGACGGCGAATCATGGTGGGCCACCGACGAACATGGTGTAGATCAGGCCGTACGGGTGCTGTTCTTCTACGAGAAGTCGCCTGTGCTGCGGTCGCTCTTGCACGACCGACGAATCGACTGGATCGGCGAACTCACCGGTGACGGGCATGTGCCCTCTGGCGGTGCCGAGGGGCTCGTGAAGCCGCTGGGGATCGTACGAGGCCTCTCGGACCTCCCATGGCACAAGGACTGTGGTCAAGGAAAGCACTCTTACGAGTGCAACGGCCTCACCTGCGGTCTCTCGGTGACAGGGGCCGACCGGACGAGCGGCGCGCTCGGCATCATCCCGGGGAGCCATCGGGCGAACACGATGGCCACGGGTCGTGACCCCCACCTCGATCTGCGACCTCGGATGCTGGAGACGATGACCGGTGACGTGACGGTGCACTGCTCCGACCTACTCCACCGCGCCCACCCGCCGATCTCTCGTCCACGCAAAGTCGTGTACTCGGGGTTCAAGCTGCCGTCGATGCCCGGCGACACCGCGCAGCCTGATCCCCGCTACGGCCGCCACGCCCGGGCCCGACTGAGCGACGTGCAGTCGCGGATCGAGGCTGCAGACAACGAGCAGAGCCCCAAGCGTTATCGGGCGGGTCATGGTCGTTAACGATCCAGGTGTCTGATGCCTGATATGGAAATCGCCAAACTTACCCTGGCATCAAGGTCTTCATCGTGCGCACCGATCGTCTCACGCTCGGACAGCGACCTGCTCGACGATGAGTGACAGCGACGGCAAGGACGCGCTCTCGAACATCGGGAGAGCGGCGATTATCAACCTTGGTCGACCGACACGTCGGTCTCAAAGGTTCCGTCCCGTCAGGACCGGATGAACGACAGCAGATCGGCGTTGATCGTCTCGGCTTGGGTTGTCGACATGCCGTGTGGGAAACCGGGGTAGGTCTTGAGCGTCCCGTTCTGCACGAGCTTCGCGGACAGCGGACCGGAGTCGGCGTAGGGGACGATCTGGTCGTCGTCTCCGTGCATCACTAGCACGGGCACGGTGATCTTCTTGAGGTCCTCGGTGAAATCGGTCTGAGAGAAGGCGACGATGCCGTCGTAATGTGCCTTCGCTCCCCCCATCATCCCCTGCCGCCACCAGTTCTCGATGATCGCTTCTGAGGGCTCGACGCCGGGCCGGTTGAAACCGTAGAAGGGTCCCGATGGCAGGGCCCGGTAGAACACCGACCGATTAGCGGCCAGCTGGGCCTGCAGATCGTCAAAGACGCTCTTAGGTAAGCCGCCGGGATTGGCGTCGGTCTGCACCATGAGCGGCGGTACCGAACTGATGAGCACCGCTTTGGCGACACGGCTCTCGCCGTGCCGGGCGATGTAGCGGACGACCTCTCCGCCACCGGTCGAGTGGCCGACGTGAACGGCGTCGTGGAGATCGAGATGGGCGGTCACCGCGGCCAGGTCATCGGCGTAGTGGTCCATGTCGTGACCGTCGTTGGTCTGCGAGGAGCGCCCGTGCCCACGCCGGTCATGGGCGATCACCCGGTAGCCGTGGTTTAGGAAGAACAGCATCTGGGTGTCCCAGTCGTCAGCGGACAGCGGCCAACCGTGACTGAACACGATCGCTTGGCCCGAACCCCAGTCCTTGTAGAAGATGTCCGTGCCGTCGGCCGTGGTGATCGTCCCCATTAGCGTCTCCTTTCTAAATGGCGTCCCCTGGCCAATCTAGGGCGGACCTGACTATCCCGGACCGCCCGGTCAGCGAGACACACCCGATTCACCTGGCATCGAGTGTCACCTGCCAGCATGCTCCGATCAGGATTCGTTACATCACGCGAGTCCGCCAATCACCCTCTGGGTCCTAACAGCGGGAGAGCAGCGCAACGGGGCCTCCAGCCCATGCCACGACATCGTCGATGGCTCGGGAAAGGCCTCCCTCCGCTACAACGGCCGCTTCTATGACGTCGGCCTCGGACGGCGTCACTCGGTCCTCCTCTTGATCCGCGAGCTCCCGGTGCAGGTCCTGAGTGAAGACCGTGAGCTCCGGCGCGCGTTCAACCTCGATCGCGAGAGGAACTACCAGTGCCGCCGATTTCCGAAACTCCCCAGTGGCGATCAACGAAATTCCCCAGTTGATTGACCCGGTGAGCTGTGTGATCTGAGGCTACTCCGTGATCTTGGACACCCCCTTCCGGAGGCCTTCGGTGCGGGCCCGATGCGAGCGCATCCGGTAGCTCTCGCCGTCGATGTTGAACACGACGCTGCGGTGCAGCAGGCGATCGAGCATGGCGGCGGCGACCATCGGGTCGTCGAAGATCTTCCCCCACGAGCTCACCCCGAGGTTCGTCGTCATGACAATGGAGCTCTTCAGGTAGCGCTGCGTGATGACCTGGAACAGCGCGGCCGCGGCCTCCGCTTGGAGTGGTAAGTAGCCCACCTCGTCGATGACCAAGAGCCTCGGTCCGGCGAAGAAGCGCATGGTGGTGGCCCAGCGGCCCTCGAGGGCGGCGCGGTGACAGCGAGCGGCCAGGTCGGCCGCCGTCGTGTAGTAGGTCCGATAGCCGGCGTTGATCGAGGCCCGGGCGAGCCCGACGGCGAGCATGGTCTTGCCGACGCCCGGCGGCCCGATCAAGAGCACATTGGTGGCGTCGTCGAGAAAGCGCAGGGTGCCGAGCTCGCTCATCAGCTTCTTGTCGACCGAGGGCTGGGCGGAGAAGTCGAAGTCCTCGAGGGTCCACGGGGACGGCAGGCAAGCGAAGCGCTCGAGGCCGGCCCGTCGGCGGATCTCGGTCGCCTTCACCTCGACCTCGAGGAGTCGATGCAAGAACTCGGAGTGACCGAGTCCTTCTGTGCGCGCATGGTCGAGCTCGCCCGGCAGCGCCTCGGCGGCCGCACCGAGACGCAGGTAGGCCAGATGCGAACGGATCTGTTGATAGGTCGAGGACTCGCTCACCGGGCCACCTCGTCATAGACGCAGAGGTCGACGACGGGCTCGCGTCCGATCGGCCCGAGCAGGCGGGCCGCCTCTTCGAGCGCCTCTCTGCCCGGTGGACGGTTCGCCTTCTTGTCGCACGGACGTGCGGTGGTGAAGGCGCTGAGCACGGCGGCCTCGAGCGCCTCGCGGTGCTCGACACTGCGCACCAGGGCTCCAGACCCCGCCGGGGCGAGGCGGTGGGTGACGAGGATCGCCCCCGAGGGAGCGACGACGTCGATGGTCCCAGCGCCCAGGCGGTGCCGGACGAGCAATTTCGTGGCGCCCAGTCCCGGCGGCACCGAGTAGCGGTTGCCCGAGAAGGCCACCGTTGCGTTGTCGGCGACGATCCGCTCGACCTCGGTGGTGGCCGGGAACGGGGCGGCCGGCAGAGCGAGCAGCGGTTCGGTGTCGGCCAGTGCACCGACGGTTGTCCGTGTGCCGTTCGCGTCACGGCGTGGGCGCTCGTCACCGGTCGTGGTGCAGAAGACATCGAGGGAGCGCTGGGCGTCTTCGGGGTTGGTGGCCGACATGGTGCGCCACCAGCGACCCGAGGTGAAGCGCACCGAGGACTCGACTGCACCCTTGCGGTTGCCGCGCCTCGGCGGACAGGGCTCGACGACGGCCCCGTAGTGCTTGGCCACCGGAGCGAAGGACGCCTGGACCTCGCGGGTCCCGGGCACGATCACGGTGGCCAGGCGGTCGGTCCGCCACACCCGCGCCGTCCCGCCAAGGCGACGCAGCACCGCGTCCATGGCTTCGATGAGATGGGCTTGGTCCATCTTCTCGGCCAGCACGCCGCGCACCTTGCCCGAGTGCGACAGCGTGCCCAACAGCACGTAGGCGGTCCCTCCCCACGGAGCGTTCCGGCGCTCGAACCAGTCCCACTGGATCTCCTCGCCGGGCGGATGGTCGATCTCGATGGTGTCGCGTCCTTTGACCCCCGCACAGGCTTCGCAGTGCGGCCGGAGCCCGGCCACGCGTAGCTGGCGAACGAAGCTCGGGTAGCTGAGTCCATAGCCGAGCCGTCGGGCCTCGTCATAGAGGGCGGAGGCCCAGACGTGTGGATCGTCGACGAAGCGCGCCGCCAAGTACGCCTTGAACGGCTCGAGCGGATCGGGGGCAGAGCGGGCCCGGACGCCCGGAACCCGCTCCCCGCTGATGTAGGCCCGGATCGTCTTTCGGTCCCGGCCGAGGTGCCGGGCGATCGCCGAGATGGTCCAGCCCCTGTTCCTCAATGCATGTGCTTCCACGTCTTCCCCATGTGTGAGCATGCGGAGCGGGTCTCCCTTCGAGCTGGCTGGCTTGGTCGCTCGTCAGCATCGAAGGGGGCCCAACCCCGCGGGTGGATGGTTCAGCTCACCGGGACAGGTTGGGGAATTTCAGTGATCGAGGGTGGGGAGATTCAAAAATCGCTGGCACCAGCCCCAGTTGGGCCGAGGAACGATGTTCCCGACAGGTGCCGAACCATGTCGCGCGACATCAAGTAAGTGGAGGCGATGGGACTTGAACCCACGAACCTCTTGACTGCCAGTGGGATCCCGAGTCGGGGTGTAGCTCGGCGTCGACCTGTCGATCCAGGTCAGCAAGGGACTCCTTTTCGTTGACTGAGGCTGAATCGGGCCCTTGCTGGCGCCATGGATTGCCTGCGGGATTGCCAGCGGTCTCGCATTTCCTCGCCGGAACCGCTCTTACTCCAGCCTCACCAAGTACGGCCACCAACGAGCTGCTGCTCTTCTGCACGTCCGATGTGTGGGGGAGCAGGATCCCACAGCTCACTGGCCGGCTCCCATGACCGATTGATCACTCAAGGACAGGGTTGACATTGGCAGCCAGATACGACATGGTGACAGTACAGAGTGTCAGACGTGGTTGGGGGCGGTCTCCTTGGCGGGAGAACCAGGTGGAGGGGGATGTCGACTCGTTACGGTGCGATCGCTCGGCGCCAGCGGCTGCTCAGCGCCCTGGCCGTGTTTCTCGTGGCCACAACGCTCTACATCGTCGGCGCAGCAACGGGCCACGGACCCTCGCCTCACCCACGCGTTGAGCTGGGACCTCTCCAGCTGACCTCGGCCTCCTCGTCGCCACCGGCTCGGGACATCTACACGGTGGCGGGCACCGGGACGGGCGGGGAGTCAGGCGTCCCCGGACCTGCTCTCGGCGCCCGCCTCTACTACGCCTCGGGGGTGGCCATCGACGGCAACGGGAACATCGTCATCGCCAACCTGGTGAGCGACGTCATCTACGTCGTGGCCGTGACCTCGGGCGACTTCTACCAGCAACAGATGAAGGCTGGCTATGCCTACGTGATCGCCGGCGACTACTACCAGGGTTACACCGGCGACGGCGGAGCGGCGACCTCCGCCGAGTTCTTCTATCCCGGGATGGTGGCCGTCGATCCCCACGGCAACATCGTCATCGCCGACAACCAGAACGAGGCCGTCCGGGTGGTGGCCGAATCGGCGACCAATCCGGGCTACGACCTCGGGGGGTGCTCCGGCACCTGCTCCACCTGGACGGTGGGCGACATCTATACGGTCGCCGGCACCGGAACGGCCGGCTACAACGGCGACGGCAAGGCTGGCCATTTAGCCGAGCTCAACGACCCCCAGTTCGTGGCCTCGGACCACGACGGGAACGTGCTCATCGGCGACACCTCGAACCAGCGGGTGCGGGTGCTGGCCGTCGGCACCAACCCCGGCTACCCACTCGACGGGTGCTCGGGCAGCTGTACGTGGACCGACGGTGAGATCTTCACGATCGCCGGGAACGGGACGGTCGGCGACAGCGGCGACAGCGGGCTCGCCACCTCGGCCGAGATCCACAACCCGAACGGCGTCCAGGTCGACAGCGCCGGCGACGTGCTCATCGCCGACTACGACAACAACGTGGTGCGCGAGGTGGCCCTCTCGAGCGCCACCAACTTCGGGATCTCGATGAGCGCCCAGGACATCTACACCGTGGCCGGCGACGGCACCAGCAGCTGGAGCGGCTCGGGGGCAGCCACCTCGGTCGGGATGAACCCGGCCTACGTGGCCACCGACGCCGATGGCAACCTCGTGATCGGCGACCAGGACAACGACCGGATCCTCGTCGTGGCCAACTCGACCGGCACCCACTACGACCAGGCCATGACCGCCAACCACGTCTACTCGGTGGCCGGGACGGGGAGCAACGGTTACAACGGCGACCACCAGGACCCGACCCAGGCCGAGATCTACCAACCCAACAGCCTGGCGGTGAACTCGGCCGGCCAGGTCCTCATCGCCGACTACCGCAACCAGCGGATCCGCCTCTTCGGTGGTGGCCCGGTCGGCCCGGTCGGCGTGGTGCCCGAAGGTGTGGGTGTCAGCTCGGAGCTCTGGGGAGGTTCCGGGCCCGGGTGCGCCTGCGCCGATCCTGTCCAACTGGCCACCGGGGACTTCTACGACTCGGCCACCGATCTCACCGTCGCCGGCCCTGGGGTGCCGCTCGCTTTCACCCGCACCTACGACGCCCAGGAGGCGCAGAGTCAGGAGCAGAGCGGCACGCCCGGACCCCTCGGCTACGGCTGGGCCGACAACCTCGCCATGTCGATCAGTTACAACTCGAGCTCTGGAGTCGCCACCCTCACCGAGGCGACCGGGGCCGAGATCACCTTCCAGTACTACGCCACCGGAGCCACCGAACCGGACTGGTGCCCCTCGGACGCCTCGGCAGCGGTCTTCTGTCCGGCCGCGCCGCGCTACCTGGGTTCGTTGAGTCACACCGGCAGCGGGCCGTGGACGTATACCGACGACACGCAGAGCCCGCTGACCTATACCTTCAGCTCGGGGAGCTCAGGCGGGGCGCTCACCGAGATCGAGAACGAGGCCGGCCAGTCGATCAGCTCGTCGACGTACTCGCCGAGCGGGGGCGAGCCGGCCTGTCCGAGCGGGGACACCTGCACGGCCTGGACCTCGTCGGCCTCGGGGCGCAAGCTCGTCTTGGAGGTGAACAGCTCGGGGCAGCTGGCCGCGGTGCTCGATCCCGACACCAGCGAAGAGGCGACCTTCAGCTATTCGGGGACCGGTTGCAGCACCTGGGGGACGGGGGAGCCGGTCGACCTCTGCTCGGCCACCGACCCGGGCAGTCTCACCACCAGCTACACGTACGATGCCTCGAACTCGACGGCGACCTTCGACTACGACCTTTTGACCGAGACACCTCCGTCGAGCGGGAAGGTCACGAACAGCTACGACAGCTCGGGGCGGGTCGCCACCCAGACCATCGCCACCTCGGGCTCGACCAGCGACGAGACGGACTTCTCCTACGGGACGACGACGGTGCCCATCGGCGGGGCCTCGACCTCGGCCACCACGACCACGGTCACCGACTACCCCGAGGGCACCGGGTCCGGGAAGCCCACGATTACCACCGTCGACACGTTCTCCAACAACGTGCTGGTGGAGTCGGCGGTCACCGGCTCCCAGCCCGTGTACTACGACCGGGACCCGACCACGCTCAAGTCGCTCAGCACGATCGACGGAGACGGGAACGCCACGACCGCCGGGTTGGACAATTACGGCAGCTCGGGAACCGAGGCCTCCTCGGCCAACGTG
>Ga0116216_10000061_pt1 | contig 101585 bp, 99 predicted proteins | sample Sb_taG_11_FD_89696 | JGI IMG/M metagenome (GOLD analysis project Ga0116216, IMG submission 89696) | Peat soil microbial communities from Weissenstadt, Germany - Sb_50d_3_AS metaG | ecosystem: Environmental > Terrestrial > Soil > Wetlands > Peat | place: Germany: Weissenstadt | collected... | reverse complement strand
GAGGCGATCCGCAGCGCGAAGCACTTCTTGCCGAGCAGCGCGTTGCCGCCGTAGCCCGAGCCGAATGACATGATCTCGCGAGTGTCGGGGAAGTGGACGATGTATTTGTTCTCGGCGTTACAGGGCCAGGGGACGTCCTCGGCGCCGTCGACGAGCGGCATCCCAACCGAGTGCAGGCACGGCACGAAGTCGCCGTCGTCGCCCAGGCAGTCGAGCGCCTCCTGGCCCATCCTGGTCATGATCCGCATCGAGGCGGCGACGTACGCCGAATCGGTCAGCTGCACGCCGATGTAGGAGATCGGCGAGCCGAGCGGGCCCATCGAGAACGGGACGACGTACATCGTCCGGCCCCGCATCGAGCCCTGGAACAGCTGGTTCATCGCCGCTCGCATCTCCTTAGGGTCGCTCCAGTTGTTCGTCGGCCCGGCGTCAGACTCCTCGGCCGAGCAGATGAACGTGCGGTCCTCGACCCGGGCCACGTCCGCCGGATCGGACAGCGCCAGGTAGGAATCCGGGCGCTCGGTCTCCGAGAGCTTCTCGAACGTCCCCGCGGCGACTAGCGTGCGCGCGAGCTGGTCGTACTCCTCGTCAGATCCGTCGCACCAGTAGATGTCGTCAGGCTGCGTGTGCGCCGCAACCTTCTCCACCCACTCGTGCAGGCGTTTGTGATCGGTCGTCGCTTGGTTCGTCGGTACGGTATGGGCCATGGCGTTTTCAGATACTCCTTAGCGTCGGTGGCCACCCGAAGCCTACCCGCGAACGGGTCACGAAAGCCTCCGGGCGAAATACTGACGTCAGTCCGCAAACTTACTCAACGTTTGCCTCTGCCCCCTGGGTTGGCGCGCCCGGGTTGCGCCGGGGAACCAGGACCACGCGCTTGAACTCGGCCACCAGGACGCCGTCCTGGTTCAGAACGCGGGTGTGAACCCTGACCGTTCCCCGGTCCAGCTTGGACTGCGACGGCTTGACCTCGAGTACCTCTGACTCGCAGAACAGGGTGTCGCCGTGGAACACCGGCGCCGGGTGCTTGAGCTCCTCGGTGGCCAGGTTCGCGATCGCCTTGCCGCTGACGTCAGAGACGCTCATCCCCAGCGCCAGCGAGTAGACCAGCGGTCCGACGACGACGTTCCGGCCCTGCTGCGACTGGCTGGCATAGACGTCGTTGATGTGCAGGGGGTGGTGGTTCATCGTGATCAGGCAGAACAGGTGATCGTCGGCCTCGGTCACGGTCTTCGCCGGCCAGTGCTTGTACACGGCCCCGACCTCGAACTCCTCGAGATAGCGCCCGTAGGGGTGCGCGCCGCTGGCCTCGCGCGCAGCCTGGTCTGTATCGACTTGGTTCATGACCGGAGAATGTCAGGTAGGTCAGGCCGCATGCGGCCTGACCCCGGCGGCGCATGCGCCGCCGGGGGGGGGACGTGCATGCACGTCCCCGAACCGCACCATTACTGTTCAGCTCATGCGAAACCCCCGTGACTTCGGAAAACCCCTGGCGATCGGCGCCCCGGCGCCGGTCATGGAGATCCCGTTCAAGCCCAGCCGGATGATCCATTTCCTCGACTTCTCGAACGAGAAGATGGTCGCGAAGGTCCCGGACATCGCCCCGACCGTCGACATCCTGCTCGGCAACCTGGAGGACGCGGTGCCAGTCGACCGCAAGGAAGCGGCCCGTGAGGGGCTCGTGCGCGTCGGCCGCGAGATGGAGCTCGGCGAGACCCAGCTGTGGACCCGGGTCAACAGCCTCGAGTCCCCATGGGTGCTGGACGACATCACGACGCTCGTCACCGAGATCGGCCACAAGCTCGACGTGATGATGATCCCCAAGGTCGAGGGTCCCTGGGACATCCACTACGTCGACCGGCTGCTCGCGCAGCTGGAGGCGAAGACGGGGCTCGAAAAGCCGATCCTCGTCCACGCGATCCTCGAGACCGGGCTCGGAGTCGTCAACCTCGAGGAGATCGCCACCGCCAGCCCGCGGATGCAGGGGATGAGCTTCGGCCCGGCAGACCTCGCCGCCTCGCGCCGGATGAAGACCACCCGCGTCGGCGGCGGCCACCCCGGCTACCGGGTGATCGAGGATCCCGACCCCGACGATCCCACCCGGCCGCGGGTCAGCGCGCAGCAGGATCCGTGGCACTATTCGATCGCGAGGATGGTCGACGCCTGCACCTCCGCCGGGATCCTCCCGTTCTACGGCCCCTACGGCGACATTCGCGACGTCAAGGGGTGCGAGACGCAGTTCCGGGCCGCATTCCTGCTGGGATGCGTCGGCGCCTGGTCGCTGCATCCGGCCCAGATCGACATCGCCAAGAAGGTGTTCAGCCCCGACCCCGAGGAGGTCCTGTTCGCCAAGAAGGTGCTCGAGGCGATTCCCGACGGGCGCGGCGTGCACATGATCGACGGCAAGATGCAGGACGACGCCACCTGGAAGCAGTGCAAGGTGATGGTCTCGCTCGCCGAGATGCTCGCCCACAAGGACCCCGAACTCGCCGAGGCCTACGGTTTCGCCCCGGCGGCCGTGTAGAGGCCAGCGAACGTGCGAATTTCAGCCAAGGTCGATTACGCGGTCCGGGCGGCGGTCGAGCTCGCCGCCGCCACCGACGAGAAGCCGATCAAGGCCGAGCGGATCGCCACCGCCCAGGACATCCCGCTGAACTTCCTCGAGAACATCCTCGGCGAGCTCCGCCACGCCGGGATCGTTCGCAGCCACCGCGGCGCCGAGGGCGGCTTCCGCCTGGCCAGGCCCGCCGACCAGGTGACTGTCGCCGACGTGATCCGCGCGGTCGAAGGGCCGCTCGCCAGCGTCCGTGGCGGTCCACCCGAGGAGGCCGTCTATGCCGGTGCGTCGGAGGCGCTGCTCCGGGTGTGGATCGCCGTGCGCGCGAGCCTGCGCAGCGTCGCCGAGCACGTCACGCTCGCCGACATCGCCGACAGCCGGCTGCCCGCGACGATCGACAAGCTCGCCGACGACCCGGAGGCGTGGGTCACGCGCTGAGGGACGCCGGCTCCGGTCCGGCGTCGTCGCGCTCGACCCCGGCGTCCTCGATCGCCGGCGGACGCACGTAGACGATGTCGCCGCGCTTGAGCTCGAGCTCGGCCGTCTGAGCGCGGGTCAGCTGCGCCCGCGCGTGCTCGCCGCCGGGCAGCTCGAGCTCGATCCTGACCTCAAACCCGAGGTGGACGACCCTCGCCACCATCGCCTCCAGCGCACCCGAGCGGGGCGCCAGCGAGACCGTCACATCGTGCGGGCGCACGAGCTTCCCACCGAGCGTGCTGACCGGGCCCAGGAAGCCCATCACGAAGTCGTTCCGTGGGGTGTCATAGACCTCCACCGGCGCTCCCACCTGCTCGATCTTGCCCTCGTGCATGACCGCGATCCGGTCGGCGACGTCCATCGCCTCCTCCTGGTCGTGGGTGACCAGGACCGTGGTGACGCCCTGTTCGTCGTGGAGCCTGCGCAGCCATTGGCGAAGCTCGGTCCGCACGGTCGCATCGAGCGCGCCGAACGGCTCGTCGAGCAGCAGCACCTGCGGCTCGACCGCGAGCGCGCGCGCCAGCGCCATCCGCTGGCGCTGGCCGCCCGAGAGCTGGTGCGGCCGCTGCTCGGACCATGTCGTCAGCCCGACGAGCGCCAGCAGCTCGTCGACCCGCTGGCGGATCTCGGCCTTCGGCTTCTTGCGGATCCGCAGGCCGAAGGCGACGTTCTCGCTGACGCTCATGTGCGCGAACGGGGCGTAATGCTGGAAGACGAAGCCGATGCACCGATCCTGGGGACGCGACTCGGTGACGTCGTCTCCGTCGATCAGGATCGATCCGGCGTCGGGCCCCTCGAGCCCGGCGATGATCCGCAACAGCGTCGATTTCCCGGAGCCGCTCGGCCCCAGCAGCGCCGTCAGCGACCCCTCGGGGACCTCGAGCGTGACGTCGTCCAGCGCCGTGAAGTCCCCGAAGCGCTTGGAGATGGCGTTGATGTCGATCCTCATCGGGATTCGGGCCTCCTCGGTCCAAGGACGGTCATCGCGAGCAGCACGATCAGGGACATGATGGCGAGCTCGGTGGCGGCGGAGTAGGCGCCGGTGATCTGCCCGGCGCCGATCTGATCAGCACGTTGATTCACGAGCAGCGGGAGCGTCAGCGTCTGCCCGGCGACATTCGAGGAGACGACGAGTACCGCTCCGATCTCGCCCAGCGCGCGCGCGGTCGTCAAGACGACCCCGTAGGCGACGCCCCACCGGATCGAGGGCAGCGTGATCCGCCAGAACGTCTGCCACGACGAGGCGCCGAGCGTCGCCGCGGCCTGCTCCTGCTCGTCGCCGATCTCGATCAGCACAGGCGCGACCTCGCGCACGACGAATGGCAGCGAGACGAAGATCGTGGCGATCGCCATCCCCGGCCACGAGTAGATGATCGGGATCCCGTGCTGCACGAACCACTTTCCGAACCAGCCCTGCTCGCCGTAGACCAGGATCAGAGCCAGGCCGACGATCACCGGCGAGACGACGAACGGGAGGTCGATCAGCGAGTCCAGGACCGCGCGGCCGCGTCCGTGCCCGCGGACGAGCACGAGCGCGCAGCCGACCCCGAAGATCGTGTTGAGCGGCACCGCGATCGCTGCCAGCTTGACGGTCAGCCAGAACGCGCTCACCGCGGCGGGGGTGGTCATCCAATTCCAGGCGGTGCCGATTCCGTGCTCGAAGGTACGGACGAACACGACGCCGAGCGGCAACAGCAAGAGCAGCGCGAGGTACAGCAGCGCGACCGCGCGCAGCGACAGCGTGGCGGGACGGCTAATGCGCAACGCGTCCCCCCAGCCGGCGCAGGCCAATCAGGATCAGAAGCGAGAGGACGAGCAGCACCACCGACAGCGAGGCGGCGGCGTGGGGCGCGTCGCCCTCGATGTCGTCGAAGATCACGATGCTCGCGATCTGGACCTTGCCGACGATCAGCAGCAGCGACCCGATCTCACCCACGCACCGCGCGAACGCGAGCGCCGCGCCAGACAGGATCGACGGCCGCAGCGCCGGCAGCACGATCCGCCTGAACGTGATCGCGTTCGAGGCGCCGAGCGAGGCCGCGGCCTCCTCGACCTCCTGGTCGAGCTCGATCAGGACCGGCTGCACCGAGCGCACGACGAATGGAAGCGTCACGAACAGCAGCGCCACGATGACCGCCGCGCGCGTGTACGCGAGGTGGATCCCGACCGGGCTGCCCGGACCGTAGAGCGCGAGCAGCGTGAGGCCGGCGACGATCGTCGGCAGCGCGAACGGCAGGTCGATCAGCGCGTTGATGAATCGCTTGCCGGGGAACTGGTCGCGAACCAGGACCCACGCCACCATGGTTCCCATCACCGCTCCGATCGCGGCGACGATCAGCGCGGCCAGCAGCGTCTCGCCGAGCGCCCTCAGCGACACGGTCGTCGTCACCGAGTCCCAGAATGTGCTCAGACCCTGGTTGAACGCCTGGACGACGACCGCGGCGAGCGGGATCAGGACGATCACGCTCATGTAGAGCGTGCACAGCCCCAGCCCCAGGCCGCTGGTGTGCGCCCCCCGCCGCGCCCGGCGGCGGGGGGTCGCGGACGGCGCGGTGGCGGCGTATCCGCTAGTGGACGTCGACATGGATACGGTCAGCTGGAAGCGGTGGGCACTCCGGCCGCTTGCTCGATCTTCGTGATCGATCCCGTCGAGGGATCGAAGAACGTCTTCTTGACGCTGGTCCAGCCGCCGAGGGAGTCGATCGTGAACAGCTGCGGCGGCGTCGGGAACTTGCTCGCGAACTGCTTGGCGACCGACGCGAGCACCGGCCGGTACCCCTGCTGCGCCCAGATCGTCTGGCCGGCCGAGGTCCACTGCCAGTTGACGAACGCCTGTGCCTGGGTCTTGTGCGAGCTCTTCTCCGTGACCGCGATCGGTGTCTGGATCAGGATCGTCTGCTTCGGATAGACGATCTGGACAGCGTCGCCGGCCTTCTCGGCCGCCATCGCGTCGCTCTCATAGTCGAGCAACACGTCGCCCTCGCCACCGGTGAACGCCTGAAGCGCGGCGCTCGCGCTCGACGGCTGATCGGGCACGTTCTTGGTCAACAGCGTGTTGACGTAGGCGAGCGCCTCCGCCGGCGTCTTGCCCTCCTTCAGCTCGGCGCCATACGCCGCGAGGATGTTCCAACGGGCGCTGCCCGAGGTCGACGGGTTGGGCGTGATCACCTTGATGCCGGGCTTGATCAGGTCATCCCAGCTGGCGATGTGCTTGGGATTGCCCTTGCGCACGACGAACACAACGACGGAGTCGCTGGAGAACCCCTTCTGGGGATTGGCGTTCCAGTCGCTCGACACGATCCCGTCCTTGACCAGACGGGTCATGTCGGGGGTCGTCGAGAACGCGACCACGTCGGCGGGCTGGCCCGAGTCGACGGCCCGGCTCTGCGAGCCCGACGCGCCAAACGACTCGGCGAACGCCACGCCCTTCCCCGCCGAGGTCTGGGCGAACGCACCGGTGAGCGCGTCGTAGGCCTTCTTCGGCGTCGAATAGGCGACGAGGTTGAGGTTCGTAGTGCCGCTACCGCTCGACGACGAGTTGGCGCCGCTCGTGCTCGTGCTGTCGGACGAGCCGCCGCAGCCGGCCAGAGCGCCGCCGATGGCAGTGATCGAAAGCGCTGCAAGCGCCACCTTTAAGCGGCGCCGGGCTCGGCGCCGGTGGTGTCGTGTCATCAAGAGCCCCTTCTCTATTAGAACAGTTTTTTCTATTGACTTCACGAAAATTGTAGCCTTTGCCAGCGACACGATGCGGTGCTTGTTCCGCGAAGACCGGTTCGCGGCGGTGATGGCTGCGCTCCTTGGATTCGACGCTCCATGGGCTCGAAGCACCGGGCGGGCGCGCTCCGCTAGGCTCCCCGGCCGTCGATGCGCTTCTTCGAGTACGAATCGCGGGCGATCGTCGCCAAGGCGGGGATTCCGGTCACCAAGCACGGCTTTGCCAAGACCACGGACGAGGCGCGGCGGGTCGCCGAGCAGATCGGCGGGCCAGTCGTCGTCAAGTCCCAGGTGCTGAGCGGTGGCCGGATGAAAGCCGGGGGCGTCAAGTTCGCGAACGCCCCGGAGGAGGCCGCCGCCGAGGCCGAGCACATCCTCAACCTCGAGATCGGCGGGCACATGCCACGTGGCGTCCTAGTCGATTCCCGCGCCGCCGTGAAACACGAGTACTACGCCGGCGTGGTGTGGGACGGCCTGCGCAAGCGACCGGTGATGCTCTTCTCCGACATGGGTGGCATCGACATCGAAGAGGTCGCCGAACAGCATCCGGACCACGTCGCTCGCGGCCACTTCTCGACGATGCGACCGTTTTCGGACTGGCAGGCCAAGCAGGTGATCGCCTCGCTCGGCGTGACCGGCTCTGCCCTGAACCGCCTGACTCCGATCCTGGCCCGGCTCGCTCGCCTGTTCATCGAGTACGACATGACGCTGGCGGAGATCAACCCACTTGGCGAGCTCGAGGACGGCTCATTCGTCGCCCTGGACGCGCACATGGACATGGAGAACGAGGCCCGCCCCAGGCAGAGGGCGATCCTCCATGAGCTTGGCGTCGGCGACGAGGAGACACGCCAGGCCCGCGAGCCCACCCCATTCGAGCTGGCCGGGGAGCAGGTCGACGCCCAAGATCATCGTGGTGTGGCGGGCAACGTGACCGAGTTCGACGGGAACCTCGGCCTCGTGATCGGCGCCGGTGGCGGTTCGCTGACGCTGTTCGACGCCGTCCGGACCCACGGCGGCGATCCCGCCAACTACTGCGAGATCGGCGGCAACCCCTCGGTCAGCAAGACGTGCGGCCTGGCCAAGCTCGTGCTCCAGAAGCCCGGCGTGGACAAGATCGCGGTGATGATGTCGATCGTCTCCAACACGCGCGTGGACATCGTCGCCCGCGGCGTGATCAAGGCATGCCTCGAGCTCGGCTACGACCCGTCGGAGAAGATCGCAATCTTCCGGATCCCCGGCGCGTGGGAGGAGGAGGGGTTCAAGATCCTCGACAAGTACGGGGTCGAGTACGCCGATCGCACCGTGTCGCTGCACGAGGCGGCGCGGCGCGCGGTGGTGAAGATTCAGGGCAGCCGGACGACGTCCCCGCCGCCCGATCCGGCGAGCCCGGATGGCGAGCGGGCGGCAGGGGGACGCGCATGAGCATCCTCGTCGACGAGAACACGACGTTCATCGTGCAGGGCATCACCGGCCGCGAGGCCGTGAACCTGACGCGCGAGTGCCTGGACTACGGCAAGGGCGCGAAGATCGTCGGGGGCGTCACCCCGGGGCGGCTCGGCCGCGACGTCCACGGCGTTCCCGTGTTCGACACCGTCGCGCAGGCCGTCGAGCATCACGGCGCGCCGATCGACGGCTCGGTCGTCACGGTCCCCCCTGCGTTCACCAAGGACGCCGTGTTCGAGGCGCTCGAGAACGGCGTGAAGCTGGTCGTGATCGTCACCGAGCGGATCCCCCGCGGCGACGTCGCCCAGATGGTCGAGCTCGCGACCGAGTGCGGGGCGCGCATCATCGGCCCCAACTGCCTGGGGATCATCGTCCCCGACGTGATCAAGATGGGCGGGATCGGCGGCCCCGCCAAGGATGCCGCGAAGTCCTACAGCCAGGGGCCGGTGGGCGTGATCTCCCGATCCGGAGGGATGACGACTGAGATGTCCTCGACGCTGACCGCCGCCGGCCTCGGCCAGTCGACGGCCGTCTCGATCGGCGGCGACGCGATCATCGGCTCGACGTACGCGGAGCTGATGCCGCTGTTCGAGGCCGACTCGGATACGCAGGCAATCGTCATATACACCGAGCCGGGCGGGCGGATGGAAGCCGAGCTGAGCCGGTGGGTGACCGAGAACAACTCGCGCCTTCCGATCGTTGCCTTCATGGCCGGGCGATTCATGGACGAGATGCCGGGGATGAGCTTCGGCCACGCCGGTACGATCGTCGAGGGCAAGGAGGACACCGCCACCGAGAAGATCGCGCGCCTGGCGGATGCCGGAATCGTCGTCGCCGAGGAGATCTCCCAGATCCCAGAGATAGTCAAAGAGAAGATGGGAGAGCGGGTGTGAGCGAGGCGCTGTTCATCGACGTCGAGGTCGACGCGCACGTCGCGAGCGATCCGGGCATGGCCGCCAAGCTCACGGAGGTGTGCCCCGTGGACATCTTCGCCCAGAACGAGGACGGCACGCTGCGCATCGTCGAGGGGAGCCTCGACGAGTGCGTCCTCTGCGAGCTTTGCATCAACGCGGCGCCGGCGGGAACGGTCCGCGTGATCAAGCTGTATTCAGGCGAGACGCTGCCGGCCTAAGGTGGCGCGCCGGCGGCTTAGCCGGCGCGGGCGCCAATCTCCTCAAGTGGCGCGCCGGCGGCTCACGCCGGCGCGGGCGCCAATCTCCCCAACTGAAGCCATTTTGTCCCGGAAAGCGGGAGAAAAGGCTTCAGTTCGTGAATGCTCTACGCCACCGTCCACCGGCGCTCTATGCCACCGCCTGGCCCGCCAGCCGTCGGTGGGCGGCACCGGTCAGCGGACGGTAGTTCTCGCCCCCCGCGTCCAGATACCACGCCCGTAGCCGTTTCCCCGGCTCGGGGATGCCCTCCTCGCGCAATGGCGCGGTCATCGGCCGGAACCAGGTCGTCACCGGAATCCTGTCCACAACACGGACGATCGCTGGACGCTGGCCGCGCTTGAGGAGCCTCAGCCCGCGCGAGAGGTCCCTCGCGTCGAGCTCCCGCCCGGGTCGAATCGTCACGGCGGCGACCGCGAGCTCCCGCCCGGCCCCGTTGACGGCGACGCCGTACGCAACAGCGAGATCGACCGCCGCCAGATCCCCGAGCGCGTTGCGAATCGGAGCGGTGAACACCGGGCCCTCGACAGTCCGGATCACGTCCGCGATGCTGTCGACGCGCCAGTAGTCGCCGTCGGGGTCGCGCCGGAAAAGATCGCCGGTCGCCAGCCAGGCGTCCCCCGCCGCGAACGCGCCGCGAAGTGCCGCGGCGCTCGTGGCCTCGTCCTGGCGGACCCGCGCCAGCAGCATCCCGATCTCGTCGGTCCCGCACTGCCGGACGAATCCGTCGGCCTTGAAGATCAGCGTCCCGGCCTCGATGTCGAAGGCGCCGATGCGGACCTCGGTGCTGCCGGGGAGCGGTCGGCCCATGCACCCCTCCTTGGTGCCTTTCATGTTCACGAGGATCGCGCCGGCCTCGGTGGAGGCGTAGAACTCGAGCACGCGGGCCGGCCTGAATCGCGCCTGGACCCGACGCCACAGCCCTCTGGGCATTCCCGAGCCGATGAACAGCCGCACCGGATGATGGCGCTCGGCGGGATCGGGCGGGGCTTCGACGATGTCGTGGAGCAGCGTCCACGTGTACGACGCGACGGTCACGCCGTATCGCCGGACCTCCTCCCAGAACGTCGATGGGTCGAACCGAGTGGCCATCGCCAGCCGGGCGCCGCCGGCGATCGCTCCGCCGACGCTCATCATCAGGCCCGATGGGTGGTAGAGCGGCGTCACGCTGTACACGGTGTCGCCGCTGCCGAGGGCGGCCGAGGATGCGGTGCCGAACGCCGACATCGCCCACCGGCGGTTGGTGATGCGGCTCATCCGGGTCTGTTTGCCGTCGCCGGTGAATACGATGAACGCGAGGTCGTTGGCGCGCCCGGGATTCGGCCTGTACCAGTCCGGGAGCGCGACCCGTCCCGGGTCGATCTGCTCCATGTCGGTCGTGACGTCGACCTCGAGTTCGCGCGGGGCTCCTCCCCCGCCGAGCACGAACGTATGGAGCTTCTCGTAGTCCGAGGCCAGCGGTGCCCGCTCGGGATCGGCGATGATCCGCTCGACCTGGCCGAGCTCAGCCTCCCGCGCCAGGTTCCCGTCGGGGCGCAGCAACACCGAGACGGCGCCGAGCCGGTTGATCGCGACCGCGAGCGCGAGCGCGCTGGGGCGGCTGCCCATCAGGACGCCGACGTGCTCACCCTGACGGACGCCGATCGAGATCAGGCCGCGGACGATGTTGTCGATCCGATCGCCTACCTGCCGTGCACTGTAGGCGCGATCCTCGAACAGGAAGAAGATCTCATCGGCCGCCTTGCGCCGTCGCTCCTCGACCAGCAGCCCGAGCGAAATCCGCGTGCTCGGCTGGATCTGCTCGAGCCGGGCCAGGCGCGGTAGCTGACCGACGGCCTCGCGCGTGATTTCACGGGCACCGCGGACCGCGCGCGTCGCCGTGCCGAGCGCCCCACGGACGAGCCCGGTCCCCACGCCGGTCGCCAGCTCGATCCCGTATCCGACGCGGTTGCGGACGCGGGGCGAGAGCTCGAGCGGGGCGTCGTCCGCGACTCGCGTGATCTCGGCCGGCCGTTCGCCGCCGTCCGAGCGCCACCGCGCCCACTCGGCCACGGTCGGCCAGGTGATGGCGGCCGACAGCGAGCCAACGACCAGTCCGAAGTGGCCGGCGCGCAGGGCGAGCTCGTACACGTCGGCGCGCGGCGCGGCCTGGCGGATCGCCCGCACCCCGGGCGCCAGAGCGATCTCGTCGACGGTGCCGACCACTGACAGGATCGGGCAGTCGATATCGGCCAGCGTCACCAGCCGGTCGTCGATCACGAACCCGCCCTCGAGCATCCGGTTGTGGGCGATGAACTGGCGCAGGAAGTCCGCCATCGCCGGACCCGGCCACGCCACCCATCCGTCCGCCTCGAGGAAGCGACGCTGGCGCTCGCGCGGGAGGAGCGCCTCCCGGTCATAGAGCTGCAGGAGAAACTCAACCCGGTTGCGCACGGACTTGACGGGGTCGAGCAGCTGGAAGCCGGTCCGGCTGGCCCACGCCGGCAGCGCCCAGCTCCGGAACAGGTCGGCGAACACGCCGGCCGCGCCGGTCGCGATCTGCTCGGGAAGACCGAACGGCATCGACAGACGGGTGTCGACGGGGCTCCCGAACGTGATCACCGAGCTCACCCCCTCGCTTCGGCGGTACGCGGCCGCCTGGTAGCAGAACATCCCTCCCTGCGAGTATCCGCTCACGTGGACGTCGGAGCCGGCCGCCGCTCGCACCTGATCGACCGCGTTCGACACGGCGACGACGTGATCGGTCAACGTCCGTTCCAGTCCCCCCTCCTCCCGTTCGGGCGCGCCGAAGTCGACGACCCACGGATCGGCGCCGTGCTCGCGGAGGATGGTGACGGCGCTGCTGCTCGGTGAGACGTCGTAAACCTCCGATGCGAGCATCAGCGGGGGCACGAGCAGCACGGGCGGCCCGGGCGCGTCGTCGTCGGGGTAGTAGTGGCGCAGTCTGAAGACGCGCTCCTCGCTGGCTATGTCGTACGGAGACGGCTGCTGGTCCGTCTCGAGGCTGCCGAATCGGGCTACCTCGAGCGCGTTCTGGGCGGCGGCGCCCAGCCGCGCCACGGGTCGGCTTACGGTCTTCGGAACCAGCTCCATCGGCGTCGCCACATCTTCTCCGAACTCCGATCGGCCCGTCGGCGCGAGAGCCCGGACGCTAAGTTCACCGACCGTGAGCCCCGTGCGCATCCGAGCCGCCGAGCCGGCCGACGTCCCCCTGATACTCGCCTTGATCGTCGAGCTGGCGGACTACGAGCGCGCGGTCGGCGATGCCGTCGGCACCGAGGAGCAGCTCGAGGCAGCCCTGTTCGGCTCAGAGCCGCTCGCCGAGGCCGTGATCGCTGAGCTCGACGAGGCTCCGGCCGGCTTCGCGCTGTTCTTCACGACGTTCTCGACGTGGCTGTGCCTCCCCGGGATCTGGCTCGAGGATCTGTACGTCAGGCCACAGCAGCGGCGCGCGGGCATCGGGCGGGCGCTGTTCGCCCACGTCGCCGGGATTGCGGTCCAGCGGGGATGCGGCCGGATGGAGTGGTCGGCGCTCGACTGGAACACGCCGGCGCTGTCGTTCTACGAGGGGCTCGGCGCGAGCGTCGTCGACGGCTGGCATACCCACCGCCTCCACGGCGGCGCGCTCCAGGAAGCGGCGCGCCAATAGAGAAGCCCCGCCGAGGCGGGGCTTCTCCGTAGCAGGCCTGTAAGCCGGATCTTGTCGAGAACAGTCATCCATCTGAGCGGCCTACCCGGACCTTGGCGGGCCACCTACAAGCGGTCCTGCTTGGCCTAGCATCAGGTGGGGTTTACCTGGCCGCCGCGTCACCGCGACGCCGGTGCGCTCTTACCGCACCATTTCACCCTTACCGGTCTGGAGCTCTGCAGAGGCTCCAGACTTAGGCGGTGTCTTTTCTGTGGCACTTTCCCGCGGGTTTCCCCGGGTCGGCGTTACCGACCACCTTGCCCTGTGATGTCCGGACTTTCCTCGAAGGCGATTCACCTCCGCGACTGCTCAGCCTGCGCCACAAAGGATAGTGGCGCCGGCGCGCTGCGCGAGCGGCCATCCGGTGTGGCCGCCGCGATTCAATCCGCCCCGCCTGGCGGTTCACTGGCGCCGGCGCGCCGAGTCGCTAAGCGGGGAGCACTAAGTAAGCGTCGATCCGCACCGCTCGCAGCGACCGCCCAGAGGCAGTGCGTGCGCGCCGTATTCGGGGCGCATCTCGCCCTCGCACACGGGACACGCGACGACCGCGTGGGCGGTGAGTCCCTCCCATACGCCGGCGATCAGGTGATCCAGCGTCGGCTCACCGCCCAAGCCGTCGAACAGACCCGGCGCACTCGTAGCGAGCAGGGTCGTCACGTCCCTGCGCACCTCATGTGATGCTCCTCATCAGACCGACGACCCTCCCGAGGATCCGGACATCCCGGCTGCGGATCGGCTCCATCGCTTCGTTCTCGGGCTGCAGCCGGATGTGGTCGGACTCCTGGAAGAACCGCTTGACCGTGGCCTCGTCCCCCACGAGCGCGACCACGATGTCGCCATCGTTGGCCGTCTCCTGAGGCCGCACAACCACCAGGTCACCCTCCAGGATGCCGGCGTCTTTCATCGACTCGCCACGGACCCGCAGCAGGTAGTCGCCCTCGTCGCCACCGGCGACCGTCGGCGTCTGGATGTAGTCCTCGATGTTCTCCTCGGCGAGCACGGGCTGGCCGGCCGCCACTTGGCCGACGAGCGGCAGGCCGGGGCGGACGAAGCCGCGCACGCCCGCCGCGGCCCGATCGAGCAGCTCGATCGCCCGCGGCTTGGTCGGGTCGCGCCGGAGCATCCCGATCCGCTCGAGGTTCGCCAGGTGCGCATGCACCGTCGAGGAGGATGCGAGGCCCACCGCCTTTCCGATGTCCCGGACGGTGGGCGGATAGCCGTACTTGGCCGAATAGCGCTTGATGAAGTCGAAGATCTCCTGTTGACGCTTGGTCAGGTCCATCCGTCCACTCCTTGCTGGATGCGGCCCAGTAGGCTCGCAACGTCGAACATGTGTTCGGAAATGTAGCGAGGGCCACGGACGGACTCAACCCGGACGGGGCCCGCCACGCACTCAGAAACCGGTACGACGGGCCCGCAAACTCCCGGATTTCGGCCCCGACGGCACCCTCTCCGAAGCTATACTGGCCGCCCACGCGCCTGTGGCGGAATTGGTAGACGCGCAAGGTTGAGGGCCTTGTGGACTGAATGGTCCGTGGAGGTTCGAGTCCTCTCGGGCGCACTTGGGAAGCTCCGCGTGGCTGGTCGCCGGTTCAGCTCGGCCGGCGGTTAGGCCGTCTTGCCGCCCGTGCGTTCCGGCGCGCCTGCTTGTGGGCGTCGTTGTGCCGCTTCGTCGATGTCCGACTGACGCGCTCCTGTTCCCATGAGCCGGGAAGCGCTCGGAGCGCGGCGACATGACGCTCTCGGTCATACGGCTGCTCGTCGTGCAACGCCCCCCAAACCTGGTCCGTGACGGGTCGGCTGAGCATGTGCAGGATTTCGTGTCGCTCGTACCCCGCGTCGAGAAGCCGCACCGCCGTCTCCCACACCTCCGGCGGCGAGTCGTCCCACAGTTGCGTCGCGACAATCTCGTGCATCGCAAGATGCAGACGCGGATTCATCGGCCCATCGCCGACATCGATCTCGTCGAGGCGATTCTTTAGTGCGTCCTCGAACTCAGGATGTTCGTGTCGGATCACCAGTGAGCGCACGTCGGGATCAGCGAGCTCCTCAACGGTGACACCCAGCGCAGCGAGCACGTCAGCGTCGCCGACAAACTGCTTCCGATCAAGATCGCCCGGAGCAGGCAGCTGACCCGACATGGCGAGGATTGTTTCGCACGGCGCCGTCAGAAACGGCAAGAGCCGGATTGCCGGTGACAACCCACTCGACCGGGGCCGAGGTGCCGCGTCAGCTGCATTCACAGATAAGTAGCTGCGGATCCCGCCGTAGGATGTTCACCCACTCGTCCTTCGCATACGTTCGCTCAGCACCTCGCACATCTGCGGGTATCGCCGGTGACGGAACGCCTCGGGCAGGCGGTCGTCGTTGAGCACCGGGTCGAACGGATCGATGCCGCGCTGCGCATGGAGGGCCACGAGGTTCGTGTTTCCGACGCATCTACGGAAGATCTGCTCGTTAATGTGCAGCACAGCACCGACGCGATCGTGCGCTGGCAGCGACTCGTCGCCGAGCAGCAGTCGCGACCACTCACGAGCGATCTCTATCGACGCGCGGAGCTGAGCCATCGCGTGGTCATCGTCGATGCCGAGGATCTGGACGTTGCAGATGCGGCTCTCCATGCGGCGCTCGGGATGCATCACCCACATCAACACTGGCGGATGGCCACTACCGACCTCCGGCTCAATCGCCGTCTTACGGACATCACTTGCGTCGAGGCCGAGCGGCGCCACCAGAAAGTCGATGCGTCGCTGGACGCCATCGCTGTCGCGGAACATCACGATGCCGGTGTTCGGCGTGTGAGCATCGAATGAAGGAGTCCGCGGCGAGCCGCCAACAAGAGTCACCGCCTGGCGCGCAACGTCTGGCCCGCCCTCAAAGTCGATGTCCTTGCTCGCCAAGAGGTCGCCCGCTGGACCGGCGGCATCGACGCTGAGGAACCGCGCCAGAACGTGACCGCCTGGCCGCCGACAAGGACCACAGACTGATCGACCATCACCGGCCCCCAACAACCGGAGGATCCGCACGACCTCATCGGCGCGGAGAGGCGGCTTCGCCGCCGTGGTTCAGCCCAGCGACTCTGATGCACCTGCGGCTGAACGAGATCCCCCGCTACCTCGACGGGCGCTCGGATGTCTACCGGCCGCTGGCCGAGCTGCTGATCGGAAGCGGTCTGCGGATCTCGGAGGCGCTGGCGCTCCGGATCAGCGACCTCGAGCTCGAGAGCACCGGCGGGGCTGTCATCGTCTACCCGGTCACAACGCGCTCGTGACGCTCGTCGTCTGCCTCAACGACTCTATCCACCAGTTCGTAGCCGTTCCGCACGCTCTGCACTGTCGATTTCACGTCGCTACAACGTGCGGACCACGGCGTCCGTCCGCCTCGCGAGATCGGCCGGTGCGAGCCACTTGACGCCGCGAAGGCTCCGGGGCCAGCCCAGGAAGTGCGCCAGCAACAGCTCCCACATCGTCGGTGGCTAGCCGGCCGCCCGGCGAGCGTCTGCTGGACGGCGGCCTGCAGATGCCGAGATCCCGATGTTCACAAGTCACGGACGTCCGGCGGCGGCTCGTTGACCACGAGCCAGTACGCGCCGATGTGCTGGATCACCTCGGCGAACTGGTCGAAGTCGACCGGCTTGCGGACGTAGCTGTTGGCCCCGTATCGATAAGCCGCCGCAACATCATTCGGCGCGCTATAGCCGGTCAGGATCACGACCGGCACCCGTCGGGTGCGTTCGTCGGCGCGGATGCGCCGCAGCACCTCGAGCCCATCGATGTTCGGCAGCCTTAGGTCGAGCAGCACCAGCCGCGGCAGGTCATTGGCGTTGTTGACAAGGTAGTCGAGCGCCTCCTGGCCGTCGCGTACGACCTCGACGTTCGCGGTCGTGCGCGTGCGCAGCGCTTGGACCGTCAGCGCCTCGTCGTCTCGGTTGTCCTCGACAAGCAGCACCGTTATGGGGCCGGCCATCACGTCATCTGCGGTTCTGTCGAGGTTGGGGCGTCGCGCCGGGGGAACGGTCAGCCATAACGTCGCGCCGGTTTCGGGCGGCCCGCGGCTCGGTTGCGGGATTCCGTTCGGGACGGGCAGGTAGAGCCCGAATTGGGCTACCGCGGTTTGCGAACTCGTTGAGGTCCGGTGCTCGGGTCCGTGTCGCCCGGGCAAACAGCTGCATCTGATACACGCTACACGCCGGTTCCGACCCGCGGCTTCCGAGAGCGAGCGCGGCGAAGGCGCGCCCGCAGTGCGCGGCTGGAGGCAGCTTCGCGGAGCGCCGGGCCACGTGTGGGGCGCCCTGCTTGGCTGAGGGAACGAAGCCCGTCACCACGTCTTGACGCGCTCGACTGGGCGCCGGCGCTCGATTCGCACTCGAGCGTCGAGCACGACGCAGCCGTTGGTCGTGCACCGGACCGGGTTGAGGTCACCCTCGACCACCTCGGGGATCTCCCCGAGGAGCAGGGCAAAGCGCAGGATCAGCTCGCGAAGCGCCGCGCGGTCGAGCGCAGCGGCACCCCCGAACCCGTCTAGCTCAGTCGCGACGCCGCGGCAGGAGTCGATCAGTTCGTCGGTCTCGACGTCGGTCGCAGGCGGCAGGCGGAACGCGACCGTTTCGCCAAGCCCGGCCCGGTGCCCGCCGAGGCCGAGCGCGATCACGGAGCCCAGATCGGGATCGCTGAACGCGCCAACGAGGATGTCGGCGCCGGACGCTGCGAGCCGCTGGATCATCGCTCCAGTCCATTCTCGCCCGGCCGCCCGCACCCGTCGCTCGAGCTCGCGCCAACCAGATCGCACCCCCTCCTCTCCCTCCAATCCCAGCAGCACAGCGTCGATCTCGCTCGCGTGTCCGGGAGCGGCAAGGTCCGCCTTGAGCGCCACCGGACCGCCGATTTCCCGCGCCACGGCGAGCGCGCGCTCGAGATCGCGACAGCGATACGAGGCGGCAAACGGGATCCCGTACGAAGCCAGCAGGGCCTCGGCGTCAGCAAGCGAAAGCCAACCGCTTGGAGGCTCGCGAGCAAGCACTGAAGAGATCACCGCGCGCGCTGCCGTCCGGTCCAGGTCGAGGTACTGCGGGCACACGCCGAGCGGCCGCGACAGCCAGGCGCGGCGTTCGGCCGCGCGCGCGAGTACAGCTACACACGACTCCGGAAACACGAAGTTCGGGACGCCCGAACCGCTGCTCAGGGGCAGCCGGCCGTCAGACCGCACGACAGATGCCACAACCGGCTTTCGCTGTCCCGAGGAGACCACGGAGATCGCATCCAGAACGCTCTCCGGGTCGCCGTCAAGACGGTCGACGTAGCAGACGATCAGCGCGTCGATGCCGGCCTCGCGGAGCAACTCGTACACCCGCGCGGCGTACTCTCGCGCTCCGGCGCCGAGCCCCAACAGCACCGGGTACGGCGCTCCGCGCACGTCTCTCGCCTCCAGCCCACGCGTTGCGCACGCATCGGCAACGAGGGTCGCCACACTCGGCGAGTTGCTCACGATCCCGACCCGCCATCCGCTCGGCAACGGCTGGCTCTCGAAAAGCTGCGCGACATGAAACAGCTCCTCGCTGCTGTCAAACCGCAGCACCCCGGCTTGACGCAACACCGCGTCGATGACCGCATCACCCCGCAGCGCCGCAGCCGTCTGCGAGCGTGCTTGGCTGCGCCATCGCTCGGCGCTGCGACGTCCCTTGATAACGAGGATCGGCTTGCGGCGCGACACGCGCTGCGCCACCCGGGTGAAGCGCTCAGGATTGCCGAACGACTCCACGTACAGCATCACCACGGCCGTCCGGTCATCCGCCTCGCACCACTCCAGCACATCGTTCGTCGAGACATCAGCACGGCCGCCAACCGAGACCAACATCGAGACCCCCATCGGCGCGCCTCCGCATGCCCAAGCAGCCCGAGCCCGGGCGCGATTGCCTGCGCCCCGATCGCCAGCGCGCCGGCCCGCACGCGCGCCTCACTGAAGGTGGCGTTCAAGCTCACCTCAGCGGCGGTGTTGACCACTCCCAAGGAGCTCGGCCCGACGAGCCGCAAGCCCGAGCCCCGGACGACCTCGAGTAGCCGCTCCTCCCGCTCCACGGATGTTACGCCGTCGTCTTCGAGACCGGCGGGCAGCACAAGCAGCGCTCTTGCCCCATTCGCGGCGGCCTCGGCGGCAAACTCGAGCACGTCATCGCCCGCGGCCGTGATGATCACGAGCTCCGGAGCGGCCTCCAGCTCGGCGAGGCGGCGGACGGCCGGCCTCGAGCACACCACGCCCGCGGCGCGGTTGACGGGCATCACCACCCCCTGGAAACCGCCGGCGACGATGTTCGACAACACCGCGCGGCCCACGTTCCCCGGTGTCTCCGCAGCACCCACGACAGCTATCGACGACGGCGCCAAAAGCGGCCGCAGCGAAGCGACCGCCGCGAAATGATCACGCTCGTCGATCCGCTCCCGCACCGCCTCCGATGGCGTGATATCAAGCGAGACCGTCAGCTCATTAAACCCCCGGCGGCGCACTGCAAACCCGGCGCCTTCGAACACACCCAACATGGCCCGGTTACTGAACTGGACTTCCGCATCAAACCGGGTAATCCCACGCTCCGCCGCGATCTCCGCCAGCTGCTCGAGCATCCGAGTTCCCGCACCGCGGCGCTGAAAATCATCGGCCACCGCTAACGCAACCTCCGCGGCCCGCGGCTCGCGCAACCCGTCGAAACCAGCGACCGCCACCACCGAGCCGTCATGGCGGGCAATCAGGGCAAACCGATCAAGACCACCAGCCTCAGAGGCGGCACGCGCGGCGATGTCGGTACGCCCATAGCCATGAAGACGCATGTAACGGCTCTCGGCCGACAGGCCGTCAAAAAACTCCTTGATGTCGTCGAAATCAGCCGGCATCGGAGCCCGCAGACGCAACGTCGACCCGTCCCGCAGCAACACATCCCGCACCAACGACTCCGACTCACCACCCGAGGCGAACATCACACCCCCTTGCCTCTATCGACCCCCGACAGCTGACCGGTCGCTACCAGCACGCCGTCGCACACACGAACACCACCGCGCACTATCGCAAAGCCGGACCGACCAGCCCCTTGGCTCGCTTCTGGCGAGCGGCCGCATTCTCTCGCGAGCTATCAGCGTCCGCATCACGCGCTGCCTCTTCGTATGCAAGCGGTCCCCGCGCCTTATTGTGATGTCGAGCCAATCACGACACACCTTTGATGCATCACCCCGATGCGGTCTCACGCGCCGTCGGGGCGCGTCGCACTCGCGCCCAGCTCAAGCAGCCAACCCCAATGTGGGTAGGCGGCGCGATGCGGGAGCAGGCTGGCGTCGACCGAACAGAATGCGGTCGATCCTACCGAGATCCACGTACGGCCCATGCAACCGCATCAACCCCGCACGACGCGGCTCTCCCTGCACCCGCCGCTCGTTGGATTCGTGCCAAGGCCGTGTCCAACGACGACTGCGACGCCCTCGCAGCTCACGCTCGCAATCGCCTCCAATCGGGTTTCAGGAGGGGCGCTCCCAGTAATCGATATGCCCGGAGTGTGGGCGCGGAGGAGGGTCGTCTGTCCCGCCGTGCCCTTAGCCACCCATGCCCGCTTGTGCTTCTCCGAGGGCAGCCTTGAGTTCCTTTGCGCCGCCACCGTCCACCTGCGCGACCGATTTCCTCACTGCGCTAGCGAGCGTTGTGTTGACGGTGTCGGTCTGGGCGCGGTCGTAGATCGCGACGATGCCGGCCGATCCGGGTGGTAGCGCGGCCCCCATCTTCTCCTCCAGCCCGCTCTCGACCCGGTGTCTGGCGAACTTGCCGACCACGCCACCGACCGCACCGCCGACGACAGTCGCTGCGAGCAGCGGCGGCGCGAACAGTCCCACGGCCAGCCCGACCCCGCCGCCGATCTCGAGACCTTTGCGTCCGAGGTGGTCGCCGGTTTCTTTGACCGCCACGGTGCCGTCGGCGTCGACCGTGACGAGCGCCACGCCCTCGACTTTCAGCTGGTCGTCCTCGACAAGCTTCACGAGCGCGTCGAACTCCTTCTGGGCCAGGTCGGGGATCAGGTACGCCGCGATGACGACGTCGAACTCGGTGTCGCTCATGGTTCTCTCCTTCGCAATGACTTGATGCGGCTCGTTCTACGCGCTGATCCCGCGGGCGGTATCTGCCTGTGAGGCGTGCTCGTGGAGGGCATGTTCGTCCTTGTCGTCGAAGTGCGGGGCGACGTCGAAGACGACCTTCTTTACCGTGCCGGTGAACGCGAACGGCGCCTTGTCGACGTAGCTTCGATCCACCACTAGGCCGTTGTCGCGGCCGACGTCCATGCCGGCGTAGCCGCTGAAAATAAACGGCACCGTGTGGTCGAGCCGCCCGCCGCCGACCGGCTCCCCGTTGACGAACAGCGTGACCTCACCGGGGGTGGCGGGCTTCGCCTCGTCCGCCGCGAAGACCATCTCGACGTTCACATCTCCCGTCGGCAACTCGCCCTCTGACTCCTGGTGATACTCGAATACGCCCAGGAATGCATAGGTGTGCTTCAGCTTCCCGTCCTGGACAAAGAGGGAAAAGCCCCCGAGATGGCTCGCCTCGGCGACGATCACTCCCTCCGCACCGCGATCGGGGATGTGGAGGTCGGCCGTGATCGTGTAGGAGTGGTTGTAGACCCGCGGGACCGCCCCTGGGGCGATGTTCTGCACGTCCCCGTGGTAGGTGATGGTTGTGTTCGCGCCGAGCGGGGGCAGGATCCCGAAGAAAGCGGAAAAACCTGCGAGCAGCGGCTTGACGTGGTACTTCTCGGCCTCCTCCCAGAAGAGGCTCTGCAGCTCCTTGACCTTCTCCGGATGGCTGGCTGACAGATCTGTCGCTTGCGAGAAGTCGTCGGGCAGGTAGTACAGCTCGACCGGGTCCTCGTCCGGTTTCCAGACGCCGGGCGCGAACCGCTTGAGCACTTCAGGGCTCAGCTTCCACGGAATGCGCGGCATTCGCATCGCCAGCCACCACCCGTCCTTGTACATCGCCCGGTTGCCGAAGTTCTCGAAGTACTGCTGGATGTGCCGCTCCGGGGCGTCCGCGTGACTGAGCGAGTCCGCGAAGCTCGCGCCGGTCATCGGCTGCTGCTCGATGCCATCGACGTGGGTGGGCTGGGGGATTCCGACCATCTCAAGGATCGTCGGACCGATGTCGGTCACGTGCGTGAACTGCGACCGCAGCCCGCCGCTGTCGGTGATCCGCTGCGGGCAGCGGACGACGAGCGGGTTGCGGGTGCCGCCGAGATGTGACGCGATCTGCTTTCCCCACCGAAACGGCGTGTTGCTGGCCCACGCCCAGGCGGATGAGTAATGCGGGTACATAATCTCGGTCCCCCACGCCTCGAGCCCGCCCCACTTCAGCGTGAGCTGGAGCTGCTCCTGGTCGGTCAGCGGGAGGCCGTTGAGCATGGTCCCTTCGTTGAACGAGCCCGTGGGAGTGCCTTCCAGGCTCGCGCCGTTATCGCCCCAGATCCAGATCACGATCGTGTCATCGAGCTCGCCCATCTCCTCGATCGAGTCCAGCAGCCGGCCAACGTGATGGTCAGCGTTCTCCGAATAGCCGGCATACACCTCCATCTGGCGGGCGCACACCCGCTTGCTGTTCTCGTCGAGCGAGTCCCACGCGGGCATCGACTCATCGCGCGGCGTAAGGATCGCGTCGGCCGGAACCACGCCAAGCTTCTTCTGGCGCTCGAACGTCTCCTCACGGAGCTTGTCCCAACCCTGATCAAACCGCCCCTTGTACCTATCCGACCACTCCTTCCACACGTGATGGGGGGAATGGCTGCAACCGGTCGAGTAGTACAGGCACCACGGCTTCGCGGAGTCGTGACCCCGCACCCCATGCAGCCAATCAATGGCCCGATCGGTCATCGCCTCAGGGAAATAGAACGGCTTGCCGTCCTTGCCCTCCTGAACTCCGATGAACCTCTGGTTCTCGGCGATCATCGTGTCGAACTGACCCGCCTCGGGAGCCAAGAACCCCCAGTAGTAATCAAACCCCCAGCCGCCCGGCCAGTGGTCAAACGGACCGGCCGGGCCCTGCTCCTTCTCGGGTGTCAGGTGCCATTTGCCGATCGCCGCGGTCGAGTATCCGTTCTCTTTCAGCACCTTCGGGAACGGCGCCGCGTCCTTCGGCAGCATCGCCGAGTAGCCCGGGAACCCGCCCGACGCCTCCGGAATGCCTCCCATACCGACCGCGTGGTGGTTACGTCCCGTGAGCAATGCCGCCCTCGTCGGCGAGCACATCGCCGTCACGTGAAACCGGTTGTAGCGCAATCCATCCGCGGCGATGCGGTCGTAGTTCGGGGTATCGATCGGACCGCCGAACGCACCCGGGTTGCCGAACCCCGCGTCGTCGATCAGCACAACCAACACGTTCGGGGCACCCGCTGGGGGCATCACGTGACCGATCTGCTCCCACCCTGGCTCAGAACCTCCGAGCGTCTGATTCGCGACGCCGGTGAACGGCGCACGCCGAATCGGCAGCCTCGTGCGGTCAATCGTCTGATCACTCATGTGTGCTCACCTTCGTCGTGTCTGTCGGTTGCTCGTTCGGCGGCCCCGTCGAGAGTTCTGACCCGCTCCGAGGACCGTCGGGCAGGCCATCCGCCAACCCGGTCGCGAACGCACGAGCTTGCTCGAGGTAATCCGGCTTGAGATTGGTCGGGGGGATCTTCACGCCGAGATAGCGCTCGCGGTTCTCGCCCTTACCGAAATAGCTGAGCAACGACAGCAACGACCGAACCTGGCCGCCGGCGAACGAGAAATGAATCCCGCCGACATACTCGCCGCCGCGTTCGGTGCCGAGCTTCTTCACCCCCCTCAGGTTGAAGCCCCAGTACCGACGGCACACCACATACACGGCAAAGCGCTTGCCTTTCAGCACTCGTCCCGCGCCGTCCGACTTGAGCCAGGAGCGAATCGGCACGCTCGTCTTTATCCACCACGTGGGCGAGCCGATCACGACGAGATCGTAGTCACCGTCGTTAGCTTCCTCAGGGATCCGGATCTCCCCGGTCGCTCCGCGCAGCTGGGCGGGCATCAACCCGAAAATGTCGAGATAGGGACGCCGCAACGGGAACCGCGTAAACCTCTCCGACCAACGCGAATCGGTCAGCTCGATCCGCGCCAGTTGCACATCGCAGCCCCGCTCCCGCAGCGGTTCTGCCATCGCTTCCGCCACCTTGAGGCTCTGTTGCGTGTACGTGAAGTACACGAACAGCACGCGCGTTGCCTTCAGGACCACGGGCCTACGCACCACTCGTGGCGGCGCGGGCCGCGGCGCGTTCGGTCGGGGCGATCAGCGCCCCGATGATCCACAGGATGGGGATCAAGAATCCGATCCAGAACATCCAGTAGTGCCCTTTACGGAACGTCGTCAGCCCGAAGTAGATCCAGCACGCTATGTAGACGATGCCCAGCAGAATCCAGAGAAACGTCATGTCGGTCCCTTTGCGTTTGCGCCGGGGTCGTAGTCGATGACCCCAGCTGGTTGCGTGTGCGTCGGCGCCTCGGCCTGCGCGTCCTCGGTATCGAGCGGGGTGAGGCTGTGCACGGTCAGTCCGAGGCCGGCGATCCGATCGAGCAGCCCGTGGAGGTGCGAGGGGTCAACGATCGGCCCCATGATCTCGGTCCTGCCGTCGTGGGCGGAGAGCGTCATTCCGTCGAAAGCCGACGCGTAACGCGGCCCGAGCTCTCCCTCGACCACGACGCGGTAGCGGTGCGCTGACATCGCGTGCCAGCATGCCCGACGGTGTACACGTTTTGGGTGGGCACGGCCCGAGATCACCCGGGTGATTCGGTTCGCTCGAGAAGACCAAGCGCTTCTGCGCGGGCGACCGCCTCCGCCCGGGATGTCGCGCCCAGCTTGCGGTACAGCTCGCGGTTGTGGGTCTTGACCGTGTTCAGCGAGATGTACAGCCGCGCGCCGATCTCCCGTCGCGAGAGGCCGGTGGCGAGGCAGCGCAGCACGGCAAGCTCGGCTTCGCTGGGGTTCTCGGCGACGCGTCCGTTTCCGACATTGGCTCTCGCCACGGTGAGGTCCTGCTCGACGGTAGATGCGATCGCTGGCAGCCGCCCCGCATTGGGAAACTCCTCGATCATCGCGCGCGCGCGTTTGAGGTCGCTGGCGGCGAGCGCCAAACGTGACCGTGCGACCCTGACTTGCGCAAGCACGAGCAGGGCGTGGGCGTGACCGACCGTAGGCTGGTGCGAGCGTCGCAGTTGCTCGCCACGTAGCGCCTCGCGCTCCGCCTCGTCTGGACGTCCCGTGGCGAGGCACGCGAGCGCCAGCCCTAGGTGGGCCAGCGACGCAACCCACGCGTCCGCTTGGAAGTGCCGGCGGGCGAAGCCGATTGCCTCACGAGCCGTTCGCTCGGCGCTGTCGTTTCGCCCTTGCTCGCCATCGACCAGCGCGAGTAAGCCCAGGCTGCCGACGTAGCCCTCCGGGACGTCGGGAGCCTCGGGTCTTTCGATCGCCTGCACAGCGATCCGGCGAGACTCGTCGAGGTCGCCGGCGAAGAACCGCGCCTGCGACAGGGTCGCCAGGGCACCCACGCTCAGGACGTCCACGCCCGCGCGAGTGGCCGCGACCGCCCGGCGAGCGTGCTCGGCGGCGGCGCCCACGTCACCGCCTTCGATCACCTCGGCGCGCGTGAGTTCCACCACCGCCTCGACGTACGGCGACCACGTCTGCGGGCGCTCGCGGCGCGAACGTTCTGAAACCGCAAGCAGCCGCCGGACCTCCACCTCCGGACGGGCGAGCAGGCCCGCCGCGGCTGCTCCGGCTGCCGGCAGCAGAGGGTGCTCGACGAGCAGCTCGTGAGGGAGCCAGCGCACCCAGCCAAGAAACTGTCCCGCGCGGCCGCCCCGGATGAACTGGAGATGGGTCTCGAGGAGCAGCTCGGCCACGCTCTCGGCGTCGCCCGCGGTGGCCGCGTACTCGATCGCGTCCTCGATCAGCCCCTGCGCGCGACACCATTCTGCCGCGCGCCGACGTAGCTCACGCGCAGCCTCGCGACCGAGCTCGAGCTGAAGAAGCTCGCCGAACAGATGGTGATAGCGGTACCACTGCGGGCGAGCGTCGAGGGCGACCAGGAACATGTTTGAGCGGGCGAGCTCGGCAAGCACCGCGCCCGAGTCCTCGCGGCCGAGAACCGCGTCGCACAGCTCCGGAGTGAAGCGCCCGAGCACCGAGGTCTGCACCAGGAAGTCCCGGATCTCGGCGGGGAGCGCCGTCAGCACCTCGGCGGTCAGATAGTCGCCGACATGCCGAGCGCTACCGGCGAACGCCCGCACCCTCTCGTCCGGGTCGTCGAGGTCGCGAAGCCACAACGCCGCCAGATAAAGGCCCGCGGGCCAGCCCTCGGTCCGCTCGACGAGCAAATCGACGCCTTCCCCCGACAGCTGGATGCCCTCACGAATGAAGAGCTCCTGGGCCTCATCCACGGTGAAGGCCAGCTCGCGCGCGCGGACCTCGATGAGCGCCCGGCTGGCGCGCAGTTTCGCGAGACCGACCGCCGGGTCCGAGCGGGTCGACACGACCAGGCGCGCCCCGGCCGGTAGGCGTTCGATCGCGTGCCCGATCGAACCTAGCGACGTCTCGCTTCTCACCGCGTGGAGATCGTCGAGAACGATCGTCACCGGGCCTCCATAGGCAACAAGGCCGTTCATCAGCTCGTCGATGGCAGTCTCGACCTGCACACCACGGACGCCGAGACGCCTGAGCGCCCGGGCTCCGACACCCTGACCGAGCCGGTCAACGGCGGTCGCCAGGTGCGTCCACAACCGCACCGGATCATCGTCGGCGGGGTCGAGCGTCATCCAGATCACGGGCTCCGAGCGCTCGATACACCACGACCGCACCAGCGTTGTCTTGCCGTAACCGACCCCCGCGTCGAGCACCGTCAGCGCCGAAGCGCCGTGGTCATCGAGCATCTCGAGCAAGCGCGTCCGGCGCAGCATCCCAGCGTGGACCCGCGGCAGCATCAGCTTCGGCTCGATCACCCGCAGCCTCTGACCAGCTACCTCCGCCGTCTGCGAACTCATTCGATACCCCGGCCCACGGCTGCGGGTAGATGATTGATCTGAGGTCCGTCCAAGAAGGAAGACTTCCTCGGCCAAGGAACCGGCCCGACGCCGCGACCCCAGCCGTGCGGCCACCATGTGACCGCGAACTCGTTTCGCTCTTAAGACGCAACCCCCAGCGCGCTCAATGACCGCCCCTCGGGAATCGCTGTGCGCCGTACACTAGCGTCCCGGGGTCTTTGTCAGCCGTTGGAGAGTCGTCTGACGGAGGCTTGGGGCGCTCTACGCACCAGGACCGCAGGCCAATCGGAGCTCATCCCGGCGAGCCGCCCGGATCGCCAAGGTGAGCATAAATCACCCGGGTGAACATCTCTCCGGCTCGACGACACGTAAGGTATTTGCCGTAAAGATGCTCGAGGTCGAGGGATCGGGGCATCGGCAAAGCGCAGCATCGGAGATCCTCATCCCCGACGTGGAGCGAAGTGACCAAACGCGAAATCGACGAGCGAACTGATGGACAGCTGGCCGTCGAGGTGAGCACACCGAACCACCAGATCGCTGACGCGCGCGGAAAGCACGAGGCGGCAAGCGAGCGCCGGGCGCTGCGATCGCTCGTGCTCTCGATCGGCGACTCTCAACCAATGCAGGCACGGCGCCCCCCACGAGCGCCTGCCTCTGTGCCCCTTGCCAACGATCGTCGGCGGCTGGAGCGTGACCTGCACGACGGGGTCCAGAACGAGCTGGTGGCGCTGATCGTCAAGCTCGCGCTCGCACAGCAGGATCCCGAGACCCCGCCTGCGCTCGTGGAGATGCTCGCCGGGCTGGAAGCTCGTGCACAGGCGGCGCTCGACTCGGTGCGCAACATCGCTCGCGGGATCTACCCGCCGCTGCTCGCCGACTTCGGCCTCGCGGAAGCGTTGCGCGCGCAGGCGGCGCGCGCAGCGATCGACGTGCGCCTGATGGGCAGCGCGCCGCGCGGCACCGAAGCAGCCGAGGAGGCCGTCTACTTCGCTGGCTCAGAGGCGATCCAGAACGCCGCAAAATACGCCGGCCGCGGCACCCAGGTCACGCTCCGATTGCGCCATGACCAGGGATCGCTGGCCGTGCGCATCGCAGACGACGGTCGGGGGTTTGATCCAGCTCACACCCCCGAGGGTGCCGGCGTGCAGAACATCCGCGATCGCATCGAGGACCTTGGCGGCACGTTTGAGGTCGTCTCCAGCCCCGGACACGGCACCGTCCTGACCATCTCGCTGCCCTGGCCCGCGGCCGCCGATGGACGGCGATGAGCCAGGTCATCCTTCTGTCGCTGACCGCTTCGCTTAACCCGACGCTGGTCGGCGCGACGACCGTGATGCTCCTGCTTCCGGCCCCGAAGAAACTGATGCTCGGCTATCTGCTGGGCGCGTACATGACGAGCATCACGCTGGGACTCGTGATCGTGTTCTCGCTGTCGAACTCGAGCGCGAGCAACAGCACCGAGAATACGATCAGCCCGGCGGTCGACATCGCGCTGGGAGCGATCGCTTTGGCGATCGCGTTCGTCCTCCACACCGGCCGTGACGAACGCCTGAGGGAGCGCCGGCGAGCACGCAAGGCAGCCAAGCCTGACAAAGGTCCGCCGCGCTGGCAGCGGGAGATGAGCAAGGGGTCGGCGAAAACCACGTTCGTCATCGGCGCGCTGCTCACGCTGCCTGGCGCCTCATACCTTGCCGGTCTCGACGAGATCCACAAGCTCAAGTACTCGACCACTACGACCGTGCTGCTGGTGATCGGCTTCAACCTGGTGATGATGTGGCTGCTCGAGGTCCCCCTGGCCTGCTTCGTCGTCGCTCCCGGCTGGACGCCGCGCGCGATCGAGCGTGCCAAACAGTGGGTGAGTCGGCATGCCCACATGTTTGCCGTGAGGGGATTGACCGCTGTGGGGGCACTGCTGGTCATCAAGGGTCTGATCGGGCTGGTCGGCTGAGGCGTGGCCGCGTATCCGACGCCGGGGTACGAGACGCCGCATGACGCGCCCCGGGGCAGGTAGCGGACGAACGCTCCCAGTAGGCCGGTATCGCTGGTCAGTCGTTTACGTCGAGGACCGGCGTGATGTCGGGCAACTGCTGCCCATCCTGGGCGTGCTCGTTGGGGACGACGGCGGTGCCAAGCGCGAAGAACTCGATTACGTGGCTCCCCCAGCCGTGGTTGTTCTCATGCAGCTTAACCTCCACGATCCCTAGAACGCCATCACCGATCGCCTCGGCCTCTTTCTGCATGCGCTCCATCGCGAGCTCGCGCGCGTCGTAGAGGGCCTGGGTGTACTGCTCGAGCTCGACGTTCTGACCCGTTTGGCGCATCGATTGGATCATGCCGCGATGGGCGACGTGGTACACGCAGTTGCCCATGACCAGGCCCACCGGGCGCTTGCCGGTCTGCATCAGCGTCCAGAAGGCCTGACCGCTGAGATCGGACGTGAACGGGCGCCCGTTAGGTGCGCGATGGACCTTGCCACCCTTGTGTTTGATCGCCGTGCCGATGGCGATGAACTCCGCCATGTCCGCGCCCCACTCATAACGCCCAACGTCCAGGCGGACCCCGACGATGCCATCGGCGCCGAGCTGATCGGCCTCCTCCTCCATCCGCGTCATGGCAAGCTCGCGGGCCGCGTACATCGCCTGCGTGAGGACACCCATCTCCTGGCTCGCCTTCCAGCTGGACTGCTGAAAGCCGATGTGATAGATGCTCGAACCCACGACCAGTCCCACCGGCTCGAAGCCGGCCTTCTCCACACAGAGGTACTCGTTCACCGACAGGTCGGAAGTGAACAGCCCGCGGGCATTCATTTGCAGGCGCTCGCTGGCGTGCGCGGCGAGACCCTCGGTGCTAGTCGGATCGTATGTCGACATCAGCTGTTCTCCTGAACGGGTGGTGGACTAGAGCCCAAGGTTGATCGACATCACGGGGACGCCCATTGGGGCCGGATGAGGCTCGTGCGCACCGAGCGCAATCGCGGTGGCCAGCACGTGCATCGAGACAATGAAGAAGTGATGCCTGTAGCCGGCGCTCTCGTACTCGTGATGATCGATGTCGTGGGTGAGCGTCGAGATGACCATGTTGTTCGCACCGATCTGACTCGCCTGGTGGCGCAGCTCATCCATCACGAGTTGGCGAGCGGCATATACGGCCTGGGTGACCTCGGTCAGCTCCTGGTTGCCCCACCAGGAGCCCATCATCTGATTGGCCGACGGACTGAGTCCGACACACACCACCGAGGTGTGGCCGAGGACATCCAACGTCTCGGCTCCGATGCGCCGCAGCTTGTCCACGTCCTGACCCGAGAGCGCGCACAGGCGCGGCTGGCTAGTGCCACGGGCAGCGAGCATGGTTTCGCGGACCGCTGTACCGAATACGAGATATTCGAGGTTGCGCCCGCCCCCAAGCGAGCTGTTGATAGTCAGCTCGATACCGATCACGGCGTCCGCGCCCGCTAACTGCGCCTCCTGCCGCAGTCGGTCGAACGAACGCCGGCGCGCCAAGTTCCACGGCACGGCGAACGATGGCATCTCGCGCATCCCTCCTCCATAGGAGGACCAGCCGTAGTTCTGCCAGCCTTGCTGGACGACCGACGAGCCCATAACCTGCGCGATCGGCATCAGACCGGACGCCTGCGCGACCGCGTACTCGTTGGCAGTCAGATCGCTGGTAAAGACCGGCGAGCTCGACGCCGCCACCCTCTTCAGACGCTGCTCAGCTCCGAGCGGGATCCCACCGCCTCGGATGCGCTCGAGATCGACCGCCGCTGCCTGACGCTCATCCTCGCTCAGGGGCGCCGCTCGTTTTCCGAACAACGGCAAAGTACTTCATGCTCGCACATCCGAGAACGCGGCCTGCCGAGGGAGCCCCCGACGGCTTGCGGCGGCGAGCCCATTCTGCGGTCTATGGTTCCGGTGGCCGTGGAGGCCTGGGGAACCGCAAGCTTCGAGAACGATCGCGCCAGCGATTGGTTCCTACTTGTGGAGGAAGCGGTTGACCCGGGCGCGGTGATCGCGTCAGCGCTCGACACCGCGTTGGGCGAGGCCGACCATCTCGGCCTCGACGCGGCATGCGAGGCGATCGCAGCCGCAGAGCTATCCGCCTCCTGTGCCGGTCACACCCCCGACCGCCTTCCGGATCATGTGCGCCGGTGGGTCGACGGTCACCCCCATTGGCCGCACGACTCCGAGATCGACCAGGCGATCCTGGCGGTCCAGCGCGTCCGCGCGGAGAGCGAGCTGCGCGAGCTCTGGGACGAGGACCCCGACGGCCGGGCAGGCAGGTGGCTCGGTGAGATCGATGATCTCATTGCGCGTCTGCGGCGTTCCGGAGCGGGCGATCCAGCGGTGCTCTCTCCTTGAATGGACCTGCCCCCGACGCTCTTCAGGCGATTGAGACCGAACGCGCACCGGACGGGCGAACCCGCCGAGAGCCGGCGGTTTATGGGTCCTGGCCGGCGAGCTCGGAGCCGGGCGCGTCAACGATCTCCAGTGCGCCGAAGCCCGGAACCGGGGCGTCCATCAGAAACATCTCGATCGTGAGATCGGGCTCGATATGGGCCTGGCTGAGGAAGGCGAGCACCTTGCGCCCCGTGAGCTCCTCGATCATCTCGGTGTAGCGCTCTTTCATCATTCGCTGAAAGTCGCGGCGCATGTCCAGCACGCGGTTCGGCTCGCCTCCGTCCACCATCGTGCGCTCGATCGCGGTGAACCCGTCGCTGAGGACGCACACGATCAGGTTGTCGAGGACGTAGGTCTTGGCCTTCATCGGCCCGCGGCCGTAGTGCTCGCGCATGAGCGCCACGATCCGATTCGTGATCTCCGCCAGCAGCTTGCCGCCGACAAGCGGCTGGAACCCCGGCTCCGGGGCGCCAGCGCTCATGTCTTGCCTTTGGGTGCTTCGCGCTGTGCCGTTCTCACTTTGGTGCTGCGGGTACCTGGCGCCGCCGGCCCTGACGGGAGCCGGGGCGCCCACTACGAGACTCGGGGATCGTACCGACGAGGAATCCCGTTTGCCACCCGGCCCGAGGGAGTAGAGTGTGGACTTCTGGATGCTGACGGCGGTGGCCTTGTGGCCGGCGCCGGCGGGGTCCGGGACGTAAGGCGCATTGGCGCGTCTGCAGCGGCCTCTCGGCGGCTAGCGGAGGCGTTGCAACAGCAACGCGACTCCCTAAGGAGCGGGAATGCACGCACCGCGCGCCGATCTGAGCCAAGCGTTCTGCAGCTATTGCGGGTATCCGCCGATGGGCCGCCGGCGATCGCTTACGCGTCGAGTGTGCATGCGCTGCCACATGGGGACGGTTCTACGCGCGCCACCCGGCTTTCAACCGCGCTCCCACGAGCCGTTGTTGATCGTCGATCTGCATTTGCGTCTCCAGGCCGTCTCCCGCCACGCCGAAGGCATGCTGATGGTCGACGAGCCAGCAGCCGTCGACGTCCCCCTCGAGGAATCCTGGTGTGCCCCACCGTTCCGGACCAACTCGATCTCGCCTACCATGGTCGGGCGCGCCGTCGGCGGATCGAGGTTGGCCACCCGGGTGCAGCTGCGTACCGTCGATGATCCGGGGATTGAGGTCGTGGCGCGCGTACTACGCTGCGGCCCACCGCCGGCCGCCCTCCTGATCCTCACCCCGCTCAGAACACCGCGCACGCGGCGGAGCGAACGCGCGCAACGGAGAGCCGCGGTCGCCGACGGGAGTCTCGCGGCATGACCTACAGCGCACGGCCAGACGGATGGGCAGGTCTTAACGTGGCGCCCCGCAGGAAACGGACGATCGCTTGACGGGGCGGGCGACCCAGACATCGGACTCGCACGGTTCGATCTCGATGAGAATCCGTGGCGGCGTCGACGCGCCGAGTCGTGCCCGGAGATCGGTGCGACATCCTGCTCGATCAATCCCGGTCCTCGGAGCTTCGCGCCGTGGACGGCGAGTCAGCGAGCGTGGCTCCCAGCTGACGGACCGGCCGAACGCTCCGTGAGAACACTCGGCATGAGCCGACGCGTGCTCGGCACCGCACTCCTCGGCCTGGCGTCGTTGGGGCTTCTGCTGTGGGTCGCGCCGCCCGGCGAGGTGATCGACCAGATCGGCGAGATGAGCCTGGTCTGGGTGCTCGCGGCGATCGTGTTGGAGCTCGGCTCATGTGTGAGCTACGTGATCGTGTTCCGACGCTTCTTTCCAGAGCCGCCGCCCGCGGTCAGTCGTCGGGTTGCGTGGATTGCGATGGGAGCCGGGGCGGTGCTGCCGGGCGGGAATATCTCCTCGGCCGCGGCCACCGGATGGCTTCTGCGCCGACATGGGATAGGCACCCAGCGGCTGCTCGGACGGTGTGCCGCGCTGCTGTGCCTGCTCACCGCGTTCGGCTTCTTAGTCAACGGACTGGCCGGCGTCCTGCTACTCGCCGGCGTCTCCGGCGGTCCGCACGACCTACTCCATACCGGGGGACCGATTCTCGTCTCCGTCGCCGTCCTCTCGTTCGCTGCGTTGCTCGCGATCGTCACCCGGCGAGTGGGCGAGAGCGCACCACGCCCAGTTCGCGGGATCGCGGCCGGGCTCGAGGGCGCCTGGAGGTCGGTGGGTGCGCCGCATTGGCGACTGCTCGGCACGGCAGGGTTTCTGTGTCTGGATATGGCGGCGTTGTGGGCGGCATGCGCGGCGACCGGCCATCCAATCGGCGCGCTCGCGCTCGCGATCGCCTACTGCATCGGATATCTGACGACGACGGTGCCGATACCAGGGGGCCTCGGCGTGCTCGATGCGGGCCTCGCCGCATCGCTGGTCCTCTACGGCCTGCCGCCTTCGGCCTCCGTCGGGGCCGTGATCGTCTATCACTCGATTGCGATCTGGGTGCCAAGCGTCGGCGGGCTCCTCGCCTGGCTACCGACTCGCAGCCGGCGTGCTGTCACGCCCCCGGCCGTCAGCCTGCCGGGGCTCGGCGCCGTCGCAGCGGCGACCGACCCGGACGGCTGATGCGCACCACGGGTGCAATTCGAACTCAATCCGCGAGCTTCACGACGATCAGCGACGGCGGCCCAACGTCCGGTCCGACCGTGGTGAGCGTCCACATGCGCCCGTCGTCGGTGTTCGCGGAGAGGCAGAATCGCCCCCACACCACGGCGAGGCCCTGCGCCCACACGTCTAGGAGCCAGCCGAAACGGAGCTCGGCGCGGATGTGGCCGTCCTCCGAAATCAGCTTCGGAGCTGCTTTCTCTCCGATCATCGTCAGCTGCAGCGGCGGTGCCGACGTGCCCAGCCATCCTCGCATCACGGCGAACACCCGTCCGTGGAGCGCGGCCTGCAGCTGGGCGCGCGAGCGCGCCGGCACCCGTCCGCTGCGCGCGAGCCGTTCCTGCCACGCCGCCGCCACGGTCGCCACCAGTCGGTCAGGCAACCCACCGCCGAGTCCAACGAGAGCCACGAGCTCGTTCTCGGCTTGGACTTTCCGAGAACGGGCGGGCTGGAGCGGGCCGCCCCCTGGCGCGTACGACGTCCAGCCGGACGGGCCCGGTCGGCCCATCGCCGACAACGTCCCCACCCGCCTCGCGCGAGAGACACGAGGGCCCGCGCCGCCTCCCGCCACCACCTGGGGTCGCGCGACACCAAGCTGAGCGGCCGGATCGTCCTGCGTGGCAAGGATGTCGGCCGGCCCCCGGCTGCCGAGAACGAGCACACGGATGTCCTCGCAGTGGCGGTCCCAAGCGTCGATTAGATCCAGGCACGTGCAGCTCTCTCCCGCGAGCGCCGCGAGTGTTTGCTCGCTCTCCGCATCGTCATGGTCGAGAGCGTGAATCCTCCCGGCCTCCCAGCGCAACCGGTGGCTGTTCCCGCCGCAGCCGATCGTCGCCTGCGCTGGCGCCAGGCCGCGCCACCATTCGTTCATGCCGGCTCCACCTCACCGCGGCGGCCCGAGTCACCCCATATCAACGGGAAGGTGATTACGGCGCGGCTTGTTTCGCCGGTCGGCATGATCGAGAGCGATCGTGCCGTGGGACGGAGGGCGGGCCAGAAGTTGACCTCGCCACTGCAGTAGTCCTCGCTCCCGCTCCAGCTTCCGATCTGCCCCAGGTGGTGGTTGCCGCGATCGTCGGCCGCCCACCACGCGAGTTGCCCAGATTCGAAATGCCGGGGTGGACCGTGACCAAGCCCTGGAGCCACGTCCACCTCGATCCCGAAGCCGTCGGGCTGAGATTCGAGGCAGCTGATGGCGACGCTGAAACCACCGAACTCTGGCGTAACGGCCGACAGGGTGAGCGTGCCCTCTGGTCCGTCCTGTTTGGCCAGCCGTCCCAGCAGTGAACGCCAGGGCTCCGGGAGCTGGCGGACGCCGTGAGGAGCACTCGAATGCATTCCAGGATGGTCAGGCATCGCCTCTCGCACCGCGCGCATTTCGTCCAGGGCGGGATCATCTGGCTCGAGCGTGCCGGCCGCAACGAGCGCGCCGATCGACTCTTCGATCTCGGCAGGACCATGGAAGTCAGGAATAGCTAGACGTCGCCAGAGGTAACGAACCCCCGTCGCGTCATTGGCAAGCGCCTCAATCGTGATCTCACACGCGACCGCCGCGCCGCTCAGTTCCAGCCGATGACCGTCGATCTCAATCCAAGCGGTGTCTGCAGCCACCGGCTGTTGAGCCGTCAGGCGCCCCTCCCACTCGTCGTCGGAGCCGCCTCCACTGAACCCGGTTGCGACTGTGGTTCCTCGATCATCCGTCAGCTGGGGCTGGAGCGGCCCACCCGCTCCGTGGCCCATCATCACCATGTGTCCCCGCCGACGTGAACCACTCCGACCGGAGTTGTTCGGACGCCAGGTGATCGCGACCGACGTCGTGTCCTCGCTCAGCGTGACGTGTCGGACATGCAGGGCACCGTTGGCGGCCTCGATCGTGCGATCGCATGGCACCACCCGCCTCGGCTTCAGCGCCCGGGCCCTCGGGCGCCGGCCACGCGAAACCTGTGCCATGGCCATCCGGTGATGGAAGCCATGCCGGTCGTCGGATCGCATAGCCTCGGCGAGGCTGTAGTCGTCGATGATCGCGCGCGCTCGGGCGGCGCTGATCGCCCCGACAGCCACGAGCGCTCTGGCAGGCTCGAGCAGCGGCAAATCCCATGGGCGCTGCCGTCCGCGCCGCGCGCCGAGGATCGTCTCCTCGCCGACGACCCGCAGGTACAGCTCACCGTCGAAATCAGCCACGGACGGCAGCCTCCCACATTCAGGCTCGTTCCTCGGCACACTTGAATCGATGGAAGATCAATCCGCAGCAGTCGAAGCGCTCGGCACCGCGATAGTCGCGCGAGTGCCGGTACTGCTCTGGGGTGCGCCGGGGACCGGCAAGACGTCGGTCATCCGCGCCATGGCCGACGTTGCCGGCTGGCCGTGCGAAACCGTGATCGCCTCGATCCGCGAGCCGTCCGACTTCGCCGGGCTGCCGATCGTCGATAACGGGGCCGGTTCTGCGCGTGTGTCGTTTGCGCCGCCGTCCTGGGCGGTCGCGCTCGCCGCCGCCGGAACGGGGCTCGTGTTCTTCGACGAGGTGTCGACCGCCCCGCCCGCGGTGCAGGCGGCACTGCTCCGCGTGGTGCTCGAACGGACCGTCGGCGACCTGACGCTTCCCGAGTCGGTGTCCGTAGTCGCGGCGGCCAACCCCGCCGAGCAGGCGGCTGACGGCTGGGAGCTATCGCCGCCGCTCGCCAACCGCTTCTGCCACCTCGAGTGGCCCATCGACGCCCGCACCGTCGCGGCCGGCTTCTCGGGCGGATGGCCGACCCCGCGGGCGCCGGCGCTGCCGGGCGACTGGGAGCGGCGGATCGGCGTGTTCCGCAGCTGGGTCGCGGGCTTCCTCACGGTTCGTCCGATGCTCGCGCTCGCGGTTCCCGAAGATGCCGCGGGCGCTGGGCGCGCCTGGCCGAGTCCGCGCACGTGGGATATGGTCGCGCGCTTGCAGACCGCGGCCGGCGCGGCCAAGGTCGGCGAGCTCGCGAGCTCGCTGCTCGTCCGGGGCTGCGTGGGCCCCGGGCCCGGGGTCGAGTATCTGACCTGGCTCGGCGAAGCAGACCTCCCCGATCCCGAGGCAGTGCTCGCTGATCCCGACAGCTTCACGCTTCCCGAGCGCGGCGACCGCGCGTACGCCGCGTTGACATCGGTCGCCGCCGCCGTCGCGGCCGATCCCTCGCGAGATCGTTGGGAACGCGGCTGGCGGGCGTTCGCGCGCGCCGCCGGCTCTGCACCTGACGTCGCCGCGGCGGCGGCTCGGACGCTCGCCCGGTGCCGCCCGCCTGGCGCGGCGATCCCGGACGAGGTGAAGAGGTTCGCGCCACTCCTGCGCGATGCCGGCCTGCTCGGATGAGTCCCGCCACCGTCGACGCCCACAAGATCGCCGCCGCTCGACTGTGGGCAACCGCCCGGATGCCGTATCTCGCCAGCGCGATCTTCGCCTCGACGGTCGTGACCGAGCCCGACTCGGGCACGGTCTCAATCGACCGGTCATGGCAGGTCCATGCCGATCCGCTCCTTGTCGACGAGATGACCATCGAACAGCTCGGCCGGTTGTTTGTGCACCTCAGCGCCCACGCGATCCGCGACCACGCCTCCCGCGCCAACGAGCTCGGCGTCGCCGAGGACAACCAGCGCGGCCGCTGGAACCGCTGCGCCGACGCCGAGATCAACGACGACCTCGTCGTCGACGATCTGGTGCCGGACGCCGCGCCCGATCTCCCCAGCAACCTCAGATGTGAGCCGGGCCGTCTTGCTGAGATCTACTACGACGAGGCACGTGACGGACCGCGACGGTGGGATTGTGGGTCGGGCGCGGACGGTTGCGCCCGACCAGGCGACGGCAGGGGCAACATCGATCCCCAACAGGCGCAGCTCCTCAGACTCGGCGTCGCGGCGGAGATCCAACGAGAGCAGGCCCGCGAACCCGGCACCGTTCCCGGAGGATGGCTGCGCTGGGCGGAGTCCGTGCTTCCCTCCCGAACTGACTGGCGCCGGGTGCTCGCCGCCGAGGTCAGATGCGCCGTCGCCGCGGTCGCGGGCAAGGTTGACTACAGCTACAGGCGACCGTCGCGTCGCGCGCATTTGAACCAGAAGGTGATCCTCCCCACGCTGCGACGGCCGATCCCCGACGTGGCCATCGTCTGCGACACCTCGGGTTCGATGCACGACAGGCTGCTCGCGCGAGCCCTGACGGAGATCGAAGCCGTGCTCACCCGGGCGGGGCTCCGGCAGGCTCAGGTCCGCGTCCTCGCCGTCGACACCGACGTCCAGACCGTCCGGCGGGTCAGTCGCGCGGCGCAGGTCCAATTCGCCGGCGGTGGCGGGACCGACATGGGCGCCGGGATCGAGGCGGCCGCGGAGCTCCGCCCAAGGCCGTCGGTGGTGATCGTCTTGACCGACGGCTATACCCCGTGGCCTGAGCTGCCTCCGCCGGGAATCCGCGTGGTCGTGGGCCTGCTGACGGAAGGTATGCGCCCAGCCGGTTGGGCACCACCTGACTGGGCGCGCACGATCGTGATCGAGGACACGGACCTCTTCCACGACGGCACTCTGAGCTAAGAAGTCAGGCCGTAATCGCTGAGGAAGCGCCGGCGATCACCTCGGCGCGTGCCGCGATCGCCCCATATCCCTGCTCGGTGGCGATCTGGAGCGCTTTTGCCGCATGCTTCCGGGCGCGGGGTGTGTCACCTCGCCCGGCCAGCGACTCCGCCCACCCGAGATGGCCCCGGGCGGCCCAGAGGGGCACGCCGTTCGCCTCGTGGAAGCGACAGGCGAACTCAAGCTCTTCGTCCGCTTGGTCGTGTCGGCCGACGGCGGCGGACAGCAAGCCCATCCACATCTTTACGTGGCCGTAGCCGTTGGCGTCCGTGCACGCCACCTGGTCCGCCCACGGTTGGAACAGCTCGTGCAGAAGCGCGGCCGTTTCCCTGAGGCCGGCCTGCGAAGCGGCGTCGGCGTACAGCGCCAGCGTGCACATGTGGGTCGGGTCCCAGGGGATGTGATCGAAGCGATCCCGGGCGGCGTCGCGCAGGATCGCCGCCGCGTCGTCGAGCCTGTCAACCCAACAGTAGAGGCTGGCCAAGCCGGCTCGCCAGGCCGGGATCCGCGGGTACGCGGCGACGCTCTGCTCAACCATCTCGACCATATCAGCGGCGTGGCCGGCGCAGGTGCGAATGACCGAGATCTGCGCGCCGTAGTAGAGCGCCGCATCGTCCTCGCCGGCCGCCTGCCCGATCTGAAACGCGGCCGTCGCCAGGCGCTCGGCAGCCGCCAGGTTGCCGCGGAGCAGTTCGAGCGCGGCGGCGTGTTCATGGCTGATCCAGCTCAGCGTTGGCTGCGCGACCTCTTCCGCAAGGTGGAGCATGCGCGCCATGACCTCCTGCGCCTCGGCCAGCCGGCCCTGCTCGCAGCAGACCACGCATTCGGAGTGGTATCCCCACCACCGTAATGCCGGGTCCTGTCTCGGCGGCGCAACGCGACAGCTCGCGCGTGAGCTCCGCTCGCCACGGCACCGTGTCGGCCGACCACAGGGCCTGGAAGGAGTCGCGGAGCACCGCGCCGAGCGTTCGGGGGTCGTTGGCCTGCTGCCCGAGCGAGATTGCTTGCGCCACCAGCTCTCGCCGGCGGCGAACCTCAGCGGCGTCAAAGGCAAGCTCCGACGCTTGCAGCGCCAGCAGGCGCCCGAGACGAGCGTCAGCGTCAGCCGGCCGATCCACCTCCATCGCTCCTCGGCCCGCCCGGTACGGCCCGTCGCGGGCAGGAACAGTGCGGCCATCGCGATCGGCACGGCGAACAACCCGGCGAGGAGCAGAGCAGAGAGCATGGGCGGCTGCATGGCCAGGGGTTCCGTCCACCCTGCCGCGTCCCGTTGGCGTTACCCGGCCCGACCTCGTCCTACACGCGCATCTCTCAGAGCGTTTACGTGACCGGGCCCGAGTTGTCGCCGGGGTCGTCAGGCGCGCGGATCCACTGGACTATCCGCCCGTGCGCGATCACGAAGTTGGTCCGTGCCGTCTCGCCCGCGCCCGTCCCGCAGTTGGAACCACCCGGGCCCGAGCGCCCCGTCAACTCAAACAGCGCGTTGACGTAGCGGCCGCGCATGTCGGCCGACAGGAACGTCGCGCCACACGGCAGCGTCTGGTTGGCCGCCTCGGCCTGAGCGACCGTGTGGATCCGGATCACGGACACCGCCCCGTTGACGCCGCCGCCGTTGATCATCACGCTCGGGAGCGCGAAGAAGCGGGCGGCGCTCTGGACGTCCCCGTGGCGGAGAGCATCCGACCACGCCCGGATCACCTGGACCGCGGCCGGATTGGCCTTGATCCCGGTCGGCCCGGGCGCCGGGATCGTCACCGTCCCGCCCGGCGAAGCGGTGTTCGGCTGCTCCTGCGGGACCGTGTTCGGCGGCCCTTCCGGAACCGTATTCGGCGGGCTCGTCTGCACGCCCGCCTGCCGCTGGATGCTACTTCGATGCGACGCCGGGCTGGACCCGCCCGACCCGCACCCACCGAGCAGCAGCGCCGCCACCGACACGATGCCCAGCACCCGAAAGCGCGCCGCGGTCATCGCCTACATCATGGCACCCGCAACTCACGCGCCGGCGACCATCGACTCGTGGCCGACCAAGTAGGGCGCGCGCAGCTCGCGCTTGAGCAGCTTGCCGGCCCCTCACTTCGGCAGCGGTTCGGTCCGCAGCTCGATCCGCTTTGGGACCTCGTAGTCGGCGATCAGGACCGGGCCGTGCCGAAAAGCAGCTCAGGCTGTCGACGTGCGGCGCGACCGATAGCGATGGCAGTTGCGAGCCGACACGGCGACGCGGTCGCCGAGCGCGTGCAGCGCCCCAATCAGCCGCCGGGCCCGGTCCCACTGACAATACGTCAGCTCCGTCTCGCCGCAGCGGGCGGCAATCCGCTCGGGGCCGACCTGAACCGCACGCCCCAGCGGCCCGATCGTCGTCGTCATTTTCCAGGTCCTCATTCCCGAGCCGCGCCGGTAGCGACTAACGGGAAGACACCACGGAGTACTAGCGGGTGAGGATCGCCCCGCAGCCGCTCAGGTCGTAGTCGCCGAAGTGCTGGACCCTCTCGGTGAAAGCGCCCCCGTTCAGCAGATCCGCGAGCGCGTCGACACCGGGGTGCTCTTGCCACCGCTCGGCGAACCAGACCTCGACCGTGTGCTCTTCGAATGGCCGGAAGGACAGGCCGAACGCTCGCGCGGCGCTCTCGGTCGTGATCGCGGCACAGCCCAGCGTGGCGGCCAGCCGGGATGCTTCGATGTGGCCGGCGGCTACCGGTCCGCTTGCCGGGCCAACCAGGCCGGCAGCCGCGGCGGCCCGGCTGAATGCCTGCTGGCTCGCGGCGGCCTGGTCGCGTTGCACGATCTTCACCGAGCCACTCATGAGGGCCTCGAGCGACCTGCGACGCAGCGCGGCTGGCATGGCGAGACCGACGCGCCACCGAGCGAAATGGACGCGGATCACGGGAAGCCCCGGCGTCGGGAGCATGCGATCGGGTCCGTGGACGATCGCGGCGTGCACGCTCCCCAGCCCGAGAGCTCTGAGCGCGGCTTCGGTCGGAGCGGAGACCGCGAGCAGGCTGCGCGCGCCGAGGCCCTGGAGCATCGCCTCGGCGATGCCGATCGCGGGATCGCAGCCGGCCAGAACCAGCCCTCCCGGATCGGCTCCGCTGAACAGCCGCAATCTGCCTGCGTCGATGATCCCATCTGGCGTGGCCCACCCGTCTCCGGCGACGCCGTGATCTGGGAGCGTGGCCGTGACCAGGCGGCGCCCGACGCGTCCGACGCGAACGGGCGTCCCGTCTTTCAGACGCCCGCCGAGCGCGGGCACCGACTCGGCCGCGATGTCGGCGAACAGCTCCTCAACGCTCGCGCCGAGGACACGGGCCAGCCCGAGCGCGGCGTCCACCGAGGGGGTGTTATGGCCGGACTCGACTGCGGCGACGAGCTGCCTGCTCACCCCCGCCCGGGCCGCGAGCTGTCCCTGCGTCAGCCCGCTCGCCACACGGAGTCGGCGGAGGTGGGACGGCATTGAAGCGGATGCCATGATTCCGGTAGGATGCCAGGATCCTGGCAAGCTGCCAAGAGGGGATCGTGTCACCAAGTAAGAGCGTTCTGGCTGTCGTGATCGCGGTGACGGTGCAGTGCGCCGGCTGCGGTGGCAGCTCCGGCACGTCGAGTTCGGGCGCCCAATCGAGCACGGACAAATCGTCGGCGGCTGCGAGCACCACGTCGAGCGGCGGTAGCGGGACCCCCACGGTGCTTGCCGCGGCATCGCTGACCAAGGTCTTCCCGGAGATCGATCCGCGTGCGAAGTACACGTTCGGCGGGTCCGGGGAGCTGGAGACGGACATCGAGCAGGGCGCGCCGGCCGACGTTTTCGCGGCGGCGAGCCCGAAGCAGCCCGCCGAGCTCTACGCGAAGGGACTCGTGGACAGACCCGTCGAATTCGCGACCAACCGACTGGTGTTGATCGTGCCGAAGGACAACCCGGCACGCATCACGTCGGTCAGCGACATCACCAAGCCAGGGGTCAAAGTCGTGATCTGCAACGCCACCGTGCCGTGCGGCGACTATGCCAGGACCGCGTTCGCCAATCTCGGCATCACCACCGCGGCGATGAAGAACGTGGTGAGTCAGACGACCGATGTGACGCAAACCGTGGCCGATGTCGCACTCGGACAGGCCGACGCCGGGTTCGTCTACATCACCGACGCTGATGCGGCGAAAGGTAAGGTCGCGGTCGTGCAGCTGCCCGCCGCGGCCAAGCCCGACACTCAGGACTACATCGCCGTCATCAAGTCGAGCGGGAATCCGGCCGCGGCGAAGGCGTTCGTGGCGGCGGTGCTCTCGAGCTCCGGCAAGTCGAAGCTGAGGGCAGCCGGGTTCGGTATGCCGTGAGCGCGACGTTCGGTCTCGTCACGGCGACCGGCGAGGACAGCGGAGGGCTGGCGTCCATCATCGGGCGCGTCGCTGTTGCGGTGGCCGTCGCCACAGTCCTCGTCGTCGTGATGGCGTTCCTGATGCTGCCGATCGTCGCGCTCGTCACCTACCAGCCCGTCTCCGAGCTGATCCACGGGTTCGGGACGAAGGTCGCGATCGACGCGATCCTCGTATCGCTGAAGACCAACGCGATCGCGTTCGCGCTCATGATCGGCTTCGGCACGCCGTTCGCCTACCTGGTAGCGCGCTCACGGTTCCGTGGTCGCACGGTGCTGATCACCCTGGTGGAGGTACCGCTCGTGCTGCCGCCAGCGGTCGCGGGGCTGGCGCTCCTCGTGGCGTTCGGCCGGCTGGGGCTGCTCGGCCACACCCTCGGGTCGCTGGGGATCGATCTCGCGTTCACTCAGGCAGCGGTCGTAATCGCCGTGCTGTTCGTCGCGAGCCCGTTCTACCTGCGCGGTGCGATCGCCGCGTTCGAGGCTGTCGACGACACCCTGATCGACGTCGCCAGCACGCTCGGGGCCGGCCCGGCCCGCCGGCTCTTGAAGGTGGCCATCCCACTGGCCGGCGGCGGCCTTGGCGCGGCAGCCGCCGTCGCCTTTGCGCGCGGGATCGGCGAGTTCGGCGCGACAATCCTGTTCGCGGGAAGCTTCCAGGGAACGACCCAAACGCTGCCGCTGGCGGTCTATTCGCTGTTTGACGCCAACCTCGACCAGGCCATCGCGATTGGCGTTCTGCTGATACTGCTCAGCGCCGCAATCCTGCTCACGTTCAAGTTCCTGTTGCGCGTATGGACGTCCTCGACATCGACATCGCCCTCGCTCGCCGCTCCTTCGATCTCTGCACAAAACTGACGCTCGAGCCACGGACCGTGGCGCTGGTCGGGTCCTCGGGGGCAGGCAAGACGTCGTTGCTGCGCGCCGTCGCCGGGCTCGAGCGACCGCACACCGGAAGGATCGCCTTCGGACGGGAGGTCTGGTTCGATGCCACAAGGCGAATCCACCTCAGCGCCGAGCGCCGCCGGGTCGGGTACCTGCCCCAGGACTACGGCCTTTTCCCTCATCTCACGGTCGCCGGAAACGTGCGCTTCGCCTCCGGGCGCGAGCGCCCGGATCTGCTCGAGCGGGTGGGCATCGCGCACCTCGCCGGCGCGCGACCCCGCCACCTGTCAGGGGGGGAGCGGCAGCGCGCGGCGCTCGCGCGCGCGCTCGCCCGAGACCCTCGCGTGCTGCTGCTCGACGAGCCCTTCGGCGCCCTGGATGCGATCGTCCGGCACCAGGTGCGCGACGAGCTCGGCGACATCCTGGCCCGGGTCCGGCTGCCGACCCTCCTGGTCACTCATTCGTTTGACGACGCGACCGCGCTCGCTTCGATGATCGGAGTGATCGACCGGGGCGCGTTGGTGCAGCTCGGCCCTCCCGCCGAGCTCCTGGGCGCTCCCGCGAACGCGGCCGTGGCGGGCCTCGTCGGCGCCAACGTCCTCTACGGGGTCGCCAATCCGACACCGGCAGGCTCCGTCGTGCAGCTGCGCGAGGGCGGTTCGCTCGCCAGCTCCATGCGAGCGGAGGGCCCAGTGCAGATCGCAGTACACCCCTGGGCGCTCGAGCTTGCCGATCCGGCGAGGAGCTCCCTGACAGACACGGTACTGAGCGTCCGTCAGGATCGCGGCAACTTGATCGTCAGGCTCGCTCGCCTGACCATCCAGGCACCCCTCAACGCCAGGGGTAACGCGCCGATCATGGAAGGCGCGGTCGTCGGCATTCGAGCCGCGCCCCGCGATGTGCACGTGCTGAACTCCAGCGGCGCGCTCCCCGAGCCAGTCGAGCTCGACTCCCGCAGGCAGGCGCGCGAGCGACAGCGCGTGGCCAAGACTGACCACGTGTGAGACCCCCTCCCACCGGAAACGGCTGGCCCCGGGAAGGTGTGGGCGGCCGCCGGCGTCGTACGTGGCAGCGTCCACGAGTTCGAGGGGAGCGACATGCACCGTCCAATCAGCCGTCTTTCCGCCCATGGCCGGCGCTCAGCGCTGCTACTGCTGGCGGCCGTTGCCGGCTTTGGCACTGCGGCGCTGTGGGCGTTGCCCTGGCGAAGACATTCACGCTCCAGATAGCGGGTAACGCCACCGTCGCTCCGATGGGCGGTGCGTCGACGCACGCCAACATCGTCGTGAACTCCCGCGGCCAGGCCGTCTATTACCTGACCGGGGACAGCAAGCGCCACCCGAAGTGCACGAAGAAGAACGGCTGCTTCAAGTTCTGGCCGCCGGTCAAGGTCCCCTCGGCGAAGAAGCTGAGCAAGGTGCGCGGGATCAAGGGCAAGCTCGGCGTCTGGCACCGAAACGGGTTCTTCCAGATCATGCTTGACGGCCACCCTCTCTACACGTTCGACTTCGATCACCAGAAACGCGTGGCGACCGGTGAGGGTGTCAAGGGTTTTAACGGCACGTGGCACGTGAGGACGGCGTCCGGGGCGGTCGTGCCGAGCACGAGCGCGGGCACGCCAAGCGCCCCGACGACGACCACGATGCCGACGGGTACGACCAACCCTGGGACGACCACGTCCGGCACCACCACGTCGGATACGACCACGACGATGCCGACGACGACCACGACGCCGTGCCTGTACCCGCCGTGCTATTAGGGTGCCTGCCTAATTTGGTGATCCCCCGGTAGCGAGCCCCGCTACTCAATCGGTCGGGCGCCAACGCGCGCGCCCGGCCATCCACGCGATCACCTCGCGGACACCAACCTTCCAGTGGGTGTCAAACCTGGCGGCCCAGGGGGTTGACGCGACCCGCCTCTTCAAGTAAGCGCAACTTTGGTCCGATAACTGACGCGTGAAGAGCACGTTTCTTGTCACCGGGGGCGCCGGTTTCATCGGATCGCACCTAACTGACTCGCTCGTGGCAGACCACCACAGAGTGATCGTCCTCGACGACCTGAGCACGGGTAGCCGCGCCAACCTGGCGGCAAGCCTCGCCTCAGGTCGGGTCGAGCTCGTCGAGGGCAGCGTCCTCGATCCCGATGCTGTCGAGGAGTGCGTCGCCCGCGCCGATGTGTGTGTCCATCTGGCCGCGGCCCTCGGGGTCGGCAGGATCGTCGCCCAGCCGCTGGACTCGCTGCGCGAGAACGTCATCGGCGCCGACGTCGTGATGGCGGCGGCCGCGCGTCACGGGCGGCGGCTGCTGTTCTCCTCCAGCTCGGAGGTCTACGGAAAGCTGAACGAGCGGGGGCTTACGGAATCGGCCGATCGCGTGATCGGCTCGCCCGCGAAATCTCGCTGGAGCTACGCGATCGCCAAGGAGTTCGGTGAGGCACTCGCCCGTGCGTACGTGCAGGAATGCGGCACGGAGATGATCGTCGTCCGCTTATTCAACACTGTTGGACCGCGCCAAGCGGGCGCCTACGGCATGGTGCTCCCGAGGTTTGTGCGCCAGGCGCTCGCCGGGGATGCGCTGACGGTGTACGGCGACGGCAAGCAGACTCGTTGCTTTACCGATGTGCACGACGTCGTCCGGGCGCTCCGTCAGCTGCTCGCTTCTGAGGGCGCCGCCGGCGGCGTTTACAACATCGGCTCGCTCAGGTCCGTCCGGGTGCTCGATCTGGCCAACTTGGTGATCGAGCGGACCGACTCGGACTCGGGCATCGTGCTCGTGCCCTACGAGCATGCCCACCCCGCGGGCTTTGAGGAACTCGGTAATCGGTCTCCCGACACCGCCGCTCTGCGGAAGTTGACCGGTTGGACGACGCGTCGGAGCCTCGAGGAGACCGTTGACTCCGTGATCGCGCACGAGCTTGCCCATGCGCACGTCCGGGCACTAGCTCCGGCGAGCGCCAGTTCCCGGAACACTATCCGCGCACGCGCGGTGGCCTGACCAGGCGGCTCGACATGAGCGACGCTCCAGAGCGTCGCATCGCTCCCGCCAGCCGTCGCGATGCGGCGGGAACGATCCGGCTGACGATCGTCTCTGTCTTCCTCCTCGGGACGGCGTGCGCGTACGCCGCGTGCGTCGTGATCGTGCTGCGCGGGAACATCGACGCGCTGTTCGGCCTCGTCCCGTGGCTCGCCGCGGCCGCCCTCGTGGGCTGTCTCCTCGTCACGGTGTCCGCGGTCGCAGGCGCGTCTCGCAAGCGCGTGAGAAGGCGGACTCCGCGACTGATGTCCGACCGCGTCGGCGAACTGGCTGCCGCCATTGGTGCGCGCGAGAGCTCGGAGCGCGAGCGCGCGGTGGAGCGGCTGCTCAAGCGACTCGACGTAACCCGCGCTGCGCTCGGAGTCGCCGCGAACCCAGCCATCCGCGACCAGCTCCTCGACGGCGGGTTCGCGGCCCGCGTCGAGCGCGAGCTCGAGACGTCGCGGAGCAAATGGCACCGCGTGAACGCCGCCGGCGTGCTCGGGCTGCTCGGCGCGGAGAGCTCGATCGGGCCACTCGAGCAGACGCTCGCGGACCCCGACGTCGATGTTGCCTACGCGGCCGCCCACGCCCTCTCGCTCTACCCCTCCGCGACGGCCTACGGCGCGCTCCTCGATGCGCTCACGGGCCAGACGATCCCGTCGGGACGGGTCGCGGGATTGCTCGAGTCGTTTCGGTGCGCGAGCGCGCGCGAACTGATCGAGCGCAGGGCGGAGGCGGACGAGCCGGCGATGCGCTACTGGGGCGCTTATCTGCTCGGCAGCCTCGCCGATCCGCGCTCCGCGCCCGTCATCGAGCGCCTGGCCCGCGACCCCAACGAGGACGTCCGCGCGAACGCAGCCGAGGCGTTGGCCAACTTTCGCGGCGACGAACTGCTGTCCTCGCTGCTCGCGGACGAGAGCTGGGTCGTGCGCTCCCACGCCGCCAAGGCTGCCGGCGCCGGCTGCCGGACGAACCTGTCGGCCCGCCTGTCCGAGCTCCTCGAGGATCAGTCTTGGTGGGTCCGCCAGAACGCCATGATCGCGCTGGCCAGTTTCGGCGCCGCGGCGATCCCGCCGTTGCTGGCACAGCTCCATTCCCCGGACCGGTTCGCCCGTAACAAGGCGGCCGAGGCATTGGTGCGCAACGGCTACGCGATGGAGCAGATCGAGCGCGTCAAGGAAGGAGGTCTCGGATCCAGGAACGCCCGCCGCTTCCTGATCGACCTCGGGCGCGCCGAGGCTCTGAGCACGATCGAGACCGCCGCGCTCGCCTCGGGACGCGAGACGCGCAAGCGGATGGTCGGGGTCCTGCGGGCGATCGGCACCGAGCAGGCACAGGCGGTGCTCGAAGCGCTGGAACGGAACGGTGATGAGCACAGCGATTGAAATCATCTTCGTCGCCCTGCTGGGCTACTTCCTGGTGCTCAACTCCCTGTATCTCACGATGGGAGTCGTTGCCCTCGCCCAGCTTCACCGCGAGCGTGGCCGTGAGTACATCGACATCGAGCAGATGGCCGCCTCGGCGGCGACGCTCCCGGTCAGCGTGCTGATCCCGGCCTACAACGAGTCGTTGATCCTCCGGCACGTGGTCATGTCGCTGCTCGAGTCGAGCTACCGGGAGTTCGAGATCATCATCATCAACGACGGGTCAACCGACGCCACGGTCGAGACAGCGATTCGCGAGTTCGCCCTCGTCGCACACGATGTGTTCCACCCGGCGCCGTTGCCGACAGCCCCGGTCCGCGGCACCTACCGCTCCCGCTGCTACCCGAACGTGTGGCTGATCGACAAGGACAACGGCGGCGCGGCGGACGCGCTCAACGCCGGCCTCAACCTCGCGCGCTACCCGTTCGTGGCCCACATCGACGCCGACTGTGTCGTCGAGCCGGATGCACTGATGCGGTTGATGCGGCCGATCAACTTCGCGGTCGAGGAGGTGGTCGTGGCCGGGGCGACGCTGCGCGTTGCGAACGGGCTCGAGATCACCGACGGCCGGATCACTCGCGTTCGCCTTCCCGGCCGTTTGGTCGAGCGGTTCCAGCTGATCGAGTATCTCAGCGCGTACGTCCTCAACCGGCTCGGTTGGGGAGCGCTCAACTCGATTCCGGTGATCTCGGGCGGGTGCGGCGTGTGGCCCAAGCGAGTGCTGATGGACCTCGACGGCTTCTCGACCACGGACACCCACTTCGACATCGAGGCCACGATCCACGCCCACGCCGAGTTGAGACCCACGGGAATCAACTACCGGATCCTCAACGTTCCGGACGCGACCGTGTGGACACAGGTTCCAACGACGTGGAGCGACCTGAAGGTACAGCGAAAGCGCTGGCAGCGCGTGGTGTTCGAGATGCTGTGGAACTACCGCCGGCTGATATTCAACCCACGGTACGGCTACTTCGGAATGATGTGCATGCCCTACCTGCTCATCTACGAGGGGCTCGGGCCGTTCATCGAAACGTTCGCGTATCTGTTCGTGGCGGTCCTCGCGGTGCTGGGCATGCTCAGTTTCCCGGCGTTGGCGCTGTTCCTGTGCTTCTCGTTCGGGTTGACGGCCATCGTCAGGATCCTCAGCCTGCTCGCCGACGTCCTGTACTTCAAGCACTACTCGTCCCGGAGGCTGGTGATACTGGCCGGCCTAGCCTTCCTTGAGCCGCTCGTCTTTCATGTCGCCCAGCTGCCAGACCGAATGGCGGCCCTGCCCGAGTTCCTCCGCGGCAAGACGACCCACGAGACGATGGTGCGGGCCGCGGTCGCGAGCGAGTAGCCGTCGTTGCACGCCCTTGCCTGCCTTCGCTAGGTTGTGGGCGTGGGTCGCAGGGTTCTCGTGGGGCTGCACGAGGTGGCGACGCTCAACCCGGCTCGAGGGCGCCCGCCGATTCCCCGCGCGCCCCGATCGCTGATGGCGGTTCTCGTAGAGACGGAGATCGAGATCGCCCGGCCGCGCGCCGAGGTGGCCGCCTACGCGTGCGATCCGGACAACGCGATCGAGTGGTACCGGAACATCCAGGCCGTCGAATGGGAGTCAACGCCACCACTCGCCGTCGGGTCACGGATCGCGTTCGTCGCCTCGTTTCTGGGGCAACGGCTCGTCTACACCTACGTGGTCCGCGAGCTCGACCCCGGAGAGCGGTTCGTGATGAGCACCGACCAGGGGCCCTTCCCGATGAAGACGACCTACACGTGGGCCGATCTTCCCGACGGCGGCACCCGGATGGCGTTGACGAACCGGGGAGAGCCGGGCCGATTCGCGAAGCTCACCGTGCGGATGATCGAGGGCTCCATCCGCCGCGCCAACGGTGGCGACCTGCGTCGACTCAAGGAGATCCTGGAGGGACGGCCCCCGGCGCTCTGATCCGCGGCACGCACCGGCGCGGCTCTGGCTCCGGCTCCGCGCCGCGCGGGGACGCCCCCCGACGGAGCTCAGCGCTGCTCTTTGATCCACGCGAGGATCGCACGGGAGTGCACGAGCACGGTCCCGTCGGACAGCTTCATCGCCGGCAGCTTGTCCGTTCCGGTCGCGGCTTTCAGCTCATCCCGCGATCCCTTGCGCAGAAACGGGATCGGGCTGCCGTGGCCGGCGATGACCTTGTCGTACTCGATGCCGGCCTCCCTGAGCGCCTCCTGCACCCGCCGGCACGGATGGACCCGAGGCCCCCCGTCGTCGCCATGGCAAACGAACAGCGTCGGTTTCTCGGCCATCATCCTCCTCCTGGTCTGGGGCCAGAACCCGAAGCGTAACCCGGCCGTTCGCGGACGCGAAAGATGGGGGCAACCACCTATTCCGCATCCGCCGCGCGCCGGGCAGCCTTGGCGTGATCCAACCCAAGGAGAAACCGATGAGAACCGTTGTCCAGCACACCGCCAGGCAGCAGCCAGACCGAGAGTCCCGGCGGGCACGGATTCGCGTGCTCGTGGTGGACGACCACCCGGCGGTGCGGATCGGGCTGCGCGAGCTCCTGGAGGCGGAGGAAAACGTCGTGGTCGTCGACGCCGTCGCCACAGCCGAGGACGCGCTGGCGATCGCCGAGGGCGAGTGGGTCGACGTCGCCGTCGTCGACTATCAGCTCAGCGGTCGTAACGGCCTGTGGCTCAGCCGCAAGCTCAAGCGGCTCCCGCACCCGCCGCGCGTCGTCATCTACTCCGCCTACTACGACGCCCTGCTGGCCGCGGCGGCGGTGGTGGCGGAGGCCGACGGCCTGGTCAGCAAGGGCAGTCTCGGCTCCGAGCTGACGTCCGCGATCGGCAGCGTGGCGCGCGGCCAGCTGCTGCTGCCGTCGGTCCCGCCGCGCCTCGCCGAGATGCTCCGCCGCCAGCTCGACCAAGCCGAACAGGCGATCTTCGGGATGCTCCTGGCCGGAATCCCGCCGCGCGAGATCGCCTCCACGCTGAAAATGTCAGTTGGCACCCTGGAGTCGCGTCAGTGGGCAATGTTGCGCAGGCTGGAGACCGGCCAGCTCGATTTGACCCCGGGAACAACCCGCGCCCCGACCGAGCGCCGGCGCACACCGGGCCGCTCGGTGGCCCGGTGAGCGGCAGCTGCGCGTTCTCCGCCTCGAACGTCAGTGATCGCCGGGCTGCGACCATTCCAAGCAGCCTGTTGATGAAAACCGATTCCACAAGGTCCGAGCGGAGCCGCCGGCGGCCGTACGTCCCGCTCTTTCAGCGGGTCGCCGTGATGAACGCGGTGCTGCTGATCGCCGCCGTCGCGGTGGCGATCGGGCTGCTCGCGCCCGAGAAGATCTCCTCGTTCGAGGTCGACAAGGAGGTCATCGCACTCGTGATCGCCCTGGGGCTCGTCGTGCTCGCGAACGTCTACCTGTTGCGCCGGGTGATCTCGCCGCTGCAGGCGCTGGCCGAGCTCGCGCGCCGCGTCGACCTCGCCAACCCCGGCGAGCGGATGCCCGGCGCTGAGCCGACATCGGAGGCGGGCGAGCTTGCCCTGACCTTCAACGAGATGCTCGACCGGATGGAGGCCGAGCGCCGCGACGCCACCGGCCGCGTGCTGGCGGGCCAGGAGGCCGAGCGGCTACGGATCGCCCAGGAGCTGCACGACCAGGTCGGGCAGCAGCTGACCGCCGTGCTGCTCGTCCTCTCCCGCGTGTACTCGCGCGCTCCTGCGGAGTTGCAGGGCGAGGTACTCGAGGTTCAGGCCGCGGTGCGCTCGGGACTCGAGGACGTGAGGCGGATCTCGATCGAGCTCAGGCCCGAGGCACTCGACGACCTGGGGCTGGAAAGCGCGCTCGCGGTGCTGTGCGACCGGTTCGCCGAGCGGACCGGGCTTGCCGTTCACCAGCAGATCGCGGACGACCTCCCACTGCTGGCTCCCGAGACCGAGCTCGTGGTCTACCGCGTCGCCCAGGAGGCGCTTACGAACGTAGCCCGCCACTCCGGGAGCGACCAGGCGGACATGATGCTGGACTCGGCCGACGGCCTGATCACCCTCGCGGTCCGGGACCGCGGCCACGGCATCGGCAATGGCGAGCAGGACCCGGGCGGAGGCATCCGCGGGATGCGCGAGCGGGCGGCGTTGATCGGCGCCAGGCTGAGGATCGGCCCCAACCCATCCGGCGCCGGATGCGAGGTTCGGCTCGACATTCCGCGGAACGGCACCCGATGACGCCGCTCAAGACACGGATCCTGCTCGCGGACGACCATGCGGTCGTCCGCCACGGGCTGCGAATGGTGCTCGACTCAGAGCCTGACCTGCAGGTCGTCGCCGAGGCCGGCGACGGGGCCGAAGCGATCAAGCGAGCGCTGATGGAGGACATCGACCTAGCGATCCTCGATATCGCGATGCCACGGCTGACGGGGCTGCAGGCGGCCCGTGAGCTCCACCGCCGGCGCCCCCAGCTGCGGATCCTGATCCTCTCAATGCACCAGAACGAGCAGTACCTTTACGAGGCGCTCAAGGCCGGCGGCTCCGGATACGTGCTGAAGACCGTGGCCGACCGCGACCTCGTGCAGGCCTGCCGGGCCGCGATGCGCGGCGAGCCGTTTCTGTACCCCGGCGCGATGACGCCGCTAATCCGCGACTACCTGCACCGAGCTCGCAACGACGAGGACCTCCCGGAGGACCCGCTCACCGCGCGCGAGCAGGAGGTCGTCAAGCTGATCGCCGAGGGTTACAGCACCAAGCAGATCGCCGAGGCGCTCGTGATCAGCGAGAAGACCGTCGAGCGCCACCGCGCCAACGTCCTGGAAAAGCTCGGCATGCACGACCGCGTCCAGCTCACGCGATACGCCATCCGTCGCGGCCTCGTCGAGGCCTGAGGGCCCGCGCGAACAGCCGGTCACTCCGCAATATGGGGAGTAGCCCCCATATGAACGCTCACCCGGGATTTCTAGGTTCGTCACTGCGCCCGCGCAGGGCGCGATGTGGGCAAAAGGGCGCTACGAACCTCTCCCGCATAACCAACAACATCACACCCGCGTACGGCACAGGATGTGCCTACAGCCGTACAACCCGGGGGCGACCACCAGTCCTCCACCGCGTGTGGTCCTTCGCGCGGTGGAGGACTACGCCCCCCGCGCGTGGGGGATTCCCTCCCCCTCGCGCGCGGGGGGAGTTTTGGCGGCGCTATGGCGCGTTGGGGATTCGGGGTTCTGTTGCGTTGGGGCTGGGGAGGGTGCGTTCGGCGGGGCGCCGGCGCTGGGCGAGGCGCCGGCGCCACCGCTGACACCCGGCGCCAGGTCGCCAGCGCCACCGCTGACACGCGGCGCCAGGTCGAGGCGCCGGCGTCACCTCCGACCGGCGTCTCCGCCCGCCCAGAACCTGCATAGCGCGCGACTTCCGCCGGAATTGCCGAGGCGGGGCGTGCTGTGCATGAAGAGCCTGCTCAGTACGCCACGGCCCCGGGTTTCTGCCGACGTTGGCGTGCTATGCAGGTTTTTTTGAATGCGTGACCCCCGCCGGCTCACCCAACCGCGACTCCCTCCCAGCCACCCCCTCCCAGCAAAATCACTCACGCCATCGCCACCGCCCGACCCACACAGCGATCGCGACCGCCCGCCCAGGGCCCCACCGCCCGCCCAAACCCCCACCACCCGCCCAAGGCCCCACCGCCCGCCCAAACCCACCACCCGCCAAACCCACAAACGACCGCCTTACGACCGCTCGACGAACCGCCGCGCCAACACCGCCGCGCCGACTGAGCTCGTCCCCAGGCTGATCACCGACGCCGCGATGATCGCGGCGCCCTCGGTGGCGGTGATCACGTGCGCTGGCAGCCCGAGGGCGACGATCGCCGCGGGCACGCCGAGCTGGGCGCTCGCGAGCAGACCCGTGGCGGGTGGCTGGCGCGTGAGCACCGCGCCGATCAGGTGGGCCAGCGCCGTCAGCGCCGCGATCGCCACCGCCACTCCGATCATCGCCGGGTCCTGGGCCAGGCCGCGCAGGTTGATGGTCGCTCCGAGCACGACGAAGAACAGCGGAATGAAGAAGCCGCCGGCGACGCCGAGCACCTCGGTCGACAGGCGCTTGGGGCCGCCGGTGGCGGCCACCATCAGGCCGGCGCCGAAGCCGGCGATCAGCAGGCTCGCGCCCGTTCGTTGCGCGATCCATGCGAGCCCGAACAGGATGATCAGGGCGATACGCAGGTCGATCGCCCACCGACGCCGCTTCCCCTCGTGGCGCAGGGTGTGGGCGGCTGGTAGGCGGCGAAGGGACCGCCCGGCATAGAAGATCGCGATCACGCACACGGCGATCAGGGCGGTCCCGCCGGCGACCCGCGCCGCGCGGCCCGGGCTGAGCACGAACGGGATCGCGATCGTCGCGGCGACGTCGGCGACCGTGACCTGGGCGATCACCGTCAATATCGCCGGTCCGGTTAGATCCCGCTCCTGCACGATCGGCAGCACGACCGCCGCCGAGCCCGAGGCGACCAGCACCGCGAACACCGCTGGATGGCCGGCGCTGCCGATCAGCGAGATAAGCAGACCGGAGCCGACGGCAAGCACCGCGACCACGCCGGCCCCGAGCGCGCCGCGGCCGAGCGAGGCCCTGATCCGTTGATCGCGCAGCGGCACGTTCATGCCGACGCTGAACATCAGCATCGCGAAGCCGATGTCGCTCAGAAACGCCAGCGTGACGTTGCTCGTGTCGATCAGCTGAAGGCCGGTGCGCCCGATGATCACGCCGGCGAGGATCTCGCCGATAACCGCCGGTACGGCCTCACGGCCGGCGATTGACAGAAACGGTCCGAACAACCCGCAGATGCCGATCAGGGCCAGGGTGCCGAAGCTCATCCCTGCGAGTTGACCACAAAATGGATTCGATCAGCGCGACAGCAAGATCGGAACGCGCGCCGGCAGCACGTCTTCGAGCGCCGCGAACGCCCCCGAGTCGAGCTTGTGGCCGGCATCGCGGCGCATGATGCGCAGCACCTCATCGGGGCCGAGCGCGGGACGATATGGCCGTTCGGCGCTGAGCGCCTCGGCGACATCGGCGACGGCGAGGATCCGGGACGGCAGGTCGAGCTCGTCGGCGGTCAGCCCGGCGAAGTACCCGCTCCCATCCAGCCGTTCGTGGTGGGCGCCGGCGATCCGCCCCAGCTCCTGAAACGCGGCCACACGCGTGAGGATCTCCATCGACCATCGCGGGTGACAGCGCAGGACCTCCCACTCGTTTCGCGTGAGCGTCCCGGGTTTGTCGAGGATCCGGCTCGACACTCCAAGCTTGCCGACGTCGTGCAGGAGCGCCGCGCGACGGACCGTGGCGCTCTCGTCCGAGCCGATTCCCAGCATCGCCGCGAGCGTCACCGCGATCTCCGCGACGCCAGCGGAGTGGCGGGCGGTGTACGGGGACTTCGCGTCGACAACCGACGCGAACGCTTCAGCGACACGGTCGAGACGCTCGTCGTCAGCGACGAGCACACGGTCGGGTGGCTCCAGGCGCTCCACCGCCGGCGCCTCGAGCGAGTGCCAGAACTCGTCGTCGTGTTCGAGCGCGACCAACTCGTCAACGAGCACCGGATCAAACCAGGTTCCGCGGCGCAGCCGGGCAACGTCGCATGCGGCGCCGGGCCCACCGCGCCGCCAGAACACCTCGGCCGTCTGCGCGAGACACAGGACACGCCCGGCCAGCGAGATCTCGTCCCGGGACTTGCCCGCGGGATACCCGCCGCCGTCCCAGTGTTCGTCGAGGTCGAGGATTGCCTGGGCCGCGACCTCCCCGAGTCCGATCGCACGGACCACGGCGGCTCCGCGCTCACACCGCAGCTCGACCAGGGAACTGGTGGCTTCTCGTCCGGATCTGAGCAGCACCCCGATGTGTCGCGCCTTGGTCAGCGGAGACTCGCCCGGCGCGGCGCTGCGCAGGAGGTGGACCAGCGCGTGCCAGGGGTCGCTCGTATCGGTGAGCCGGCGGGAGCTCTTGACCGCGGGGTCGTCGGCTCCGAACAGGGCGGCCACCTTGGCCGCGTTCGAGGAGCAGCCCGCGTCCTTGAGCAACAGCGCGTAGAAGATGGACGACCGGGTCGCGTCGTCGAGGTCGAGGGCTGCCGCAAGCCGCATGCCGATGACGCAGCTGCGCTCCGCGTGGCCGCGTGGCTGGCCCTCGGTGATGTCCAGCGCGTGCGAGAGCCCCGCGAGCAGCTCGGAAAGGCGCAGCTCGACGTCTCCCTGGGTGGCACGCTCCGCGACCGCATCCCCCAACATCACTAGGAGCATGACGGCGCGAGCGCAAATACTGCCTATACCAGCCAGAAATGCGCAACTTCTGCGCTTCGACCTCGGACCAACCGGTGCTTATTCTCCCGTCGTGCCCTCGAGTTCGTCGCACAGCGCGCGGACGACCGCTGGATCGAATTGCGTGCCTGAGCCGCGGCGCAGCTCGGCGATCGCCTGTTCCTTGGTGAGGGCCGGCCTGTAGGGGCGCGCCGTGCGCATCGCGTCATAGGCGTCGCATGCGCCGATGATCCGCGAGCCGATCGGCGCCTCGGTAGTGCGCAGACCATCTGGGTACCCGGTTCCATCCCACCGCTCCTGGGAGGAGCGCACGAGTGGCGCCACCGGGGCCAGCGACGGGGCGGACCGCACGATCCGTTCCCCGACGATCGGGTATTGGTGCATGAACTGCCGCTCCTCGGAATCGAGCTCGGCGGCCTTATGCAGGATCGCGTCCGGCATCGCGATCTTGCCGATGTCGTGCAATTCCGCCGCCCGCTCGACCTGCTGCGCCTCGAGCTCGCTCAGCCCCAGGCGGCTGGCCACGCGCAGCGCGATCGTCGCGACCGAGCGCATGTGCTCGTACAGCGCGGGGTCGCGTTCGTCGAGGATCGTCAGCACCGCATCCCGGGTCTGCAGCTGGTCAAGCGTTCGACCCGACTTCGAGGCGTACATACGAACGTCGGCCATCCGCAATGCAGCGGCGACGGTTGCCGCCTCCGCCGGACAGGTCACAGCTCCGGTCGAGCTGGTGATCGAGAACGCGTCGCCGTGCTCCGTCAGCGCCTCCCCGGCTTTTTCGAGCGCCGTTTCGGCGGACGCTCCCTCTCCTTCGACGATCGCGCAGAACTCATCGCCGCCCATCCGGTAGGCGACCCCGGGAGCCACGGCGGCGGCGAGGCGGCCGGCGAGACGCATCAGCAGCGCGTCGCCGCTCAGGTGACCGAAGGTGTCGTTGTAACGCTTGAATCCGTCGAGGTCGAACAGCGCCAGCGTGAACAGGGCCGGTTCGTCCTTGGGCTCGAGCCGGCGCTCAAGTTCGCGGACGAGCAGCCGGCGGTTCCCGAGGCCGGTGAGGTCGTCGGTGAGCGCCTGGCTGCGGCTGCGCTCGAGCAGCTCGAGCGCGATCGACATACGCGCGATCATCACCGTCAGCGCGGCGGCGGCGAGCCCCACGGCCAGACCACGCGCCCCATGGGCGGCGGCAACAATCAGCACCGCAAGCGCGGCGGCGGCGCTCAGCAGCGGTCCCGGAAGACGACGTGCCGCTCGGGACGGAACCGGAGCCTGGTGACTTGGTTGAAATGCGGCCAGGCCCAGCAGCAAGGCCGAGCCGACGAACAACGTGTCGGCCGGCGACCCGCGATGGAATCGTCCCTCGTTGGCCAGGTGCACGAGGACGGCGTCCCCGATGACGTTCACGGCGATTGCCGCGGCGAGCAGCGCCCACGCTGGCCCGGGTTGCCAGCCGGTCATGCCGAGAACCGCGACGACGAACATCAAGCCGACGAGCGCGGCGAGCAGGAATACCTGCGGCGGCGCAGCGGGGCCCTGAACGTGGTGCTCCTCATGAGCCGGGAACAGGACGACCGCCGCGACGGCCGCGGCGGCGAGTCCCGCGAGGAGACCGTCGAGCACGACAACCGTGTCGAAATGCCGCACACGCTCCCGTGCGAGCAGGACCAGGGTGGTGTACGCGAACGCGAACGCGACGAACAACAGCACCTGCGTGCTCCGCGGGTACCACTCTTTGGGATCCGACACCGACAGGCGAAACACGACCTCCGCGGTGCCCCACAGAAAAACGCCGACGGCGGCGAACGCCCAGGCGGCTCGCGCATTACCCCGCCACGCGCGAACCGCGCAGCTCGCGGCCGCAAGCATGAACAGCCCGCAGTACAGCCAGTCGTCCACGAGCACCGAGGACGCCCCCGCGATGGCGAAGCCGCCGTGGATGGCGACGCCGAGCGCCGCCACGGCCGCAAATGCAGCGCCACCTCCGAGGAGGTAGGGCATCTCGGCTCCGCGCAAACGGCGAGCGGACACACAAATCGCCGCCATCCTCCAGACCTTCCGTCGAACTGCGATCGATCGTACGCCGGGAATGGCTGCCCGGCCACGGATGCAGACACATGTTCGGTCCTTGATAGGCTGCCTCTCGGCATGTTGCTCCGACGGTGACACCGCACCCGCCCTGGCCGAGCGCCGCCTCGGTCGCTGGTCCCTGGCCACACCGTCTTTGAGGAGCAATCGTGTTCGCAGTTGAAGTAAATGGTTTGGAAAAGCGTTTCCGTCGCCGTCGGGGCGGCCGTCGGCACACGATCGCGGCGCTCGCCGACCTGACGTTCACGATCGACCATCGCGAGTGCGTTGCGATCCTCGGTCAGAACGGCTCGGGTAAGTCGACGTTGGTGCGCGCGCTCTCGACGCTGCTGCTACCCGACGGCGGGACCGCGCGGGTGTTCGGGCACGACGTCGTCCGCGACGCAGGCGCCGTGCGGCGCCTCGTCAACCGCGTGTCCGTCGAGGCGTCGTTCTTCAAGCGGATGTCGGCGGTCGAGAATCTTTCGTATGCCGCCCGCTTCTACGGATTGACGCCGGCGATCACGCGCGATCGGATCCCGGAGATCCTCACGCGGGTGGGCTTTCCCGTGTCCCGTTCGACCGAGCCGATGGAAGACCTCAGTCGCGGGATGCAGCAGAAGGTGGCGCTGGCGCGGGCTCTGCTCACCTCGCCGGTGCTGCTGCTGTTGGACGAGCCGACGACCGGGCTGGACCCGCGTTCCAAGCGCGAGGTCCAGTCGTTCATCCAGGACCTGCGAGCGATGCACGACACGACGATCCTGCTGTGCACGCACGATCTCGTCGAGGCGGAGGCGCTGGCCGAGCGGGTCGGGATTCTGCACGCGGGGCGGCTGCTCGCGCTCGAGCCGGCCGACGAGCTGGTAGCGCGCTATGACGCGAGGACGCTGGAAGACGCGTTCTTCACCGCAACCGGCGTCGCGTTGGAGGAAGACGAGGAGGTACGAGCATGAGTTCCGTTACTCGTGAGGGAGGCCTGCGCACGCAGCTCATTGGGCTGGGCGGGGTGATCGAGCGCAACAGCTATCTGGTCAAGCGCTATCGCTGGTGGGAGCTCGCGTTCTTCGTTTGGACGGTCGCCAACACGCTGTCGATTGCGCTGATCGCGAAGGGCGTACAGGCGACCGGCGGTCATCTCAACGTCGACCGCGCCACGACCTCGCTGCTGATCGGAGCCGTGATCTGGTCCTACCTCGGGATCATCTTCGAGATCCTGACTGAGACCGTCGCCTGGGAGCGGTGGGAAGGCACGATCGAATACACGTTCATGGCGCCGCTCGCGCGCGCCGTGCACCTCGGCGGGATGGCCCTGTTTGCCGTGCTGTACGGGACTCTCCGCACGGCGCTGCTGTTCGCGGTCGTCGCCCTGTTCTTTGGCCTGCACTTCGAGGACGCGAACTTCGCGACCGCGATCGTGCTGCTTGCCATCGCCTCGGTGTCGTTCGCTGGGGTAGGCATGGTCACGGCCGTTCTGCCGCTGATCTCACCGGAGAAGGGCGCCCAGTTCGGGTTCATCGCCCAGGGCCTGCTGCTCGTCGTCTCCGGCGTGTACTACCCGGTCTCGGTGCTGCCGCAGTGGATGCAGTGGATCGCGACGATCTCGCCTGCGACCTACGCGCTGCGCGGGATCCGCGCGGCAATCCTCGACGGAGCCAGCCTGTCGGCCGAGTGGGGCAATGTGTGGCCGCTGCTGGTGTTGGGCGTGGTGGCGATCCCGCTGGGGCTGGCCGTGTTCCGCACCGGCGAGCGGTACGCCAAGCAGCACGGGAAGCTCAAGCGGTCAGGGTGATCGGTCTCGCCGCTTCCCGTCTTGCGGGCTTTAACGACGGGCGGCGCCCCCGCAGGGGCGCCGTCCGCGTCGAACGCTGCGCGCTCGCCTACCCGATGACAATCGCGTAGCCGGAACCGCCGCCGCCGTAGCCGCCATAGCCATAGCCGCCACCGCCGTCGCCGCCATATCCGTAGCCGCCACCGCCATAGCCGTAGCCGCCACCGCCATAACCGCTGTAGCCGCCGCCGCCGTAGCCATAGCCGCCACCGCCGGCGCCCGTGGAAGTCGAGGTCTGCTCGCCGCCACCCTGGTAGGCCACCGAGAACCCTGAACCGTCCGAGGAGAGCCCAGACGGCGCGGCGCCTGCCGATGTGTTGTACGAGACGAAGCCGTCGGAGCCGCCATTCAGCTGCACCGGCTCCGAGGACCAGTCCAAATCGGAGATCGTGCCGGTGTGGCCGTTGGACGTGGCCGTGGCATTGGTGAAGCTGACGTCGCCGAAGTCGGCCAGCGGAAGCGGGGTGCAGTTGCCCGAGCCGTCACACTGCGACGGCGCCTCCGCGATCCACTCGGCGCTCGAGAGGTCGGGATCGCTCATCTGGAGCGTCTTGGTCGCGGACTGCCCGGTCGTGTTGTCCGACAGCCAGACCGTGACGTTACTGCCACTCACCGTCACCTTTGCCGAGACGTGATCGCCGGGCGAAATCCCGACGTCGAGCCGGACCGGGGCCGCCGGCACGAGCTCATACCAGGAGTAGTGGCTGGCGGCGCCTGTGCCACCGCTGCAATCGGATTCGGTACCGACCTGCTCCAGATGCTGGGAGTTCTGGCCGGCCCCGCCAAGCCCGACCCAGTAGGCGGCGTCGCCCTGGCCCGCGTTGCAGTTGGTCGATGGCTCGGTCCAGCTTCCGGAGACGCTCGAGAATTGCTGGTTCGGGTTGTTCGACGAACCGCCGACGACGTAGCCCGACCAGTTGGCGCTGACCGCCGACTGCTGGTCGGTCGTCGCAGCGGATGCCGTGGAAGCAATTACGCCCGCGCCGGTAACAGAACCCACGATCGCGAGCGCGGAAATCAAATGTCTTCGTTGCATATTCGTTGCCCATCTTTCTTGGCCGCGCGATACGCGGCGCGGGTGGAAATGACCTGGGTAACGAGGCTGCAGCCGGTCGCGAAGAGACCGCTAGGAACTGCCTAAGAGACCGTTACGAACTGGTGAAGAGGTTCGTGTGAGTACGTGGCGACCGCGGCGCCCGGTAACTTGCAGGCGCGTCGCTGCCTGCGGCGCGTGACCGGCATTCCGGGGAGAGGAGATAACCATGACCGAACCCCCAATCACTCGCGATGAGATCCGCGAGGTGACGTGGGCGTGGTGGCTGCTGCTGTTGCTCGGAGTACTGAGCGTCGTCGCGGGCGCGATCGTGATCGCCAAACCAAGCAACAGCCTGGCGACGCTTGCCGTCATCTGCGGCATTTTCATCCTGCTCGACAGCATCTTCGAGCTGGCGATCGCGGTGTTCTCGGAGCACGGCGGGGTGGCCGCCCTGCTCGGAGTTGTCGGGATCGTAATCGGAATCATCCTGATCCGTCACCCGACGCACAGCGTGCTGGCGATCGCCCTGCTGATCGGGATCTGGCTGATCGCGATCGGCGTCATCAGGCTCGTCAGGACCTTTGCCTTGATCGAGCATCGGGTGTGGAACGTCGTCGTGGGCGTGATCGAGATCATCGCCGGCATCGTGATCGTCTCAAGCCCCAACATCGGCTACGCGACGCTCGCGGTGCTGGTCGGGCTCGGCTTCATCTTCAACGGCATCGCACTACTCGCGCTCGGCTGGTCGATGTTCAGGGTCCGGCGGGACCCCACGCTGGCCCAGGGTGCCTAGGCCAGGCGGGGACCCCACGCTCGGCCAGGGCGCGTAGGGTCCCGCCCGGATCCCGTGGACGCCGGCGCGGTCACTCCCGCACGACGGCGTCCGCCTCTTGGGCGAGCTCGGTCATGAAGTCGAAGAACCCGGTCGACTGGCCACGGAACAGGCCGTCGTCGGTCAGGAACTGCAACGCGCCCATCGCCGCCCCTTCGGTCTCGGTCGGCCGGATGATCGAGCACCTCGGGAACTTGCGATTCAGAAACACCGTCGGCTCGGGCATGATCAGGTTCGTCTGGAACAGCTCTCCGCCGAACGGCGGCGAGTTCAGATCCGGGAACTCGAGCCCGTTGGTCGGGTCCGTGAGCGGTGGAGCGTTGCCCGCCTTGTCGCTCCAGGTCTGAAAGTGCATCGTCTCGGTCGGCCCGATGCTGAGCAGGACCCTTAGTACCTCGGGATCCGTGACGCGCTGAGCGAGCGATGGGTACAGACTCGTGCCACCCTGCTCGATCGTCGCGAAATGGAAGCCGGCGGTGTTTGCGATGGCCTGCAGGTGCTTACCGGGCTTCAGGTCGCCATCGGACCGCGGTATCGCCGGGAACGCCCCGTCCAGGAGGCCCAGGACGGCCGGCGGGAAGCTGTCGCCGAGGTCGGGGTTCTTGTTGCTCGAGCGGTACCGCGTCCACCAGGTGGTGTCGACGGTCAGGTCCATCAGATTCGTCAACCGCTTGATCGGCTGCGCGCCTGTCGCCTTGCTGCTCGGCAGCTTCCGGAACGGGCCCAGATCGACGGGCCTGCCGCCCCGGGCCACGAGGTACGCGTTGAGGAACTTAAAGTGCGAGTGCTCGTCGTCGGTGTTGTCGTGGATGTACTGCGACATGTCCGAATCGAGCTTCGACACCGCCGCGGTGTACGCCGGGTTACCGCTGCCGCCAGGGACCTCCCGGTCCTGGATGCCGGCCAGCTCGTTGTACTGCTGCCAGAGGTCGGTCTCGAGGATCTCGGCGGCGGCAAGGAACCGCAGGATCGCCTCATCCCCCGTGGTCAGCGGGGTCTGTGCGAGCGCCAGCGGGACATTGGCGAACATTCCGACGCCGAGCGCCGCCGCTCCCGCCCCGGCTAGGAACGACCGACGACTGCTCAGCGATCCGCGACTCTGGGTCGCCGTTGACTGGTTCGACGAAGAGGATTCGTTACTCATTGTGTGTGACTCCGTGTCCGTTGTTGACAAACAGCTCGTTGCCCGGCGCCGTCAGCGACGGCGAAACGGCGCGAGTCACGGTCCACGGGCACGGTCAGGCGTGCTCCGACCAACAGCACGAAGCATCAGTTACCTCATCCACTCAGCCGCCACGGCAGCGGCCGAGTCACCATCCCCCGAGTTACGTCGTCACTGCCACTGACGCTGAGGCGCGGTTATTCCTTCCCGCCGGCCGAGCGTCGATCTTCAGGGCGCCACGACGTCCGTCAAGCAGACTCTTCGATCGGTTGGCGGTCCAGCCGAAAGATCGCGAGCGGCACTTCGAACACCTTCGGATGCCCAACCCCGTGCCCCCAGTACCCATCCTCTCCCAGGCATTCGCCGTGGTCACCGCAGACCACGACGATCGTGTTCTGCGGCAGGGACTCAAACAGCCGCCCAAGCTCACCGTCGAGAAATTCGATCGCCTGGACCTGGTGCCAGTAGGCGTCGTGGTCGCGCCCGACCGGTCCGGACTCGACGGGCGGCCATGTCATCCGTCGAGCCTGAACCCTGACCGGGCACGGCTCTGTCTTCCCGCGAAAGTCAAATGGGTCGTGGGTCTCGCCGAAATTGATGAATCCGAAGAACGGACTGTCGGGATCGAGCTCCCTCAGGTAGTAGTCGATCTGAGACTCGGCGTCGGTCAGAATCTTGAACCGTTCGAAGGAGTCGGTCAGCGATGCCTGACGGAACCAGTTCATCGCGCCGGTCCCGATCGTCTGAAACCCGACGCGGCGGAAGCCGTCGACGGCGTCGCGGTCTGATGCCACGGTGAAGTACGTCGATTTCTTCACCGGCGTCTCGCCGACCTCCAGGAGCCCGATCAGCTGCCGTGTGAAGCGGTTGTAGTACGGGACCGGCTCGCAGGCGTTGGGAAGGATCCCGACGAAGAAGGACTGGTGCGCCGCGTAGGTGTAAGTCGCCGGCGACTGCGCCAGCAGCCACGGTCCGAACGACTCGAGCACCGGGGTCTTCGCATCGCAGTACGTGTCGTAGCGGCAGCTGTCGAGCGTTATCAGCATGAAGTTCACGCTCTTGCTCTGGTGCCTGGAGCGCATCCGCTCGCGACGCTCCCCCAGATGGAGCGCGTCGTAGCCGGGAACCACCTTCTTCCAGCTCTCCTTCATCGCAAACTTCACCCCGTCCGTGTTGTGTTCCTGCCGTCAGCCGCGGGCGTGATCCGGGGACCGCGGGCGCGCAAGATCTGACGGCGCCGCGGGATCGACACGTCTTGGCCCGGCGGCGGCAGGAACAGCAGATAGCGACGTGCAATCCATGGCTCCATACCCAGCGTGCCGGCTAAGCGGTTCGACCATACCAGACCACTATCGGGTCACGAGGCCAAACCGTCCAGTGCGTCGCACCTCGACAGTCGAGTATTCGTCCGGTCGGACCTACCCATGTGTCGCATAGCGCCGCCCGATCCACTAGATTGGCGGCCGACGCATCGAGCAGTTCACGATCGAACTGAAGGGGACGGGCCGATGTTAAGAACTTTGGGGCGACCGCTGATCGCCTGCCTGGTAGCCAGCGCCGCATCACTCGCCTTCTCGGCCAGCGCCGAGGCGATCAGCAGCCCGATCACGATCGGGGCAAACACCCAGGGTGAGCCATCCCAGCCGGCCGTTGCCGTCGACTCGACCGGCACCGCGTACATCGTCTGGGACGATCAGATCGCGACTGGAACCCAGCCGGCCGACACGGTTCTGAACTTCTGCAAGGTGTCGAAGGCGGCGCCCCACTGCAGTCCGGTTGAGCTGCAGATCCCCGACCCCAGCCAGGCGCTGTTCTTCGACCCGCCGTCGGTGCTCGTCAACGGCACCACGGTTCGTGTGTTTGAGGAGGTGGACGGAGCCGAAAACCAGAACGAGGACGGGATCGACGAGTGGGTCTCGACGGACGGCGGTGCCACCTTCACCCAGTTCCCCTACTCGCTCAGCAATCCGCAGGTCGGCGATACCGAGGGCACTGGACCGATGCCCGTGATCCCGTTGTTCGGCGACAACATCGGCTTCGGCTATGTGTCCGCGGTCCAGAATCCTCTGCTCCAGGCCAATTCGCTCGTCGGACCCCAGGACTACTCGGCGGCGACGACGCCGATGCCGCCATCGGCGTCGCTTAACCCCTCACCGGACGACTACACCGTCGGCAACCTGGGAGGAGAGTTCGGCTCGCAGCTGACGGGCACGACCGGCATCCTCGGCGTGTTCGCCCTGATCGAGACCGGCCCATGTCCCTCGAGCGAGGGTCTCGTCTACGCATACGCGCCGTTGTCCGCGGCGACGACCAACGGCGAGCTCAACACGACGACCGGCCAGCCGGGTAGCCCGTGGTCTCCGCTCGCCGGGGTGACGTGCAATGCGGAGAACCCTGCCGTGACGAGCGGAATGAAGGGCCTTGGTCTGCTCTACACCAACGACACCAGCCTCAGCGCCGAGAAGATTCAGTTCCGCCGCTTCACGCCGCCATCCACCTGGAGCCAGCCGTTCACCGTGGCCAATGACGCCGGAAACGAGCCGACTGTGTCTCAGGACGGCTCCGGTGGGATGTTCGCCACGTTCATCGACAACGACCACGGCCTCCAGTTCGCGTTCAGCTCAAACGCCGGCACCAACTGGTCGAAACCCGTGACGCTGTTCGGCATCAAGAACGACTCGGCGCCCGGATCCGTCGCCAGCGCCGTCAACGGCGAGGGCCAGGGATGGGCCGTCTACGCCTTCCAGGGCACCGAATACGCACAGCCGTTCGTGCAAGCCGACGCGGGCCCGCCCGTCGACAGCCATCTCAAGCTCAAGCCCGGGACGTTCAAGGGCCTCCACAGTGGGGGATCGATCGTCAAGAAGGCCAAGAAGCACGACACCTCAATCGTCACCTACTTCGACACGGAGGCCGCAAAGACGACGTTCAAGGTAATCGAGCTGAAGAAGGGCTACAAGGTGGGACACGGCGCGTGCAAGGCGCCACCGAAGCACGGGCATGCGCCCAAGCACTCACACCACTGCACGCGCGACGTGTCGAAGGGCAGCTTCTCCCGTCAGGACAGCGCCGGCTCCAACAGCTTCGACTTCAGCGGACGTGTGAGCGGCCATCGGCTGTCCCGTGGGAGCTACGAGCTCAAGGCGACACCCAAGCTGGGCACGCTGACCGGCAAGACCGTCTCGGCGAAATTCAAGATCGACTGACGCCGGCGGTCGGCTGACGGGCTCGAGGTCGAGCGGCGGTTTCGCGCGGGCGCCGACCCAGCACGCGCTCCACCCCGTCGCCCCCCTCCACGCCGTCGCCCCCTCCGCGCGCCCTCCACCCCGTCGCCGCCGTCCATCCCGTCGCCACTCCACGCTGCGGGCCGCCACCCCACGCCACGGCCGCCTCCTGAGGCCCGCGGGGGCTACATCACTATTTCGATTGAGATAATCTCTCAGCCTCCCGCCTAGACCGGATAAGGTGGGCAAGACCAGATCGGCTATTGCATCCGAGCGGCGTGGCGTACCGCGAACCGCCCCGCCGAGGAGGAAGGAGTCTGTTGTGAGCGAGCACGAGCACAGCGGTCCCGGCTACGCGTCCCCGCAGGTTGCGCGCGAGCAGCCGCCCGAACAGTTTGTGTACATCGCCTCCCTGTACGAGGGCACCGGCATCGAGCGACCGGACTTCATCGCCGTCGTCGACGTCGATCCTCAGTCCGCGACCTACGGCGAGATCGTCCACCGCACCGAGATGCCCAACGTCGGCGACGAGCTGCATCATTTCGGGTGGAATGCGTGCTCGTCGGCGTGCCACTCGGAACTGCAGCGCGACACCTTGATCGTCCCAGGCATGCGCTCTTCGCGGATTCACATCCTTGACATCTCGGAGCCGCGCAAGCCGCGGATCAAGAACGTTATCGAGGGCGAAGAGATCAAGGAGAAGCTCGGTCTGAGCGCTCCCCACACCGTGCACTGCATGCCGGGAGACATAGTCACCGTCTCGATGCTCGGCGACGCCGAGGGCAACCTGCCGGGCGGGTTCGCCGTCCTCGACGCACGTGATTTCTCTATCGCCGAACGCTGGGAGCGGGAGAAGAACGGCCAGGAGTTCATGTACGACTTCTGGTACCAACCGCGCCAGAACACGCTGATCTCGAGCGAGTGGGGCGCCCCGAACACGTTCCAGGATGGTTTCAACCCGGACGATGTCGCCGCCGGCAAGTACGGCCGCCGGCTGCATTTCTGGGACCTCGAGCAGCGGACGAAGCTACAGACGATCGACCTCGGCGACGAGGGGCTGATCCCGCTGGAGATCCGCTGGCAGCACGACCCTGATTCGGCTCAGGGCTTCGTCGGCGCGACGCTGTCGAGCAACATCGTCCGCTTCAGTCGCGACAACGGCAGCTGGTCGGCCGCGAAGGTGATCGACGTGGCCAACGAGGAGCTCGAGGGCTGGCCGCTCGAGGGTGGAGTTCCCGGGCTGATCACCGACCTCGTACTCTCGCTCGACGACAAGGACCTGTTCTTCTCGAACTGGCTCCATGGCGACATTCGTCATTACGACGTCTCAGATCCGCTCAACCCCCAGCTCCGATCGCAGGTGTGGCTCGGCGGCCTGCTCGGCCGCGACGGCGGGCATCCAAAGGCGGCCGGCACGCTGAACGGCGGGCCGCAGATGCTTCAGAACTCGCTCGATGGCGAGCGCGTGTACGTCAGCAACTCGCTGTACTCGACCTGGGACAACCAGTTCTACCCCGGTCTGAAGGGTTGGCTGACCAAGCTCGATCGCCAGGCCGACGGCAGCTATGCCCTGGATCCGGAGTTCTTCGTGGACTTCGACGCCCAGGCCGAGGGAGCGCGCCCGCACGAGATCCATCTCCCCGGCGGCGATTGCACGACTGAGATCTTCCAGTAGCGCTCGGCGTGCGCGCGCTCGCCTTTGACTGGTCCGTCGACGGCCCGTTCGGCGGCGCGTTCCTCGTAGTCCTCGCCGGCGTCGCCGCGGCGTACCTGCTGGCGGCCAGAGTCGGCAGCCGTCGCGACCGCCGCCACCGTCGCTGGCCGCGGAACCGCACCTTCTGCTTCGTGGCCGGGCTGATCGTGCTGGCCGTCGATCTCTACTCGGGGATCGGGACGGAGGCCGATTCGCGGCTGTCGATCCACATGGTCGAGCACATGGTCATGTGGGTTGTTGTGGCGCCCCTGCTGGCGGCGGGAGCCCCGATCCGGATGGCCTTCTTCGCGCTTCGCCGCGACGGGCGGATGAAGCTGTCCGGCTTCCTTCGCTCTCCCCCGGTCGCGGTCCTCACCGCACCGGTCGGCTCGGTGGTGCTGTTCTCGGCGGTAATCATCCTCACCCATGTGCCGGCGGTGTATGGGCTGACGCTCCAAAACGACTATGCCCACGAGGCGGAGCACGCCCTCTACCTGTTGACCGCGATGCTGATGTGGGCACCGATTCTCGGCGTCGACCCGCTCCCGCACCGCCCCGGCTCTTGGGGGCAGTTCGCGTGCATGACGGCCTGCATGCTCGTCATGACGGGCATCGCGGTGTGGCTCGGAACCGCCTCCGAGCCGGTCTACCAGCACTACGTCGGGACGCTGGGCGCGTCCGCCCTGCGCGACCAACGGCTCGCGGCCACGATCATGTGGGTGGGCGGGCTGCCGGCCTTTGCGATCCCGGTCCTGGCCCGGACTCGAGTCCGGATCGCCTCGATCAGCACCAACAGGCCGGCGGGACGTTGGAGCAGCGTCCCGCCGGCTGCCGGTGGGAGGTGAGGGAGGTTCCTCCGACCTGCCAGCGGAGAATGAGGCTGGCAGTTCGCGCGTCGGCTCGGATCAGCTGATTCTCGAGCCGGGCACGTGTGTTGCGGAGCGGGGACGGGACCGAACCCCGATTTACGGGCCCGCCTCCTCTCCATTCACTTCCTGGACACCTGGATCGGCGTCGCTGGACACCCGTGGCTCCAGCGTGAAGACCTCCACGGAAACGTCGTGGCGCGTGTCGATGCCGCTGATGAACGCCACCGTTCGGCGTCCGAGTGACCGCTCGATAATCGCTCGGAACTCCTCCTCAAGGGCGTATTGGAAGAACATCCGCGCATCGCGCAGGCGGCCGTGCTCGCCCATGGCGGCGAGGTTGCGCTCGACCACAGTCATGCTGTCCTCGAGTACGACGACGAGCGTGTCCGGGCCCGCGAATTGCGCTCGCGCCTTCGTCGGGCCACGACCGAACGCATCCTTGTACAGCCGCACCACGGCGTTCGAGATTTGGAGCAGGACGCTCCCGCCTCCGCGTTCCCCTGAGGACTCCACACCGGTTGACACGACCGTCCCGTCGCGTCCGGACGCGCCCGGCAATGCGGATGATTTCGCTGGTGGCACGCTCATCAGGGTCACGTCTTAACGCCGCCTCAGGACCGTTTGGGCATGATCACGCCGGTCGGGCCGGAAGGCTAGGTCCGGCGGGCATGCCGCACAAGCAACGGACCCGCCAGAGGTGGGAAAGCAACCTGGCATTCTCCGGGCTGTCGTCTCATCGCGACGTGCTGGTACGAGCCATGATCAGGGCGTACGCTTGTCCTCGGTGGAGAAACGAACCGTGGCGGACGCCGTGGCAGCCCGTAGAGATCTCGTGGTCATCGGCGCCTCGGCCGGAGGGGTTGAAACCCTGAGACGCGTCGTCAGCGGTTTGCCTCCAGGCCTGCCCGCTGCGATCTGCATCGTGTTGCACATAGCGCCCACGAGCCCCAGTGCCCTAGCCGGCATCCTGAGCAGGGCCGGTTCACTGCCGTGCCGGCCGGCAAGCGATGGGGAACCGCTCTGCCTGGGGGAGATCCGAGTCGCTCCACCCGATCGACACCTAGTGATCGACGACGGCCGGCTGCGACTGACGATCGGCCCGCGCGAAAACAACCATCGCCCCTCTGTGGACGTTCTGTTCCGCTCGGCCGCAGCCGCCCGAGGCGCGCGGGTCATCGGAATCATCCTGTCGGGAACGCAAGATGACGGAACCGCTGGTTTGGCCGCGATCAAAGCCGGGGGCGGCGCCGCCATCGTGCAGGATCCGGTCGAAGCGCTGTATCCCGGCATGCCGACGAGCGCGCTCGAGCACGTTCGCTCGAAAACGCCCGCGAAGCCACCCGCCAAGCCGACATCGCGCCATCGCGTACGCTCGCTGAACTGCATCGCCTCGAAGCCGCTATTTACACCCGGGCCGCCGACAGCCATCATCGAGCGGCCGAGCTGCAGGCCCAGCATGCGCGCGGCGATCTCTGAGGCGCAGCCATGGGCCATTATCCCACCGGAACCAAGGCGGTAGTGAAAGCGCCCCTCTGGCCGGCCTAGACGGGACTCGGGCTCGGCTCACGGGCCGGAGCCTCTCTCAGGAGCTCGTGCGCGAGCCGCGTCAGGAGCCCCGCCAGATCCTGGTTCTGTTCGGGAGCCCAGCAGTCACATAGTTTCGCGAGCGCCTCCCGCCGTTCCGCCACCAGCCGCTCGGCGATCTGATCTCCCTCCGGGGTCACCGCGTGGGTCACCGGTTCGCCCTCCAGTGGCGTCCCGTCGACGACCAGGCGCCGATCCTCGAGCGCGGATAGGGCCTTCCAGCCGACGTCCACCGGCACGTCGTGGGCCGCACACAGCGTGACGACGTCGGCCTCCGGATCGTCGCGCAAGCGGACGAGCAGCCAGCACGCGGCCGCAGACAGATCCACTCCGGCGCGCTGCGCGAGCACCTCGACGGCGCGTCGACGGTCCTCGCGCCCGATGGCGACGCTGAGCGCCCGTGCCGCCTCGGCAAGCGAGTCGCCCTGCTTGGGGACCGCGAAGCTCTCGCCCACTCCGCTGGCGCCGGCCACCGTCTCGCGCAGCGGCCGCTGCTCGAGCGCCCAGCTGATGAGGAAGGCGAACGCTGACACGCACGCCGCCACGACGAACACGGTCGAGAGGGCGTTCGTGAAAGCCTGGATGTAGACGGCGTGGACCGCCGGCGGCAGCTTCGCCAGCGCCGCCGGGTTGGCGTGGACAACGCCTCCCGCGAGGCTCCCGGTGGCCGACGGCGGCAGGGACGACGCGAGCTCGGATGAAAGGCGGTTACTGAAGATGGAGCCGAGGACGGCCACTCCCACCACCCCCCCGATCGAGCGAAACAGCGTCGCGCCGGACGTGGCGACGCCAAGGTCCGCGTAGTCGACGGAGTTCTGAACAGCGAGCACCAGCACCTGCATCACGGAGCCGATGCCGAGCCCGAGTACAAACATGTCCGCCGACGCCTCGAGCCTGGTCGTATGCGAATCCATCCCCGAGAGCAGCAGCAGGCCGATCGTCATCACCGCCGTCCCGAGGATCGGAAATATCTTGTAGCGCCCGGTGCGGGTGATGATCTGTCCCGAGACGATCGAGGTCACAAGTAGGCCGGCTATCAACGGCAGAAGCTGGAGGCCCGAGCCGGTGGGGCTCGCGCCGTTGACGACCTGAAGGAACAGCGGCAGATAGGTGACCGAGCCAAACAGCCCGAAGCCCACGATCAAGCCGATCGCGCTCGTGACCGTGAACACCCGGTTCTTGAAAAGCCGTAGCGGCAGCACGGGTTCGGCCGCCTCCCGCTCGACCGCCACGAACAGGACGAGCAGGACCAGGCCCGCGCAGCCGAGGACAATGATGAACGGCGATCCCCACTTGTAGCTCGTCCCGCCGAGCGTCAGCGTCAGCACGATCGCACTGAGACATGCCGCGAGCAGGGCTGCCCCGAAGTAGTCGATCCGGTGGTGTACCTCCTGACGGACGGTGGGCAGCGTGGCCGCGAGCACCGCGAACGCCAACACGCCGATCGGCAGGTTGACGTAGAAGATCCAGCGCCAGGAGAGGTTCGTGGTGAAGAACCCGCCGAGCAGCGGACCGATCACGCTGGCCAGGCCGAACGCGGCGCCGAAGTAGCCCTGGTACTTGCCTCGCTCGCGCGGCGGAACGACATCGCCGATCGCGGCCATCGTCGAGACAATGAGCCCGCCCCCGCCGAGCCCCTGGAGGGCACGGAACGCGATCAGCATCGTCAGGCTCTGGGCCGCGCCGCACAACGCCGAGCCGATGAGGAACACCACGAGCGCGAACTGAAGGACGACCTTGCGCCCGTACAGATCGCCGAGTTTGCCGTAGATCGGCGTCACCGCGGTCTGCGCCAGCAGGTACGCGGTGACCACCCAGGAGATGTGGTTCAGCCCGCCGAGGTCCCCGACGATCGTCGGCAGCGCGGTCGAGACGATCGTCTGATCGAGCGCCGCCATCAGCAACACGAGCATCAGCCCGGTGAAGACGACGAGCACGCTTCGGTGCTGCTCCGGCCCCGACGTGCCGACTCGCGGAGAGCTCCTGACTCTCCCCGCTACCTGCGGACCGGTCGCGTCGGCGGTCATCGGGCCACACAATGGTAAGCGGGCGCGCCACACCGTCGGGATTCCCGAACCGCCGTAGCGAGACGGAGCGGCGGTCGGGTACGGTCTGGCTGGTGCTCGGCTTACCAGACGGGGTGACGGCTTTGTTCGATCTCGACGGCGTCCTGACCCGGACGGCCAAGGTCCACGCTGCCGCCTGGAAGCAGACGTTCGACGACTACCTGTGCCGGCGGGCCGCCGACCGTGGCGAACAGTTCGTGCCGTTCGATCTGCACACCGACTACGACGAGTACGTCGACGGCAAGCCGCGCTATGACGGAGTCCGCTCATTCCTCGAGTCGCGCGCCATCCGTCTGCCGCAAGGCAGCCCGACCGATCCTCCGAGTGACGAGACAATCGACGGCATCGGAAATCGCAAGAACGAGTTGGTGCTCGAGATGATCCACGAGCAGGGGGTGGAGCCCTACGAGAGGTCGGTCCGCTACGTACGCGCCGCCATCGACGCCGGTGTGCGGCGTGCCGTCGTCTCCTCGAGCGCGAACGCCCGCAACGTGCTCGAGGCCGCCGGGATCATCGACCTGTTCGACGAGATCGTCGACGGCGTCGTGTCCGAGCAGGAGCATCTGAAGGGCAAGCCCGCGCCCGACACCTACCTCGCCGGTGCCCGGGCGCTCGCCGTCGAACCGGCACACGCCGCCGTGTTCGAGGACGCGCTGGCCGGCGTCGAGGCGGGCCGCGCCGGCCACTTCGGGTGCGTCGTCGGCGTCGATCGAGTCGGCCAGGCGGAGGACCTGAAGGCCCACGGCGCCGACGTCGTCGTCGAGGACTTGGCCGAACTGCTGGACGCGCAGTGATCCAGCATCCTTCGTTCAGCGTCGAGCCGTGGGCCGTCCGGGAAACCGAGCTGCATCTCGACGCGCTCGCCCAGACTGAGTCGGTGCTGGCGCTGGCCAACGGTCACATCGGACTGCGGGGAAACCTCGACGAGGGCGAGCCGTTCGGGCTCCCGGGCACCTATCTGAACGGCCTCTACGAACTGCGTCCTCTCCCATATGCAGAGGCTGGCTACGGGAACCCTGAATCGGGTCAGACTGTCGTCAACGTCACCAACGGAAAGATCATCCGGTTGCTCGTCGACGATGAGCCGTTCGACGTGCGTTACGGCGAACTGCGCAAGCACGAGCGTGTGCTGGATCTCCGCGACGGCGTACTGCGCCGGACCGCGGAGTGGGTATCACCGACCGGACGTTCGGTGCGGGTCTCGACGATCCGGCTGGTCTCGTTCTCGCAGCGGGCGATCGCGGCGATCTGCTACGAGGTCGAGCCGCTCGACGGCGCGACGCGGCTGGTCGCCCAATCCGAACTCGTCACCAACGAGCAGATGCCACAGGGCAGCCACGATCCACGTGCGGCTGCTGCGCTCGGAGCGGCGCTGCAATCGGAGGTCCACGGTCACTATCAGCGTGGCGCCGTGCTCGTACATTCGACGAAAGCCAGCGGGTTGAAGATTGCGGCCGCGATGGACCACACGATCGATGGCCCCGATCACCCGGACGTGTCCGTGGAGAGCTACGAAGATCTCGCGCGTTTGATCGTCGCCGCCAACGTGCCGCAAGGACAGCGCCTGCGCGTTGTCAAGTTTCTGGGCTATGGGTGGTCGCGGCGGCGTTCGCTCGACGCGATTCGAGATCAGGTTCGCGGGGCGCTGGCCGAGGCGCGCCACACGGGCTGGGAGGGGCTGCTCGCCGACCAGCGCGCCTACCTCGACGAGTTCTGGGAACGAGCCGACGTGGAGATCGACGGTGATGCCGAGCTCCAGCAGGCGGTCCGCTTCGCGCTGTTTCACCTTCTTCAGTCGGGAGCACGCGCGGAGCGGCGGGCGATCGCCGCGAAGGGGCTAACGGGTCCGGGGTACGACGGCCACACGTTCTGGGACACGGAGGCGTTCGTGCTTCCGGTCCTGACATACACCGTCCCGCATGCCGTCCGCGACGGTCTGCGCTGGCGCCACGCCACGCTCGACCTCGCCCGCGACCGCGCGCGGGAGCTGTGTCTCAAGGGTTCGACGTTCCCCTGGCGAACGATCCACGGCGAGGAATGCTCGGGCTATTGGCCAGCCGGGACGGCCGCCTTTCACAACAACGCCGCGATCGCCGACGCCGTCGTTCGGTATCAGGCGGCCAGCGAAGACGAGGAATTCGCGAGCGGTGTCGGCCTGGAGCTGCTAGTCGAGACCGCCCGCATGTGGCGCTCGCTGGGACACCACGACACCCGGGGCCGATTCCGGCTGGACGGCGTGACTGGTCCTGACGAGTACAGCGCGATTGCTGACAACAACGTCTACACCAACCTGATGGCGGAGCGGAATCTGCGCGAGGCCTTCCACGCCGCGGAGCGTTATCCAGACGCCGCGAATGGCCTCGGCGTCGATCCGGAGGAGAGCGCCGACTGGCGTGACGCCGCGAAGGAGATGCTGATCCCCTACGACGAGGAGCGCGGCGTCCACCCTCAGGCCGAGTCGTTCACCGAGCACGCGGTATGGGACTTCGACCATACCGATGCCGATCAGTACCCGTTGCTGTTGCACTTCCCGTACTTCCAGCTCTATCGCAAGCAGGTCGTCAAGCAGGCCGATCTCGTCCTCGCCCTGCATCTCCGCGGTGACTTCTTCACCGACGAGCAGAAGGCGAAAGACTTCGCGTACTACGAAGCGCTCACGGTCCGCGATTCGTCCCTGTCGGCGTGCACGCAGGCCGTTGTCGCCGCCGAGATCGGCCACATGCAGCTCGCGTACGACTACCTGTCCGAAGCCGCCCTGATCGACCTTGGCGACCTCCAGCACAACACGCGCGACGGACTCCACATCGCTTCGCTCGCGGGCACCTGGATCGGCGCCGTCGCCGGCTTGGGCGGCCTGCGCGATCACGACGGTGTCCTCAGCTTCGCGCCACGTCTGCCCGACGCTCTCGCCCGCCTGGCATTTCGTCTCACGTACAAGGGGCGAGGGCTGCTGGTCTCGGTCGTACGCGACGAAGTGACGTACTCGCTGCGACACGGGTCGGCGCTGGAGATCGTCCATCACGGCACAACGGTGACCGTCGAGCCCGACGCGCCGCTCAAGCTCACGATCCCGGCGCCGGTCGTTCGCGAGACCCCGATGCAGCCGCGCGGGCGAGCCCCAACACGGCGCAGGCCGCCGAAGTGAGTGACAACCACGCGGCCGGATCGTGCGGGTACGAGCGTTGGATACCGCCGCTCTGACGGTCAGCCATCCAGGGGAAGAGCGGCCCACACCCGGTAGCCGTCCTCGCGCTCGGTCCCCCAATCGAGGGCGACCGCGTCGACGACGCGCAGTCCAAGTCCGCCGATGGCCGTCTCGTCCCGGCGCGCCACCTCGGCGCGCCGACCCGAGATTCCCGGATCCCGCACGGCGATCACCAGACGGCGCTCGCGGCGGCTCACGGTCACTTCGATCAGATCGTCAGCGCGGGCGCCGGAGTGCAGCACTGCGTTCGTGACGAGCTCGCTGGCGACCAGCATCGCGTCGCCGAGGACCCACCCAACCCCCTCGACCCGTGCCAGTTCCTCCCGAACGATGGCGGGAGCGGCGCGATCGGAACTGACAGCCACGCGCAGGACTAGACAATCCTGCTCCACGTCAGCCGATATACCCGTGGGCCGCCCGGTCGAAGCCGATTGTTTGCTCCTGCGGAGCTCGGGTAGACCGATCTTCGCCCGCCGTGTTCGGATGGGATGCCGGTGGACGGTGTTGCGGGAGTCGCGCATCTGGCCGTCGTGATCCTGGACGCTGCGGCGCGGCTGCGCGCGTGGGGCCGCCGGCTCGTGCTCTTGCGCAACTCGCGCGTGATCGAGCGCCTGTTGACGATCGCGGGCGTCACCGACGAGGTGGAGCTCGTCTCGAAGAGCAGCGCCTGGGGAGCGCTCGCATCCGCTTGATCAGGATCGCGATCCGGCTTTCGGTTCCGCCCCCACTGCCGGCTCCTCTTCGTCGCCGCCGATCAGGCTGAGGCTCTCCGGATGCGCGAGGACCTCGATCGCGCGGTTCGTGAGCAGCCAGCGGTCGCTACCTTCGCGGGTCAACAGCCCGGCGCGGGCAAGACGCTGGAGCGCGATCGTCACCGACGGCCGGTGGCTTCCCACTAGCATCGCGAGGACCTCGTGGGTGAGCGGCAGGGTGACGTGAACGCCGTCCGGCCCAACATGTCCATACCGCTCTGCCAGGAGCCAGAACAGCATCAGCAGGCGCGGATGGGTCCGCGGAAGGTGCGTCACGGCTTGGGTCAGCGCCAGGTAGCGCGCCCGTTGGGCGACCCTCGCGAGGAGCCTGCTGGTGATGCTGGGCCACGGAGCCAGGCGCAGCGCCACGTCGGTATCCACCACCGCGAGCCGGGACGGTCTCAGCACCAGCCAGGTGACTGCGATCGGCAACGGATCGTAATCGCCATCCGAGTCCCAGGGCCGGATCAGGTCGCCGGGACCGAACAGCTCACAGCCGGACCGCTGGCCGACCGTGACCCGGCGGATCATCAGACCGTCGAGCACGAACAGACCGAGCCATCCCGCTTCCGCGGTCTCGGCGAGACCGCTCGGATCCCAGCTCGATTCTTCGATCTCGGTCACGTTGACGACCGAGTGGCCTCGTGCCGCGTCGAACTCCCGCTCCTCCAGGTCGGAGCCGAGATCGGGATCGGCATCGAGCAGCACGACCCTGTGTCGACTCTGACCCGAGGCTTTCATCGTTGTGAAAGTACTCGTGTCGGCGCGTGTGCGCGCGTGGACTTTGGCGGTCAGGTCTAATCGGACTCGGCCGCCTGCCCACGCCGGGTCAGGCCCGCCAGGATCCGCGGACTGTCGATGATCACCCGTCGCTGTCGGAGCCTCGTCAGAAGCGGCTCTTGATCACCGAAGCCGACGATCGTCGCCGCGGCCGGGCGGGAGGTGATTGTCAGCGGCGCAACCCGCGTGTCCGCCGGCTGCCCGTCGACCTCCAGGCGAGCCCCGCCGTACTGCACCGCGGCGATCACCCGGACCTCCTCGCCCGACGCGACCACCAGCGCCGGGCAGGAGCCGCCGTGGGCCGTCAGCGGGGTGACCAGGAACGCGTCGGTGTCCGCGGTCAGCAGCGGCCCGCCGGCACCGAACGCGTAGGCGCTGGAGCCGAGCGGCGTGCTGACGATGCATCCGTCGCCCACGAACTCGACGAACAGCGCCCCGTCCACCATCACGGTGATTCCGATCTGCCCCTGGCCCGCTCGGACGATCGCGAGGTCGTTCAACGCGAACAGATCCTCACCATCCTCCCGGGCGATGTCGAGCGCCGGGACCCGCTGGGCCATCCACTCACCGGCTTGGAAGCGATCGAGCGCCCCAGCGATCTCGCGCGCCGGAGTCGCGGTCAGCACCCCCAGGCTCCCGCAGGCGATCCCGAGCACTGGACGCCCGGCCGGGGCGGCCGTGCGCAGGGCGGCGAGCATAGTCCCGTCGCCGCCGATCGAGACGATCAGCTCGCAGTCGCCGGCTTCGCCGGGATCCCCGACCGTCGGCTGCTGAAACGGGGCGGGAACCTGGACCAGCTCGATCGCGTGCCCTGCGGTCCACTCCCGCAGCGCGTTCAGCGGGCCCTCGAGTGGCCTGGTGGGATGAACGACGACACCGACGCGCGCCATGATCACCTCTACGACGCCACCACCGCGCGTGCTCGGGCGGCACGCACCTCGGAGGACAGGGTCGCGATGTCATAGGCGCCGTAGTGGCGGCGGCCGTTGATGAAGAACGTCGGCGTCCCGGACACCCCGCTGAGGTCGGCCGACTCGACGTCCTCGATCACGCGCCCGGAGCCCTTGCGCTTCTTGAGGTGCTCGTGGAACTTGTCGGTGTCGAGGCCGAGCTCCTCGGCATACCGCATGAGGTCACGGCCCGACAGCGCATCCTGGCGTTCGAGCAGGACGTCGTGCATCTCCCAGAAACGCTCCTGGGCGGCGGCGGCCTCCGATCCCTCCGCGGCGAGCTGCGCGTTCGGATGAACGTCGTTCAGCGGCAGGTGACGCCACACATACCGGACGTCGCCGAAGTCGGTGAGCAGCTCGCGGATGATCGGCTCGGCCTGGCCGCAGTAGGGGCACTCGAAGTCGCCGTACTCGACGACAGTCACCGGCGCCTCCTCCGGGCCGCGAATGTGGTCTCGCTCGACATCGACGGGGACGGCGAGATCGACGAGCGTCTCTGCCGTGCCCAGCAGGGCGAGCAGGCGCATTCGCTTCGGGAGCCTCTTCGTGACCTGGAGGATCACCCATGTCAACACCGACGCGCACAATCCGGCGGTGAGCACGCCCAGCTTGGCCTCTTCGAGCTCGCGACCGGAGAACGCGAGCGTCGCGATCAGGATCGAGACGGTGAAGCCGATCCCGGCGATCGCCGCTCCGCCGAGCACCGACGCCCACCCGACCGGGGGCCGGACGCGGCCGCGGCTCAGCCGGGTGACCAGGAGCGTCGAGCCCGCGATCCCGATCGGCTTCCCGACGACGTAGCCGACGATGATCCCGAGTGTGATCGGGGAGCTGTACGCGCTCGAGAGGAAGCTTCCGTTGATCACGATCCCCGCGTTTGCCAGCGCGAACAGCGGCACGATCACGTAGCCCGTGAACGGGTGGTAGAGCTGCTGCAACCGCTCGTTGGGCGAGACCGCCGCCCGCACCCCGGCCCGCGCGCTCTGGGCCAGCTCCGAGGTCGGCTGCTCGCGGAACAGCCGGAACAGGTCCGTCGCGCGCTCGAGGTCGCCGCGCGCCGCTGGATAAGCGATCGTCGCCAGACCCATGGCCAGCCCGACCACGACCGGATCGACGCCCGACTTCAAAAACGCCACCCACGCCGTGGCGCCGAGCACGGCATACACGATGCCGTTGCGCACTCGGCGCGACCGTACGATCAGCACCACGACGAACACCAGTAGTCCGATCAGCAGCGGCACCACGTGAATCGAGCTGCTGTAGGCAACGACGATCACGACGAGCGCCACGAGGTCATCGGCGACCGCGACCGTCAGGATGAACGCCCGCAGGCTGTCCGGAAAGCGTCTGCCGACAAGCGCGAGCATCCCGAGCGCGAACGCGGTGTCGGTCGACATCGCCGTTCCCCAGCCATGGATGGAGGACCGTCCCGCGTTAAACGCGAGGAAGATCAAGACCGGGACGAGCATCCCGCCGACGCCGGCGACGACCGGGAGCACCAGGCGGCGGCGATCTCGCAGCTCGCCCAGGTCGAACTCGCGCCGGGCCTCGAGCCCGACGACGAAGAAGAAGAACGCCATCAGACCCGAGTTGACCCACTGGCGCAGATCCTGCGTGACTCCGGAGCCGCCGATCGTGATCGACAGCACCGTGTTCCACACGCGCTCGTATGAGGACTGATCGATGTTCACCCACGCTAGCGCCGCCAGAGTCGCGCCCAGCAGGATTGCTGCGCTCCCGGTCTCGGTGCGCAGGAAGTTGCGCAGTGGCGCCTCGAGGTTGCGCGCCCACGCGGTTCGCCCGGTGAACCGAGCGGCGGTTGCGGTCGTGTCGGTCATCGCTCTTCGGCTACCACGTGTCCACAAAGCCCCGGGACCGGTGCCGTCCGGGACGATGCAACGCGGCGGCGGCGAGCGTTGAGGCGATCAGCGTTCGCGTCTCGGCGGGGTCGATCACGTCGTCGAGCTCGAACAGCATTGCCGCGTTGATCGCCTTGGCGTTTTCCTGGGCCGCCGCCGTGACGTCGCGAACCCGCTGCTCGCGGGCGTCCTCGTCCTCGATCGCCTCGAGTTCCTTTCGGAGTCCCAGTCGGACCGCCCCTTCGAGCCCCATCGGCCCGAGATGGGCCGATGGCCAGGCGACCGTCAGCAACGGCTCGTGCAGGCTTCCAGCCGTCATCGCCTGCGCCCCGAGGCCGTAGCCCCGGCGGAGGATGACTGCTACGAACGGGACGCGGAGTGCAGCGCCAGCCACCAGCAGCCGCGAGGTGTGACGTACCAGACCGGTCGCCTCGGCCTGCGGCCCGACCATCATGCCTGGCGTATCGACGAGCGAGATCACGGGCAGGCCGAACGCATCGCACAGCTGCAGGAACCGGCCAGCCTTGTCTCCGGCATCGCTCGTGATTGCTCCCGCCATGTACATCGTGTTGTTGGCGATGAAGCCAACAGCCCTGCCCTCGATGCGGCCGAGCGCGGTCACCATCTCCGGCGCGAACCGCTCCCGCAGGAACGTGACCGACCCCTCGTCGGCCAGCGTCTCGATGATCGGCTCGACTTTGTAGGCGCGCCGCTGGCGCTCCGGGACGAGATTCCGGAGCCGGCTCTGATCCGGGGTTGGTCCCGGTTCGACGGTGCCCTGGAAGTAGCCGAGCAGCCGCTTCGTCACCGCGACCGCCTCGCACTCGTCGGCGACGACCACGTCGACGACGCCGTTCCGTGCCTGGACGTCGATCGGCCCGACGGCGTCAGGGTCGACGTCGCCGAGGCCGCCGCCGGCGATCATCGCCGGCCCGCCCATGCCGATCGACACGTTCTCGGTGGCGACGATCAGATCCGAGCAGCCGGCGATCACGGCGTTGCCCGCGAAGCAGCGGCCGGCCACAACCGCGATCCGCGGGACCAGACCCGACAGGCGCGCCCACAGCGCAAACGCTCGGGTATCGAGCGCGGACACCACCGGGTAGTCAGTGTCTCCGGGCCGCCCACCGCCGCCCTCGGCGAAGAACACCGTCGGCAGCCGCATCCGCTCGATCAACTCGAACAGGCGGTCCTTCTTGCGGTGGCCCAGCGCGCCCTGCGTCCCGGCGAGAACCGTGTAGTCGTACGACAGCACCGCGCACGCGCTCCGCTCCCCGAACTGATCGCCGTTGACTCTGGCCGTCCCGCCGATCAGGCCATCGGCCGGTGTGCGCTCGATCAACTCCTGGAGGTCGCGGCGCGACCGCTGCGCGGCGATCGCAAACCGCCCGTACTCCACGAACGAGCCCGGGTCGACGAGGTCGGCGACGTTCTCGCGCGCGGTTCGGCCGCCGGCAGCATGGCGACGGCCGACGGCTTGTGTCCGAGCGGGGTCCTCGGTCAGCGCTCGGCGCTCGAGGAGCTCCTCCAGGTCGGTTTGCTCGGTGGTCGTCTCGTCGCGCTCCATCGGCTCATTAAATCCACCGGCGGCCAGGGAAGGCCGTCGAGGGGATGATGCGCCTACAAGTCCACGGGCCGCCGGCCCGGCGGTGCAGTCGAACCCCTGACTCTTAGTGACAGGCCAGCCTCTGCCATTGCCTGCAGAAAGCTTTCAGCGCGCCGGTGACCGGTTGGCGTGTTCTGAGGGCCGGCGACATGCCCTATCAGTCCGTGTCCGAGCTGCTCGGCGGCACGGGCGACCCGCTCGGCCGTCTCCTCGTTGACCAGGCCACGCGTCTCGGGATTCAGGGCCCGCGAGACGGTGCCCGGGTGCACGTTGGCGAGGCGCGCCACATCCCTGATCGTCACCACGCTGCGCACGCGGGCATTTAATCCGTCCGGCGCCGCTGTGCTCGCTGGGTGACGAGGTCGGGACGTTGCTGCGATCGACTAGCCCGTCGCGACCGCCGGCTGGAGCTCGCGCGCAATCCGCCCGACCGCGGTGTTGAGCGCGCCGGCCGCCAGTAGGGCGTCGGTGGCGCGGGCGAGCACCCGCCCCATTACGTCGCGCCCGGAAACCTCGACCCGTGCGCACACCTCGCTGCCGCGATCGACCGCGCGCGACCCTCGGTGGTCACGGGGCCTCGGCGAGCCGCCGGAGCAGCTCGACCGCGTCCCTCAGCAGCTCCTGCTCCTGTGGCGAGAAGTCGTCGGCGATCGCCCTGGCGATCCATCCCTCGCGCCGGCGGCGATCCGCCCGAAGCACCTCGCGTCCCTGCTCGGTGAGCTGGACCACCGCTCGCCGGCGATCGACCGGGTCGGGGGTGCGCGTGACATGGCCCTCGGCCTCGAGGTCGCCGACGGTCTGGGCCATCGACTGCGGCCGCACCCGCTCCGCGATGGCGAGGTCGCTGACGCTCTGCGGCCCCTGACGGTCGAGGCGCCCGAGGACCGCGCCCTGGGAGAGCGGGAAGCCGTGCTCGGCGCGCAGCCGTCGGATCAGCTGGCCGATCACGACGCGCAGCTGGCTTGCCACCAGCGCCGGGTCTGTCTTTATGGACACCGTTTGAGCCTCTGGGAAACGCACAGGCAACCTGAACAGTTTGCCTGTCTATATTATGGTGGTAGTGAACGAGCGCTACAAGTGGATCGCACTTTCGAATACGACGCTGGCGGTCCTCCTCGCGACGCTCGACCTGTCGATCACGCTGATCGCGATGCCGGACATCTTCCGCGGCATCCACCTCGACCCGCTTCTGCCGGCGAACAGCTTTTACCTGCTGTGGATGATCCTCGGCTACATGGTCGTCGGCAGCGTCCTGATCGTCAGCCTGGGCAGGCTCGGCGACATGTTCGGCCGGGTGCGGATCTACAACCTCGGGTTCGTCATCTACACGGCCGCGTCGCTGCTTCTGACGATCGACTGGATGACCGGCCGCGCCGGCGCCACGTACCTGATCGTCTTCCGGATCGTCCAAGGGGTGGGCGGTGCGTGCCTGATGGCCAACGCGGCCGCAATCCTTACCGACGCGTTCCCCGTCAACCAGCGGGGCATGGCGCTGGGGATCAACAACATCGTGGGCGTCAGCGGAATGTTCGTCGGGCTCGTGCTCGGCGGCCTGCTCGCGCCGATCAGCTGGCGATTGGTGTTCCTGATCTCCGTCCCCGTCGGACTGTTCGGGACGGTCTGGGCGTACCTCAAGCTCAAGGAGATCAGCGAGCCAAGACGGACCCGCGTCGACTGGTGGGGCAACATCACGTTCGCGCTGGGGCTCGTTCTCCTGATGGTGGCAGTCACTTACGGAATCCGGCCCTACGGGACGCACACCACAGGGTGGATGAGCCCGCGCGTGATCATGCTCCTGATCGCCGGAGTCGGCTTCTTGATCGCGTTCGTGTTCGTCGAGCGGCGCGTCCGGGACCCGATGTTCCAGCTGCCGCTGTTCAGGATCCGTGCATTCACGTTCGGGACGCTGTCGACGTTCCTCGCGGCGTTGGCCCGGGGTGGCCTGATGTTCATGCTCATCATCTGGCTGCAGGGCATCTGGCTGCCCCTACACGGGTTCGACTTCGCGAAGACGCCGCTCTATGCCGGGATCTACATCCTTCCGCTGACGGTCGGGATGCTGGCCGCCGGGCCCGTTTCGGGCTATCTCTCTGACCGTCACGGCGCGCGCCCGTTCGCAACCGGGGGGATGATCGGGGCAGCGTTCAGCTTCGCGCTGCTGCTGCTGTTGCCAATCGACTTCTCCTACCCCGTGTTCGCTGTCGTGCTTGCGCTCAACGGGATCTCGATGGGCATGTTCGCGTCACCCAACCGCGCCGGCGTCATGAACAGCCTCCCTCGCGCCCACCGCGGGGCCGGCGGCGGCATGAACCAAACGTTTCAGAACTCGGCCCAGGTCGTGTCGATCGGGGTGTTCTTCACGCTGATGATCGCGGGGCTGTCGGCGACGCTCCCGCAGGCGATGACCGCCGGCTTGCAGGCGCACGGAGTTCCGGCCGCGGCAGCCGGGCACGCGGCACACCTCCCTCCCGTGTCGATCCTGTTCGCCGCGTTCCTCGGCTACAACCCGCTCCAGCATCTCCTCGGAGCCCACGTGCTGGCGGGCCTGACCGCACACAACCAGGCGCTGATCACCGGACGAATGTTCTTCCCTCACCTGATCGCGAGCGCGTTCCGGGCCGGCCTGCACGAGGCGTTCGCATTCGCCATCATCGTGTGCCTCGTGGCCGCGGCGGCCTCGATGCTGAGGGGCGGTCGTTACGAACACGTCGACGAACCCGCACTCGCGAGCACCGAGCCGGCGACACGCGCCGCGCCGGCACCGGCGCACGCGGTCCCGGCCACAGCGACATCGACACACGTTCGAGCAACCCGACGCGAGGAGCAGCATGCAAGTTGAGTGGTACGGCCAATCCGCGTTCCGGCTCGCCGCCGGCGACACGACCGTGTTCATCGATCCGTTCGGCGACCTCTCGCCGATGGCCGAGCGCGGCATGAAGTTCGACTATCCGGCGATCGACGGAGTCGACGCGCACGTCCTGCTCGTCACCCATGAGCATCTGGACCACAACGGGGTCGAGGTGATCGGAGGGTCGCCGACGATCTTGCGCTCAACGGCCGGCCGGCACGAGTCACCGATCGGCGAGATCGTGGCGATCGCCTCGGAGCACGATGACGCGGCCGGGACCCAGCGTGGATCCAACACGATCTTCGTGTTCGAGCTCGACGGCCTGCGGGTTGCCCATTTCGGAGACTTCGGTCAGCGCGGCCTGCGCGACGAGCAGGCCGACGCGATCGGCGAGGTCGACCTGATGATGCTGCCCGTCGGTGGGGGCCCCACCGTCGGCGCCGGACAGGCGGCGGAGATCGTCCGGCAGCTGCACCCCCGGTGGGTCGTGCCGATGCACTACCGCACGCCCAAGATCGGATTCCTCGAGACCGCGGACGAGTTCCTGGACCTGATGCCGGCGGTCGAAAGACTCGAGACGAGCTCGTTCGACACCGCCGATCTGAAGAGCGAGGAGCGACCGCTGGCGGTCGTGCCGGCGGCGCCGTAGCTGGCGGTGGCCCCTCACGGCACGATCACGTGGCTCGGATCAGGTCGGAGCTCGGGCGGCGCTTGGCTGTAGTCCGCAAACGGCCCGTCGCGGCCGGTGACAGCCGCCCGCACGCCGTCGTCCTCCGCGCGGCGGATGAACTCGAGTGCGTCGGGGGTATTGCGCATCAGCCCGTCGAGGATCGGCCCGAGTGTCTGCGCCGACGCCAGCCCCATCACCTCGTAGGCGTGGTTGACGCACAGCTTCATCGCCGCCAGCTGCGACGCCGGGATGCCGGCGAGCTCCCGCGCTAGCGCGGCGACGGTCGCCTCCAGCTCCTCGAACGGCACGGCGCGGTTGATCAGCTCGACCTCGGCGGCCTGACGGCCGCTCAGCGGCCGGCCCGTCAACGCGTGCTCCTTGGCCTTGGCCAGTCCAAGCCGGTAGATCCACATCCCTGACAGATACGCCCCCCACATCCGGCTGTACGGCGTCCCGATCATCGCGTCCTCGCTGGCCACGATCAGATCGGCGCACAGCGCGAAGTCGCTGCCCCCTCCCACGCACCAGCCGTGGACCTGCGCGATCACCGGCTTGGGGCAGCGCCATACGCTCATGAACTTCTGGGTCGGCGCGAGCTGGGGCGCGGTGGCGCCGACGAAGTCCTTCCCGGGATCCCACCGGCCGTCGGTCTCGACGAGGTCCTTCCAGTACTCGAAGCCGCCGCTGAAGTCATAGCCGGCGCAGAACGCGCGGCCAGCGCCGCGCACGACGATCACCTTGACGGCGGCATCGCGCGTCGCCCGCGCCACCGCGTCCTCAACTTCGTCTGGCATCGGCGGGACGATTGTGTTCAGATGCTCGGGTCGGTTCAGCGTGATCGTCGCGACCGCGCCGTCAACCGCATAGAGCAGCGTCTCGTAGGAGGGTGTGAATTGCTGGTCATCTCTCATGGGACGCACCAATAGCAGCCCGTAACCGGCGGCGCTGTGCGAATTGAGCGTGTCGCGGTCGGGTAGTGCGCCGGATATGGAGGAGGGCCGGGCTGAGAGGCCCGGCGAACGCTACGTGAGGAGTGAGGTATGACGCTGCGACTTCACCCGACGGCGATCGACTACGCGATCATCGTTATCTACTTCCGCGTGGTCTTGGGTATCGGCTTCGTCGCCCGGCTCTTCATCAAGACCGACCTCGACTTCTTCCTCTCGGGCCGCTCGCTGCCTGCGTGGATCACGGGCCTCGCGTTCATCGCCGCCAACCTCGGCGCGCTCGAGATCCTCGGTCAGGCCGCGAACGGCGCGCAGTACGGCATACCCGCAGTCCATTACTACTGGGTCGGCGCCGTCCCGGCGATGGTCTTCCTGGGGCTGTTCATGATGCCGTTCTACTACGGCGCGAAGTGTTCGGAGGGCTGATGATCTTCTGGGCGCTGGCGCGCCCGGTCGCGCCCGAGCCGCCGGAGAGCCGTGGCCAGGGGTCGGGCCGGATCGGCCGCGCGCCCGCGACCTAACCCGCCCCGTCCGAACCTGCCCCATTCGAACCAGACCCGTTCGGGCCCGCTGCCAGCTCGTCGATCAGCCCCGCGAGGCGGATGAGCAGGTCAGGCGCGAGCCGACGCTCGTGGGCCGGCAGCCCGTCGTGGAAGGCGAGCTCACGCGCCTGTACCCAGCCGTCCTGCTCACAGAGCAGCTCGGCTCCGAGCGTCGTCAGCGTCACGATCACGATCCGCCGATCCTCGTCCGTCCGGCGCCGGCGAACGATCCCCCGGCGCTCGAGCGTGTCCAGGATCCGCGTCGCCGTCGAGGCGGTGACGCCCGCCTCGGCCGCCAGCTCGCGCACCGGAGCCGACGAGCGCTGCGAGAGCGGGGTCAGGAGCCCGTACTGGGACAGGGTTAGGGCCCTCTCTCCCCCCTGCGCCGGCGCACCACGGGCCCGGCGAACCGCCTGTACGAACGTCTCGAAGGCGGCCAGAAACTCCTGCGCCTCTGGTTCCCGGAGCGTATTCACCCGATTGTTCAGCCACTATAACGCATGCTAACATTTGGCATGCCAAGCTAATTTCTGCGAGAGACGGAGCCAGTCATGTTCCGAAACATCCTCGTCAGCGTCGATGGCTCAACTTCTTCCGAGCGGGCGCTCGCTGAAGCCATCGACATCGCGAACTCCTCGCGAGCCAGGCTCACGATCCTGACCGCAGTCTCCACTCCCCCCGCATGGGCCTATGCCCCGTCGAGCGTGGCCGCGATCCAGGCGCTCGCTCCCGATCTGGAGCGCGAGTCCAAGGAGATCCTCGCCGCCGCGGTCGCAACCGTCCCCGACTCGGTACCGGTGACCTCGATCCTCAGCACCCGGCCCGTTCGCAAGGCGCTCGCGCGCGAGCTCACCGGTGGCCGCTACGACCTGCTGGTGATGGGCTCGCGTGGCCGCGGAGCGTTCGCCGCATCGCTGCTCGGAAGCGTCAGCCAATTCGCGCTCAACCACAGCCAGATTCCGGTGCTGATCGTGCACGCCGACGACGCGGCCCGACCGCGGTCTGCTCCGCGGACGCGTACGATGGAGGTGTGGCCAACACAGTCGCTCTCCAGCTCGAGCGCAGCTTCGAGCAGCATCGCGCCGAGCTGACCGGCTACTGCTACCGGATGCTCGGCTCTCCGTTCGAGGCCGAGGACGCCGTCCAGGACACGTTCTTGCGGGCGTGGCGGGGATTTGACCGATTCGAGGGCCGCTCCGCGCTACGTTCGTGGCTGTACAAGATCGCCACCAACGTGTGCCTGGACATGCTGAGCGGGCGCGCCCGCAGAGCGCGCCCGATGGACTTCGGCCCGGCGCAGGAACCCGTGGAGTCGAACCTCCACCTGCAACCCGAGGCGACGTGGATGCAGCCGATCCCAGACGCGCTCGTGATCCCGGAGACCGATCCCGCCGAGCAGGCCATGGCGCGCGAGACGATTCGCCTGGCGTTCGTGGCGGCGCTCCAGCACCTTCCCGCGCGCCAGCGCGCCGTCCTGATCCTGTGCGAGGTCCTCCGCTGGCAGGCTCGTGAGGTCGCTGAGTTGCTCGACACCAGCGTCGCGTCTGTGAACAGCGCGCTTCAGCGGGCTCGCGCCACGCTCGATGAGCGTGGCGCGAGCTCCACCGATCCAGTGGCGCCGATGGACCGCGCCCAGCGCGAGCTCCTCAGTCGCTACGTCGACGCGTTCCAGCGCTACGACATGGACGCGCTGACCTCGCTGATCGAGGAGGACGCCAGCCAGTCGATGCCGCCTTACGACATGTGGCTGGCGGGCCGCGAGGACATCCTCGCGTGGTGGTTTGGCCCCGGTATCGGGTGCCGTGGTTCCCGCCTGCTGCCGACATCGGGAGCGAACGGGACGGTCGCGTTCGGGCAATACAAGCCGAGCGAGGCCGGCAGCGGCTACGACCCGTGGGCGCTCCAGGTCGTGGAGTTCCGGGGCGGTCGCATCGGCGAGTTAACGTTCTTCCTTGAGCCCGAGCGGCTGCTGCCGCTGTTCGGACTGCCGCCGCGGCTCGACTCCTAACGCTCCTCCTTCAACACGTTCGCAAGACCCATGAAGGTGATCAGGCTGCGGAGCTCCGGGCTTACCCCTACCAGCCTGATCTCCACGCCGTGACGGCGTGCCGTCAGTTGCATTCGGGCAAGGGCGTCAATGGCCGCGGCATCCGCGGCCATTGCTGAGGCGTCGCACAGCACGATCGCCCTCTCGACAGCCATCACCGCTAAGACCGGCGCGGGGCGCAGAACTCATCGGCTGGGATGATTGATCGATGACCGAGGGGTCGCAGCCGGGGCGCGAGGCGGGGGCGCTGCCGCGCGCGTTGCGATTCAGCCGGGAGACGATCGAGCTGATCGCTGACGACGTCCGGCCGATCGATGCCGGGTTCGTGGTCCGCTCCCCTTCGCTCCCGAATGTCTGGGTGATGAACCATGTGCGGATCACGGAGCCCGTCTCGAGCGACGAGGCGCTGGCGCTCGCAGATGAGCACCTCGCCGACCTGTGCTACCGCGAGTTGTTCGTCGAGGACGAGCAGACCGGCCAGAGCTTGGAGCAGTCGCTGCGCGGCACGGGCTGGAAGATCGAGCGCGACGTGTTGATGGCCCTCGGCGACAAGCCGCGGCGAACGCTCGACACCAGCGTCGTGATCGATGCCGACGAGGACCGAACGCTCGAGCTGATGCGACAGTGGTTCCTCGAAGGCCCACCGAAGCTGACGCCGGCGGACGTCTCGCAACTGGTCGAATACTCGAGACGCGAGGCCCGCGCCCGAGGCGACCGGAACTTCGGCGTGGTCGGCGACGGGGGCGGACTGGTCGCGATGACCAAGCTCCGGTCCGACGGCGCCACGGCCCAGGTCGAGGACGTCTACACCGTTCCCGAGGCACGCCGCCGGGGCTACGCTCGCGCGCTCGTCAGCCACGCGGTCGCTCAAGCGCGCAGCGAGGCCCACGACCTGATCTTCATCACGGCCGACGACAACGACTGGCCCAAGCACCTGTACGCCCAGATCGGCTTCGCGCCGATCGGCTGGGCCTGGGCCTTTCACCGAGGCCCCTAGGGAACCCTCGGTTTTTTTGCGCCGATCACTCTCAATTAGGGTTTGAAGGCGCCCCGAGACGGGTATCCGCGAGCACTTTCATCGCGGGAGGCGGAGTCCGCAGGGGTCCCAACTCAAGATCCGAGGGCAGCACATGGCGAAGACGGCGGTCCGACAGGGAAAGCGGCGGGTCGGGGTCGCACCCGCGGGCGGGGATGGCGAAGGCGCTGCGACCGCAGCCAAGAACGGGTCGGGGCGCAAGGCGCGATCTGGCGATCCCGCGCTCGGCAGGCTCGAGGAGGCGTTGCTGGCAGCCGCGGCCGGCGACTTCGAGGTTCGCCTTCCCGCGCGGCGCAATGATGACGTCGGACGGCTCGAAGCGGCGTTCAACGAGCTGGCCGCGCGCAACGCAGCCCTAGAGGCCGAGGTCGTCCGCATCGCCCAGATCATCGGCCGCGAGGGCCGGATGACCGAGCGGGCCCGGCTCGACAGCGTCGGCGGCGGCTGGAGCACCGCGATCGAATCCATCAACGGGCTGATCGACGACCTCGTCCGACCGACGACCGAGGTCGCCCGCGTGATCGTGGCCGTCGCGGAAGGCGACCTGAGCCAGAAGATGGCGCTCGAGATCGAGGGACGCCCGGTCAAGGGAAGGCGCTCGCGGCCGGGGCGTCCGACTACATCACCAAGCCGGTCGACCTCGACCAGCTGGTGTCGATGATGCGCGTGTGGCTCGACAGCTAGAGCATCTGGAGGCCGCCTCGGAGAAGCCTGCCGGCGGCGAGCATCCGACCGAGCTGACGGCGGTCGACGCTCTGCCGATCCTCGTCGTCGATGACCGTCCCGACAACCTGCGGACCGTCCAGGCCGCGCTCTCCACGCTTGGCTATCCGCTGCACACCGCGACCTCGGGCCGCGAAGCCCTGCGGCTGGTGCTCGAGCGGGACTACGCGCTGATCCTGTTGGACGTGCGGATGCCGGGGCTCGACGGGCTGGAGACCGCGGAGCTGATCAAGAGCCGGGCTCGCACGCAGGACGTTCCGATCGTGTTCCTGACTGCGGCGCACGACGAGGTCGACGACATCATTCGCGGGTACGGCATCGGCGCCGTCGACTACGTGCTCAAGCCGTTCCACCCGGACATCCTTCGCTCGAAGGTGGCCGTGTTCGCCGAGCTCGGAGCGAACCGGCGCGCGCTGAAGCACTCGGAGTCGTTCCTGCGGGGGGCGTTCGAAGCGGCTCCGATCGGCAAGACCGTGCTCGACGGCGCCCGCCGGATCGTCCGCTCCAATCCGGCATTTGCGCGACTTGTCGGCCGGGACACCGAGCGCCTGCAGGGAGTGGCGATCGAGGAGCTCTGTCATGTCGAGGACCGTGAGGCCCTGTCGACCACGCTCGACCGCGTCGCCCGCCACGACGATCAGCCGGCAGCGCCCGAGATCGCAAGCGTCGACCTCAGGCTGCTGCACCCGATGGGCACGGATATGTGGGTGGGTCTCGTGGCGTCGGTGATCGAGGCCACGGAGCCCGGGCGGCCGATGCTGCTGGCGCAGTGGGTCGACCTGAGCGCCAGGCGGCGGGCCGAGCAGGCGCGCGCCGACCTGCTGGTCGAGCAGGCGGCCCGGGGGCAAGCGGAGGCGATGGCCGGGCGGCTGCGGACGCTCCAGGCGCTGACCAACGGCATCGAGCCGCTCGGACTGGACGACCTGCTGACGGCGCTCGCGTCGCGACTCGTTTCCCTGTTCGATGCCACCCTGGCGGAGGTCGAGGTCAGCGGAGAGCTCGATGAGCCCGTGACCGTTCGGGCCGCCGGCGGCGAGGTGTGGCGTCTGCGGGAGGGCGAGGTGTCGAACGCGATCGAAGCTGTCCACGAGCAGCCCCTGCTGATCCAGGACGCCGAGATCGGCGTTCTCAGGCTCGCGTTCGCGGCGGGGAGGTCGCTGAGCGCGGGCGAGCGCTCGCTTCTGCAGGACGCGGCCGACCGGGTGGCGCTCGCGACAAGGCGAGCGCAGCTGCACGAGGAGGAGCATCGGATCGCGGTCGTGCTGCAACGGGGCCTGCTCCCGAAGAGCCTCCCCGCGGTTGATGGCGTCGAGGTCGCCGCGCACTACGAGGCGGCCGGCCTCGGCGCCGAGGTGGGCGGCGACTGGTACGACGCGTTCGAGCTGCCCGGCGGACGGCTCGGCATCGTCGTCGGAGACGTCGCCGGCAGGAGCATCCCGGCGGCCTCGGCGATGGGGCAGCTGCGGACAGTGACGCGGACGCTGGCGCTCGGAGACGACGGCGTCCGTCTCCCCGGCGAGGCGCTGACGCGCCTGAACCGGCTCCAGCTCGCAACCGGCGACGATGAGCTGTTCACGGTCGTCTACGCGATCGTCGACCCCTCGGCGCGGACGATCGCCTGGGCCGCCGCGGGCCATCCGCCTCCGCTGATCCGGTCGCGCGCCGCACAGACGACTTACCTCGAGGGCGGCGGCGGGCTGACCGGGATCAAGGACAGCGTGTACCCGACCGAGCGCCAGCAGCTTGCCCCCGGTGACGCCCTGGTCCTCTATACCGATGGGCTGGTCGAGCGGCGCGGCGAGTCCCTTGACACCGGACTCGAGCGGCTCGCCGAGGCCGTCGCTGACGGCCCCGGCGACCCGGGCGCGCTCGTAGATCACATCCTCTCCCGCCTCGTGGCCGGGGACGAGCAGCTCCACGACGACGTCACGGCGCTGGTAGCGCGGATCTTGTAGAGGGTCGCCGCAGACGGCGACCCTCACGGCAGAGGTGTGCTCAGCGACCAGGCAGGTGGTAGATGTTGACGATGCCGCTTTCGGCGTCGTCCGCGGAGCTGCCGCCAACTGGCAGCACGACTCGGCCGCCGATCACGATCGGGCTGCTCCAGTGGCCCCCGCCGGCGGGCAGCGAGGCCAGCAGCTGCCCGGTCGTCGGCTCCCTGATGTTCAGATTCCCGGAGTCGATGTCGTACACGTAGAGCAGCCCGCCGGCGACGATCGGACTAGAGCCGGCAGGGCCCTCCTTCCAGGCGACGCTCAGGCGCGGATTGCTTCCGCCACCGAGCACGTACGCGTACGTGTTGTTGTCGTTGGCGACGAACACGTACGTCCTCCCGCCGTGGCTCCACACGGCCGGCGTGGTCAGCACCTCTCCCCCGCCTGGCGCGGAGATCGTCTGGAGCTGCCCCCCGAGACGTCCGCCCGCACCGCGCGTCGTGCCGTCGAGACGGCCCAGATCGAGTAGGTCGAGGATCCCCTGCTTGCCCCCCTGGACCGCGAGTCGTAGCCCATGGACCGGCGGCAGCAGCGCCGGCGCCGTGCTCCCGAGATCAAGGTCGTTGGAGTTCAGCTGGGCCTGGTTGGTCGGCGTCCAGTTCTGGAGGACTCGGCTGGCGTCCGGCGTCAGCTCGAGCACGCTGTCGCCCCAGTTCGTCGAGCCGTTGAAGGGCCCGTTCCCGGTCGCGACCAGGATCCTGCCGCTCGAGGGCTCGATCACCGCCCCGGCGCGGGCCCAGATCGCCGAATCGCTCGCCGGGCACGAGCTCGGCGGGTCGATCAGATGGTGACGCCCCGAACACAGTGAGTTCCAGACATGGACGACGCGGCCGCTCTGGCGGTTGATCACCGCGACGTGGCCCTGATAGACCGGCGTATCCCCGTCGTAACCGCCCGTGACCGCGATCACGTCCGGCCCCCGCAGGTTCAGGGCGCCGCCGATCTTCTCGCGGAAGGGGCTGAACGTGATCCGCGCCGGCCAGTGCCCGGAGCGAACCTGGTGGCCGTTGGAGACTCTGAGCTTGTGGATCAGACCGTCCGGGCTGGCCGCGTACACGAACCGACGATCGGGGTCGGCCACCGGGCTGGCCGTGGTGATCTGCGCGCTGCCCTGATAGGAGCGTATGTCCGGCGGCACGAACTCCCAGAGCTTCGCGCCCGTGCCAACGTCGATCGCGATCGTCCTGCCGTACGTCGTGGTCAGGATCGCGACGTCCCGCTGCCGTCCGCGGACCTTGACCGCGTGGAGCTCGATTGCGGATGAGTCGGCGACCCCGTTGATGTGGACCACCCGGCGCTGGAGCCGGCCGACGTTGGCCGCGGTGATCCCGGTGAACGCGGGGCCGACGCCGCTGCGCCTTGCGTTGTAGTCGAACCGCGTCCAGTCGCCGTCGCCGTCGAGTGCGCCGGTGGCCGTCGCGGTGGCGGTGGCGGACTGGGTCGCGGTGGCCGGGGAGGCGCTCGGGCTCGCGGCCCTCGTCGTCCCACTGGCGGCGTGGCCCGCGCAGGCTACGAGTGCGATGGCGCATGCGCCGATGGCGACCGCCGGTCTCACAGCGGCCTAGCCGATCTTGAGCAAGATGATCACGTTGACGACGAACGCGATCGCGAACCCGATTGTCCACCGGTTGAGGTTGCGCTCGACGAGCGAGCCGCCGCCGAACGGCCCCGCCCCAGTCCCAACCCCGAATGCGCCGGAGAGCCCGGCGTCCTTGCCCGAATGCATCAGGATCAGGAACACGAGGACGACGCAGATGAAGACTTGGACGATGCTTAGGATGGTGCTCATCGCTCCCCGATGGTAGCCACTTCGCGGTCCCTCTCTCGGTCGATCGCCCGCAAGATCTCGATCGCCTCCCCGCGGAGTGTGCCGTCGATCGCCTCGAAGTCCTCCTCCGAGAGCTTCCCGGTGCGGTGGTCTAGCTCGGCGTCCCGTATCTCCCGGTACTTGGCATCGCGCGCCGCCTCGAGCTCCGCCAGCTCGCTGAGCCGATGCTCGTCCTCCGCCCCCGCCGGCTCGGGCCCATCTCCCGAACGTGCCATCCATTCCGCCCGCAGCGGCCACGTGACCACGGCCACGACGATCAGCAGGATCGCCAGCACGAGCAAGAACTCCACGGTCAGCTCGCCATCTCAGGCCGGTTCGCGAGCTGGGACCGCGGAGCCCGGCCTGCGCGCCGTCGCCGGCGCTGTCGACCGCCGCCGCGCCAGCGCCGGCACCGGCCACAGGGCGATCAGCCCGCCCGAGACGATGATCAGGGCGCCGAGCCAGATCCAGGTCACCAGCGGCGAGACGATGAACAGGAACTCGACCGGCCACGGATGCGTCACGAACCGGCTCGTCAGCCCCGCCACGGCGCGGTCACGGGCCTGCCACAGCGGAGTCAGGTCGGCGTTCGCCTGAGCCACCGGCAACCCGGCGATCCGGGTCATCGCCTGTGAGAGTGCGGCGGCGAATACGCGGTTGCCCTGGTTGATCAGGGGTTGTAGCGGCGTCAGGTTGGGATTGATCACGCTCCAGATGTCTTTGAACAAGCCGGCGCGGAGCCCGACATCGCTGTCGGCCTCGCCGCCGAAGAACCGGCCGATCTGCCCGAGGGTCGGGTCCTGGGAGGGGTAGAAGCCGCGGCTGGTCCGGAGCGTGGTCACGTGCTTACCGCCCTTGGTGACGTCGAGGACGGCGCCGAACGAGAGCTTCTGCGGGGTCGCGGCCGCGGTCGGATGCACGTAGCGGATCGTGTAGCCGTCGACCTTCACCTGCTGGCCTGGCGAGAGGATCACATCGTGGGAGTGCTGGAACGACGATGACGCAGCCACGCCGATCAGGAGCACGGCCAGACCGGCGTGGACGATGTAGCCCCCGTAGCGTCGCCGGTTGCGCCTGATCAGCTGGACCAGCGCGACCGGCGCCGAGTTGTGGGTCATCGCCCTCCGAGCGCCGACCCCCCGCCAGAACTCCTGGAGCACCGCGGCGACGACGAACGCCCCCAGCGTGAACATGATCAGCGCGAACGGCCGCGCGCTGACGCCCCCTGCGAGCAGTAGCGCGACGAGCGTTCCCAGCGCCACCGCGACCGGGAGCGTGAAGTTCCGGCGCAGGTTCGTCAGCGTCACCCGGCGCCACGCGATGATCGGGCCGATCCCCGAGAGCAGCACGAGGATCAGGGCCAGCGGCACGATGAACGGCCGGAAGGCGGGCGGCCCGACGGACACCTTGGTACCCGTCAGCGCCTGGGAGATCAGCGGGAAGAACGTGATCCAGAAGATCACAAAGACCATCGCCACGAGCACGAGGTTCTGGAACAGGAACACGGCCTCTCTCGAGAGCAGCGAGTCAATCTGCGCCTCGGAGCGCAGCGAGTCGCGCCGCCAGATCACGAGTGCGATCGAGCCGGCGATCATCGCCCCGATCAGCAGGACGAATGGGAAGCCCAGCGTCGAGGCCCCGAAGGCGTGGATCGAGCTCAGGATCCCCGAGCGGACGAGGAACGTCCCGAGGATCGACAGGGTGCCGGCAGCGAGCACCAGCGAGACATTCCACACCTTCAGCATCCCCCGCTTCTCCTGGATCATGATCGAGTGGATGAATGCGGTGATGCACAGCCACGGCATCAGGGCCGCGTTCTCGACCGGGTCCCAGGACCAGTAGCCCCCCCAGCCCAGCTCGGTGTAGGACCAGCGCGCGCCGAGCAGGATCCCGATGCCTAGGAACATCCACGCCGCGAGCGCGAAGCGCCGAGTCACACTGGTCCACTCCGAGCCCAGCCGGCCTGTGATCAGCGCGCCCACACCGAACGCAAACGGGACCGTGAGCAGCGTGTACCCCGAGTACAGCATCGGCGGGTGGATCATCATGCTCGGGTGCAGCAGCAGGGGATCGAGACCCGCGCCCTCGCTGGGCGGCGTGGCGGTGGTCGTGAACGGGTTCGCGAAGAAAATCGCGAGGAACGTGAAGAACGAGCTGAAGCCGAGCAGCACCGCCGTGGCGTAGGGCGCGATCTCCCGAACCCGACGCCGTGTCAAGAACAGGATCAGGCTCGACCAGAGTGAGAGGAGCATCACCCACAGCAGCAGCGACCCCTCCTGCGAGGACCACGGCGCGGCCAGCTTGTAGAACGTCGGCGTGGTCGTCGAGGAGTGCTCGGCGACGACGTTGAACGAGAAGTTGTTGCGCAGGAACTCGTACTCGAGGATCACCCATGCGACGACCATCAACCCCGCGAGCGTGTAGACCGACCGTCGTCCTGACTGGATCCACGCCGGCCGCCGGGCGATCGCTCCGTACAGGGAGGCGCCGATCCCGTACAGGGCGACCAGCAGCCCGAGGATCAGCAGCGCGCGACCGAGCAGGGCCATGTCAGAGCTGTCCTCGTCGCCGAGCGGCCATCATGAGGAAGCCGCCGCCTGGTACTTGGACGGGCACTTGGTCGTGAGCGAATTCTGCTGGCCGACGAACGTCGTTCCATGCTCCTGAACCGTGACCAGCACGCCGCGTCCGGCCGCGAACGGGTCGGGGACGATCCCGGTGTACCGGACCGGCACCGACACCTGGAGCTTCGGGTCGCGCACGCGGAACAGCAGGTCCTCGCCCTCGTAGCGGACCGATCCGGCGAGCACCGTACCGGCGAGGATGTAGGACTGCCCAGGCTTCGCCCGCTTCAACAGTTGCGAGGCGGTGAGCTCGTCTCGCCCGGCGGTGAAGCTTGTGTAAATGAGGGCCGTCGCCAGGATTAGCGCGGCCGTGAGCGCGACCGTGAGGCGGATCGCACGCTTGCGGCTCGGATCCATGCGAGCGGGCATTTTCCCACAGACGGCCTTCGCGCCGATCCAGGCCCCCGCTCGCCCGTTTCGAGCCATCGTCCAGCTTTCCGGGGAAAGCTTGCGCGGAAGGACCAGGGGCCGATTAGCGTCTTGTTAGTGGCGAGGATTTTTTATGAACACCGCGAAACCAAATACATCCGACGGCGTTAGTCGCTATGACCGTGCTAGTTAGACCTAAGCGAGTTGAGACCATCCGGCGGCGCCGTGAGACCCCCGAGCGCCGCGTCGCGTCGCGCTCCGCGCCGGCCGCCGCGGTCGCTCCGGCTCACGATCACCGGAGCGGAGGGCGCCACATCTGGAACGGACAGCGCCTGGCCAACGACCAGGCGGTCTACACGTGCCAGTGCGGCTACGTGTTCGAGGCGCCGGTTTCGACGTCGGTTGGCTGCCCGCACTGCGGCGGGACCCAGGCCTGGTAGACGCCCGGTAGCGATACCCGGGGTTCTCCCGGCGGTCGTGCGTGCCTTTTTCCGCAGATTGGTACGCGAGCGTCCCATCGGTTGCCAAAGCCTGCTTCAATATGCACGGGAAGGCGCTCGAAACCGGAGGACAGGTGAAGAGGGCAACATCGGCGTTGATGGTGGCGATCGCAGCAGCGCTGCTGTTTTCCGCTACCGCGAGCGCCCAGGCAGGGTCGCAGGCTGGGGTTGAGCATCTTCATTTCGCCGCGGGGCCCTTCCTGATCACGCCGGGCGCCAACCTGATTCTGCTCGACTCCAACCGCGTGCCGAAGCCCTCGGTCGACGGCTACATGGTCCGGATGGCGCCGAACCTGAAGTACGCGCTGCCGAATGGCAAGTGCTGTGGCCGGGTCCCTCTGACCAACGTGATCCACCTCCATCACGGCGTGTGGCTCAGCAACGGGACGGCCGGCCAGGGCGAAGGCAACTCGTACATCGGCGGCTTCTACCCGTTCATGGCCTCGGGCGAGGAGAAGACGATCTACACGCTGCCCAAGGGGTACGGCTATCCGATCGGCGCCAAGGACTACTGGGTCCTCAACTACATGATCCACAACCTGACGGCGCGGACCGCCAAGGTGTACATCACCTACGAGATCAACTTCATCCCCGCGGACACGCCGGCGGCCGCCCACATCATCCCGGCCCATCCGATCTGGATGGACGTCGAGGATCACAACCTCTACCCGGTGTTCAACGTCAAGAAGGGCAGCGGCAAGGACGGCAAGTTCACGTTCCCGGAGATGGCCAAGGATCCGTACGCCGACAAGGCGCCGTTGAACGTCTTCACGGTCGACCATGCCGGGACGCTGCTCGGCACGGCCGGCCATCTGCATCCGGGCGGCCTGTATGACGAGCTGGACATGACCCGCGCCGGCGCAACGCCCAGCCACGGCGCGATCAGGGGAACCGTGCCAGATTCGGTGCGATTGTTCCGGTCATACGCCGACTACTTTGACCACCGCCCGCCGATCTCGTGGAACATGGCGATGACGGCCACGGCGCCGAATTGGCGGGTTGCGGTGAGACCGGGGGATCAGTTAGAGATCAGCGCCACCTACGACACCCGTCATGCGTCGTGGTACGAGGTGATGGGGATCATGGTCGTCTGGGAGGCGTGGAACGACGACACAGGCATCAACCCGTTCGACCACACGCTCAACCAGGCCGGGCACGTCACCCACGGCCAGCTGCCCGAGAACCGGATTTGGGGCGGGACGAAGTCCCTGGGTGTGAACCTCAAGAAGTTCCCGGTGTGCCGCAGGGACAAGGTCGTGATCGCGGGCTTCAATTACCTCCCCGGAGACTTCACGGCGACCGGCAAGCAGCGCTGCATCCCGACGATCAAGAAGGGCCAGTCGATCTCGTTCGTCAATGACGACGCATCGCCGTCGGCCTCGCTCGACATCTTCTCCCCTAGCTCGCTGTACAGGACCTCGATCTTCCACAGCATCACTACGTGCAAGTACCCGTGCGGGTTGAACACCGGGATCTCCTACCCGCTCGCCAACGGCGCCGGGAACTTTGACTCAGGACAGCTGGGCGCCGCGCTGCCCGCCGTCGGGAGAGTGAATTGGTCGACGCCGACCAACCTCCCACCCGGGACCTACACGTTCTTCTGCCGGATCCACCCGTTCATGCGGGGCGTGTTCCGGGTGATCGGCTAACGGAGCTCCTCGTCCTCGACGGCCGCGGCGGGTTCCGAGCCCGCTTCTGCGTCTGCCTCAGTTGTTGCCGTCGCCCGAACGCCGGCCGGTAGCAGCTCGTCGAGCGAGGACTGGAGCCACGAGATCAGGTTCCACACGTCCCGCATCTGCTCGCGGTCGGCGACGATCCCGAAGTCCAGGTTGCCCCAGTAGCTCATCGCAGTCATGTTCAGCCCCATCCCGTCGGTGATCACCGAGACCGGGTAGTGGGCGACCATCTGGGCCCCAACGCAGTACAACGGGAACTGCGGCCCCGGAACATTCGAGACGACCATGTTCCACACCGGGGTCCGTGTCGCCGCAAGTGAGAAAGTCACCCGCGAGGCGCGAGCGAACACCGCAGGCGGGATGAACTGGGTCGTGTCCTGGAGCAGCTGCGCCGGCAGCGCCTTGTGGCGCTCCTTGGCCACCCGCAGCGCCTCGTGCGTGGCCCGCAACCGCTCGATCGGATCGGCCACGTTCGTGAACAGCGGCACACTCATCATCCCGATCCGGTTCCCGAACGTACCCTGCTGCTTCTCGGTCCGCACTGACACGGGTACCTGCGCGACCAGCGGCTCATCAGGCAGCTCGTCGTGCTCGATCAACCACCTCCGCACAGCGCCGGTGCAGATCGCGACGACGACGTCGTTGACCGTGTAGCCGTACGCGTTCTTGACCGCCTTGACCTCGTCGAGCGACAGCTGACCGAACGCGAACCGCCGGTGCGGCGAGACGCGGCCGTTGAACGAGGTCCGCGGACGCGTGAGCGTTGACCGCTCGAGCACCCGGGATTCCCGGCGCCGCAGCGCGCGGGTCAAGCGTGCCGTGGTCCTGCCCAGCAGCTTGGCGCCGGGGACCTCGCTGATCAGCGGCGCGTGCTCGAGGTTGGGCAGCGTCGAGGGCAGCGCCCCGACCACGCGTCCCACGTACCTCGGCGCCCCCAGCAGGCCACGGCCGAGCATCTCGAGATCGCTCGGCTCACGGTCGGGCCGTGAGTTGTCAGGCGGTGGTGGTTCGCGGCCTTCGGGCGTGAGGTCGAGGAGCACGCTGAGGATCTCCGCCCCGGACATGCCGTCGACGGCTGCGTGGTGGATCTTCGTCAGCAGCGCCACGCGATCGTTCTGCAGCCCGTGGATCAGGTACAGCTCCCACAGCGGCCGCGCCCGATCGAGGGGTCGGGCGAAGATCCGCGCGACCTGCTCCCCAAGCTTCTCGTCCGTCGGCGGCGGCGCCAGCGCGATCTCGCGCACGTGGTATTCGAGGTCGAAGTCGGGATCGTCGATCCAATACGGATAGTCCAGACCCAGCGGCACCTGCTTGAGCCGCCACCGGAACGGCGGCAACAGCGGAAGCCGCTCGGCCAGCATGTTGTGGACGTCGGACAGTTCGAGCCGACCGTTCGGTCGAGTGCTCGGATCGAGCACGGCGAGCGCGCCCACATGCCCGCTCTGCCGCGGCGTTTCCAGCGCCAGGAACTGCGCATCGAGCCCGGTCAGCTGCCGCATCTCTCCTCCTACTCCGCTGGGGGAGGCGAGTCTATCCGTGCGCCCCGGCCACGGCCAAGGCGCCCCGCCGGCGGCTTAGAATGTCGCCAGCGCGGACGTAGCTCAGTTGGTAGAGCGTCGGCTTCCCAAGCCGAAGGTCGCGGGTTCGAGACCCGTCGTCCGCT
>Ga0116216_10000058_pt1 | contig 103119 bp, 103 predicted proteins | sample Sb_taG_11_FD_89696 | JGI IMG/M metagenome (GOLD analysis project Ga0116216, IMG submission 89696) | Peat soil microbial communities from Weissenstadt, Germany - Sb_50d_3_AS metaG | ecosystem: Environmental > Terrestrial > Soil > Wetlands > Peat | place: Germany: Weissenstadt | collected... | reverse complement strand
GTGGAGTAGTTGAGGTCGCTCGTCCCACCGCCGCCCGTGTTGTAGAAGCCGCCGCCGGCGTTGCCAGTCCCGGTCGCCGTGTTGCGCACCACCGCGAGGGCGGTGCCATCCACGACCCACTCGTTGTACACGCCCCCGCCCAGGTTGGCCTGGTTGAACGAGATCGTGTCGTTGGACCAGCTCTGGCCGTCGTCCGACCAGATCCCACCGCCTTCGCTGCCGGCGACGTTCCCCGAGATCGTGCTGTGGCGGATGGTCGACGTGTCGTCGTTGTAGATCCCGCCGCCGATGCCGGCAGCGCCGGTCGCCTGGTTCCCGTTGATGGTGTCGTTCACGAGGAGCAACTGGTCCCCTCGGTTGGCGATGCCGCCACCCGCACCGTCGGTCACCGTGTTGTTGTTGATCGCGCTGCCGGAGGCCGTGAGGTTCTCGTCGTCGTAGATGCCACCACCCCGGTTCGGGTTGCCGGCGAGCCCGGTGGCCGAGTTCCCCGACACCGAGCTCGCGGTCATGGTCATCCCGTAGTCCTCCCAGACCCCGCCGCCCTCAGCGGTCCCGCCGGTGGACGAAGCCAGGTTGCCGTTGACCGCGCCGTTCGTGAGCGTCACACTGCCGCCCACGCCGACGTAGATGCCCCCGCCATAGCCGGTGTCAGCGGCAGTGGTCGTGGCGCTGTTGCCGTTCACTTCGGCGCCGTTCGAGACGATGATGCTGGCGCCGCTCGTCGCGACGCCGCCGCCCCAGGCCTCACCGCCACTGGACGAGGCGGCGTTGGTGTCGACGGTGCCCCCGGACACCGTGACCGGGTCGTCCTCCTGGTACACGCCGCCGCCCTCGGCGGCGGTCGCGCCCTGGGCCCTGTTCCCGTTGACCGCAGTCTGGTTGAACTCGAGGCCCCCGAAGACGGCCCACGCCCCACCACCGTCGGCGGGGCCGGCGAGGGCCAGAGCGAAGTTCCCGTTGAGCGTGCTCGTCGTGAAGTTCATGTCGGCGTTCTGCGTCCAGGTGCCGGCGCCGAAGGCGCCACCGGTCGCGGAGAACGCGCTGTTGCCGTTGATCGTGCCGTTGGTGATGTTGATGGCGTACCCGTTGTCGTAGATGCCCCCGCCCTCGGCGTTCCCGCTGCCGGCCGCCACGGCGCCGTTGTTCGTGACCACGGTGCTGGTCTCGACGGCCCCGGAGTCGTCGTAGAGGCCACCCCCCTCGGCATCAGCGGTGCCGTTGGCGTTGGCCGTGTTGCCGCTGAGGGTCACTCCGGTCAGCGACTCGAGGCCGTACTGGGCGTAGATGCCGCCGCCGACGGCGGTGACGTCGGTGGCCGCGGTGGCCGGTCCGGCCGTGTTCCCGTTGATGGTGACGTTGGTCATGTCTGTCTGGTCGTCGATAAGGACGCCGCCACCGTCAGCTTCGTCTCCCCCCGGGGCCGTCGCGGTGTTGCCGGAGATCGAACCGCCGGTGATGGTGACCGGTCCGTCCTCGTTGCCGAGACCGCCCCCACCCTCCTCGCAGCAGGCACCGTTCGTGACCGCGGTGTTCCCGTTGATGGTGTCGTTCGTCAGCTGGAGCGCGCCGCTCCCGTTGAAGATGCCGCCCCCGGCGAGGGCGGTGTTCCCGGCGAACGTCGACCCAGTGGCCCAGGTCTCCCCGTTGTTGAAGAGGCCCCCGCCTGCGCCGGTGGCCGTGTTGCCGGTCAGCGAGTCATTCGTCATCTGGAGCGTGTCGTTGTTGTCCGTCACCTCGACGCCGCCGCCGTTCGCCGCGTTGCCGCCGCGGACGGTGACCCCGTTGATCACGGCGATGGCCCCGGCCAGCGAGGGCCCCTCGACCAGCTGGAAGACCCCGGCCGTCGGGCCGGCCATCTGCTGGACGGCGGTCGTGGCGGCCCCGGCCCCGTTGATGATGACACCGGCCGGGTCCGTGATGGCCAGGACGGTGCCCAGGCTGAGGGTGTAGGCGCCCGCCGGCAAGGTGATGGCGATCGGCCCCATGTCGGGGTTGGCGGCGCCGGCGTTGTTGGCCGCCTGGATGGCCGCCCGCAGCGAGCAGGCACCGCCCGTGTCGACACAGGCGGTGCCCGTCGGGGCAGCCAGGTTGGTGTCGTTGGGGGTGTTCACGATGAAGGTCTCGGTTGGCACGGCCAGCTGGGGAGCCAGCGCCGGGAGGAACGGCCGGAGGACGTGCGGACGGAGCACCGCCCCGGCGGGCGAGCCGCCCACGGTGACGAGCGGCACGACGGCGAGCCCGAAGGCGAGCGACCCGCCAAAGAGCACCCTGGTCAGCCGGCGGCGGACGCTCGGAGCGTGGGACGCAGTACCTGCACGCATGGTGGACATCTGGCCTCCTGCCGTCGGCAGACGGAGCCCGAAGTGACGCGCTACCGCGCCATTCCTCGGCTCGTCCGCTTGGTTCCTCGCTGATTCGAACGTGGGTCTCGGACGCCGCCGCCGCTCCGCCACGCTGGGTCGAGTCAGTCGGTGGCCGCGGTAGGTCGCGGCGTCGCCCGCCTCTCTATCAGCATTTCTGGCACGGCGCTAGCATTTCTTGCCCCACGCAGGCTCGCCGCCACTTGGCGGGCTACCGTCGACGGCGATGAGCGAACCCTGGTTGGACGACGCCTGCGGACTCGTCGAGGCGTTCCGGGCCGGCACGCTCACGCCGCTCGAGGCGCTCGACGCCTGTCTCGCCGCCGCCGAGCGCTCGCCGTTGAACGCCTTCAGCCACCTCGACGTCGACCGGGCTCGGGAGGCGGCCCACCGGGCCGACGTCTCCCTCCCCTTCGGAGGTGTGCCCTTCGGTGTGAAGGAGCTCGAGCACGTGGCCGGCTGGCCGTTCACCGAGGCCTCGACGATCTTCGCCGACCGGCGGAGCGAGCACGACCAGACCTCGATCGTGCGCCTCCGGGCGGCGGGGGCGGTGCTGACCGCCCAGACCACCGCGAGCGAGTTCGGCGGCATCAACTGCACCTCCACGAAGCTCCACGGCACGACGCGCAACCCCTGGGACCCGACCCGTACCCCGGGTGGGTCCTCGGGCGGGACGGCCGCCGCGGTGGCCGGCGGCCTCCTCCCCATCGCCACCGGGAGCGACGGCGGCGGCTCCATCCGCATCCCGGCCGGCTTCTCGGGCCTCTTCGGGCTGAAGGCCACCTACGGCCGCATCCCCAAGGGCCCGCGCGCCGGGGTCGAGCCGCTGACGAGCGTCCTCGGCTGTCTGAGCCGTTCGGTGCGCGACACGGCCCGGCTGTTCGACGCGTTGAACGGCTTCGACCAGCGCGACCCCCTCAGCCTGCCTCGGGTCGGAGGTTGGGAGGCCGGTCTGCGCTCGTCCGACCTCGCCGGGCGCACGGTGGCGGTCCTCCCGGACCTCGGGACGGCCCGGGTGCGCACCGAGGTGGCCGACGTCGTGCACGACGCGGCCACCCGCCTGGCCAAGGCGGCCGGGCTGCGGGTGGTCGAGGTGGTCCCGCGCCTCCCGCCGCTGCGCGGCGAGTGGGCGACCGCCGGTCAGGTGGCCTTCGTGGCCGACCTCGGCGACGCCTACCCCGGGCGCGTCGACGAGCTCTCGCCCGAGATGCGGGCCGGCCTCCAGATGGCCCTGCAGCACTTCGACCTGGAGCGGGCGGCGTCCGTCGAGGCCTACCGCCGCCGGCTGAACGAGGCCATGGCCGACCTGTTCGAGGCGGCCGACTTCGTGATGGCCTCGACCAACCCCGACGTGGCCTTCGTCGCCGAGGGGCCGCCGCCCTCGACGCTCCCCGGAGTGGACCTCATCGCCGAGGTGGGCTTCGTCCGGGCGATCATGAACAACGCTGCGCTCACCGCGCCGTCGAACCTGCACGGCAGCCCGGCCATGAGCCTCCCCGTCGGTCTGGTCGACGGTCTGCCGGTCGGCCTCCAGGTCCTCGCCGGGCACCACCGGGAGACGGCCCTCCTCGACCTGGCCCTCGTGGCCGAGCGCGAGCTGCCGTGGCCGAAGGTCGCCCCGGGCTCACCCCTCGGGTCATGAGCCTTGGCTCATGAGCACGGAGTGGGGGGACACGCTCGGGGACCTCGCGGCCCGGCGCACCCGAGCCCGGGCGATGGGGGGCGAGGAGCGGCTCGCCCGCCAGCACGGGGCGGGCAAGCTCGACGCCCGGGCCCGCGTCGACGAGCTCGTCGACGACGGATCGTTCCAGGAGATCGGCACGCTCGTCGGCCGGGTACCGGCCGACGCTTTCGTGGCCGGCTTCGGCCGCATCGACGGGCGCCCGGTGATGATCGGGGCGGAGGACTTCACCGTCGAGGGCGGGAGCATCGGGACGGGCAACAACGCCAAGCGCTACCGGGTGGCCGAGCTCGCCCTCCGCGACCGGGTGCCCCTCGTGATGATGCTCGAGGGCGCCGGCTACCGGACGACCGAGCGGGTGCACGGTCGTTACCCGACCGACCTCCTCGCCCAGGCCCGATGCTCGGGGCACGTGCCCGTCGTGACCGCGGTTCTCGGCTCCTCGGCCGGCCACGGTGCGCTGGTCGCCCCGGTCTCGGACTTCTCGGTCATGACCGAGGGGGCGGCCATCTTCACGGCCGGCCCGCCCGTCGTGCGCGAGGCCACCGGGGAGCAGGTGACCAAGGAGGAGCTGGGTGGGCCGTCGGTGGCACTGGCCAGCGGCCTCGTGCACAACCTGGCGACCGACGACCGGGAGGCCCTCGGCCAGGTCCGCACCTACCTCTCCTACTTCCCGTCGAGCGCCTGGTCCTACCCGCCTTCGCTCGAGCCCCGCGACGACCTCGGCCCGTGCGATGACCTGGTCGACGTGGTGCCCCGCGACGGGCGGCGGACCTACGACATGCGCGACGTGCTCTCTCGGGTGCTCGACGACGGCACCTGGTTCGAGGTCCAGGGCCACTACGGACCGTCGGTCCTCTGTCTTCTCGCCCACCTCGGCGGGGACCCGGTGGCCGTCGTGGCCAACCAGCCCCTCGTCTACGCCGGTTCGGTCGACGCGGCGGCCGCCGAGAAGGCCGCCCACTTCGTGAAGGTGGCCGACGCCTTCCACCTCCCGCTCGTCTTCTTGGCCGACAACCCGGGGATCCTCCCGGGCAAGCGCTCCGAGGAGCAGGGGGTGCTCCGGAAGGGTGCCCGCATGTTCCTCGCCCAGACGTTGGTCGAGACGCCCAAGCTCCACCTCACGCTGCGCAAGGCCTACGGCTTCGGCTCGATGGTCATGGCCATGGTGAGCTACGACGGCCAGGCCGGCACCTTCGCCTACCCGGGGGCCACGCTCGGGGCGATGGGGGCCGGCGCGGCGAGCCGAGCCATCCGGGCCGACGAGGAGCAGGCCCGCTCCCTGCGGGAGGCCGAGCTCCAGGCCTCCTACTCGTCGGCCGAGTCGTTCGGCTTCGACGAGCTCATCGACCCCCGGGACACCCGGCGGGTGCTGACCGAGACGCTCCGGCGGTCCCTGGCCCGGCGCCAGGTGCCGGCCGCCCCGGTCCTGCGCTCGGCCATCGAGCCCTGAGATCCTCCGGGCGGCACGACCCGGGGGGCACAACAGGTAGCATTTCTAGTAGGGAAACCGGGGCGTATCTGGAGGTGTGAGGTGAGCCAGACCAGGACGGCCAGCGCCGCAGCGACCGCCCACCGGCGCACGGCCGAACTCGACGTGGCCGACATCGCGGCGTTCTTGCAGGAGAACCTGGGCCAGCGCCTGACCGCCCTCCTGGCCGGGATCGCCGACCCGAAGGGCGTGGGCCGCTGGGCCCAGGGCAAGCACGCCCCGCACCACGACGCCGAGGTGCGGTTGCGCACCGCCTACCAGGTGTTCCAGCTCGTGCTCTCGGCCGAGTCCCCCCACACCGTCCGGGCCTGGTTCATCGGGCTCAACCCCCAGCTCGACGACACATCCCCGGCCGAGGCCATCGCGGCCGGGCGTCTCCAGGAGGTGATGGCCGCGGCCCGGTCCTTCGTGGCCGGTGGCTGAGCCCGACGGCCCCATCGTCGCCTACCCGCCGGCCCGCGGCCTCTGGCGGGTCGGGCGGGCCGACGACCCGCTCCGGCCCAGCCGCCTCGACCCCGGGGACGTCGGGCTGGCCAACGCGGGCAACCGCTATGACGTGGTCGAGTTCGGCGTCGTCTACCTGGCCACCGAACTCGAGGGCTGCTTCGCCGAGACCCTCGCCCGCTTCCGCCCCTCAACAGCCGTGCTGGCCGAGCTCCGACGGGACAAGGAGTGGGAGCGGCGGGGCTTCATGCCGCCCTCGTCGGTGCCGGCCGACTGGCGCCGCCGGCGGCTGGCGGTGCGGGTCCGGGTGGCCGAGCCGGTCGTCTTCCTCGACGTCGACGCCCCCGCCACCCACCGGTTCTTGGAGGAGCAGCTGGCGAGCGAGCTCCACGGGCTCGGGGTCGAGCAGCTCGACGTGGCCGCGGTGCGTGGCGGCGACCGCCGGGTCAGCCGGCTCGTAGCCGAGTGGACGGCCGGCCACCTGCTCGACGTGGGTGGCCGTTGGGTGACGCTCGGCGGGGTCTGCTACGTCTCGCGCCTCGGCGACTGGGAGTGCTGGGCGGTGTTCAGTGACGTGGCGCTGGCCGAGCTCGAGCGCCGGGCCATCTTCGCCTCGACGCCCGAGTTGCGCCGGGTGGCCCGCCAGTTCCACCTGCGGGTGTTCTGAACGGAGTCGCCCGTGTCAGCGGGCGCCGACGACCTCGTCGCGGCGCTGACGCAGGAAGGCCCGCTCGGTCTCGTTGTCGGTGCGGGCCATCGCCGCCTCGTAGGCCGCGCCGGCCTCGTCGAGCCGTTCGAGGCGGCGGAGGAGGTCGGCGCGCACCGCGTGGAAGAGGTAGTAACGGTCGAGGTCGAGCTCGTCGACCACGCGGAGGGCGGCGGCTGGGCCCTCCAGCTCGGCCACGGCCACCGCCCGGTGCAGGGCCACGACCGGGCTCGGGTCGAGCACGATGAGGAGGTCGTAGAGCTGGCGGACCTGGCCCCAGTCGGTGTCGGCCATCGTCGGCGCCGCGCTGTGCACGGCGTTGATCGCCGCCTGCACCTGGTAGGAGCCGGGCCGGCCCCGCCGGAGGCACAGGCGCACGATGGCCTGGCCCTCGGCCACGAGGACCGGGTCCCAGCGGCGGCGGTCCTGGTCGGCGAGGAGGACGAGCTCCCCGGAAGGGCCGGTCCGGGTGGCCCGGCGTGACTCGGTGAGGAGCATCAGGGCGAGGAGCCCGAGGACCTCGGGCTCCTCGGGCATGAGCTCGACGAGCAGCCGGCCCAGCCGGATGGCCTCGGCCGCCAGGTCCTCCCGGCCGAGCCGCTCGCCGGCGCTCGCCGTGTGGCCCTCGTTGAAGACGAGGTAGACGACGGCGAGCACGGCCGTCAACCGCTCGGGCAGCTCGGCCTCGTCGGGGACCCGGAACGGGATGCCGGCGTCGCGGATCTTCCCCTTGGCCCGGACCAGGCGCTGGGCCATCGTGGCCTCGGGCACGAGGAAGGCCCGGGCGATCTCGGGCGTGCGCAGCCCGCCCAGCAGGCGGAGCGTGAGCGCCACCCGGGCCGGCACGGCGAGGGCCGGGTGACAACAGGTGAAGACGAGCCGCAACCGGTCGTCGCGCACCGGACCCTCTTCCTCGGGCGGGGCCGCCGCCTCCTCGTCGCCGTCGGCCAGCCGCACCGCTTCGAGCTGACGGTCCTCCCGCCGGCCCTCCCGGCGGAGGCGGTCGATGGCCCGGCGACGGGCCGTCGTGATGATCCACCCGGCCGGGCTCGGCGGGAGCCCCTCGTCGGGCCACTTGGCCGAGGCCACGGCGAACGCCTCCTGGACCGCCTCCTCGGCCACGTCGATGTCGCCGAAGACCCGGACGAGCACCGCCACGGCCCGGCCGTACTCCTCGCGGAAGACCCGTTGATCTCGGCGGCGGTGGGGCCGGCCATGGCGGTGGGCTAGGCCGGGCGGTCGCCGCTGCGGAACGGACGCACCTCGATCGGGAGCGTCGTGGCCCGGGCCATCTTCTTGCCCCAGCCGAGCGCGGCGTCGAGGTCCGGCGCCGTGATGATGCAGCAGCCGCCGAGGTGCTCCTTCCCCTCCACGTAGGGACCGTCGGTCATGAGCACGTCCTCGCCCTCGACCCGGAGCACCGTGGCGGTGGTCGGCGGGTAGAGGCCGTCGGAGAAGACGAAGGCCCCGGCGGCCTGCAGCTCCTGGCGGACGGCGTCGACGTCGCGCATGATGCGCTGCAGGTCGGCCGGCGGCGGAGGGTCGCCGTCGGGCTGGTAGATGCTGAGCAGGTACTGCTTCATGGTTCTGCCTCCTGACGCTACCGGCGCCCCGCCGGCCTCTGTCACCCTCTACACGAACGGATCCGCCGCCATCGACAGCCGAACCCGGCATTTCTCGCCCAGGCCCGGTCGGCAGCGGGCGGGTAGCGTCCCGGCGGTGCAGCGCGCCATGACGGGGTCGACGTGAGCGGCGAGCGGACGACCGGCTACGTGGCGAGCGGCGGGGAGCGCATCTACTACGAGGTGACCGGGGAGGGCACCCCCGTCGTCCTCTGCCACGGCCTCGGCGGCAACCACGCCATCTGGTGGCAGCAGGTCGGGCCGCTCTCCGAGCACCACCGGGTGGTGACGTGGGACCAGCGGGGCTTCGGCAACTCGACCCGCAAGACCGGGGTCTTCGGGCCCGGGCCGGCGGTCGACGACCTCCTCGTCCTCCTCGACGAGCTCGGCCTGGAGCGGACCCACCTCGTCGGCCAGTCGATGGGCGGCTGGGTGGCCCTCGGGACGGCTCTCGCCCACGGCGACCGCCTGCGCTCGCTCGTCCTCACCGACACGCCGGCCGGCGTGCGGGCGCCGGAGATCAACCGGTTGCTGGCCGAATCGGTCGGCCGGGTCTCGGCGGCCCGGGGCCCGGGGTCGGCCCTCCCCCACCCGGCCCTCGGCGACCGCTTCGTGCGCCAGTACCCCGAGCGGGCCGTCCTCTACCAGCAGATCTCGAGCTTCGGCGACAAGGCCCCCGACGAGGAGATGTTCCGCCGCATCGGCGAGACGAGCGTCGAGCTGGGCGAGCTCGCCTCGCTGGCGCTCCCGGTCACGCTCGTGGTCGGCGACGACGACCGTCTCGTCCGCCCGGCGGCCATGGCCGTCCTGGCCGAGGCCCTCGGGGCGGAGCTCCACGTCCTCGCGGGGTGCGGCCACTCCCCCTACTTCGAGGACCCGGCGGCCTGGAACGAGGTGGTGGGCGGCTTCCTCCGCGCCGTCGACGGCGCGTGAACGCCGGCGCTGGCACTGGTCGGCCAACCGAGTTTTGAGTAGGAAGGATCCATGGCCTCTTCTCCACATGGCTACGGCGGCGTCATCGGACGGGACTGGCGGGACTCGGAGCCCTGGTGGCCCGAGGTGGCCCGGGCGCCGGAGGGCGCGCCCAACGTCGTGCTCTTCGTGCTCGACGACGTGGGCTTCGCCCAGCTGGGGTGCTACGGCTCGGACATCGCGACGCCGAACATCGACGGTCTCGCCGGGCGCGGGGTGCAGCTCGCCAACTTCCATACGACCGCCCTCTGCTCACCGACCCGGGCGTGCCTCCTCACCGGGCGCAACCACCACAACAACGGCATGGGTCGCATCGCCGACCTCGCCATGGGCTACCCCGGCTACAACGGGATCATCCCCCGGGAGAACGGCTTCCTCTCGGAGATCCTGGCCGACCGGGGCTACGCCACCCTCGCCGTCGGCAAGTGGCACCTCACGCCGGACGACGAGACCCACATGGCGGCGCCGCGCGACTCGTGGCCGGTCGGTCGGGGGTTCCAGCGCTGGTACGGGTTCCACGGCGGCGAGACCCACCAGTTCGTGCCCTCGCTCTACGAGGACAACCACGCCACGTTCCCGAACAAGAGCATCGAGGAGGGCTACCACCTGAGCGCGGACCTGGCCGACCAGGCCGTCCGCTTCGTGGGCGACCTCCGGGCGGTCGACGTGGACCAGCCGTTCTTCCTCTACTTCTGCACCGGCGCCTGCCACTCCCCTCACCACGCCCCGAAGGAGTGGATCGACCGCTACCGGGGCCACTTCGACAAGGGCTGGGACGCCTGGCGCGACGAGACGTTCGCCCGGCAGCTCGAGCGGGGCGTCGTCCCGCCCGGCACCCGGCTCTCGCCGCGCCCGCCGTGGGTCCCGGCCTGGGACGACCTCGACCCAGCCGACCAGCGGGTGGCGGCCCGCTTCATGGAGTGCTTCGCCGGGTTCCTCTCCTACACCGACGCCCAGATCGGTCGGCTGCTCGAGTTCCTGGCCACGACCGGCGACCTCGACAACACGGTGATCGTGCTCGTGTCGGACAACGGGGCGAGCGCCGAAGGCGGCAAGCAAGGCTCGATCAACGACGTCCGCCTCGTGAACATGGACTGGTCGACCCCCGAGGAGCTCCGGGCCCGCATCGACGAGCTCGGCGGGCCGAGCGCCCACAACAACTACCCGTGGGGCTGGACGATGGCCGGCAACACGCCGTTCAAGCGCTGGAAGCGCGAGGTGCACGAGGGCGGGGTCTGCGACCCGTGCATCGTGGCCCGGCCGGCCCGGTTCGGCGCGGCCGGCGGCGGCGTGCGACGCCAGTTCGCCCACGCCATCGACGTGGCGCCGACGCTCCTCGAGCTGATCGGGATCGAGGCGCCGGACCGCCTCGGCTACGTCCCGCAGCGGCCGATCGACGGCACGAGCTTCGCCTACCTCCTCGGCGACGAGGGGGCCCGGGCCCCGGCCCGCCACACGACGCAGTACTTCGAGATGTTCGGCTCCCGGGCCCTCCACCACGAGGGCTGGAAGGCGGTGACGTTCAAGCCCATCGGCCCGCTCTACAACGACGGGATCGACATGAACACGCCGTTCGACGACGACCCCTGGGAGCTCTACCACGTCGACGAGGACCTCTCCGAGACCGAGGACCTCGCCGGGAAGGAGCCCGAGCGGCTCGCGGCCATGGTGGCCCGCTGGTGGGAAGAGGCCGAGCGCCACCAGGTGCTCCCGCTCGACAACCGGGTCCTCTGGACGATCCTCAACCCGAAGCCCGACCACCGCCGGCCCCGTCACACGTTCATCTACTACCCGGGCGGCGCCCCGGTCCCCGAGGCCGTGTGCGTCGACACCCGCAACCGCTCGCACCGGGTCGACGCCGACGTCACGGTGCCCGAGGGCCCGCCGCCCGAAGGGGTGCTGCTCGCCGTGGGCTCGGCCCTCGGCGGCTGGTCGCTCCACCTCCTCGACGGGCGGCTGACCTACGTCCACAACCTCTACGGCAAGGAGCGCTACCCGGTGGCGGCCACCGACGTCGTCCCGCCCGGCCGCCACACCCTCTCCTTCGTCTTCGACCGCACGGCCGAGCACCAGGGCCACGGCCGGCTCCTCGTCGACGGCCGGGAGGTGGCCGAGGGGCCGATCCCCCGCTTCACGCCCTCGGCCTTCAACAACCACGGCGCCGGCCTCACGTGCGGCTACGAGCTCGGGCCGGCCATCGGCGTCGGCTACGAGGCCCCGTTCCCCTGCACCGCCCGCGTCCACTCGGCGACGGTGACGGTCGAGGACCGGGTGGTCGTGGACCCCGAGGCCCGCTTCACGGCCATCATGTCCGAGCAGTAGGTGGGCCGTTTCGACGACCGGGTCGTGCTCGTCACCGGGGCGGCCCGCGGGCAGGGCGAGGCCGAGGCCCGCCAGTTCGTGGCCGAGGGGGCGACGGTCGTGCTCGCCGACGTGCGCGACGAGCTCGGCGAGGCGCTGGCCGCCGAGCTCGGGGAGAGGACCCACTACCGGCGCCTCGACGTGGCCGACGAGGCCGACTGGGCGGCGATGGTCGGATGGATCGGCGAGACCCTCGGCCGCCTCGACGTGCTCGTGAACAACGCCGGCATCTTCCGGGTGGCCCTCATCGAGGACATGACCCTCGAGCAGTACCTGCGCATCGTGACCGTCAACCAGGTGGGCTGCTGGCTCGGCATGAAGGCGGTCCTCCCGCTCATGAAGGACCGTGGCGGGTCGATCGTCAACATCTCCTCCGTCGGCGGCCAGGTGGGCTACGCCGGTATGTCAGCCTACGGCGCCTCCAAGTTCGCGGTGCGGGGGATGACCAAGGTGGCGGCCATCGAGTTCGGTCGCCACGGGATCCGCGTCAACTCGGTGCACCCCGGGATGATCGACACGCCGATGATCGACATCGCCCGGGCCGGGGCCGAGAGCATGTGGGCCGCCTACCCGACGGCCCGCCCGGGCCAGCCCGAGGAGGTGGCCCACCTCGTCTGCTTCCTCGCCTCCGACGAGGCCTCCTACTGCAACGGTGCCGAGTTCGTGGTCGACGGAGGCAGCAGCGCCGGACATGGGTGACACACCCTTTCGGTACCTTCGCCCTCGTGGCTCGCTGCCGAACCTTTCGCTACCTTCTCCAGCCGACCTCCCGTCAGCAGGTGGCCCTTAAGTCGCTGCTCGCCCTCCAATGCGAGCTGTACAACGCTGCGTTGGAGGAGCGACGAGGAGCGTGGCGCTGGGAGCGTCGTTCCGTCAGCTACATAGACCAATGCCGGACCCTGACTTCGCTCCGCGGACTCCGTCCAGAACTGCTGAGCTGCGGCGTCGTGGTCTGTCGGGGGACGCTCAAACGTCTCGACCGAGCCTTCTCTGCTTTCTGTCGCCGGTGCCAGGAGGGCGGGAAGCCGGGATATCCGCGCTTTAGATCGAAGGCCCGCTTCGACTCGCTCCAGTGGGAGGACGGAACTGGCTGGAAGCTCGACGAGAGCGCCCGGCGTCTCAGGCTCTTTGGTATCGGGTCCGTGAAGCTCCGTTTGCACCGGCCACTCCGTGGGGTGCCCAAAGCGATTACCGTCAAGCGCGAAGGAACCCGCTGGTTCGTGAGCGTCCGTTGTGTCGAAGTCCCAGCCGAGCCGCTGCCATCGACCGCGAGAGAGGTCGGCATCGACCTCGGGATCTGTGCCCTCGTGGCGACCAGCGACGGCGAGCTCATAACCAAGGGGCGCTACGAAAGAAGGGCCGCCAAGGAGCTGGCCCGAGCCCAACAGTCCCTCCAGCGGAAACGCAGCGGCTCAAACCGCCGGCGGAGGGCGGCTGAGACGGTCGGTCGGGCCCGTCGAAAGGTCGCCAACCAAAGGAGGGATCTCCACCACCAGGTGAGCAGGTACCTGGTAAACGGCTACGACCTCATCGTCGTCGAGGACCTGCGCATCGGCCAGATGGTCAGGCGACCAAAGCCACGAAGTGACGGAGCTGGCGGATTCTTGGCCAACGGCGCGACCGCCAAGTCCGGATTGAACCGTTCCATCCATGACGCCGGGTGGGCCCAGTTGGTGACGTTCCTTGGTTACAAAGCGGAAGATGCTGGTCGCCAAGTGGTCGTCGTCAACCCCCGCTACAGCTCGATCACATGCTCGGTCTGTGGGAGTTGTGATCAGGACAACCGGCGTCTTCAAGCGGAGTTCCGATGTCAGTCCTGCGGGCATACCGCCCAGGCCGACGTGAACGCCGCTCGCAACATCCTCAGGGCCGGTAGGGCCCAACAGGCTCGGCCTGTGCAGGGTTTGAAACCTGACCCACTACCCAGCGCCGGCTACTGAGCTCCCGTAGAGTGACCGGCCGCGAGGGAAGGGACGACGACATGCACGAGCGACGGATCGGCGACGTCTGGGTGAGCGCCATCGGCCTGGGCGAGATGCCGCTCTCCATCGAGGGCCGCCCTAGCCGTCAGCAGGCCCTCCGCACCATCCACGCCGCGCTCGAGGCCGGGATGACGCTCATCGACACGGCCGACGCCTACTGCCTCAACACCGGCGAGCACGGCCACGGCGAGCGGCTCGTGGCCGAGGCCCTCGCCACCTGGGGCGGCGACGCCGACGGCGTGCTCGTGGCCACGAAGGGCGGCCACCTGCGGCCCGGCGACGGGAGCTGGCAGGTGGGCGGCCGGCCCGAGTACCTGAAGCAGGCCTGCGAGGACTCGCTCAAGGCCCTGGGCGTCGAGGCCATCGGCCTCTACCAGTACCACCGGCCCGACCCGAAGGTGCCCTACGCCGAGTCGGTGGGAGCCCTGGCCGACCTCCTCGACGAGGGGAAGATCCGCATGGCCGGCATCTCGAACGCCAACGTGGCCCAGATCGACGAGGCCCAGCGGGTGCTCGACGACCGCCTCGTCTCGGTGCAGAACGAGTTCTCGCCCGACTTCCGCTCCTCGGAGGGCGAGCTCGAGCACTGCCGCTCCCTCCGGGTGGCCTTCCTCCCGTGGAGCCCGTTCGGCGGGATCGGCCGGGCCACCTCGCTGCCCGAGCGGCACCCCGCCTTCGCCGAGGTGGCCCGAGCCCACGAGGTGACCCCCCAGCAGGTGGTGCTGGCCTGGATGCTGGCCCGAGGCGACCAGGTGATCCCGATCCCCGGCTCGAGCCGGCCGGAGACCGCGGTGTCCTCGGCCGGGGCCGGTGACCTCATGCTCACCGACGACGAGGTGGCCCGTCTCGACGGCTCCTGAGCCGCCCGGCCGGGCGGAATGCCCCGAGCCGCCGGAGCGTTCCACCGAGAGCACCGCCGGTGCGGCCGGACGGCCGGTCGCCCCCGGCGAGGAGTCGAAGGAGTCGCCATGCCCGCCGTGACCGTTGACAACGTCCTCGAGCTGCCCCGGCTCCCCGAGCCGGCGCCCGACGGCACCGCCCGCCCCGTCCGCCAGGTCACGACGGCCCCGGCCGGCTTCGAGGGCGAGGGCTTCCCGGTGCGCCGGGCCTTCGCCGGCGTCGACCTCGCCGCCCTCGACCCCTTCGTCCACATGGACCAGATGGGCGAGGTGGACTACGGGCCGGGCGAGCCGAAGGGGACGCCCTGGCACCCCCACCGGGGCTTCGAGACCGTCACCTACATGATCGACGGCGCGATGCAGCACCAGGACTCGATCGGCGGCGGCGGCCTCATCACCGACGGCGCCACCCAGTGGATGACCGCCGGGGCGGGGATCCTCCACATCGAGCGGCCGCCGGAGGAGATGATCGCCTCGGGGGGCCTCTTCCACGGCGTCCAGCTCTGGGTCAACCTGCCGGCGGCCGACAAGATGATCGACCCCCGCTACCAGGACATCGCCCCGCGGGCGGCCGCCCTCCTCTCCTCCCCCGACGGGGGCGCCCTCGTCCGGGTGATCGCCGGCGAGGTGGCCAGGCACCCGGGGCCCGGGCTGACCCACACCCCGATCACGCTCGTGCACGCCACGGTCAGCCCGGGGGCCGAGCTCGTCCTCCCGTGGCCCCGCGAGTACAACGCCCTCGTCTACGCCCTGGCCGGTCGGGGCACGGTCGGCCCCGACGACCGGCCGCTCGCCCGGGGCCAGCTCGCGGTGTTCGGCGACGGTGACCACCTCGTCGTGCGGGGCGGCCCGGCCGCCAGCTCGGCCGAGCCGGCGCTCGAGGTGCTCGTGCTCGGGGGCCGGCCCATCGGCGAGCCGGTCGCCGCCTACGGCCCGTTCGTCATGAACACCCGCGAGGAGCTGGCCCAGGCCTTCGAGGACTACCAGGCCGGGCGGCTCGGCACGGTGCCGGCCGACCACATCGGCCACTGAGGGCGTGACCGCCCGGGTCCCGCCCCGCGACCCCGCCGACTTCGGCGACCTCACGGGGCGGACCGTCGTCGTCACCGGGGCCGACCGGGGGCTCGGCTTCGAGACCGCGGCGGCCCTCGCCGCCCACGGCGCCTTCACCGTCCTCGCCTGCCGGGACCGGACCAGGGCCCGGCGGGCGGCCGAGCGCATCCGCGACCGGACGCCGGAGGCCACGGTCGACGTGCTAGTCGTGGACCTGGCCGACCTGGCCTCGGTGGCCGACGCCGCCGACCGGTTCCACGCGGTGTCGGACCGCCTCGACGTGCTCGTCAACAACGCCGGGGTCATGGGCTGCCCGCGCCGGCTCACCGCCGACGGCTTCGAGCTCCAGTTCGCCACCAACCACCTCGGGCACTTCGCCCTCACCGGTCGGCTCCTCGACCTCCTCCTCACCACCCCGGGCTCCAGGGTGGTCACCGTGACCTCGCGGGTGCACCGCCTGGCCCGCCTGCACCTGGAGGACCTGACGGGCGGGGGCCGCTACCGCCGCTACGCCGTCTACGCCCGGACCAAGCTGGCCAACCTCCTCTTCACCGAGGAGCTGGCCCGCCGGCTCGAGGCGGCCGGGACGGCGACGCTGGCCCTGGCCGCCCACCCCGGCTGGGCGAGCACCGGGATCGTGGCCACCGGCCCGGCCACCGACCGGTCGGTCGCGGTGGGCCGGGCGGCCCGCCTGCTGGCCCAGCTCGGCCGCCCGCCGGCCGCCGGGGCCTGGCCGATCCTCGCCGCCGCCACCTGGCCCGGTGCCACGTCGGGCGAGCTTTTCGGCCCGGGCCGGGGGCGCCGGCCGCCGGTGGTCGAGCGGCCGGGCCGCCGGGCCCGGCGGGGCGACGACGCCCGGGCCCTCTTCGAGGCGTCGGAGCGGCTGACCGGGGTGCGCTACGACCTCGGGGCGCCGGAGCGCCGGGCGGCCTGAGTCAGCCGGCCGGCGGCGGTGCGGCGGCGGTGTCCTCGCCGCGGCGCAGGAGGAAGGTGCCGGTGGCCCGGCTCACGAGCTCGCCTTTGGCGTCGCGCATCGTGCCCTCGGCGTAGGCCACCTGCCGGGCCATGCGCACCACCTCGCCCCGGAGGCGATAGGGCTCACCGCGCACGGCGGGGCGCATCGTCTCGGTCTTGAGCTCGAGCGTGCCGCGGGTGCGGTCGGGGCCGCTCAACGCGGCGTTGATGGCGAAGTTCATGCAGGCGTCGAGCAGCAGCGCGTGCACCCCGGCCTGGACGGTGCCGGCCGGGTTGCAGGCTAGGAGCTCGGGGACGAACGAGCCGGTGACCCACCCGAGGTCCTCGCCGTCGACGCCGTAGTCCTCGAGCCGGGCCCCCACCTCGTCGATGATCGGCATGCCGCCGTCGCCGAGCCAGCGGTCCATGTCCCGGTTGGGCCGGCGGTCGTGCACGGCGCGTCACCCTACCGCCGGCCCGGGGGACGAAACGGCCGGTCCCGGTACGATGGTGGGGCTGACGCGGCGTGGGCCGCGCCACCACCGCAGGAGGACCGTCATGCCCACTGCTGTCATCGTCGATGCCGTCCGGACCGCCGGGGGCAAGCGCAACGGGAAGCTCGCCAACTGGCACTGCGTCGACCTGGCCTCCGAGCCGCTGAGGGCCCTGCAGTCCCGCAACGACTTCGACCCGGCCCTCGTCGACGACGTGATCATGGGCTGCGTCATGCAGGTGGGCGAGCAGGCCATCAACGTCGGGCGCAACGCGGTGCTCGCCGCGGGGTGGCCCGAGTCGGTGCCGGCCACGAGCGTCGACCGCCAGTGCGGCTCCTCGCAGCAGGCCATCCACTTCGCGGCCCAAGGGGTCATAGCCGGCGCCTACGACGTCGTCGTGGCCGGCGGCATCGAGGGCATGACCCGCCAGCCCATGGGGTCCTCGGCCAGCCGGGAGCTCGGCTTCCCCTTCGGCCCCCGGGTACGGACCCGCTACGCCGACCGGGGCGGCCTCGTCGGCCAGGGCATCTCGGCCGAGCTGATCGCCGACAAGTGGGACCTCAGCCGCGACGACCTCGACGCCTTCGGGGCCGAGAGCCAGCACCGGGCGGCCCGGGCCCGCGACGAGGGGCGCTTCGAGCGCGAGATCATCCCCGTTGCCGTGCGTGACGAGGAGGGCAACGACACCGACGAGTTCCTCACGGCCGACGAGGGCATCCGCCCCGACACGACCGTGGAGAAGCTGGCCACGTTGAAGCCGGCCTTCAAGGAGGACGGCAAGGTCACCGCCGGCAACTCCAGCCAGATCACCGACGGGGCGTCGGCCGTCCTCATCATGAGCGAGGAGAAGGCGGCCGAGCTCGGCTACACGCCCCGGGCCCGCTTCCACGCCTTCGCCCTCGCCGGGGTGGACCCCATCTTCATGCTGACCGGTCCCATCCCGGCCACCGCCAAGGTGCTCGAGCGGGGCAAGCTCAGCCTGGAGGACATCGACCTCGTCGAGATCAACGAGGCCTTCGCCTCGGTGGTGCTCGCCTGGGAGCAGGAGCTCCACCCCGACATGGCCAAGGTCAACGTGAACGGGGGGGCCATCGCCCTCGGCCACCCGCTCGGGGCCTCGGGCGGCAAGCTCATGGCCACGCTCGTGAACGAGCTCGAGCGGACCGGCGGCCGCTTCGGCCTGCTCACGATGTGCGAGGGCGGCGGCCTGGCCAACGCCACCGTCATCGAGCGCCTGGGCTGACCTCGCCCGTCCGGGCCGCTCAGGCGGCCGGCCGCTTGGCCTCGATGACCGCAAGCACGGCGTCGGGGTCGTCCGGCGTGAGGACCGGCTTCACGTGGGCCCCGATGTCGAGGACGAGGGCCTTCGACTTGTGCGGGCGGTCCCCGTCGTCGTTGAACCAGTAGCCCGGGCGCGACGTGCCCCAGATCCGGTAGCGGCCGGTGGTGGGAGTGAGGTCGCGCACCTCGACCGAGCGGACCCGGTGCCAGGGGATGCGCTTCTTGGCGCCGACGAAGCAGTAGTAGCGGTCGATTTCGATGCCCTCGTCGGTCAGCGTGATGAGGCGGTCGGCGTAGAGCGGCTCGGCCACGGCGCGGCGGGCCGGGTCAGTGGTAGCGGGTGGCCAGCATGAAGCCGCTGAAGAACATCACGAGGCCGCCGATCAGGTACCAGACGGTGACCGACCCCGGCAGCACGCTCAGGTAGTTGAGGAGGATCATGAGCACGCCGCCGAGCAGGAGGATGAGGATGAGCGCCCCCATCCAGCGGGGGCTCTTGCGGACGTTCTTCGGCACCGGCGGCGTGTAGCGGCCGCTCTCCTCGGCCGGCGTGTAGCGGCCGATCCGCGAGCCCCCCGGCGAGCCGCCCTTGGCCGTCGCCCGGCCCTCGGCCGAGCGGCCCTTCCCCTGGGCCCGACCCGGACCGCTCTTCGTCTTGGCCATGGCGGACAAGGTTACCGTCGGCCCGGCGGGGGGGTGGGGGGCGCCCCGGTACGATCGGCCGGTGGCCGTCCGGGTGCTCGTCATCGACAACTACGACTCGTTCGTCTACAACCTCGTCCAGGAGCTGGGCGAGCTCGGCGCCGACCCCGTGGTCTTCCGCAACGACGCCATCGACGTGGCCGGCATCCGGCGGGAGGCCCCCGACGCCCTCCTCATCTCGCCCGGGCCGGGGCGGCCGGAGCAGGCCGGCGTGAGCCTGGCGGTGGTCCGGGAGCTCGGCCCCGAGCTCCCCCTGCTCGGGGTGTGCCTCGGCCACCAGTGCATCGGCCAGGCGTTCGGCGGGCGCATCGTGGCCGCCCCGCGGCTCATGCACGGCAAGACCTCCGAGATCCACCACGGGGGGCAGGGCCTCTACGCCGGCCTGCCCGACCCCTTCGTGGCCACCCGCTACCACTCGCTCGTGGTCGACCCCGGGTCCGTGCCGGCCGAGCTCGAGGTGACGGCGAGCGCCGAGGACGGCGTGGTGATGGGCCTGCGGCACCGGTCGCTCCCCGTCGAGGGGGTCCAGTTCCACCCCGAGTCCATCCTCACCCCTTCGGGGCCGGGCCTCCTGGCCAACTTCTTGGCCCAGGTGGCCGGGAGCCCGGCCACCCCCTGACCGGCGGCGGGCGACCGCCGCTCAGGGGGTGGTCGTGGTGGCCGAGGTCGTCGTCGTGGTCGACGACGTCGTGGTCGACGAGGACGACGTCGTGGTCGTGGCGTTGCAGACCGAGATCGTGACGGTCGAGCCGGTCGGGGCCGGGGTCCCGGCCGAGGGCGCCTGGCTGACCACCGTGCCGTTGGCGCTCGGGTTGCAGTTCGTGGTGGTCACCGCGCTCACGGTGAGGCCCTGGCCCTGGAGCGTCGACGTGGCCTGGCTCTGGGTCTGGTTGATCACGTTCTGCACCACGACCTGGCAGGGCCCGCTCGACACGATCAGGTTGACCTGCGAGTTCTTGGGGGCCACGGTGCCGGCCGACGGGTTGGTCGAGACGACCAGGCCCACGCCGATGTTGGAGCACTGCTGGGACTGGGAGCCCACGTTGAGGCCGGCCGCCCCGATCTGGTCGCCGGCCACCGGCGGCGTGAGGCCGGTCACGTTGGGCACGGGCACGTCGTTCGAGTTGCCCGTCACGACGAGGTCCACGGTCGTTTGCGACTGGACCATCTTGCCGCCCTTGGGCTCCTGGGACACCACCGTGTTCTGCGGCTGGTTGCCCTGGGGCGGCAGGACCTTCACCACCTTGTAGTTGAGGTTGGCCCCCTGGAGGTTGACCTCGGCGTCGGTCACCGACTGGCCCACCACGTTCGGGACGGCGACGAGCACCGCCGGGCCGATGCTGACCGCCAGGGTGACCTTGTCCCCCTTGGCCACGTCGACCCCCGGCGCCGGCTCGGTGGCCACCACGTGGCCGTCGGGCCGCGACGAGTGCACCTTGTGCACGGTGCCCACGGTGAGGCCGTTCTGCTCGAGGGTGTGGGTGGCCGCCGCCTGGGTTTCGCCGACCACGTTGGGCATGGCGAAGGTGGTGGTGCTGTCCCAGTAGCCGAGGGCCCGCCCGAGGAAGAAGACGATGACGCCCAGGGCGGCCAGCATCAGGACGAGCATGATCCAGAGCCGGCGGGTGCGCCGGCGCTGCGCCTGTTCGGCTTCGGCCTCGGACTGGGCGGTGGCGTCGGCGATGATCCCGTTGGCCGCCACCGCCCCGAGCACCGCCGTCGCCCCGACCGGGGCGGCCACGACGGTCGACGTCGCCACGCCGTCGGCCAGGACCGGGCGGCCCTCGACGAAGCGGAGCAGGTCGGCCCGCAGCTCCTCCGCCGTGGCGTAGCGCTGGTCGGGCGCCTTGGCCATGGCCTTCATCACCACCGCCTCGAGCGCCGGGGGCACGGCCGGGTTGAGCTCGTGGGGCAGCGGGGGCTGGTCCCGCACGTGCTTCGAGGCCACGGCCACGGGTGTGTCGCCGAGGAACGGGGGCCGGCCCGTCACCATCTCGAAGAGCACCACGCCGAGCGAGTAGATGTCGCTCCGCGAATCGACCCCCATCCCCTCGGCCTGCTCGGGCGAGAAGTAGGTGGCCGTCCCCATGACCGCGCCGGTCTGGGTCAGGCTGTCCTCGGTGTTGACGGCGCGGGCGATCCCGAAGTCGGTCACCTTCACCTGACCGTCGTCGGTGATGAGCACGTTGCCCGGCTTCACGTCGCGGTGCACGACGCCGTGGCGGTGGGCGTAGGCGAGGGCCGCGGCCACGTGGGCGCCGATGTCGGCCGCCCGCATCGGGGCGAGCGGACCCGAGGCCCGCAAGAGCGCCGAGAGCGGACGGCCGTCCACGAACTCCATGACGATGAAGTAGGTGCCGCCGTCCTCGCCCCAGTCGAAGACCGGGACGATGTTCGGGTGCGAGAGGTTGGCCGCCGCCTGGGCCTCCCGGCGGAAGCGCTCCACGAAGGCCCGGTCCACCGAGAGCTCGGGGAAGAGGACCTTCAGCGCCACCGGCCGGTCGAGCAGCCGGTCCCGGGCCCGGTAGACCTGCGCCATCCCGCCGCGGGCGATGAGGTGCGTCAGCTCGTAGCGATCCGAGAAGACGCGCGGCGCGGTGACGGGTTCCATGCCGTTCAGAGCCTACGTCCTGCCCCGAGGGGTACCCGGGTTGGTGACGGGCGTCGTGCGGCGCGGCGTCGCTGGTCCGTGCGGCTCACGGCTGGCTCGCCGGGGGGGCCGGAGCCGAGTTGGTGGGCAGCGACAGCGCCGCCTCCATCATGGCCTTCACGATCGGGCCGGCGATCGTGGCCCCGTAGGCCGAGTAGGGCTGGTAGGGGACGACCACCGCGATGGCGATCTTCGGGTCGTTGGCCGGGGCGAAACCGATCATCCAGTCGTCGGTCTCCTCGACCTGCCCGGGGGCCTGGCGCTGGGCGGTGCCGGTCTTGACCGCCGCGTTGAGGATCGAGGGGAAGCCGACCCCCGAGGCCGTCCCGCTCGTGACCACGGCCTGCATCAGCGGCGTCACTTGGCCCGCCGCCTGCTGGGTGGCCGCGGTCTTCCAGGGCGTGGGCTGGTAGGAGGCGACGAGGGTCCCGTCGGAGGAACGGACCTCGGCCATCACGTGCGGGGTCATCACGACCCCGCCGTTGGCGATGCCCGCGGCCACCAGGCAGTTCTGGAGGGCCGTGGCCTCGACGTCCTGCTGGCCGATGGCCGAGTAGGCCTGGCCCGGCTGACCGAGTTGGGCGGGGCCCAGCTCGGCCGGGGTCGGGAAGTTCGAGGCCACCGCGCCGGGGATGTCGATCGGGGGGACCTGGTCGTAGCCGAAGGCCGCGGCCTGCTGCCAGAGGGTCTTCCCGCCGAGGGCCATGCCGAGCGCCCCGTAGCCCGGGTCGCAGGACTGCGGGAGCATCAGCGTCATGTTGCCGCCGCAGGGCGACCCGCCGTCGTTGCAGAGCAGCTTGTTCGAGTGCGGCAGGGCGATGCAGGCGCTGGCCGGCCCGGTGGCCGGCTGGAGCGGGTTGGGCCAGACGAAGTTCGAGAGCTGCGGCTTCAGGTTGTAGACGGCGGTGCTCGTGACCACCTTCATCGTCGACCCCGGCGGGAAGACCTCCCGGAGGGCGATCGGGCTGGAGGGCGAGAAGCCCTCGGCGTCCTTGCCCAGGTAGGCCACGTCACCCAGGTTCTCGCCGGCGCTGGTGGGCGAGGCCAGCGGGTTCGGGTCGTAGGTGGGCGACGAGTACATGGCCTCGATGGCCCCCGTCGTCGGGTTGATGGCCACGACGGCGCCGTCCCGGTTGGGCCCGGGGAGATCGGCCAGCTCCTGCTGGGCCACCCGCTGCAGCGAGGGGACGATCGTGAGGGTGACGTTGTCGGTCGTCTCGGGCGGTGGCGAGAGCAGCTGGCCGATGGTCTTGGCCGCCTGGTGGTGGGCCACCAGGTACTGGTTGTACACCGACTCGACCCCGGTCGTGCCGTAGATGAGGGAGTCGAACCCGACCACCTGGGACGTGAGCGGGCCCAGCGGATAGACCCGTTGGTACTTGTAGGAGCCCGAGGTGGCCTTCTCGGAGTAGGCGAGGACCGTGCCGTCGGCGGCGAGGATGTCGCCCCTCGTGTTGTCGAGGTGGGCGACGAAGTTCTTCGGGTTGTTCTTGCTGTTGGCGAGAGCTGATGCCTTGCGGAACTGGACGTTGGCCAGCTGGACCAGCACCAGGGCGAAACAGAGGATCAGGATCACGCCGAGCCATCGGATGCGGCGACCCATTCAGTGGGCTCCTTCCTGCGGGGTGGAGAGGGCGGCGATCACGTCGTGGGCGGTGGTGCCGAGGTGGTCGTGGTCGTCGTGGGCGTGGTGGTGGTCGTGGTCGTCGTGGGCGTGGTGGTCGTCGTGGAGGCCGGCGTCGACGCCTTGGCGCCCGGCGCGGTGGTCGAGGTGGTCGTCGACGAGCTCGTGCTCGAGACGGCGGGCGGGAGGGTGGGCAGGGCACCGCTCGGCCCGACGGCCGGGCCCTTGGTCGTGCCGGTGCCCGCCTGCTGCTGGGCCAGGTACTCGTCCTTCAGGTTGCGGACGTAGCTCTGGGCGTCAACGAGGGAGGCCTCCTGCACGTCACCCTCGAGCGCCGGCAGGTGGATGGAGAGGATCTGGCTCGTCGTCACCCCGGTCTTGTCGACCAGCTTGGGGTGGAACCAGAGGATCCCTCCCGGCCGGCCCTGGTAGACGACGAGCTCGTTGTGCTGGACGGTCACGTACCAGTCGTCAGTGGCCCACCAGCGGACGAGCAGGTAGGCCGCGGCCACCACGGCGAGGAGGAGGAGGAGGAAGCCGATCACCCGGAACGTGACCCGGCGGGGGATGCCGAGCCGGCGGCGGCGCTCCCGGCGCGTCTCCTTGCGCTCCTTTTGCAGCGGGGGCGGGGGCGGCGTCAGCTCCTCGACCGGTCGCTCGGCGACGGCCACGCCGGTAGCCGGGCCGAGGAACAGGTCGTCGGTCGCCGCACCGCCGTAGCTCGGCACGACACCGGTCTCGTCCTCGAAGCCGAAGGGTCCGGCGGACGTCGCGGCCACTACCCCGGTCGCCGCGACGTCGGACGGCGCGGCCGCGCCGTTGCCGCGGCTGCCTCTCGCTCTGCCGCCGCCGGTCGTACCGGCGCCGGGCGACTGGCCCATGGGCTCGGCGTCACCGGGGTCGATGGCCGAGGGCGAAGGGTCGGCCGCGACCACGAGGGCCGCTCCCGACACCGAGCCGGCCACCGGGGCCACGACCGTGGCGCCGCCCGCGGCGCTCTGGTCGCCGACGAGCACGTCGACGACGACCACCGTGATGTTGTCGCTCCCACCGTGCTCGTTGGCCGTGCGCACGAGCACCTCGGCCGCCTCGTGCGGGTCGACGACGGAGTCGAGGACCTCGGTGATCTGGTTGATGCCCACCTCGTTCGTGAGACCGTCGCTGCAGATGAGGAGGCGGTCCCCGCTGCGGAGCCGGAGCTCCCACAGGTCGACGTCGACGCCCGGGGCCACCCCGAGGGCCCGGGTGAGGATGTGGCGATGGGGGTGCACCGCCGCCTGGGCCTCGGTCAGCTGCCCGTGGCGCACCTTCTCCTGGGCCAGGCTGTGGTCCGAGGTGACCTGGGTCAGGCGCCCCCCCGAGTAGACGTACGCCCGGGAGTCGCCCACGTTCACGAGCCCGACCACGTCGCGGCCCTCGTCCCCGGTCACGAGGCCGGCCGCGGTCAGGGTGGTGCCCATCCCGCGCAGGTCCGGGTTGAGCTGGCTCTCCTGCCACACCGTGGCGTTGGCCTCGGCCGCCGCCTGGCGGAGGCCCTCGAGCGTGGGCTGGCGGTCGAAGGCCAGCCGCAGGCTGTCGAGGGCCACCCGGGCGGCCACCTCGCCACCGGCGTGACCGCCCATCCCGTCGGCCACGGCGAAGAGGTTCCCGGCCTCGAGGGCGCAGTCCTGGTTGGTGTTGCGGACCCGGCCGACGTGGGTGGCCGAACCCGAGCGCAGGACGGTCACCGGGTCACCTCGAAGACCGTGGCCCCGATCTGGAGCAGGTCACCCCGGGAGAGGCGGGAAGCCTGGCTGATCCGCTCGGAGTTCACGAACGTGCCGTTCGTCGAGCCGAGGTCCTCCACCCAGAGCTGGTCGCCGTGACGGAACAGTCGGGCATGCAGCGTCGAGCTGTAGACGTCGTAGGTCGTGGGAACGCCGCACCCGGGTGAGCGCCCGACGGTGACCTCGTCATCGAGACCGAACCGCTGACCCTGGAAGTCGGCCGGCTCCATCACCTCGAGCCAGAGGTCCTTGCGGGTGCGCTTCGGGGCCTGGCCGTTCAGCTCCTGGCGCAGACGACGTCGTTCGGCCCGGGTCTGTCGCGGGCCGGCCGGACGGACCTCGACCCAGACGGCGCGGATGACGCGCAGGAAGAAGAGGAAGATGAGGACGACCACCAGCCACTGGAGCGGCCGGATGAGCCCCGTGTAGTTGGCGCTGGAGATGAGCCACACGGCCACGGCCGATCAGGTCATCTCGAAGGCGAGAGGGGTCGAGCCGACCATGATCACGTCGCCGCTCGCCAGGTGCTGCTCCTTCACCCGGACCCCGTTCACGAGGGTCCCGTTGGTGGAGCCCAGGTCGGTGACGACCACGTCGTCGCCCACCCGGTGCACCTCGGCGTGCCGGCGGCTCACGTTGGGGTCGGCCAGCACCACCCCGCAATCCGGGAGCCGCCCGATGACCAGGGGATCGGTCCCGACCGTCACCCGGGAGCGGTCGGGGAGCACCAGCTCGGCCACGCCGACGCCGTCGGCCGCCGCCCGGAACTCGGTGGTCACCGTGAAGCGGCCGGCCCGGAGCCTGCTCCCCTCCAAGATGATGACGTCGACGGGGCCGACGAAGGAGTAGCCCTCGGCCCGGGCGTGCTCCCGGGCCGCGTCGGCCAGCTCCTTGACCAGGGCGTCGAGGAAGTCGGCGAACCGGTCCACGTCCGGCGGAGCCAGGCTGACGAGGAAGATATTGGGCGCGATGAGGCCATGGACCGCCACTCGGCGGTTCAGGTCCATTTCTCGTGTGAGGCGGCGGCCGATTTCGACCGGTTGGAGGTTGCTACGGAAGGGTTTGGCCAACGTGCCCTCCACCAGACGCTCGAGCCTCTCCTCGAACTGCTGGAGTCCCATGGTCGGGCCCAAGATTACCGGTCGCCGGTTCCGTTCCGGGCAGCATGCCCCGATCTTCCCAGGTGAGAGGGCCCGTCCCGGGTGACCGCCCTTCGGCGCCCTTCGGAGGCGGCCAGCGGGGGGAGTAGCCTTGCTCGGTCACTCGGGCGAGTGGCGGAATTGGCAGACGCGCAGGATTCAGGTTCCTGTGTCCGCAAGGACGTGGGGGTTCAAGTCCCCCCTCGCCCACCCCGTTGTGGATAAGTCAACGTTTCTGCAGGTTGAAGCGGTTCGCGCTCGGGTCCTCCGGTGTCCCAGATTGCCGGCACGGCGATGGCGCTGACTCGAGACTGCGTCGCCTAGGGCGTTGCGCCGTCCTGCACCGGCTGCATGTTCTTGATCATGACCGCCTCCGCGGCGCGCAGTTCTTCGCTGGGACTGAACCATAGGAACTCGGTACCGGGCTCGTTCTTCACCGGGACATGGCCGGGCGGAATGTAGAAGGCGTCGCCGACCTCGAAAACCTCATCATGGTCGGCGTACCGTGGCGTGCCGTCGTTGGCTTCAGTCGGCACCGTATACCCAATCCTCATGCCGGGATTCTGAGAGGATCCTGACGAGCTTCAGTGGCATTCGGTCCGTGACCCGCAGCTCAATCCGACCGCATCGGGCCGTCCCTCACAACAAATACCGGAACGAAACACCCGGCCGAGCACGCCGCCCGGAGCGTCCGTGCCTGGAGCCCCCCCGTCAGTCGTCGGCCCGAGCGCCGGTCCCCGCAGGGACCTCCGCCGGTTCTTGGGCCCCCATGGGGTCGAGGTGCTGACCCAGGAACGCCTGGGATGGCGGCTCTCTGGGATGCGAATGGTTGGCAACGCTCTGAAGTCCCGACGGGCCTGCTCTTGTTCGCCTCCGGGCTGAGTTGAGTTGCAGCCCTCGACCGGTTGCGGCCTCCTGTGTGATGGGGCCACAGACGCGGTATGCAATGAGCCTGAGGCTGGACCTGCTGGCCCCGGGGCGACCGGGTCCCGAAGACGGAGGTATCCGATGAATCTGAAGCGTGCCCTGCTTGCCAGCGGCCTCGCCATGGTGTTCGTCCTCACCACGGGGGTTGGGGTGGCGTCAGCGAAGAATCCGAAGGCCACCGGCACAGTGTTCTGTGGCGGCGTCAACGGCACCGGCACCCTTAACCCCGGGCTGTCGGCTGTCGGGAGTCCCGGGGGCATGAAGATCACCTTCCATGGCACCTTCGCGGGGAACTGCGACAGCGCCGTGGCCACGCCGCCAGGTGTGGTCGTGACCGGTGGGACGATCAAGGGCTCGGGCTTCTACAACGCGCCGCCCGGGAGCCCGAACGCCAGCGCCTGCGCAAACTTCCTCGGCGGTGACACCGTCGGCACCATCACCGAGACCATCAAATGGACGACCACCGGCGGGGCCATCGCCCCCACCAAGATCGTCTACATGAACCAGACCGGCACGGTCACTGCCCCGCCGGCCGTCATCACGCTGATGGCCCCTCCGGGCACGGCGACGAAGACCGGGTCGTTCGCCGTCCCGCTACTGCCGAACCTGACCAAGCTGCCCACGAACCTGCCATTGCCGGCGTGTCCGGGAACGACCACGCACTTCAACATCATCGGAGGCTCCATCAACGTCTGATGTCCGCCAGCCCCGGCCGGCGCGCCAAAGGGAACGGCGCGCCGGCCGAGCAGGGTTGACCGCTGCGCACAGTGCGAAGGATCTGGGAGGTGCCTCGCCGGGCCCAAAAGGGGGACCTCGGTCGGCCGAGCTCAGACACGTCGCCTTTCGACTGGAGCTTGAGCGTGGCCAGGGCCGGTGAACGCGGACGCAGTTCTCCTCGGACCGTTCGGCCCTTGGCAGGAGCGCTCAGCGGTGTCAGCTCGGTGGTAGTGATGTCGACGGCGGCTGACGGCGAGGCGATCACCGTGGAATCGTCATTGGCCAGCATCGAGATCTGGTAGAGCGTCGCTCCCTCAGAACTCAGGATGCGCGCGACGCTGCTCTTGGTGGGTCAGCCGACTTGCCGAAGGCGTCCACCAGCAGCCGCCGACTCTCGAGGCGACCGGCTCGCATGAACCCGGGCCAGTCCCTCGTGCTCAAGAACTGCCGGTAGAAGCCGGCTCCTCTCACCTTCTCGAAAGGGACGGGCTCGATCATCAGTACCTGCATGCTCTGCTCGAGTCGCTCCAGGTTGACCCGCGCCAGCTCGACCTGCTGGCAGGTGCGGGCCTGACTGGCGGCGTAGAGGATGGAGGCGGGTCGCGCCCGCCAGCCGGTGGCGTCCTCTCCGGCGAAGCCCGGGGGGTAGAAGCCGTTGACCGCCAATGCAACGTCACAGAGCTCCTCGATGTCGAGCACGGGACGCACAGGGAAGATGTCGACGATCCCTCCGTCACACCAATAGCCCCCGCCCAGCTCGACCGGCTCAATGAAGGGCGCTAGGGCGACCGACATGCGTACCGCACGCGCCACCTCGAGATCGGGGTACGTGCGCGGGCCGAGGTACTCGAGGCGGTTCTCCTCGATATTCCAGATAGGCGCGTAAGCGGGTATCGGCAGATCGCCGAGGCGCATGTCACCGAGGAGCCGCCGGTAGGTCGCCTCTATGCGCTCGCCTTTCACGATGCCGGCGAATTCCCGCCCCAGCCTCGGCACGATGCCCGCGAGCAGCGGCCAGTCGACGTCGACGTAGTCCTCGGGCTCCAACCCGATCAAGAACGTGGCAACCTTCTCGGCCGGCACGCCGGCTGCCACCGGGAAGCCGAAGATCGACGAGCCCGAGCAAAGCGACAGGATCGCCGGAGACACGCCGGCTTCCTCGAGCGCGCGCGCCATCCCGACGACGGACGCCAGGGCCCCACTGCCGCCGGTGGCCATGAGCGCCAGCCGTTTGCCTCTGAGCGAGGGCAGCTCGAGGGGTTCGGCCACCGGGAAGGGGTGCGGCTCGAGCGGATCTCGGCGCTCGAAGGGCAGCCGCACAAGGGCTCGGCGGGCGTCGGTGATCAGCCCTGCGTCCTCGCGGAGACCTTCGACCAGCTCCCGAGTGCGGGTGATGACGTTGAAGTACTGGCGAAGCCGGAAGATGTCGAGAAGCGTCCCAAGCATCCACCCAGCATGAACCCGGCGCTCAGGGCCCGGCCAGAGGCGTTGGGCCCGCCCGCAGCATGGCGATCCGGACCGCGGCCGCAGCCCCACAAGCAGGGGAGACCGGCCTTCGTTCGACCGGTTCTCCGGGATCATGGCCTGTTCCGACTCCGAGCCTGGGTACCAGGGTGTCTCTCCCGTGCTGTCCGCTGCTTCGCCGGCCCAGCGAGGGCCGGTCCAAGCACACAGGCCCTCCCCCACCCTTCTGGACTCGCTTTATCGGTGATTCACTATAATCGCGGTATGCACTGGACCACGGCGGCGGGTGACACGATCCGTACGACGAGGCGCGCCCACGGTCTGACCCAGCAGGCCCTCGCCCACGCCGCCGGGGTCCCGCAGTCCACGGTCTCGGAGCTGGAGTCGGGGAGAAGGCAGCCAAGCTTGCCGCTGCTTGCCAGGATCATCGAGAGCGTCCAGGGTCCCACCGAACTCCGCCTGGTAGCCCGGGACCGACACAGTGCCGTCGGCACGGCCGAGCGTGTCGCCACGTCGCTGGCGGGGGGTTCAGGGGGCGAGGACGCCGCCCTGCGGGCGGTACTCGATCTGCGTGACACCCTGCAGAAGGCGGATGCAGCGAAGCTGGACGGCTTGACCCGCGAGGCCCCCCGCCTCTCGGGTGACCGGCGATTCGATGCCTTCGTCGCCGGTGTCGTGGAAGAGGCGTACGCACGGCACCGCCTCGAGCCACCTGGCTGGACGCAGGAATCGTCCCGCTTCGTACGACCGTTCTGGTACCTGTCAGGCATCCAGGATCTTCATTGGTGGGAGTTCTCCACCGCGCCCGGACCGTTGCTACGGCACGGTGTCCTGGCCGCTCGGGCCGAGCTCGAGAGCGTCTAGCAAGATGACCCGCGACGAGATGCAGGGCGCGCTCATGGAGCTCGGAACGCAGCTCGAGTCCGAGGGAGTGCAAGCGAAGCTGTGGCTCGTCGGGGGGGCCGTGATGGTGCTCGCCTATCAGTCGCGCGACGCATCCGACGACCTGGACGCGGCCGTCTATCCGCCAGACGAGGTGCTACGGATCGCTCGAGAAGTTGGTCTCCGCCGAGGGCTCGAAGCGGACTGGCTCAATGACGCGGCGAAGATCTACATACCGCTCGCGGTGGAGCCAGATTGGCAGTTCCTCGGTTACTACGGCGCCCTCGAGGTCCTTCGAGCCGATGATCACACGATGCTCGCCATGAAACTGCGGGCCAGCCGGGGCCGTCGTGACCAGGACGACATCGCCTATCTCATCGCTCGGTGTGGCTTCACGAGTGAAGCTGAAGTGATGCAGATGTATGAGCGGTACTTCCCTGAGGACCCATTGCCCCAGCGGGCACGACCACTCATTCGGGCGGTGCTCGGCACCGATTGACGCCGCGGCTACCGACACCGCCTGCTAGCGACGCTTCAGCCCGGTCCGGTCATGAGGTATTCCGGCGGGAGGTTGCCGATCAAGGAATCCACCCGCTCGCGCACCCTGGCGTCGGCGTCCTCCCGGGGGACGTGCATCCAGAACTGGTCCTGCACGATGCCGGTGACGACCTGGTCAGCCACTTCGTCCAGGGGTGTGAACTGGACACTGCGCCCCTCCTGCTCGGCCCGCTTCACCCACTCGTCGAGCCCACGCCGCGGTGGTCGAGGGGTGGCGGTGGCGTATTCCGGCGGGCGATCGCGTTGGTTCCAGATACCGGTGTTGAGGAGGCCAGGGGTGTAGCCCGTCGGGAAGAGCACCGACACGCCGATTCGTGTCGACCGGAGCTGGGCCCACAGGCACTCCGTGTAGGTGACCACGGCCGCCTTGGCGACGGCATAGGTGGGCGTGGAGGGAAAAGGCGTGAGACCGCCGTTGCCCGAGGAGGTATTCACGATGTGGCCTTCCTCGCCGTGCTCGAGCATGCTCGGGATGAAGGCCGCGCAGCCGTGGATGACACCGAAGAGGTGCACGTCGAGCGACCAGCGCCAGTCGACGTCCTCGTGCTCCCAGATCTGGCCGACACCGGTGTTGGCTACGCCGGCGTTGTTGCACAGAACGTGCACGGCACCGAACTGCTCGAGGGTGGCCGCGCGCAGCTGTTCCATCGATTCCCGCTTGGTCACATCGGCCAGAAGGCCGATCACCTCCCGTGAACCTGATTGCAGCGACTCGACGGCATCGTCGAGAGGTGCCTGGTCGAAGTCGGCCAATACCACCCGCATACCTTCGGTGAGAAAGCGCTCGGCCATGGCCCGTCCGATGCCGCCGGCCCCGCCGGTGACAACCGCGACTTTCCCCGACAAGTCCTTCATGGCCGGACCTCCTCGACGCTCCTGATCGTGTGGCGAACGCCGCGACGACGCTGGTTCGTTGGCACGGGCAGCCATCCTACGGATGGGTAGACAATGGAGCGGTGCCCGACATACGGTGACGCTGGTCCGCAGGTTCCGGGGGCACTGGACCGGGGGAGAGTCCGATGCCAGACACAACGCAGGTCCTGGACAGTCCGACGGCCGCCCAGCAGCTCGATCGCTACCTGATCATCTCGGCCGACTGCCACGCCGGCGCCGAGATGTATGCCTACCGGGACTACCTCGAGCGCCGCTACCACGACGACTTCGACTCGTGGGCCGCTTCGTACGTCAACCCGTTCGGCGACCTGAACGGCCCCGACGCCGACCGTAACTACAACTCCGACCGACGCATCGCCGAGCTCGAGGCCGACGGGACCGTGGCCGAGGTGCTGTACCCAAACACGATTCCCCCGTTCTTCCCGTCCTCGAGCCTCTTTGCCCCTCCGCCGACCCCGGCCGACTTCGAGCACCGCTGGGCCGGTTTACGGGCCCACAACCGCTGGCTGGCCGAGTTCTGCGGCGAGGAGCCCGAGCGGCGGGCCGGCATCGCCCAGATCCTCATGAACGACGTGGACGCGGCGGTCGTGGAGATCCGCTGGATCAAAGAGGCCGGCCTCCGCGGCGGGATCATGGTGCCGGGCGTCCCGCCCGACTCGGACCTCCCCCCGCTGTTCTCCGAGGCCTACGAGCCGATCTGGACGGTGTGCGAGGAGCTGGGCGTGCCGGTCAACCACCACGGGGGCAACGCCTCGCCCATGGGCCTCAGCGTGGGCGGGGTCTCCGGCGCCGTCTTCCTGATCGAGCAGGGCTGGTACTCCCACCGGGCCCTCTGGCAGCTCATCTTCTCCGGTGTCTTCGAGCGCCACCCCGACCTCAAGTTCGTCATGACCGAGCAGGGCGGTGCGAGCTGGCTCCCGGGCCTCCTCGACTTCCTCGACTTCTACTACGAGCGCTTCGGGTCGGCGAGCGAGACAGTGGAGGCCCGCTTCGGCGGTCCGGCCGTCGCCAACCTGTCGCTCACCCCCCGGGAGTACTGGCACCGGAACTGCTACATGGGCGCCAGCTTCATGCGGCGCGTCGAGGCACCGCTCCGCTATCAGATCGGGGTCGACCGGATCATGTGGGGGGTGGACTACCCCCACTCCGAGATGACCTACCCCTACTCCCGGGAGTCCCTGCGGTGGACGTTCGCCGACGTCGCGGCGGACGAGATGCGCCAGATGCTCGGGGGAACGGCGGCCGAGGTCTACGGCTTCGACCTGGACGTCCTCGCGCCGATCGCCGCCCGGGTCGGGCCGACCGTCGAGGAGATCACGGTCCCGCTGGATCAACCACCGGCGGACTCGATCAGCCTCGGGTTCACCCAGGAGAACTTCAACCGACCATGGTGAGCGATGTCTCCGGCCGCACCCGGCTGGACGTTCCGGAGGTGTGAGCATGTCCGACCAGTCAGAGGAGCGGTACCTGATCATCTCGGCCGACTGCCACGCCGGGCTCCCGACCGAGGAATACCGCCCCTACGTCGACCCCGGGTTCCGCGAGGCCTTCGACGACATGATCCGGGAGCGCCAGTCGATAACCCGGACCTTGTCGGATCCCGAGTTCGCCGAGCACTGGATGGAGGAGAACAAGGAGGGAATCTCGGGCGCCTGGAACGGGGCGCGGCGGGACAAGGAGCTCGACGCCGACGGGGTCGTGGGCGAGGTGATCTTCCCCGACGGTGACGCGGTCACCGGGTTCACGGGCTCGCCCTTCGGTGCCGGGCTGAGCTCGACGGGTCAGCTGGACCCCGGGCTGGCCATGGCCGGGGCCCGGGCCCACAACCGTTGGCTGGCCGAGCTGTGCGCAGACAGCCCGGTCCGTCGGGCCGGCGTGGCCATCACGCCGGTGCTCGACGACCCCGACGCGGCGATCGCCGAGGCGGAGTGGGCCGCGGCGAACGGCCTCCGCGGCGTCCTGATCCCCACCATGTGGCAGCCCTACCCGGCCTACCACGACCCGCGCTACGACCGGTTCTGGGCCGCCTGCGCCGACCTCAACCTGCCGGTGCACACCCACTCCGGTGCGGCCATGTCCGAGGACTACGGCGAGCACGTCGCCCTCTACCTCATGGAGTGCCGCTGGTGGCCGGCCCGGCCCCTCTGGTTCCTCATGTGGAGCGGCGTGTTCGAGCGTCACCCGAACCTGCGGTTCGGCGTCACCGAGAGCAGCGCCTACTGGGTGCCCGACCTTCTGTGGCTGATGGACACCCGCTACGAGCACGCCCACACGTCCAAGAAGATCAGCCGATCCAAGATCATCGGCGAGCTCACCATGCGGCCGACCGAGTACTTCGACCGCAACTGCTTCATCGGGGCGAGCACGCCGGAGCGGATCGAGGTGGAGCGCCGCTATCACATCGGCCTCGACGTCTTCCTCTGGGGCAACGACTTCCCGCACCCCGAGGGAACCTGGCCCCACACCCGCGACTGGCTCAGCAGGAACTTCGGCGACGTCCCCGTCGCCGAGACCCGCAAGATGCTCGGGCTCAACGCCGCCCGGGTCTACGACTTCGACGTCGAGCAGCTGGGCCCGCTCGCCGACGAGATCGGCCCGACACCGACCGACCTCGGCCAGGTGGACGACGGAGCCAACGTGGTCAAGTGGGCGGACGCCGCCGCACGCGGGCGATTCTGGCTGCACGCCGACGGTGAGGTGGACCGGTGACCTCCTGGGTCCGGCAGTTCTGCATCTACGTGAAGGACCTCGATCAGACGATCAAGTTCTACGAGACGCTCGGTCTCACGTGCACGGCCCGCACGGTGATCACCGAGGAGATCACCGAGGCGATCCTCGAGAACCCCGAGAAGGGCGGGTGGATCCAGCTGGCCCAGAACACGGCCATCGAGGGCCCGATCGACATGGGCACCTCCGTGTGGAAGCTCTACGTCTACTCGGACGACTGTCAGAAGATCTACGACGCGGCCATGGCCGCCGGGTACAAGTCCGTCGACCCGCCGCGCCGGTTGGATCGCTGGCCGGTCATCATGGCCTACATCGAGGACCCCGACGGCTACCTGATCGAGCTGCTCGAACGACTGGAGCCCGCCGGACCGGGCGGCGCGGGCGGATCACCCCGCGACCAGAACGCGTAGGAGCGACGAGCCCTACGAGCCGAGCGACACCGATCCGTCGTCGGCGATGGGCCAGCCCGGGTTGTGGGCGACCTCCCACGGGTGGCCGTCGGGGTCGACGAAGACGCCGGAGTAGCCGCCCCAGAAGGTCTTCGCCGGCTGCCGGGCGATGTCGGCGCCGGCGGAGCGGGCCTCGTCGACGACCGCATCCACCTCCGCTTCGCTCCGACAGTTGTAGGCGAGCGTCACGCCGCCCGAGCCGCCGCCGTCAACGACACCCGAGTCCTCGGCCAGGCGGGCCCGGTCCCAGAGGGCCACGATCATGCCGACGGCCTGGAAGAACACCACGTCGTCCCCGGGGTCGGCCCGGGTCTGCCAGCCGAGCGCCTCGTAGAAGGCCCGGGCCCGGTCGAGATCGCCGACGCCGAGGGTGACGAGGCTGAGACGCTGCTCCACGGCGACCATTGTGGGCGGTGGGCGTGGCTCCCGCTACCCGTCGGTGAGCGGTCACACCTCGGTGAGGTCCTCGCCGAAGACCACCGTGCCGCCGAAGTGGCGCTGGGCGATCTCGACCCACTCGTCGGCCGCCGTGGGCAGCGGCGTCGGCACCTGGTGGGTGAGCACGAGCGTGCCCACGTCGGCGCGGGCGGCCGTCTGCGCGGCCTGCTCGACCGTCGAGTGGTAGTCGATGGTGTCGACGAACCGGGGCATCGGCACGAGGCGGACCAGGTCGTCCCGGAGGACGGTCTGGATGTAGACGTCGGCTCCGGCGCAGAGCTCGTCGAGCCCGGCACAAGGCACCGTGTCGCCGGCGACGACGATCGACCGTCCCCCGTGTTCGAAGCGGTAGGCGAGCGTCGGCTCGACCGGGCGGTGGTCCGTGGCCGCGGCCACGATCCGCAGCTCGTCGTCCTCGAGGAGCACACCGGGTCCGATCTCGTCGACCTCGACCCGGGGTCGCCAGGTCAGGTCGGCGTGGTGGGCGAGGCGGTAGCCGATGTCCGGACTGAGCATGGCGAGGGCCCCGTCGACCACCTCCTTCGTCCCGCGTGGCCCGGTGACCCTCAGGTCCGACGGCTGGGCGCTCATCACCCAGTGCGTCGTGATCACGTCGTTCAGGTCACAGATGTGGTCACTGTGGAGGTGGGTGAGGAACACCGTCTCCAGCATGATGGGCAGGAACCCGGCGGCGACCAGCCGTAGGCAGACACCACGGCCGGCGTCGACGAGAAAGGTCCTCGACCCCGCCCGGACCAAGGTGGCGGCCCCGGCCCGTCGGGCATCGGGCAGCGGATTGCCGGTCCCGAGGAGGACGGCCGACAACGACGTCGGCGGCGGGGTCGGGTCCGACGAGGTCGTGGGCACCGCCGAGAATCTAGGTGCCCGGCGACGAGCGTCGGAGGGTCGTCGTGGTGTGAGCGCCCCGGCCTAACCTCTGGGCGTGCGCCAACCACGGACCGAGCGGACCAGATCATGATCACCTGTCCCCAGTGTTCCGGGCCGGTGCTCGAGAGCGAGCGGCGCTGTCGTCAGTGCGGTTGGGCGATGGACGCTCCGGCGGCACCGACCACGCCGGGGCCGCCCCCCGCCATGCCGCCCCCCGCCATGCCGCCACCGCCGAGCGGGCCACCCCCCACCGCACCGCCCGGCCTGCGTGGACCGGTGGCCTACCCCACCCCGCCGTCGATGGCGCCCTCCCCCTACTACGCGTGGAGTCCGGCGGTGGCGGACGACACACCGTCGTGGCTGCGGAGGCTGACCACGCCACTGATCTTCTTCGCCGTCGGCCTCGTGTTCATGTCGGCCAGCAACGTGTCGTTCGCGTTCTCGGAGACCAACCGGGCCGCCGGGTACAACGTCGGCGCCGACATCCTGAACGCGGCGGCCTGGCTGTTCTTCGCCATCGCGGCGTTCCTCGCCGTGGTCTCCCTCCGCCGGCCCTCGGGGGGACCGCCCCGGCGGTAGGGGCGACCCGTCGTCGCCCGATCCCAGCGGGTCGGGACTGTGGCACGCTCGGGCCGTCGATCCGAGGAGGCACGATGGCTGAGGACTGGGCGCGTCCGGTGGTGCACTGGGAGATCGTGGCCCGGGACCCCGAGGCCCAGGCGGCCTTCTACCGGGCCCTGTGCCACTGGGACGTCGGCGAGGGCCCCCTCATGGCCGTGCCGGCGGGGCTGGGCGGTCCGGAGCCCGGCCCATCGGGCCACATCCGAGAGGGAGACCGGAGCGGCGTCGCCCTCTTCGTGCAGGTGCGTCACCTGCGGGAGTCGCTCGACCGGGCGGTGCAGCTCGGCGGCCGCATCCTCTCCGAGCCCTTCGACGTCCCCGCCGGCCCCACGGTGGCCATGGTCGAAGACCCCGAGGGTCTCGAGCTCTGGCTCGTCCAGCAGTAGGAGGCTCGGCCGCTGCTTCAGTCCAAGGTGGCGTAACGCTCACTGCGCACCGAGCCGGCGTCGAGCAGCGCCGTGAACTCGGCCGTGACCGGGTCCAGGCCCCAGCGCGCGTCGCAGGCGTCCGCTTCGCCCTCGGTGTGCCAGAGGTCGATGACGATCCACGACCCGTCGGACCCCTCCGCCGTCGTCCGGCGGAGGAGACCGGGCTGGTGGTAGGCGAACTCGGTCTGGACCCGTCGATCGGCGGCCAGGAACGCCGACCGATCGGTGCCGGGGGCGAGGCGGAACTTCATGATTTCGATCACGTCCTCAGGCTAGAACGCGACGACGAAGCAGCCGGCAGTCCGCTCCGGATCCCGGGCCGAGATGACGCGGCCCGCCTTCGTCAGCTCGGGAACGTGGCCTTCCAGCTCGACGCCGTGAGATACCCCGGTAATTCGGCGACGGCGGTCGGACAGCTCGGCTCGCTGGTGCCGCTCGGGGAGCCCGCGTAACTGATGCCTTGGTGCGACGACACCGTCGCAGCTGGGAAGCCGCCCGCCGAGGCTCTCGACTCCTCGTTGTCCTCGGTGTACCAGCACCGCCCGTCGGTCGACTGGCCGGCGAGGAGCAGGATCTGCCCGCTCGAGTCCACGTCGACCGAGATGACGTGCGACGAGCCCGACGTGGCCGGCTGCGTCGTGAACTGCAGTTCGGGTTCTATGCTCTCGAGCTTGCCGACCAACTTCGACGCCGGCGGGTACGTCCCGTCTTCGGTGAAGATGGTCTTGCCGCTGATGACGGCGTTGGTGACGTCGCTCTGGGTGGCGCGGTCGGCCGCGCCCGTGCCCTTGCCCGCCACCTTCAAGTTGCTGAACGGGACCGACCCCGCCGGCGCCTGGGCCGTGACCGGTCGGCCGAACCCCGAGAAGGTGCCGGTGAGCGTGCCCTGGCCGGCGTAGTGGAAGGACGCTTCGAGCACGTAGGGGTGGCCCGTGCTCGCCACGTCGACGGTGCCGGATCCCACGGACCCGCCACTCGTGGCGATGACGACGACGGGGTGGCCGTTCACCGTCGACGTGCCGGTGTCTCGGTAGGTCTCCCCGGGGTTGCCCACCCCGAGGGCGCTGAGAATGTCCGGGGCCTTGAAGAACGGGCCCACCGACTGGGCCAGCGAACCCGCGGGGCTCCCCGACAGCCACCGTCCGGCGTAGGTCTTGCTGTCCGCCCCCGTGACCCCGAGGGCCTGCAGCCCGGCCGTCGTCGTGTTCACGTAGAGGGTGCCCCCGACCTTTCTTGCGTGGACAACGACGCCACGAACGGTGGTGGTCTCCACCACGTCGCCGGACCGGCTCACCGCGAGGTCGAATCGGAGCTGGTGGTGGGGCACCTCCTCGATGACCACGTCGAAGGAGCTCACCGACGACATGGCCGAGGTCGCCGCGGCCACGACGGACTGGGCGCTTTCGGCGCCGGTCACGCCCCACGCCGGGGTGACGCCCACGAGCCCCACCACCAGCGGTCCACTCAGGGCGGCCAGGGCGACGGTCACCGCCCTCGTTCGGTCGCGGTAGCCCATGGGAACCCAGGTCCTTTCGTCGTCGCCTGAGGACCTCGTGAACCCCCGCGGACGCCGCCACAGTAGGGCATCCGACGGCCCCGCTCCGCCGACGGAGGGAGCCCGGACGCCGACGTGGGCGACGATGGTGCGGGGCGCCGTCGACGGCCGCCGGCGGCCCGTTAGCCTCGAGCGATGCGGTGTCGTGGCCCTGGAGGGGGGCGCCGACCGGCTGCGGCGACGCTGCTCGCCGTCGTCCTCGTGTGCGGTACGCCCGCGGTGGTCGCTTCGACCGCCGCTTCGGCGGCTCGGCCGTCCGTCGTCACCGTGGCGCCCGCCCCGTCGCCGGCCTTCCCCAACCCGGCGTGTCCGAACGGCAGCCCGGCCTACAACTTCCCGGGGTCGGGGGACGCGGCGGACCCCCAGGTCGTCTACTCGGGCGGCACCTACTACGCCTTCACCACGGGGAACGCTCTCGGCAACAACCTGGCCGCCCTCGTCTCGACGTCGCCCGACCGCGGCTACGGCCCCGACACTGGGAGTTGCTTCGGCTCCACGGCGCTCCCGAGCCCGTCGGGGTGGGAGGCACCGAACACCCAGACCTCGCCCGGCGTCTTCTTCTACGGCGGGAAGTGGATCATGTTCTACGACGCCGCCCAGGCCGGGCACCCGAGCGACAGCGGGTTCGACTGCCTGGCGGTGGCCACCGCCTCGCAGCTCACCCCGACGGACGCGCAGTTCAGCGACGTGTCGGGCGGTCCGCTCCTCTGCCAGCCGACGGGCTCGATCGACCCCAGCCCGTTCGTGGACCCGGTCACGGGCCAGGCCTACCTCCTCTGGAAGCAGAACGACGGCGGCTCCCCGGCCCCCGCCTACCTCTGGTCGGAGCCCCTCGCGCCGAGCGGCACCGCCTTCGCCTCCGGCAGCCAGCCCTCGCTCCTCCTCTACAACGACACGGTGGCCTACCCGTGGGAGACGAGCGTCGAGGACCCGTCGATGGTCGACGCCGGCGGCACCTACTACCTCTTGTTCTCGGCCGGGGTCTACACGACGAGTGGCTACTCGGAGGCCATCGCCACCTGCAGCGGGCCGGCGGGCCCCTGCGGCAGCCAGAGCCAGATCCTCACGAGCTACGGCTCGGCCCTCGGCCCGGGGGGTGGCGCGCTCTTCGACGACGCCTCGGGCAACTGGTGGCTCGACTACGCGGCCTGGGAGGGCGGCGCGCCGGGCTGCACGAACTACGGCTGCGGCGCGGCCCGGCGGCTCTTCGTGGCCCCGATCAGCCTGCCGGGAGGCAGCCCCGAGGTGCCCTGCCACGCGCCGAGCGGTCCGTCGGGCTACCGCTTCGTGGCGGCCGACGGCGGCGTCTTCAACTACGGCAACCTGCCCTTCTGCGGCTCGATGGGCGGTCGCGAACTCAACCGGCCCATCGTCGGTCTCGCCGGCACCCCCGACGGCGGCGGCTACTGGGAGGTGGCGAGCGACGGGGGGCTCTTTGCCTTCGGTGACGCCGGCTACTTCGGCTCGACCGGGTCGATGACGCTCGACCAGCCGATCGTGGCCATGGCCGTCTCCCCCGACGGGGGCGGCTATTGGGAGGTGGCGAGCGACGGCGGGCTCTTCGCCTTCGGTGACGCCGGCTACTTCGGCTCCATGGGCGGCCAGCCCCTCGACCAGCCGGTGGTCGGCATGGCCGCCACCCGCGACGGGGGCGGGTACTGGCTCGTGGCCAGCGACGGGGGCCTCTTCGCCTTCGGCGACGCGAGATACTTCGGCTCTATGGGCGGCAAGCCACTGAACCGGCCCATCGTCGGTCTCGCCGCCACCTCCGACGGCGGCGGCTACTGGGAGGTGGCGAGCGACGGCGGCCTCTTCGCCTTCGGCGACGCCGGCTACTTCGGCTCGACCGGGTCGATGACGCTCGACCAGCCGATCGTGGCCATGGCGGTCACACCCGGCGGCGGTGGCTACTGGCTGGCCGCCCGGGACGGCGGGGTGTTCGCCTTCGGGGACGCGAGGTACGCCGGCTCGATGGGTGGCCAGCACCTCAACCAGCCGATCGTCGGCCTGGCCACGACCTAGGCGGGGCGGTGGACCGCCCGCCCGAGGTCCCGGCCGTCGTGCGCAACAAGGCCGGGCAGCTCGGAGCCACCCGGTGGCTCGACGAGCTGCCCGAGCTGATCGACCGCCTCGAGCACGACTGGTCCATCACCGTCGAGGAGCCCCTCGGCGGGGGCACGGAGGCCTTCGTGGCCGTCGCCCGACTGGCCGACGGCGGACCAGCCGTCATCAAGCTGCTCGTCCCCCGGGACGGGCACGAGGTGCAGAACGAGATCACCGTGCTGCGGCTGGCGGCCGGCGCGGGCTGCGCCGAGCTGCTCCGTCACGACGCGCCCCGCGGCGCCCTCCTGCTGGAGCGGCTGGGCCGGCCCCTCTCCGAGCTCGGTCGGCCCCTCGAAGAGCGCCACGAGATCCTGTGCGCGGCGATGGAGCGGATCTGGCGGCCGGCACCGGACTGCGGACTGCCGACCGGGGCGGAGAAGGGCCGCTACCTGATCGACTTCATCACCGGGCTCTGGGAGGAGCTCGACCGACCGTGTTCCGAGGAGGCCGTGGGGCAGGCGGTCTCGTGCGCCGAGCGCCGGATCGCCGCCCACGACGACGAGCGGGCGGTCCTCGTCCACGGCGACGTCCACCAGTGGAACGCCCTCGAGGCGGCGGACGGCTTCAAGCTCATCGACCCCGACGGGTTGCTCGCCGAACCCGAGTACGACCTGGGCATCGTCATGCGCGAGGATCCACTCGAGCTGCTCGAGGGCGACCCTTTCGGACGGGCCCGGTGGTTGGCGGCCCGGACCGGACGCGACGCCGACGCCATCTGGGAGTGGGGCGTCGTGGAGCGGGTGTCGACCGGGCTCCTCTGCACCCGGGTCGACCTCCAACCGGTCGGCCGCCAGATGCTGGCCGTGGCCGACCGGCTGGCCGAGCTCGACCGGCCGTGACGCCCCGGGCTCAGCCCACGTTGCGGGCGAGCATCCGCATCGGCCCGGGCTCGACGCCCCAGGTGAGGATGCGCCGGGGGTGGGTGCGGATGATCTCGGGCCGCTGGTGGGGCCGGAGCGGCTCGTCCAGCGTCACGGCCGGTCCCCGGCCCCTGATCTCGATCCCCCGGACCTGCCAGGGGTCGACCGAGACGAGGTCGTCCACGACGAGGGAGACTTTCCCGTTGTCCAGCACATTGGCGTACTTCCTGGTCGCGTCCATGAAGATCCCGCCGATCTCGATCACCCCGGCCCCGGCGTCGACGAAGTACCCGACCTGCTCTAGTAGTACCGGGGGTCCACCAGTCTGAGGTTGTTCAAAGACTTCAGATGGCTAGTAGGTCAGTTTGAGCCGAAGTCAACCTTCCACGCTGTGCCCATGCCAAAGGCCGCTTCACTCTCAGCGGCTGTGTTCTGGACGACCCCATCGGCGTAGGTGATCTTCACGTACACGACGCTGGTTGAGATCTCGCTGTCTTTGAAGCTGACCCTTGCGACACCCTTCCGAGCGTCGGCCGAGTAGCGCAGGTCGGTATCGGTGACGTGGCCGGGAGGCCCGCCGCCGTTCTGGACCATCACCGTTGCTAACCCTGCCCTATCGTCCTCAGCCTCGTACCGCAGATAGCAGTTGACAGCACCCACCGGTCCCCGGCTGGCATCGCCACTGACGCGCATAGGCCACCCACAGCCCAGCGATCTGCCCCAAACCCACCAGCCACCGAAACCCAGGGCGAGCACGAGCACGAGGGCGCCGGCCAACGCCCATCGGATCTTCCTCATCGGTGCTTCAGCCAAGCAGCCCGGCTTTCACGCCGACAAACGTGGTCATCCTTCTCTGCGTCGCATGGAGAATGTCTAGCCTCGGCGCTGTGCGCTCCCTCCACTTCTCCGATCACCTCTTCAAGATCGGGATTTGGTGACCCCGAGAGCGACCCGGGGCGAGACCAGTCGGTGGCCCGAGGGCGACCCGACGAAGGTCTACGTCTACGTGGGTGACGGCGACTTCGCCAACCTCGTGGCCGCCGAGCGATGCCGTGGCCGCCCCTTCGCCTACGAGGTCGAGACGATGGGCAAGCTGAACCCCGAGCAGGGGTTCGCAACCGGGGCGTCGTGGGTGCCGATGACCTGCACCGAAGCGACCGTCACGGCCCGTCTGCCCAGCTAGGAGGCCACTTCGCCCACGTTGACACTGGACTAGTCCTGACCGGGTTGTTCATCAGCACCCCGTTGGCCCCGATCGTGGCCAGGCGCCCCAGGCGCTGCGACGCCAGGTACTCGAGCTCGGCGGGCGTGAAGGTCATAACCGTCCCTCCCTTCCTGGGCGTCGGCCAGAGTAGACGTCGGCCTCGCCCTGTCGATCCGGCGGGCCGCCGTTCGTCGTCGGGGTAGCGACCACCGACGTCCGAGGAGGAACCATGCGCTACGCCCTGTTGATCTGCACCGACGAGCAGTGGCATGCGGGTCTCTCGCCCGACGAGGGCGAGGCCCTGATGGCCGAGTACGGGAAGTTCGGCGAGGAGATGGGGGCCCGGGGGGTGATCGAGGGCGGCGAGCGCCTGCGCCCGACGACCGACGCCACCACCGTGCGGGTGCGCGACGGCGAGATCCTCACCTCTGACGGCCCCTTCGCCGAGACCAAGGAGCAGATGGGTGGCTTCTTCCTCGTCGACTGCAAGGACCTCGACGAGGCCATCGAGGTGGCAGCCAAGATCCCGGGCGCCCGCCACGGGTCGATCGAAGTGAGGCCGATCTGGGAGATGTAGCACCCGACGTCGACGCGGCCCTGGCCGCCGCTTTCCGGGAGGAATGGGGACGGGTCGTCGCCACCCTCATCCGGGTGACCGGCGACTGGGAGGTGGCCGAGGAGTGCGCGCAGGACGCCTTCGTGCGGGCTCTCGAGCGGTGGCCCCGCGACGGCGTCCCGCGCAACCCCGGCGCCTGGCTGACCACGACGGCCCGCAACCGGGCCCTCGACCAGCTGCGCCGGGCCACGACCGGATCGGCCAAGCTGCAGGAGGCGGCCGTGCTCCACCCGCCCGCAGAACCGCCACCGATCGACGAGAGCGGCATCGTCGACGACCGCCTGCGGCTCATCTTCACGTGCTGCCACCCCTCGCTCTCGGTGGAGGCGCAAGTGGCCCTGACGCTGCGCACCCTCGTCGGCCTGACGACGGCCGAGATCGCCCGGGCCTTCCTCGTCCCCGAGGCTACGATGGCCCAGCGGCTGGTACGAGCCAAGCGCAAGATCCGCCACGCCGCCATCCCCTACCGGGTGCCACCCGGGCACCTCCTGCCCGAGCGGACCGGGGCCGTGCTCGCTGTCCTCTATCTCCTCTTCAACGAGGGCTACGCCGCCACGAGCGGGGACGACCTGCTGCGCCAGAGCCTCTCGTCCGAAGCCATCCGGCTCGGCCGCATGCTCGTGGCCCTCATGCCCGACGAGCCCGAGGCGGTCGGGCTGCTGGCCTTGATGGTGCTCCACGAGGCCCGCCGGGGCGCCCGGGTCGACGCGGCCGGCGATCTCGTCCCGCTCGAGGACCAGGACCGCAGCCTCTTCGACCGGGAGCTGGCCGAGGAGGGCGTGGCGCTGCTCGACGCGGCCCTGCGCCGGCACCGGCCCGGCCCCTACCAGGTGCAGGCGGCCATCGCCGCCTGCCACCTCGCCGCGCCGAGCGCAGCCGAGACCGACTGGGCGGAGATCGTCGTCCTCTACGGCGAGCTGGCCGCGCTGACCGGCTCGCCGGTCGTCGAGCTGAACCGGGCGGTGGCCGTGGCCATGGCCGAGGGCCCCGAGCGCGGCCTCGACCTCGTCGAGGCGCTGTCAGCCGAGGGCGCCCTCGACGGCTACCGGCTCCTGCCGGCCACCCGGGCCGACCTGCTCCGGCGCCTCGGCCGGCGGGCCGAGGCCGCCGTCGCCTACGAGGAGGCCCTGGCCCTCACGACGACCACGGCCGAGCGCCGCTACCTCGAGCGCCGGCTGGCCGAGACGACCGGGCCGGCCTGACGCCCGGCCTCAGGCGGCGGTCTCCGCCGCCGCCAGCTCGTCGACCGCGACTGCCGGCACGAGCTCGACCGCCTCGGCCGACGGCACGTCGCGCCGGGAGGCCCGGATGAGGAGGGCCGAGACCAGGGCTGCCCCGCCCAAGAGGACGGCGCTCACCGTGAAGGCGGTCGTGTAGCCGTGCACCGCCGCGGCCTGGACGACCTCTTCGCTCGGGCCGTGGGCCACCACGAAGCTGGCGGCGGCCGTGGCGGCCACGGTGTTCAGGAGGGCGGTGCCGAGCGAACCGCCGACCTGCTGGGTGGTGTTCACGAGGGCGCTCGCCACGCCGGCGTCCTTCGGCTCCACCCCGATGAGGGCGGTGCTGCTCATCGGGACGAACGTCATCCCCATGCCGAGGCTGACGATGATCTCGCTCGGCAGCACGCCGACCAGGTAGCTGCTGTCCACCGTGAGCCGGGTGAAGAGGGCGAGGCCGACCGTGCCGAAGACGAGGCCGGTCACCATGAGGGCCCGCGGCCCGATGCGGGGCAGGAGCCGGCTGGCCAGCGTGGCCCCGATGATGATGCCCGCCGAGAAGGGGAGGAAGGCGAAGCCGGTCTTGAGCGCTGAGTAGTGCAGCGTCCCCTGGAAGAAGTAGGTGAGGAAGAGGAACGTGCCGAGCAAGGCGCTCCCGACGAGGAGCGAGGCCGAGAAGGCCCCGCCCCGGTTGCGGTCGAGGACCACCCGCAGCGGCAGGAGCGGGTGGGGCGAGCGCAGCTCGAGGAGCACGAAGAGGACGAGCACGAGCCCGGCCGAGATCAGGAGGGCGAGCGTCACCGGCGAGGACCAGCCGTCGGTGCCGGCCGTCGTGAAGCCGTAGACGAGGAGGAAGAGGCCGACCGTCACGCTGAGCGCGCCGGGGAGGTCGTAGCCGGTGCGCGATTCGTGGCGGCTCTCGCCCACCCAGCGCAGGGCGCCGACCGCAGCCAGGAGGGCGAACGGCACGTTGATGAGGAGCGTCCAGCGCCACGAGGCGTACTGGGTGAGGAGGCCGCCCAGCACGAGGCCGATCGCCGCGCCGGTCCCGGCCACCGCGCCGTAGACGCCGAAGGCCCGGGCCCGCTCGCGGGGCTCGGTGAACGTGACGGTGAGGATCGAGAGCGCGGCGGGCGCCATCAGGGCGGCGAAGGCCCCCTGGAGGACCCGGGCCCCGAAGAGCATCCCGGCGCTCTGGGCCAGGCCGCCGAGGGCGGAGGCCCCGGCGAAGCCCACGAGGCCGATGACGAAGATCTTCCGCCGGCCGACGTAGTCGGCGATGCGCCCGCCGAGGAGGAGCAGGCTGCCGAAGGCCAGGGTGTAGGCGGTCATCACCCACTGGCGGTCGGCCACCGAGATGTGGAGGGCCCGCTGGGCCGACGGGAGGGCCACGATCACCACCGAGGCGTCCAGGACGATCATGAGCTGGGCCGCGGCGATGATCACGAGGGCCAGGAAGCGCTTGGGGTCGGCGGTCGTGGGCTGGGTCGTTGGGCTCTCGGTCGTGGTCACGGTGCACCTCCAGGGCGCGCGCCGCCGGAGGGGAGGACGCTCCGGAGGTCGCAGCCGACAAGACGTAGGGACTATAATCGGAACTGTGATTCCGGTTGCCACTATACGGAACCCAAGTTCCAGTTGTCAAGACACCCTAGCGGTGGCAGCGTCGTGGACGTGACGGGGGGCGTGGACACCGAGGCGGTCGCCCTGGGGACGGGGCCGGCCGAGCCGACGACCCGGGCCGACGAGGGTCGGCCACTCCGGGCCGACGCGGCCAAGAACCGCGAGCGCATCCTCGTGGCCGCCGAGGAGACCTTCGCCGAGGAGGGCGTCTCGGTCCCGGTCGACAAGGTGGCCGAGCGGGCGGGTGTGGGCGTCGGCACCCTCTACCGCCACTTCCCCACCAAAGAGGCCCTCTTCGAGGCCATCGTCTTCACGCGCCTCCAGCAGCTCGTCGAGGCCACCGAGGCCTTCGCCGCCCGGGCCGACGCCGGTCCGGCCTTCTTCGACTTCATCGAGGTCTTCGCGGCTCAGGCGTCGGCCAAGCACGACCTCATGGACGCCATGGCCACCGCGGGCATCGACATCAAGACGGCGTGCGCGGCCGAGCTCGAGCGCATGGAGCTCGGCATCGCCGTCCTCCTCGAGCGGGCCAAGCAGGCCGGAGCGGTTCGCCGCGACGTGGACCCGTCAACCGTCATCGGCCTCGTCGTCGGCACGGTGGTGGCCGCCGGGCGGCGGCCCGGTTCCAACCCGGCCTCCTACCGCCAGATGCTCGACATCGTCTGCGACGGGCTCCGCCCCTCCCCGACCTGAGCCGACGGCCCCGGTCGCCCTTCCGGGGCGGGGCCAGCCCGCGCGAAGCTCTGGGCCGTGCCACCGAGCACCGCGCCGCCGCCGGGGAACGTGAACCTCGTCCTCCGGGGTGGTGGCGCGAAGGGCGTGGGCCTCGACACCACCGACGTCGCTATCGACCAGACGACCGGGGAGTGCCTCGACCAGCGCGGCGGTCAGGCGGCCCTCGCCTCCTTCGACCAGCCGCCCGCCGCGACGTGAACGTCATCGTCTCGGCCCACGCCGAGCGCCAGCTGGACGAGCTCGGCCGGCCGGCCGAGGAGGCGCTCGCCGAGCTCCGCTCGCTGTCGCGCGACGACATCTTCTGGGCGGCCGAAGCCCTGCCGCCCCAGGGCGGCCGGGAGGTCTGGATGCTCTGGTGTCGACGGGTCCGGGTGCTCTTCGACACCGAGGACGACGACCTCACCGTGCAGGGCTTCGGCCGTCGGCCCGGGCACTGACCCGGGGCCGGTCCCCGGGGCCGGCCCGCGCCGTAGGCTGACGCCTCGTCAGATCTGGCCGGGGGACCGGCGGACGGGGAGGTTGTCCATGCTCGACTACGTGATCCGCTCGGCCACGGTGGTCGACGGCTCGGGCGGGCCGGCCCGGCGGGCCGACGTCGGCGTGGCCGGGGGCCGGATCGTGGTCGTGGGCGACGTCGAGGAGCGGGGGCACGAGGAGCTGGACGCCGACGGCCTGCTGGTCGGCCCCGGAGTCGTCGACCCCCACACCCACTACGACGCCCAGCTGTTCTGGGACCCCGCGGCCTCGCCCTCCAACCTGCACGGGGTGACCACCGTGGTCGGCGGCAACTGCGGCTTCACCCTGGCCCCGCTGCGGGCCGAGGACGCCGACTACCTGAGGAAGATGATGGCCAAGGTCGAGGGGATGCCCCTCGCCGCGTTGGAGCAGGGCCTCCCGTGGGACTGGTCGTCGTTCGGCGAGTACCTCGACCGCCTCGAGGGCCGCCTCGGCGTGAACGCCGGGTTCCTGGTCGGCCACTGCGCCCTCCGACGCCGCGTCCTCGGGGCCGAGCGGGCGGCCGAGGTGGCCGACGACGGCGAGCTCGAGGCCCTGCGCCGCCTCCTCGCCGAGTCCATCGAGGCGGGCGGCCTCGGCTTCTCCTCCTCCCAGTCACGCACCCACTCCGACGGGGACAACCAGCCCGTCACGTCGCGCCACGCCGACCGCCGGGAGATGCTGGGGCTGGCCGAGGAGACCGGCCGCCACGAGGGGACCTCGCTCGAGTACATCACGAGCGGGTGCCTCGACGCCTTCAGCGACGAAGAGGTCGACCTCATGGTGGCCATGACGGTGGTCGCCGGCCGGCCCCTCAACTGGAACCTGCTCACGATCGACGGCCGGGCGCCCGAGAAGATGGCCCACCAGCTCGAGGCCTCGAGCCGGGCGGCCGAGGCCGGCGGCCGCATCGTGGCCCTCACGATGCCGACGCTCGTGCCGATGAACATGAGCTTCCGCAACCACTGCGCCCTCTTCCTCATCCCCGGCTGGGGGGACGTGATGTCCCTCCCCGTCGAGGAGCGCAAGATCAAGCTGGCCGACCCGGCGGTGCGTCGGCAGCTCGACGACCTGGCCCACGCCAAGGAGGCCGGCGTCTTCCGCCGCCTCGCCGGGTGGGGCACCTACCAGATCGGCGACACCTACGCCCCCGCCAACGCCGGGGTGGCCGGCCGGACGGTGGCCGACATCGCCGCCGAGCGGGGCACCCCGCCGTTCGACACGCTGCTCGACGTGGTGATCGCCGACGACCTGCGCACGGTCCTCTGGCCGACGCCGGCCGACGGCGACGAAGCCTCGTGGGAGCTGCGGGCCACCGCCTGGGGGGACCCCCGGGCCATGGTCGGCGGTTCCGACGCCGGCGCCCACCTCGACCGGATGTGCGGCGCCAATTACCCGACCGCCTTCCTCGGCGACTGCCTGCGCGGCCGGCGCCTCGTGCCGGTCGAGCGGGCGATGGCCATGCTCACGAGCCAGCCGGCGGCGCTCTTCGGCCTGCGCGACCGGGGTCTCGTCAAAGCGGGCATGTGGGCCGACCTCGTCGTCTTCGACCCCGAGCGGGTGGACTCCTCGCCGGCCCGGCTCGTAGAAGACCTGCCGGGCGGGAGCCCCCGGCTCTTCGCCGACGCGGTCGGCGTGCACCGGGTGATCGTGAACGGTGTGGCGACCGTGGTCGACGGCGAACCGACCGGCGAGCTGCCCGGCGCGCTCCTCCGCTCGGGCCGGGACACCGCCACGCCGTCCGCCGCCTGAGCCGAGGGCGCCTCGTCGGAGGTTGGCCCGTAGGGGGCGGCCCGGTAGAGGGTGGCCCTTCAGAGAGTGGCCAGGACCACCAGGTTCCAGCTGTTGACCGTCAGTGGACCGCCGGCCCGGTCGCGCACCACCACCTCGCTGAACCCCGCCGCCTCGAGCCAGGCTCGCCACTCGGGTGCCGTCGGCAGGCGCACGAAGTGGGTACTCCGGCGGACCGACGACCCGCGGAAGACGGTGCGGGCCGTCTGGAGGCAGCCGGTCGCCGGGTCGAACGTGGTCACGTCGACCATGGCGTCGCTCCCCCGCTCGACGACCGTGGCGTCAGGCGACGCGGTGAAGTGCCGGACGAAGCCGTCGTGGTGGAGGGCCTCGACGAGCAGCGTCCCGGCCGGCCGGAGCACCCGGGCGAACTCGCCCAGCACCTCGCGGTTGTCGTCGTCGTCGAAGTAGCCGAAGGAGTTGTTCCAGCAGAGCACGGCGTCGAAGAGGCCGTCGACGGGGAGCCGGCGCAGGTCGCCCTCCACGTACTCCACCTCGACGCCCCGGGTCTCGGCGTCGGCCCTCGCCTCGTCGAGGTACGCGCTCTGGGCGTCCACCCCGACCACCTCCACCCCGGCCGAGGCCAGCCGGTTGGCGATCCGGCCGTGGCCGCAGGGCGCGTCGAGCACCCGGGTCCCCGGCCGGAGCTCGAGCAGCTGGGCGATCTCGGCCGTCTCCTGGTTCGAGCACTCCTCGTCGAGCAGGTCGGCGTGGAAGTGCCGGTAGTCCGGTCCGAACGTGGCGTCGAAGTCGAACTCGAAGCTGCCCACCAACCTGAAATGCTACCGCCGGTGCCTCGGCGCCTTCACCGGCGACCTAGCTGATCCGCCGCCTCGCGCAGGCCTTCGCGGAAGTCGGGGTGGGCGATCTCGGCCAGCGCGGCCGCTCGCTCACGCACGGTGAGGCCGGCCACCTCGGCCGCGCCGTACTCGGTCAGGACCACACTCGTGTGGTGGCGGGGGGTCGACACGACCGCCCCCTCGGGGAGGGAGGGGACGATGCGCGAGGAGGTCACGTCGCCGACGGTCACGGTCGAGGACATGCAGATGAGCGACCGGGCGTCGAGGTGGAGCTCGGCCCCGGCCACGAAGTCCTCGTGGCCGCCCACGCCCGAGACCTGCCGGCCGCCCACGTTGTCCGCAACCACCTGGCCGTAGAGGTCGACGGCGAGGGCCCCGTTCAGGGACACGAAGTTCTGGTTCCGGGCGATGACCGACGGGTCGTTCACCACCTCCACCGGGAGGAAGGCCACGTCGGGGTTCTCGTCGAGCCAGCGGTAGAGGTCGGGCGAGCCGAGGGCGAACGTGGTCACCGACACCCCCTCGAAGAGGCCCTTCCGCCCGTTGGTCACCTTGCCGGCGAGGTGGAGGCGCATGAGGCCGTCGGTCAGCATCTCGGAGTGGACGCCGTAGTCGCCGTGCGGGCCCTCGGCCAGCCGGCCGGCCACGATGCTCGGCACCCCGCCGATGCCGGTCTGGAGCGTGGCCCCCTCGGCGATGAACCCGAGGGCCACCTCGGCGATGGCCGCGTCCGTCGGCGAGACCGGCAGGTCGGGGAGGGCGAACGGCGCCCCGTCGTGCTCGACGACCACGTCGACGAGGTCGAGGGGCAGCGTGTTGTCGTACTCGGGGAGCGTCCTCGTCCGGGGGAGGTTCGGGTTGACCTCGACCACGAGGAGCCGCTCCTCGTCCCGCCCGGCAGCCAGCAGCTCGTCGCGGGTCCCCCCGTAGTGGAGGGCCAGGTTGAGCCGGCCCCGGTCGTCGGGCGGGGCGCACTGCACGGTCATGACCCGGGGCGAGAACCGGGCCAGGATCGGCCCGAACTGGCGGAAGCCGCCGGGGACGAGCTCGACGTCGTGCCCCTCGGCTACGAGGATCCGCTCCGCCGGGCCGAAGAAGCCCGAACGGAACATGACGTGGTCCCGGGTGAAGAGGGTGTAGTAGCCGAGGAGGAGGGCCCCGCCCACGACGAGGTCCTCCCAGTCGTCCCGCTCGCCGAGGGCGACGAGGAAGGCGTCGGGGTTGGCCGGTCCGAGGCCCATCCCGACCGTGTCCACCGGTCGGACCAGCTCGGCCGCCTCGGCCGGGGTGCAGTACCTCGGGGTCACGGCGGAGGAGTCTGCCCCAACGGACGGGGCGGCGCTCCCCGGAGCCGCCCCCAGACCCGACCCGCCGTTCCGGTAGCCTCGCTCCCCTGTGCCGGCCCCCGACGACTCCGCCGCGCCGTCCGACGGGGGCGACGGGTCGGCCGACGAGGAAGGCCCGGCGGCCAAGCGGTCCAAGCGCCGCGGCTGGATCATCGAGGCCGTCGTCATCTTCGCCGTGGCGGTGGCGGTGGCCGTCGTGCTGCGGACCTTCGTCGTCTCCACCTACTTCATCCCGTCGGGGTCGATGGAGCCGACGCTCCAGATCGGCGACCGGATCCTCGTGGACAAGCTCAGCTACCACCTCCACGCGGTGCACCGGGGCGACATCGTGGTCTTCGCCCGGCCGCTGGCCGAGGACTGCGGGGGCACACCGGTGAACGACCTCGTGAAGCGGGTGATCGGCCTCCCCGGCGAGACCGTCTCGCTCTCGGACGGCCGGGTCGACATCAACGGGAAGCCGATCGCCGAACCCTGGCTGCCGAAGGGCGTCTACACCGGCCCGGGGCCGCCCGGCAGCCCCACCAACTTGGCCAAGCCCTACAAGGTCCCGCAGAACTCCTACTTCGTCATGGGCGACAACCGTCCGGAGTCCTGCGACAGCCGCTACTGGGGTCCCGTGAAGCGCTCGCTCATCGTCGGGCGGGTCGTGATGCGCATCTGGCCCATCTCGGGCTTCAAGTTCTTCTGACCGGCCGCCGCGCTCAACCGAAGGTGAAGTCGTAGGCCTGGACGCCCGGCGACATCGAGAGCTCGAGGATGCCGCTCTCCGCCGCCGGCGCGGCCACCACCGTGTAGAGGTCGGGGACGCCCGCCACCTGGACGACCTCGGTCGGCCGGCCGTCCACGGCCACCTGCACCCGGCCGTGGCCGCCCAGCACGAGGTAGACGTCGCGCGCCGCGAACGACAGCTCCAGCTTGGCCGAGGACCCGGCGGTGGCCTCCCACTGGTCGAAGGTCCAGGTCCCCGAGAAGCTCACCGCGGCCGGCGGGAGGCTCGGGGCGAACTGGTACCGGGCCGGCTTGCCCGGCACGATGGCCGAGCCCACGTAGTACTGGAGCCGCTCGGTGCCGAGGTAGGTCTCCGGTGACTGGACGTCGGTCGGCGTGCGGTTGGGGACGTCGGTCGCCGGCGGCAGGTGCTTGGCCCCGGCCGCCAGGAGCAGGGCCCGTATGTCCTGCTCGGTCTGGCTGTAGCCCCCCTCGGCGAAGTCGGTGCGGCGCACGATGCCGTTCTGGTCGATGAGGTACTCGGCCGGCCAGTAGTTGTTCCCGTAGGCGCTCCAGGTGTCGTAGTCGTTGTCGATGGCCACCGGGTACTGCACGCCGTATTGGTGCACGGCGTAGGCGACGTTGCTCACGACGTGCTCGAAGGGGAACTCGGGGGTGTGGACGCCGACCACCACGAAGCCGTCGTGCCGGTAGTCCCGGTACCAGGCCTCGACGTGGGGCAGCGTCCGCTGGCAGTTGATGCACGAGTAGGTCCAGAAGTCGACGAGGACCACCTTGCCCCGCAGCCCGGCCAGCGTCAGGGGCTGGTCGCCCGGGGTGTTGAGCCAGGTCGTGATGCCCGTGAAGTTCGGGGCCCGCCCGAGGTCGGGCAGCCCGCCGTTGGCCACCTCGCGCGAGGCGCGGGCCTGGGCGGCGGCGAACTGGTTGGGGTGCTCGCCCGTCAGCTGGTCGAGCCGGGTGGTGACCGAGGCACCGCCGACGCCGTTCTCGATGGCGTTCGTGTAGCCGGGGACGTGGGTGGCGAGCGGCCCCGTCCAGTTGAAGGCGATGGCCACCGCAATCACGAGGAGGAGGACGCCGGAGATTTGGCGGACGGCCGCGGCATGCTCGCGCATCACCTTCCAGCCGGTGCTGGCCCGCCGGGCCAGGAGGGCGAGGACGAGCAGCGGCACCCCCATCCCCACGGCGAAGGCCAGCGTGATGAGGGCGATCTGGAAGCCCACCCGGTGGTGGTTGGCTGCGAACGTCACGGCGGTGAAGATCGGCCCGGCGCACGGGGCGGCGACGAGGCCGAGGCCCACCCCGAGGACGAAACCGTTGGCCGAGCTGATCTGGCGGTTCGACCCGAGGTGGGCGAAGGGCTTCTCCAGCTGCTCGCCCACCCAGGGGATGATCAACCCGATGGCCAGCAGGATGAGGATGGCGATGCCCGCGTCGTTGAGGAAGTCCTGGGGCAGGTGGAGGAGGCTGAGCAGCGAGCCCCCGAGGAGCGTGAAGAAGCTGAAGCTGGCGACCAGCCCGGCGATGATCAAGTAGGGGCGGCGCTTGCTCTCGCCCGTCGCCCCGCCAGCCACGACGACGGGGAGGACAGGCAGAATGCAGGGCGAGATGCCGGTGACGAACCCGGCCACCAGCGCCACGCCCAGCAGGAGGAGCATCTCGGCAGTCTTGCAAGGGCCCCGCCGGACTGGGCGGCGGGTGAGCGGCCCGCTGGTTACGTGTCCCTTACATCTCGTCCGGACGGGCCCGTCATCCGCCGATTCCCCCGCCGGCGGCGGTGGAAGAGCCGCTGTCCCGGATGCTCGAGGCCATGAAGCTCCCGTCGCTCTGCTTGGCCCCGGAGATGATCACCGAGTCCCCCGGCTGGATGCTCGAGGGCGACGAGGGCTGCTGGCTCGTGACCGAGGAGTTGGGGTTCGTGACCACCTTGACCAGCGCGCTCGACGACCCCTCCGAGACGTAGAGGATCCCGTTGTTGACCGCGGTGACCGTGCCGACCACGCTCGTGCCGCTCCCGCCGAAGAGGCTGGCGACGCCGCCGGCACCGCCGGCGGCCGAGGCGCCCCCGGCGCCAGCCGAGCCTCCGCCCCGCCCCGCGAACGCCGCCCGGAGAGCGGCGAACGACGAGGCGCCGCTGAGCCCGCCGGCGCTCGACGACCCGCCGGCGTGGTTCTGGTAGATGACGCCGCCGGCGAACCCGATGCCGAGGGCGGCCACGAGGGCGAGGGCCCCGGTGAGGCGCCGGGCCTTGCGCCGGCCCTTGGCGTCGAGCCGGCGGGCCATCTCCTCGTCCTCCTCCTCGTCGTCCCAGTCGTCGAACGGCTCGGCCAGGTCCTGCTCGGCCAGCGCCGGCAACTCCTGGGTGTCGCTCAGGACGGCCTTCCCCTTGGCCGGTACCGGGGTACCCGGTGGTGCCGGGGTGATCGCCCCGCTGGCGGGCACCGGCAGCCCGTCTTCGCCGGCCCGGTCCTGCTCGTTTGTCATCGTGTCGTCTCCTTCGTGTCCACGAGTCTGCGCATCGTCTTGTCCCGCTCGTCAGTCCCGCCGGAGGGCCACGGCCGGCGGCAGCCCGGCCGCCCGGCTGGCCGGGTAGAGGCCGAAGAACAGCCCGACCACGACGGCCACCCCGAAGGCAAGGAAGATCGACCACGGCACGACCACCGGTTGGACCCCTTTGATCGGGAACTGACTGACGAAGAGCCCGACGAGGACGCCGAAGATGCCGCCGAGCCCGGAGAGGAGCACCGCTTCGGCGAGGAACTGGGACAGGATGTCGGTCCGCCGGGCCCCCACGGTTTTTCTGATCCCGATCTCCCTCGTCCGCTCGGTGACCGAGACGAGCATGATGTTCATCACGCCGATCCCCCCGACGAGGAGCGAGATGGCCCCGATCACGCCGAGGAGGACGGTGAAAATGGCGTTCGACGAGTTCTGCGCCGAGATGGCCGACGCCTCGTTGGCCACGCCAAAGCCCGGCGCGGCGGCCGTCGTCTTGTTCGTCGTCTCGATCGTGCTCGTGGCCTGCGCCTGCGCCGCGCCTGTCGTCGCGCCGGAGCTCGCCTCGACGTCGATCGAGGAGAAGGCGCCGTAGCCGCTGATCTGGTCCTGGACCGACGTGTAGGGCGCCATGACCACGTCGTCGAGGTCGGTTGTGCCGCTCGTCCCTTTGGCGTTCAGCACCCCGACGACCTCGAAGCTCCCGGCGCCGCACTGGACCTGGTCACCGATGGGGTCGGCCCCGCCGAAGAGCTCGGAGACCACGGTCTGGCCGACCACGATCACCTTGGCGTGGTTGGTCACGTCGGCCCGGGTGAAGAAGGAGCCGCCGGCGACCGAGTAGCCGTGCATCCCCTCGTAGGCCGGGGTGGTGCCGACAAACGAGGAGGGGCTGTAGCTCGTCGCCCCGTAGGTCATCGTGACCGAACTGGCGGAGACCACCGGCGCCACGGCCGAGACGTCGGGGTTCGTGCTCTTGTTCTCGAGGGCCCGCACGTCCGCCGCGGTGAGCGACGTGGGCGGGGTCACCGAACCGGTCGCCGCGTCGATGCTGATCTGCGGGGAGACGACGAGGAGGTTGGTGCCGAGCGCCTCAAACTGGGCGGCCACGGCGGCCGACGAGCCGTTCCCCGCGGCGATGGCCACGATGACCGCGGCCACCCCGATGAGCATGCTGAGCACCGTGAGGGCGGAGCGCAGCCGGTTGGCCCCGATCCCGGCCATGGCGATGCGCAACGAATCGACGAGCGTCACCCGTACCGCCCCCCCTGGGCTACGACGGCGTCCTCGGGCTCCTGGACGACGTCGGAGACGATCTGTCCGTCGCGCATCTCCACGATGCGGTCGGCGATGACGGCGACATCGCGCTCGTGGGTGATGACCATGAGCGTCCGGCCACTCCGGTGCAGGCGGCGCAACATGTTGAGCACTGAGGCGCTGGCCAACGTGTCGAGGTTCCCCGTCGGCTCGTCGGCCAGCACGATCGCCGGGTCGTTCACGATGGCCCGGGCCACCGCCACCCGTTGCTGCTCACCGCCCGAGAGCTCGGAGGGGAGGTGCAGGGCCCGGCGGGAGAGGCCGACGGCGTCGAGGACCTCGAGGGCTCGCTCACGCCGGGCCGACCGCTTCACCCCGGCGTAGACGAGGGGCAGCTCGACGTTCTCGACCGCGCTCAGGCCCGAGAGGAGGTTGAAGGCCTGGAAGACGAGTCCGATGCGTCCGTTGCGGATGGCCGCCAGCTCGTCCTCCTCCCGGTGCCGGACGTCCACCCCGTCGAGGCGGTAGGAACCGCGGGTCACGTCGTCGAGGAGGGCGAGGATGTTCATGAGGGTGCTCTTGCCCGAACCGGAGGCCCCGACGATGGCCACGAACTCGCCACGATGGACGGTGAGGGTGACGTCCCGGACGGCGTGGACCCTCCCGGCCCCTGTCCCGTAGACCTTCGACACCTTCCGCAGGGCGATGGCCGGCTTCTGCGCGACGAGCGCCGGGGACGGCATCATCCTCCCCGGAAGGACCCGCCGCCGCCGAAGCCGCCGCCGCCGCTGAACAGCCGGCTGAGGCCACCCGTGCCCCCGGTGCCGCCGAAGCCGGCCCCAGTCGAGCCGCCGGTGCCGCTCGTCGGCGAGGACGAGATCGACACGGAGGGCAGGAGCACGTGCTCGCCGACCTTCAGGTCGCCGTACACGCCCGTGGTGGAGGTGCCCACGAGCCCGACGACCACCGGCACCCGGGTCTGCTTCCCCTTCGAGGACACGACGGTCACTGATGCCGACCTACCGGCGCCGGTGACGGCCGAGGAGGGCACCACGAGGACGTTGTCGAGCTGCTGGGTCACGATGGTTACCGACGCCGACATGCCCACCTTCACGTCGGACGACGGGCTCGTGATCGTGAGGGTCACCGGGAAGGTGACGACGTTGCTCGACGTCGTGCCGGTCGTCCCGACCGCGGTCACGGCGGCCGCGAACTCCTGGTTCGACAGGGCGTTCAGCGACACCACGGCCGTCTCGCCCACCTTCACCTGGCCGATGTCCGCTTCGGCCACGGTGCAGGAGACGACGAGCTGTCCGAGGTCAGAGATCGTCATGAACGAGCTCGACGAGCTCCCGGAGGAGCCGCTGCCGCCCGAGGAGCTCGAGGCGCTGCCCCCGAAGAGGCTGGCCACCCCGCCGCTGGACGAGGATGAGGATGAGGATGAGGAACCGGAGCTCACTGTGGTGCTTCCGGCGCTCACGGTCTGGCCGACGGAGCCGTCGAGGGCGGTGACGGTGCCATCGGCCGGGGCGACGAGCGTGGTTGCGGTGAGCGCCTGCTGGGCCGAGGCCACCTGGGCCTGGGCCGCCGCCACCTGCTCCTCGTCCGAGGCGATGGTGGCCGGGTTGGGAGCCGAGGTGGTGGTGGTCGTGCTCGACGGGGTGGTCGTGGTCGGCGACGGCTCGGTCGTCGTGGTGCTCGACGGGGTGCCGCCGCCGGCCGGCTCGGTCGTGGTGGTCGAGGGTGGGCTCTCGGCGATCGCGGCGCCCAACGAGCCGGACCCGCCTGACGAACCGGAGGAGACGCCGCCCGACGACGAAGTCCCGCCCTGCTCGTCCTGGGTCAGGCGGTCCTGCGCGGCGGTCAGGTTGTCCTCGGCCTCCGTGAGCGCCGCCTCGGCCGAGGTGGAATCGAGCGAGGCGAGCACCTGACCGGCGGTCACCTGCTGGCCCACGGCGACGTTGATGGCGGCCACCGTGCCGCCGGTGGCGAAGTTGAGCCCGTAGGTCTGGGCGGCGCCGACGTTACCGGTAGCCGTCTGCACGGCCGGGACGGTCCCCTTGCTGACCGTACCGAGGCTCGGGGTCGTCGCGGGGGTGGAGCTGGACGAGGTGACCTCCAGGGCGGCGATCACACCAGCGGCCACGATGACCACGACGAGGAGGGCGTTCAGCGCCTGGCGGCCGGTGATGCGCCGATGGACTTTCGGCAGCTCACGTCCACCCCCCCACCCGTTCGGTGAGGGCAGCCCAGTCGGACGGGCAGCAGCCACGGCGCCGACCCGGGTCGCCGGTGCCACCTGTCGCTCGGAGCGGGTCGTGACGGCCGTCGTCTGGGTGGACGGCGTCCGGGTAGTCGGCGTCTGGGTGGCCGTCATCTGGGTGGACGGCTCGAGCGAGCTGACGGAGTCCCCTTCAGTGCTCCCGGCAGGCGGGTTCGGGAGGCCGGGTCCGTCGCCGGAAATGCTCACGCCGAGGCGCTACCCGACGAGCTACTCCCGATCGGCGGGTGCGAGCCCGACGGTGGCGTGAAGGCGGCCCGCAGGTCCTGCAGGCAGGACTGGTTGGCCTTGGACGCCGAGGGATCACTCCGGATGAGGCTTTGGATCTGCTGGAACGTGGTGTTCGAGGCGATCGTGACCCCGTGGGCGGTCATGCACTTCTCGTAGTTGGAGAGGGCGGCCTGCTGGGCGGCCGAGGGGTGGGAGCTCCCCCCACCGAAGCCGCCGAATGCGCCGAAGCCCCTGGACCCGGCCGGGAGCTTGGATTTGCACGCCGCGTAGGCCTTGGCGGATTTCGAGTTGGTGCTCCCGCCCCCGAAGAAGCCGCCCGGGCGGAAGCCACCCTCGTTCGAGCCCGACGGCGGCGTGGACCCCGACGGACGCGGGAACGACCCCGAGGGCCGAGTGCCGTTGAACGTGGGCAGCTTCACCCCATGCTTGGCCAGGCAGCTCTCGAACGCCGCTAAGGCCTTGCGGTAGCTCGACGACGGGGTGCCGGGCGAGGAGGAGCTGTGGGTCGTTGTCGTCGTCGACCCGGCCGCCGCCACCGGGCCAGCGGCGAGGCTGAGGGCGGCCACCACGACGAGCAGGGTGACGAGGGCCGTGGCGAAACGGCGTCTGGACAGGAACCGGTCAAAGGCGAGAGGTTTCATGATCGCCGAGTCAACCAGGCCGTACTGTGACGGTACTTTCCTGTTCCTGTCCGTTTCCTGTCGGAAGCATAAGTTCTTCCAACTCCGGCGCCGGCTCGGCTGAAGGGTCGGGAGGGCGCGCCGGGCCCCGGGGGAGGTGGACCCAGAAGCGGGCGCCGCCGCCCGGCCGTTCGCCCACCCCGACGCTCCCGCCGTGCCCCTCGACGATGGCGGCCACGATGGCGAGGCCGAGGCCCGCGCCGCCGGTGGCCCGGTTCCGCGAGGTGTCGGTGCGGAAGAAGGGCTCGAAGATCTTCTCGGCCTCCTCCGGCGAGACACCCGGGCCCCGGTCGGCCACCTCGAGCCACACCTCGTCGTCACGACCGTCGACCACCACGTCCACCGGTGCCGCCGGCGGTGAGTGACGGAGGGCGTTGCCGACGAGGTTGTCCACCACCTGGCGCAGGCGGGCGGCGTCGCCCTCGAGGAGGATGGGCCCGCTCGCGGCGAGCGAGATGGGGTGACCCGGCGAGTGGACCCGCGCCGTCTCGACCGAGCGACTGGCCACCGCGGCGAGGTCGACCGGGCCGACGTCGAACGGCCGCTCCTGGTCGAGCCGGGCGAGGAGCAGGAGGTCCTCGACGAGCACGTTCATCCGGTCGGCCTCCTCCCGGATGTGGCGCATGGCCGTGGCCAGGTCGTCCGGCCGCTGCTGGGCCCCGAGCTCGAAGATCTCGGCGTAGCCGCGGATCGAGGTGAGGGGCGTGCGCAGCTCGTGCGAGGCGTCGGCCAGGAACCGGCGGAGTCGGCCCTCCGAGGCCCCCCGGGCCGCGAAGGCCTCCTCGATGTCGCCGAGCATGGCGTTGAGCGCGAGACCGAGCCGGCCCACCTCGGTCCTCGGGTCGGTCTCGTCGACCCGGCGGGCGAGGTCGCCTTCGGCGATGGCCCCCGCCGTCGTCGCCATGTCCTCGAGCGGGCGCAGGCCCCGGCGCACCGTCCACCAGGCGACGACGCCGAGGCCGACGAGGGCGGCCGCCCCCACGAGCAGCTCGACGAGGAGGAGCCGCCCGATGGTCTGGTTCACCTCGGTGAGCGGGATGGCCACGACGACCGTCAGCTGCTGGAAGCCGACCGGTCGGGTGAGCACGCGGTAGGAGACGCTGCCGCCGTGGCTGGCCGCGTTGAAGATGGCCGGGTGGCTGAAGCTGCTCGGCGGCAGGTGAGCCGGCAGGACGGGGAGCGGCGGGACCTTGCCCCCGTAGACGAACGACACCGGCTTGCCGACGAGCGACCCGTCCGCCTCGACGAGCTCGCCCACGGTGCCGGTCGGGAAGAGCTCGGACGACGCCCGGTGGTTGAAGCTCGAGTTGGGGAAGAACCGTCGGGAGAAGGGCTCGCTCGGGGTCCCGGTGACCGTGCCGCCCGGGGGCACCGCCACCAGGTGGTCGTTCACGAGGAGGGCTCGCGACACGGAGAACGAGGCCGTCTCGAGCTGGGGGTCGAGCCGGGAGAGGAGGAAGGCCCGGATCGAGGTGTAGGTGACGACCCCCGAGACGACGAGGGCGGTCGCCACGATCCCGATGAGGAGCAGCGTGAGGCGCGAGCGGAGGGTCACGCCCCGTCCAAGCTCCGCGGGGGCCGTTTCCCGTCGCGGGGGAGGCGCAGCCGGTAACCGACGCCCCGCACGGTGTGGATGAGGCGGGGACCGAGCGCCTCCAGCTTGCGGCGCAACGAGCTGATGAAGATCTCCACGACGTTGTCGTTCCCACTGAAGTCGTACTGCCATACCCGGTCGAGTATCTGGGCCTTGGAGAGGACGCGGTCGCCGTTCACCATCAGGTAGTGGAGCAGCTTGAACTCGGTCGGGGTCAGCTCGATCGGGTGGCCGGCCCGCGTGACCTCGTGGCGGTCCTCATCGAGGACGAGGTCGCCGAAGCGGAGCTCGGAGCTGTCGTCGTCGAGCTCGTGCACCCGACGCAGGATGGCCCGCGTGCGGACGATGAGCTCCTCCACGCTGAACGGCTTGGTCATGTAGTCGTCCCCGCCCAGCGTGAAGCCGCGGAGCTTGTCCCCGATGTCCCCCCGCGCCGTGAGGAAGATCACCGCCACCGCATGCTTGCCTTCCATCCGCTGGAGCACCTCGAAGCCGTCCAGGTCGGGCAGCATCACGTCGAGCACCACGAGGTGGGGGCAGAAGCGGTCCAGGGCCTCGAGGGCGCCGCCCCCGCTGTGGGCCACCTCCACGTCGAGGCCCTCGTACCTGAGGGCCATCGACACGAGGTCGGTGATGGCCGGCTCGTCGTCGACCACCAGTACACGGGCGTTCCCGGCCACGCTCCACCTCCCGGGCGACCATCCTGGCCCCTCTTGCTGTGGAGAAGCTGTAGGCCGCGGGAAGGTCCCTCCCCGGGATGGGTACATTAAAAGGGGCAGGTACGCTCCCGAAAAGGGGTGCCATGAGGGAAGGGGCGACGTGATCCTGCATCGTGACGGCACTTCCCGCCGCGGCGACCGGGACCCGATCCCCACGACCGTGCCCGAGGTGGCACGCACGCTGCGGGTGGCCCGGGCCCGCCAGGGCCTGCGGATCGAAGACGTGAGCGCACGGACCGGCCTGCCCGTGCTCCAGCTCGAGGCGCTCGAGTCCGGCACCGTCGACCTCCTCCCCGACCACATCCAGATCCTGCAGACCCTCCGCCGCTACGGCGACTACCTCGGCCTGCCGGGCGAGCGCCTCGTGCTCGTGCTGGTCGACCGGTGGCCCGGCCCGGCCGGGCTCCCGCCGCCGCCCGCACCCTCGACCGCGGCGATCGCCGCGGTCGGCTCGGCCACCGCGGCCGTGCCGGCCCCCGCCACCCAGGGGACCGCACCGGCCGGCCCCGGCGAGGGCACCGCGGCCACGCTCCTCGTGGGCGACCCCGGGACCGCGCCGGTCACCGCCCTGTCGGGCAACCCGCCGATCGACACCGGCGTCGTGCCGGCGGTCACCTCGCCACGCGCCACCGACACGCTCGGCGGCGGTCCGCCCGAGGACCCCTTGGCCGGCGTGATCCTGGCGTCGAGCAGCGGTTCGGTGCAGCACCTGACCACGCCGGTGCCACTCCTCATCGCCGACACCGGCGTGACCCCGGCCGTGAAGCCGGCGGGCAAGCGGCGGCGCCGGACCGGTGTGATCCTCCTCCGCGTCCTCGTCGGAATGGTCACGATCCTGGTGCTCCTCGGGGTGGCCGGCCTCGTCGTCAACCACTACCGCCCCCAGTGGCTCCGGACGCTGCACCTCCCCCATGGCCACGTGCCGCCGCCGGTCCACCACGCAGTCAAACCCCCGACCCACAAGACCACACCGGTGGGCCTCTTCTCCCTCGTCAGCACGTCGGCCAACGGGGCCACGTTCCACATCCGTTCGGCCACGTTCACCGTCGAGGTCGCGGCGGTCGGCTCGGCGAGCTGGGTCCAGGCCACCGCGGCCGGGCACGTCAACCCGGTCTTCTCGGCCACGGTCGAGGCCGGGCAGTCCCAGACCTTCACCGCCGACAACCCGTTCACGGTGGAGGTCGGGTCGCGCTCGGCCCACATCTTCGTCTCGGTGAACAAGAAGCTGGTGGGCTTCTACTTCCCCACCGCCGCGCCGTTCACGATGACGTTCACCCCGGTCGGCTGAGGCCGACCGGGGGTCAGCCCGACTCCTCGGTCCCGGCCACCGAAGCCACCGCCGCCACGGCCTGGCCCTCGTCGAGGTTCATCACCCGCACGCCGGTGGCGTCCCGGCCTTGGGAGGCGATCTCCCGGACGGCGGTGCGGATCACCACGCCCCCGGAGCTCACGAGGAGGATCTCCTCGTCGATGCCCACCATGAAGGCCGAGACCACGCGGCCCCGGCGGGCGGTCAGCCGGATGCCCCGCACCCCCTGGCCGCCCCGGGCCTGGCGGTTGAAGCGGTCGAGCTTGGTCCGCTTCCCGTAGCCGGCGTCGGTCACGATGAGGATGTCGGACTCGTCGCCCGCCACGTCGCAGCTGACCACCTCGTCCTCGTCTTTCAGGCGGATCCCCCGCACGCCGGCGGCGTCCCGGCCCATGGGCCGCACGTCCTGCTCCGAGAAGCGGATGGTCATCCCCGAGCTCGTCACGACGAAGAGGTCGTCGTCGCCCGTGGTGGCCACGACCCGGACGAGGGCGTCACCCGGCCGCATGTTGATGGCGATGAAGCCCTCACGGCGGGACTTGTCGTACTCGGAGAAGGCCGTCTTCTTGACCTGCCCCTTGGCCGTGGCGAACACGAGGTAGTGGTCGGCCGGGAAGTCCCGGGTGGGGACGATGGCCCGCACCGTCTCGCCGGTCTCGAGCGGCAGCAGGTTCACGAGCGGCGTCCCCTTGGCCGTGCGGTCCCGCCTCGGGATCTCGTGCCCCCGGAGCCGGTAGACCCGGCCGCGGTCGGAGAACATGAGGAGGAAGGCGTGGGCCGTCGTGTGCACCACGTGGGTGACGAGGTCCTCCTCCTTCAGGCGGGCCCCCTGCACGCCGCGGCCCCCGCGGCCCTGCGTGCGGAAGGCGTCGGCCTGCACGGCCTTGATGTAGCCGGCCGCGGTCATCGTGACCACGATCTCCTCGTCCTCGATCAGGTCCTCCATACCGAGCTCACCCGGGTCGTGGGTGATGATGCTCCGCCGCTCGTCGGCGTACTTGTCCCTGATCTCCCCGAGCTCGCTGGCGATCACCCCCCGCAGCCTCTTCGGGCTCTTCAAGATGGCCTCCAGCTCGGCGATCGTCCGCTGCAGCTCGGCCATCTCCTCCTCGAGCTCGGTCCGTCCCAGCCGGGTCAGCCGGCCGAGGGTCATGTCGAGGATGTGGTTGGCCTGCTCCTCGGAGAACGAGAACGGGTCGACCATGAGGGCGGCCCGGGCGGCCGGCCGGTCGTCCGACGCCCGGATGGCGGCGATCACCGCGTCGAGCATGTCGAGGGCCCGGAGCAGTCCTTCGACGATGTGGGCCCGGGCTCGGGCCTTGCGCAGGCGGAACTCCGAGCGCCGGGTGACGACCTCCTTCTGGTGCTCGACGTAGTGCGTCAGCACCTGGGCCAGGTTGAGCGTCCGGGGCACCCCGTCCACGAGGGCCAGGGTGTTCACCCCGAAGCTCGTCTGGAGCGGGGTCTGCTTGTAGAGCTTGTTCAGCACCACGTTGGCGTTGGCGTCGTGCTTGAGCTGGATCACGAGGCGGGTCTGCTTGGCCGAGCCGAGGTCCCGCACCGCCTTGATCCCGTCCAGCTCGCCCGAGCGCACGTGCTCGGCGATCTTCTGGACGATCACGCTCGTCGACTGCTGGTAGGGCAGCTCGGTCACGACGATGGTCGGGCCCTCACGCTCGGACTCCACCGTGGCGACCGCCCGCATCTTGATCGACCCCCGCCCGGTGCGGTAGGCGTCGAGGATCCCCTGGCGGCCGAGGATCTGCGCCCCGGTCGGGAAGTCCGGGCCCTTCACGAACTCCATCAGCTCGTCCGGCGTGGCGTTGGGGTGCTCGAGCAGATGGACCGTGGCGTCGATCACCTCGCCCAGGTTGTGGGGCGGGATGTTGGTGGCCATGCCGACGGCGATCCCCTGCGAACCGTTCACCAGCAGGTTCGGGAAGCGGGCGGGGAGCACGATCGGCTCCTCGTCCGTGTTCGAGTAGTTCGGGGCGAAGTCGACCGTCTCCTCGTCGATGCCCGCCAGGAGCTCGAGGGCGAGCGGGTCGAGCCGGCACTCCGTGTAGCGCATGGCCGCCGGGCCCTCGTCTGGTCCGGGCCCGCCGAAGCTCCCGTGCCCGTCGATCAGCGGGTGGCGCATGCTGAAGTCCTGGGCCATGCGCACGAGGGCGTCGTAGATGGCGGTGTCCCCGTGCGGGTGGAAGACACCCATGACCTCGCCCACCACCTGCGAGCACTTGACGTGGGGTCGGTCGGGCAGCCGGTTGTGGTCGTACATGGCGTAGAGGATCCGCCGGTGCACGGGCTTCAGGCCGTCGCGGACGTCGGGGAGGGCCCGCGAGACGATGACGGACATGGAGTACTCGAGGAACGAGCGCTCCATCTCCTCTTGGATCTCGATGGGCTCGACGAACCCGATCACGGGGGCGTCGCCGTTGGGCGAGTCCCCGTTCGTCGTCGCTGTCGTCTTCTTGTCGGTCCGCTTGCGCGGTGGCATGGTGGTTGCGGCCTCTCTCAGATGTCCAGGAACCGCACGTCCTTGGCGTTCTGCTGGATGAAGTGGCGACGGAGCTCGACGTCGTCACCCATGAGCACCGAGCACACGTCGTCGGCCAGGGCCGCCTGCTCCACGCTGATCTGGAGGAGCGACCGTTTCGTCGGGTCGATCGTCGTGTCCCGGAGCTCGTCGAAGTTCATCTCGCCGAGGCCCTTCAGCCGGTTGAAGTCGTGCTTGTGCTCGGGGCGCTCGGCCAGGAAAGCCTCCTTGGCCGCGTCGTCCTTCAGGTAGATCTTCTCCTTGCCGATGAGCGTCGAGTACAGCGGCGGCTGGGCCACGTAGACGAAGCCCCCCTCGACGAGCGGCTTCATCTGCCGGAAGAAGAAGGTGAGGAGGAGCGTCCGGATGTGCGAGCCGTCGACGTCGGCGTCGGCCAGCACGATCACCTTGTGGTAGCGGATCTTCGTGACGTCGAAGTCCTCGGCCAGGCCGGCCCCGATCGCCGCGATCAGCGCCTGGATCTCGGCGTTCTTCAGCATCTTGTCGATCCGGGCCCGCTCGACGTTCAGGATCTTGCCGCGGATCGGCAGGATCGCCTGGGTCATGGGGTCGCGGGCGTCCTTGGCCGAGCTGCCGGCCGAGTTGCCCTCCACGATGAAGAGCTCGCTCTCCCGGGGGTCCCGTGAGGAGCAGTCGATCAGCTTGCCCGGGAGGCCGGCGCCGTCGAGCCCGGACTTGTTGCGGGTGAGATCACGGGCCGTGGTGGCGGCCACCCGGGCCTGGGCGGCCACGAGGGACTTCCGCACGACCTGGTTGGCCTCCGTCGGGTTCTCCTCCAACCACTCGGCCAGCTTCTCGTTGGTCGCCCGCTCCACGAGGGAGCGCATCGGCACGTTGCCCAGCTTGGCCTTGGTCTGCCCCTCGAACTGCGGGTCCTTCAGGCGCACGGACACGATGGCCGTCAGGCCCTCACGGATGTCCTCACCCCGGAGGTTCTCGTCCTTTTCCTTCAGCAGGTTCCGGGCGCGGGCGTAGCGGTTCACCACGTTGGTGAGGGCCTTCTTGAAGCCCTCCTCGTGCATGCCGCCATCGGTCGTCGAGATGCCGTTGGCGAAGGAGTGGATGCTCTCGTAGAACCCGGTGTTCCACTGCAGGGCGACGTCGACCTCTTGCTCGTCCTCGCTCTGGGAGAACGAACCGACCTTGCGGAACAGGGACTCCTTCGAGGCGTTCAGGTGCTTCACGTAGTCGACGATGCCGCCGTTGTACTTGAAGGTCTCCTTCTTCTCGTTCCCGGGTCGCTCGTCGGCGAAGCGGATCTCGAGGCCCTTGTTCAAGAAGGCGTAGACCTGGAGGCGCTCGGTCACCGTCTGGGCCCGGAACTCGACCTCTTCGAACACCGACGCGTCCGGCCAGAACGTCACCGTCGTGCCGGTGCGGCCCCGCGGGGCCGGGCCCGAGGCCCGGAGCTTCTTTTTCACCTGGCCGCCGTCGACGAACTCAGCCACGTAGTGCTTGCCGTCCCGGTCGACCTCGAGCACGAGCTTCGTCGACAAGGCGTTCACGACCGAGACGCCCACCCCGTGGAGGCCGCCCGAGACCTTGTAACCCTCGCCCCCGAACTTCCCGCCGGCGTGGAGCATCGTGAGGACCACCTCGGCGGTGGAGCGGTCGGGGAACTGGCGGTGCTTGCCGACCGGGATGCCCCGGCCGTTGTCGACCACCCGGCAGCCACCGTCGGCAAGGAGGGTGACGTCGATCCGGATGGCGTAGCCGGCCATGGCCTCGTCCACCGAGTTGTCCACCACCTCCCAGACGAGGTGGTGGAGGCCGGAGGGGCCGGTCGAACCGATGTACATGCCGGGGCGCAGGCGCACCGGATCCAGACCCTCGAGGACCTCGATCTGGTCCTCGGTGTAGGCGCTCTTCACGGCCAACGTCGGTCTCTCCTTCTCCCGTTCCCGGGCGCGCCGCTCGAAGGCGGCTGGTCTCTGACGCACCCCTCTGGGCTGGGAAAACAGGACGTTCCGCCCAGGCGGTGGCGTCCTTTCAGTCTACCCGATCGGGCCCGCGCGAACGGACGTCCGGCGCCGCCCGCACGACGACTTCGACGCGCGCCGGCGCACGTCCGGTGGCCGCCTGCAGCTTGGCCGTGAGGGTGCCGGTGAGGGTGCGCGCCTCGGTGGCCCACGCGGGGTGATCGGCCGCCAGCACGAGCACGCCGTCCTGTAACCGCAGCGGCCGGACGTGGTCGGCCAGCGCCGGTCCCGCGACCTCGCTCCACCGGGTGAAGACGGCGGCGAGGGCCGCCGCGTCGGTGTGGCCGAAGCGGTCGGCCACGACGTCGAGCCCCTCGCGCACGTGACGGGGGCCGTCGTCGGCTCGTCGACCGGTCACCGGGCCCCCTCGGTGGCGAGGCGCCGCACGTCGACCACCGCGGCCACCGCCATGTCCTCGGGCAGCGGCACGGCCGTCGTGAGGAGGGTCTGGCCGGCCGGCAGCTGGTGGACGAGGGCCCGGCTGCGGGCCGGGTCGAGTTCTGAGAACACGTCGTCGAGGAGGAGGATCGGCGGCCGCCCCTCCCGCTCCGTCACCAGCCGGTGGAGGCCGAGCCGCAGGGCCAGGGCCAGGCAGCGCTGCTCCCCCTGGGAGGCCTCCGAACGGGCCGGGCCCCCGTCGAGGAGGATCTCGAGCTCGTCGCGGTGGGGCCCCACCGTCGAGACGCCCCGTCGCAGGTCGTCGTGGCGGGCCGCCCGGAGGGCCACCCCGAGATGGCCCATCCAGGAGCGCCGGTAGGCGAGGGTCACCTCGGACGGCCGGGGGCCCTCGTGCCCGGCGAGGGCGCCGTAGGCCACGGCGACGGGGTCCCCGAGCGATCCCACGAGGGCCTCCCGAGCGTCGGCGAGGCGGGTCCCGGCGGCGGCGAGACGGTCGTCCCAGACCTCGAGCGTGGTCTCGACGTCGGCGGACAGACGGCCGCCGGACTGGCGCAGGAGCGCACCCCGCTGGCGCAGCACCCGCTCGACCTCCTCGGCCGCGGCCGAGGCGCCGGGCGCCACGAGGTCGAGCGCCTCGTCGAGCAGCTCCCGGCGGCGCCCCGGTGACCCCTGGACGACGCCGAGGTCCTCGGGGGAGAAGACCGTCACCGCCACGGCCTCGGCCAGCTGATGGCGGCTCCGCACGGCCTGCCGGTTGACCTGGGCCCTCGAGCGGCCCTCCAGAGCCAGCTCCGCCTCGACCAGCACCGGCGAGCCGTCGCGGACGAACTCAGCCCGGACGATGGCCCGCTCGGCGCCCCGACGGACCATCGTCTCCCGGGTGGCGCCCCGGAACGAGCGCTGGGTCCCGAGATAGGCCAGGGCCTCGAGCAGGCTGGTCTTCCCCGAGCCGTTGGGTCCGACGACCGCGGTTACCCCCTCGGGGTCGGGCTCCAGCCGGGCCGACGCGAAACACCGGAAGTCGTCCACGGCCACGTACGACAGCGTCACGGCCGGGGCGGTGCCGGCGGTCGGCCTCCGGGGCTCAGGAGACCCGGACCGGCATCAGGAGGTACCGGTAGTCGTTGTGCTCCGCCCCCCGGACGGTGGCCGGCCGGGCCGGATCCGCCGTCTCGATCACCACCTCGTCGTCCCGCACCGCCTCCACCCCGTCGATCAGGTAGGTCGGGTTGAAGGCGATCACGAGGTCCTCGCCGCTGAAGTCCCCGTCGACCGTCTCGCTGGCGTCGCCCACCTCCTGGGAGACCACCGAGAGGTCCACGCCGCCCTGGCGCATCGAGAGCCGGACCGGGGTCGTGTTGTCCCGGACGAGAAGGCGTACCCGACGGAGAGCGGCCAGGAACGACTCCTTCCCGAGGTGCAGCTGGTTCTCGTAGTGCTCGGGGATCAGCTGGCGGTAGTCCGGATAGGTGCCGTCCAGGAGCCGGGTGCTGATCCGGACCGGGCCGAGCGAGAACGTGATCTCGTTCTCGCCGGTCGCCACCCCGACCGTGGGCGGCCCGTCCCCGCCCCCGCTCGACGCGGGGAGCCGCTGGAGCTCCCCGAGCGCCCGGGCGGGCACCAAGATGTCCTTTTCCTCCGTGAGCGCCGTGGTGTCCTCGAGGTCGCGGAGGGCCAGCCGATAGGAGTCGGTGGCCACCAGCCGGACATATCCCCGCTCGCTCGTCATCAGCACCCCGGTGAGCAAGGGCCGGGCGTCGTCGCCCGAGGCCGCCCGGACCACCTGTCGCAACCCTTCGGCCAGGCTCGGCGCCGGAAGCTTGATCGAGGCCTCGTCGGGCAGGTTCACGACGGGGAACTCCACGACGGGGAAGGAGCGCAGCCCGAAGCGTGACTTGCTGGCCCAGATCTCCACCTTCTCGTCGGAACCCTCGACGGTGACCGCCCCGGGCTCGAGAGCCCGCACGATGTCGGCCGCCAGGCGGGCCGGCACCACACACGAACCGTCCTCGAGACCGATCACCTCCTGGCTCACCCGGATCGTGAGATCGAGGTCCGTGCCCGTGACCACGAGGCTGTTCTCCTCACAGACCAGGAGGAGACCCGAGAGCACCGCCGAGGCGCCGCCCCTCGTGCCGACGGCCCGGCCGGCCGTGGTGAGGGTCTCGACGAGCGAGTCGCGTTCGGCGCGGAACTTCATCGGCCCGAACCGGTGGGGAGACAGACAGTTGTCATGAAGGGTGTCTCTTCCTTCGATAGCAGTAGTAGGGGCTGGGGATTGTGGACGACTTCGTGTCGTCCCTCGTGGCGGTGCGAATCGTCATCCACCGGGCGCCGGGGTCGGCGGGGACGATGCAGCGTGCTCGGGCGACCGGCAGCGGGAGGCTGGGGATGACGAGTGATCGAACCACAAGATAGCCGTGGCCTGTCCACAGCCGGATGGACCAGCACGAAGGGAAGGCGCCGTGCTCGTATCGCGTCACGCACCGGACTTGAGCTCGAGCAGGAGTTCGGTCACCTGTTCGTAGATCTGCCGGCGCTCCTTCATCTGGGCGGAGATCTTCTCGACGGCGTGGATGACCGTCGTGTGGTCGCGGCCACCGAAGACCCGGGCGATGGCCGGGTAGCTGTAGTCCGTGAGGTTCCGGACGAGGTACATGGCCACTTGACGGGCCGTGACCAGGGGTCTCGTGCGGCTGGGCCCGCACACGGCCTCGACGGTGAAGCCGTAGCTCTGGGCCGTGGCCTCGATGATCATCTGCGGGGTGACCCGGCGCGGCTCACCGGCCGAGACGATGTCGGCGAGCACCCGCTCGGCCAGGTCGAGCGAGATGCGTTCGTGGTACAGGCTGGCGAAGGCGGTGACCCGGATGAGGGCACCCTCGAGCTCCCGGATGTTGTCCTTCACGTGGGTGGCGATGAAGTCGAGGACGTCGTCGGGGATGTCCTCGTGGTCGGCCTCGGCCTTGGTCCGCAGGATGGCGAGACGGGTCTCGAGGTCCGGGGGGTCGATCTCGGTGATGAGGCCGGACAGGAAGCGGCTGCGCAGGCGGTCCTCCAGGGACTGGATGGACTTGGGGGGCCGGTCCGAGGTGAGGACGATCTGCTTCCCGGCCCCGTGCAGGTCGTTGTAGGTGTGGAAGAACTCCTCCTGGAGCCCCTCTTTGTTCTCCATGAACTGCACGTCGTCGATGAGGAGCACGTCGCACTCCCGGTAGCGCCGCTTGAACGCGATGGTGGCCGACATGCGCAATGCGTCGACGAAGTCGTTCAAGAAAGTCTCGGTGGTGACGTAGAGCACCCGGTCCTTGGTGAAGTTCTCCTGGACGTAGTTCCCGATGGCGTGGAGGAGGTGAGTCTTGCCGAGGCCCGAGGCCCCGTAGATGAAGAGCGGGTTGTAGGAACGACCGGGGATCTCGGCCACCGATTGCGCGGCGGCGTGAGCCAGCCGGTTGGACGAGGCGGCGACGAAGTTGTCGAACGTGAAACGGGGGTCGAGCATGACCGCGCCGTTGTCCCGTCCGGCCACGGTCCCGGGACGCCGGGCCGACCCGTTCTCCCTCGTCACGGGCGTTTCGACCGGGCCAGGTTCGGCCCGGACGGTCGGGCCGAGCTCGAGCACCTGGAGTCGCACCCGGACAGGCTGTCCGGCAACGGTGCCGAGCGTCTGCTCGATGAGGGGGAGGAAACGGGTCTCGACCCGTTCCCGCACCACGCCGTTCATCACCCCGAGCGACATCACCCCACCGGAGAACGCCAGCGGCTCGATGTTGGAGAGCCACATCTGCCAGGTGGCGTCGGAAACCTGCTCCCGCAGCGACGCCGAGCAGCGCGTCCACAGCCCGTTGGTCTCGTCCACCTGCTCCTCCGCACGTCTAGCGAGGTGACCATCCACAACATGGTCCACAGGTGTGGACCATGCCCCTGACTGTGGCCAGTCGAACGTACACCGCGGACCCCGGGCCCGACTAGTGGCAAGCAGGCGGTCTCGCCTAGCATCGGGGCCTACATCGCCGCCCGCTCCCCCGCTGTCGGAAGGGTCGGTGGCGGCCCTCTACGCTGGTCCGGAGAGGCCCGCCCCCCGGGCGGGCCCACCGGCTGCGGAACCGGCAGGGTCCGGCGAAAGGCTGACCGACGTGAAGCGAACCTACCAACCGAACACCCGGAAGCGGGCGAAGACGCACGGCTTCCGCCAGCGCATGTCCACCAGGGGCGGCCGGGCGGTGCTCCGGGCTCGACGGCTGAAGGGCCGCCGCCGCCTGACCGTCTGAGACGGTCCAGCTGGTCGGCCGATGCCCATCGTGGGAAAGATCCGCGAGCGCGCCACCTTCCGGGCGCTTCGTCGCCCGGACGGGCGGTCCGTCCATGGTCCGCTGCGGGTGGCCTACGTCCCGCCCCGGGGACCAGACGCGGCGTTCCCCCAGGTGGCGTACGCCGTCGGCCGCCGCTGCGGCAACGCGGTCGTCCGCAACCGCCTCCGCCGGCGTCTGCGGGCCGCCGTGGCCGAGACGGCCCCGGACCTGGTCCCGGGCGCCTACCTCGTGACCTGCGGGCCCGAAGCGGCCGACCTCGGTTGGCCCGAGCTCGCCGCCGGGCTCCGGGCGGCCCTCCTGGCCGCCGCCTCCCCGCGGATGGCGGTGGCACCGTGAGCCGGCCCGACCTCGGGCCCGGCCAGCGCCTGGGCCTCGGCCTGATCGCCCTCTACCAGGGCCTCCGGGCCGGCCGCCCCTCGCCCTGCCGCTTCTACCCGACCTGCTCGGCCTACGGGGCCGAGGCCATCGAGCGCCACGGGCTCTGGCGGGGCGGCCGGCTGGCTGCCCGCCGGGTGCTTCGCTGCCACCCGTTCGGGCGCCACGGAGTCGACCTGGTGCCGGCCGAGGTCAGGCTGCGGGGGAAGGGGCCGGCGCGGTGATGAACATGCTCCTCGCCGAGAACTCGCTGTTCAAGACGATCGGGGACATCTTCCACCCGATCTTCGTGGCCGTCGCCGACACGCTGGCCTTCATCTACGGGATCATCCCGCAGTACGCGATCGCGATCATCCTGCTCACGATCATCATCATGGCTCTTTTGACCCCGCTCACGGTCAAGAGCACGAAGTCGATGATCGCCATGCAAAGGATGCAACCTGAAATCAAGAGGCTGCAGCAGAAGTACAAGGGCGACCGCGAGCAGTTGAACCAAGAGCTGATGAGGCTCTACAAGGAGGAAGGGATCAATCCAGCGGGCGGCTGCATCCCGCTTTTGATCCAGATGCCCTTCCTGATCATTCTGTACGACACCATCAAGGGGCTCACGAACACGATCACGAAGGGCACCGTGTACCCGGCCGGGACCCCCATGGCCGGCCACAAGTGCATGGAGGCCCTGTGTGCCGTACCCAGGTACATCCCGGTCAATTCGAAGATGTACCACAACCTCGTGGCCACGCCGGGGCAGATGAACGGCTTCCGCCTCGACCTGGCACTGAAGCCGTTCTCCCACCACGCGACGATCTGGGGTTACATCCCCTACTTCGCCCTTGTCATCGTGGCTGTCATCCTGCAGTACGTGCAGATGCGCCAGATGAATGCCAGGAATCCGCAGGCTGCACAAGCCAATCCGCAGATGCAGAACATGCAGAAGATCATGCCGGTAATCTTCGCTTACATTTACTTCTTGGTTCCGGCCGCTGTGGTGCTCTACATGATCACTTCCACGGCCATCCGCATCCTCACCCAGGACATCATGTTCCGGACGGGTGTGGTCCAGCCGGTGGGGGCGCCGCGTTCGGTGCCGGGCCGCGAGAAGGAGAAGCCGGTCTCGGGAGCGACACCGGCACCGGCCCTCGGCCCGGGCAAGACGCCACCGAAGGGCTCGGGCGCTGCCAAGAAGCCACCCGAGGACAAGGCCCCGGAGGACAAGAAGGGCGACGACGGCGAGGGCGCTGCTGGCAGCCAGGGGCCGAAGGCGCAGGACCGCCCCGAGCCCCGCCCCGCCCCTCGCCCCACCGGGCGTTCCTCGGGCAACGGCCGGGGGCGGAGCGCGCCGACCAACGGTAGTACCAATGGTGATACTGCCAAGCCGACCGACCGCAATCGGTCGCGCTCGAAGCGGGAACGAAAGGCTCGTTAGAGCGTGGAGTGGGTCGAGGTCACTGGTCGGACGATCGAGGAGGCGAAAGAGGCGGCGCTGGAGCAGCTCGGCGTGGCCGAGGGCGACGCCGAGGTCGTCGTGGTCGCCGAGCCCCGGACCGGGCTGTTCGGCAGGATGCGCGGGGAGGCCCGGGTGCGGGCCCGGGTGCGTCCCGTCGGCCCCCGCCCCAAGCGGGTCCGCCGGCCCCGGGAGCGCCAGCGCAGTGGCAGCTCCGGACGGAGTTCGAACCGCAACGGCCGCTCCTCGACCCCGAGGGCCTCGTCGGACGGTGCCCCCTCCACCGAGGCGGTCGGGGGAGACCGGAACGACAAAGGCGGCTCGGGGGGCTCCGGCCGCTCGGCCCGCCGCCGGCGTAGCCGGCAGCGTGCCCGGACGGTCCCCGGGGCCGCCACGGCTGCCGGGGTGGCGGAAGGTCGGGCCAGCGAGCATGCTGGTAGCGGCGGTGCCGAGAGGCGCGACGAGGAGGTTGGCATGGCCGAGGGCATGACGCTGCAGGAGCAGGCGGACGTGGCCAAGCAGTTCCTTGAGGGCCTCCTGGTCGAGCTCGATCTCCAGGCCACGGTGACCACACGGGAGATCGACGAGGAGACGGTCGAGATCGCGGCCAACGGTGACGACCTCGGGCTCCTCGTGGGGCCCCGGGGTTCGACGCTGGCCGCCCTCCAGGACCTCACCCGGACGGTGGTGCAGCGGCACTTCCCCTCCCGGACCGACCGGATCCTGATCGACGTGGCCGGCTACCGGGAGCGCCGGGTCGCCGCCCTTCGGCGCTTCAGCACCCAGATCGCTGGCGAGGTCATCGAGTCGGGCGCCGAGCGCGCCCTCGAGCCGATGTCCCCGGCCGACCGAAAGGTGGTCCACGACGCCGTCAACGAGATCGACGGCGTGGGAACCCGGTCCGAGGGCGAAGACCCAGCGCGTTACATCGTCATCGCGCCGAGCGCCTAGCCGCCGCCCCCGCCGGCCGACCCGAGCCGGTGACCGCCTCCGCACAGCTCCTCGAGGTGTTTGAGGAGGCCCGCCGCCTCGGCTACATCGGTCCCGGCGACCTCGATAACCAGATGGTCCACGCCCGGGGTTTCGCCACCGCCTACGCCGCGGTGGAAGCAGGACAGAGGCCCGGGCACGTGCTCGACCTCGGCTCGGGCGGCGGGCTCCCGGGCCTGGTGTTGGCCGAGGAGTGGCCCGGCGCCCGGGTGACCCTGGTCGAGAGCTCCCGACGTCGCTCGGACTTCCTTCGGCGGGCCGTCGACCGAGGCCGGCTCGGGGACCGGGTGACAGTGCTCGAGGGTCGGGCCGAGCAGCTCGGGCGGGACCCGGCCTGGCGCCAGCGGGTCGACCTGGTGGTCGCCCGGTCCTTCGGCTCCCCGGCCGTCACGGCCGAGTGTGGGGCCCCCTTCCTCAGGGCCGGTGGGTGGCTGGTCGTCTCGGAGCCCCCGGCGGAGCAGGACCGCTGGCCGGCCGAGGCACTGGCCCAGCTGGGCCTGAGCGGTCCCGTCTTCGTCCGCCAGGACTTCGCCTTCTGCGCACTCCGCCAGGACGAGCCCTGCCCCGAGCGCTTTCCCCGTCGGGTGGGGGTGCCTGCCAAGCGGCCCCTCTTTTGAGGTTTCACCGGGTCGGCACGACGGTTACCTGGTGAAGCCCAGTCTGTCCCAGGGCCGGGAGCAACCAGCCGGGAGAAGTTTCAACGCTCCTCGGCCTCGGGCGCTGGGCTGGTCGTGTCCGTAGGTAGCGTCTCTCCCGGCCGGTGGATGGGCCTCCCCGGCACGGGGAGATCTCCCAACTGGCGTGGGTAGGCGCTGTACATCCCCGCGAAACGAGCCCAACTGTGAGTGTCGAGCTCGGGCGACATGCGGGCGGCGAGAAGTGGTCCTAGGTCATCTCTCAGGTAGGTACCCCTCGCCATCCACTGGTAGTAGTGCCGGCCGCCGTGGTGGTAAGGGCCGTAGAGCTTCCCACCGGGGAAGGTCGCCTCGATCCACCGGAAGATCAATTCGTGGCGGACGTGCAGCCGGAGAGTGACCTGCGGCCGGCGTCCGTCGCCGCCGAAGTGGCCTTCCCCGATGAGAAGGCCCGTGAGCAGCCCAACTTCGAATTCGGTAGGGATGGCGGGGGCTCCTTGGAGGTGTTTCACCGTAGGGTAACGCCTGGAACATCCACGCTGTGACTTCAGACCAGACCTTGGGGTGTTTCACCGTAAGGTTTCCCGTGAAACGACCGGCCGGGCTGGACCAGGGGTGTTTCACCGTAAGGTTTCCCGTGAAACAGGCGGGCTTCTCTGGATGACGTACCACCGACCTCGGCCGTCAAGAGGCGTCCCCGGTCATTCCGGCGGAAGCCTGCTCCGAAAGCTTGACCTCGCCGGACAGGACGGCCAGGATGTTGCCTTGATGGCGACCTCCCCGGGGCCCCGCTAGATGCGCCTGCGCCGCCGGGACCACAACGACGTGCCAGGGCCCCCGTCAGCTGCCGATCCCGAGACGCCGCCTTCTGCGCTGCTGGCTCCGGCATCTCCTCCGATGGAACTCCCGGACGGGCCACTACCCGTCGCCGAGGCTCCGACCAACCTGGAGGTCCCACCCTCCGCCGAGGCTCCGACCAACCTGGAGGTCCCACCCGTCGCCGAGGCTCCGACCAACCTGGAGGTCCCACCCTCCGCCGGTCGGACGCCGCCTCTCGCCGAGCCGGCTTCACCTGGCGCGCCGGCCCCGGAACCCGCGCCCGCACGCCCGAATGCCCTCCCGGGGGCTGCCGCCCTGCAGGAGGTGGTGGAACCCGCCCCACGGCGGCGGGAGCCGCCCGAGGTCCCGGTACTCGGACCTTTGGAGCCTCGGGCCCTCCCCAGAGTGCTGGCGGTGGCCAACCAGAAGGGCGGCGTGGGCAAGACGACCACGACGGTGAACCTGGGGGCCGCCCTGGCCGAGATGGGCTACCGGGTCCTGGTCGTTGACCTCGACCCCCAGGGGAACGCCACCACCGGGCTCGGCATCGACGCCCGCAACTTCGAGCTGTCGATGTACGACGTCATCATGCGCGACGCCCCCCTCGAGGACTGCATCGAGCCGACCAGTGTCAAGAACCTCTTCGTGGCCCCGGCCACGATCGACCTGGCCGGGATCGAGATCGAGCTCGTGCCGGCCTTCAGCCGGGAGCTCAAGCTGAAGCGGGCCGTCGACACCGTGGTCGACGACTTCGACTTCGTTCTCATCGACTGCCCGCCCTCTCTCGGCCTCATCACGGTCAACGGCCTCGCCGCCGCCCGGGAGGTCCTCGTGCCCATCCAGTGCGAGTACTACGCCCTGGAGGGCCTGGGGCAGCTCCTCCGCAACGTCCACCTCGTGTCGAGCAACCTGAACGAGGGGCTCGAGGTCACGACGATCGTCCTCACCATGTACGACAGCCGCACCCGCCTGGCTGTCGATGTGGCCGGCGAGGTCCGCAAGCACTTCGCCGACCGGGTCTGCGCGACCCTCATCCCCCGCACTGTCCGGCTGTCCGAAGCCCCGTCCTTCGGGCAGCCCATCACCGTGTTCGACCCGAGCTCCCGGGGGGCGGTGGCCTACCGGGAGCTGGCCAAGGAGGTGAGCCATGGCGCGCCGAAGCGGTCTGGGTAGGGGGCTCGGGGCGCTGATCCCCACCGAGGCGGTGGGGGACGTCGGATCGGCCCTCCGTGAGGTACCTATTGCCAGCATCCGCCCGAGCCCGCTCCAGCCCCGGAACCACTTCGACGAGGAGGCCATGTCGGCTCTGGCCGCCTCGATCCGTGAGCTGGGCGTGCTCCAGCCGCCCCTCGTGCGGCCGGTCGAGGGTGAGGACGGGGGCTTCGAGCTCATCGCCGGCGAGCGCCGCTGGCGGGCGGCCCGCCGGGCCGGCCTCCAGACCATCCCGGTCCTGGTCCAGACGGACACCACCGACGCCCACAGCCTGGAACAGGCCCTCGTCGAGAACCTGCACCGCTCCGACCTCAACGCGCTCGAGGAAGCCGGGGCCTACCAGCAGCTGATCGACGAGTTCGGCCTGACCCACGAGCAGCTGGCCACACGGGTCGGGCGTAGCCGGGCCACCGTGACCAACACCCTGCGGCTCCTCCAGCTGCCGACGGGCGTCCAGCGGGCGGTGGCCGACGGCACGATCAGCGCCGGCCACGCCCGGGCCCTCCTCGGCACCCCCGACCGGGCCCTCCAGGAGTCCCTCGTGGCCCGGATCGTGGCCGAGGGGCTGACCGTGCGGGCGGTCGAGGACGAGGTGCGCCAGGCAGTGGCCGGGGAGACCGGGGAGGCCGGGGAGGTCGAGCAGCCCCCGCCGACGGGTGGCACCGCGAGTACTACCACCCGGGGGAAGCCCCGGCGGCTGCCTGAGCCGGGCATCTTGGAGCTGGAGGAGCTGCTCTCGGCCCATCTCGACACCAGGGTGAAGGTGGAGATGCACCACCGCCGGGGCCGGCTGCTCGTGGAGTTCGCCACCCTCGAGGACCTCGAGCGCATCTACCGGGTGATGGTGGCCCGCGACCAGGGCGCCGTGCTGGACGAGCCGTCGGTGGAGGTGCCGGCCGGCTGAGCGCCGACACCGGCAACCCTCGACCAGTCCTTCAACCTCTTCCACAACCTGTGCATGACGTTGTGGATTGTTGCTTTCTCCCTACGGTCGAGGGTTCTGTCGACCGATGGTCACCCTCCGGACAGGATGGTCACGCTCCGGTCACCCGCCAGCGGCGGTGTCGTCCCCGGCCGAGGCCTTGGCCCACTCCTCGAGTGAGGCCACGATGGCCCGGGCCAGGGCCGAGCCCCGCTCGACCACCGCGGCGGCCGGCCCGACCTCGATGATCACGGCCGGCATCCGGGTCTCGCGGAGCACGGGGAGCGACATCCCCCGGCAGCCCAGGTCGGGCAGGTCGAGGGCCTTGGGAACCTCGCGCTGGACGGCCTCGGCCAGTCGGCGCCCCCCGGGCGACTCCGAGCGGTAGCCGGCGTAGTAGGCGCTGGCGCAGCCCTTGGCGTCGGGGTCGAGGCGGACGGCCAGGTAGACGTCGGCCCCCGAGGCGTTGGCCTCGGCCGCCTGGGCCGAGCCGTCGGGGTGGTGGAGGGAGGTCACCTGGGCCCCGGCGAACACGAGGCGGCGGCGGACGGCGGCCACGGTGGCCCCGAGCCCGCCGGCCTCACCGATGGCCAGGTGGCGCCCGCCGAGGGTGGGCGAGGCCCGGCGGAGGCGCTCGTCCTCGCGCACCGTCGAGACGAGCTCGTCGACGGGGTGGCGGGCCTCCACCCGGCGCAGCTCGCGCAGCGTCGCCGCACCGAGGATCCCGTCGGTCGGGAGTCCCGCGTTGCGTTGGAACTCGCCGAGGGCGGCCGAGGTCTGGTCGCCGAAGATGCCGTCGACCCGGCCGGTGTCGAAGCCGAGCGCGCACAGCCGCTGCTGGAGCTCGGCCACGTCGTCGCCGCGGAGCATCGGGTTGCGCCGGTACAAGAAGCGGTCGCCCAGGTGGGCGAAGCCCGCCTCGACGAGCGTGTTCCAGGTCTGGGGGCCGACGACACCGTCGATGCGCAGGCCCCGGCGGTGTTGGAAGGCCTCGACCGCGGCCCGGGTGCCCGGGCCGAAGACACCGGGCGGGTCGGCGTCGCTGTCGAGCGAGAGGGTGCCCAGCCGACGGCGCACGTCGGCGACGGCCTCGCCCTCGTCACCCTCCCTGAGCGGGAGGATGCGGTCGACGTCTACAAGTAGCCGGCGAGCTCCTGGAGCAGCTGGCCCTTGGGCTTGGCCCCGACGATCCGCTTCTCCACCTGCCCGTCCTTGAAGAGGAGCAGCGTCGGGATGCTCATCACGTCGAAGCGCCGGGTCACGTCCAGGTTGTCGTCGATGTTCAGCTTGCCGATCACGAGCTTCCCCGCCTGCTCCTCGGCGATCTCCTCCAACACCGGGGTGATCATCTTGCACGGGCCACACCATTCGGCCCAGAAGTCCACGAGCACGGGGACTTCCGCCGCCTTGACATGCTCGTCAAAGGTAGCGTCGTCCAGGGTCACGATCCTCCCGCTCATCCGAGCCTCCTTCTCCGGCCGGGCGCAACCCGGCACGGGTGAGAACACCGCAGGTGGCGAAGTTCTTCCCCTCCGCACCCGCCATTGTTCCTCGCCGACCTCCCCCGACGGCGTCAGCCCCTCGCCTCGAGCCAGCGCTCGGCGTCGAGGGCGGCCATGCAGCCCGAGCCGGCGGCGGTGACCGCCTGGCGGTAGAGGTGGTCCTGGACGTCGCCGCAGGCGAAGACGCCCTCCACGCTGGTCCGGCTCGAGCCGTCGAAGGTCTGCACGTAGCCGTTGTCCTCCAGCTCGAGCTGGCCCTTCAGGAGGCCGGTGTTGGGCTCGTGACCGATGGCGACGAAGAGCCCGGTCACCGGGAGCGTCGACTCCTCGCCGGTGACCGTGTCGCGGAGCGCCAGACCGGTCACCTTGCTCTCGCCCTGCACCGCGGTCACCACGCTGTTCCAACGGAACTTGATCTTCGGGTTGTTCTTCGCTCGCTCCTGCATGATCTTCGACGCCCGCAGCTGGTCGCGACGGTGGATCACCGTCACCGACTCGCCGAAGCGGGTGAGGAAGATGGCCTCCTCCAGCGCGGAGTCGCCGCCACCCACCACGGCGATGTCGTGGTCGCGGAAGAAGAAGCCGTCGCACGTGGCACAGGTCGAAACGCCGTGGCCGATCAGCCGGGTCTCGTTCGGTACGCCGAGGAGGAGCGAGCGGGCCCCGGTGGCCACGATCAAGGCCTCGGTGGTGTGGGTGGGCTCGTCGCCCGAGGGGTCGCCCACCCAGACGGCGAACGGGTGGACCGAGAGGTCGACTCGCTGGACCTTCTCGGTCACGAGCTCGGCGCCGAAGCGCTCGGCCTGCCGCCGCATCGAGAGCATCAGCTCGGGGCCCATGATCCCGTCGGCGAACCCCGGGTAGTTCTCGACCTCGGTCGTGAGCATGAGCTGACCGCCCGGTTGGTCGCTCGTGGAGGACGGCTCGCCCTCGACCACGAGCGGGGCGAGCTGGGCCCGGGCCGTGTAGACCGCGGCGGTCAGCCCGGCCGGGCCGGACCCGGCGATGAGGACCTGTCGGTGCTCGGGCACGGGGGCTCCGGGCTCAGCCGTCGTCGGCAGCCGGGCGGCCCGAGCGCTTCGTCCAGAAGAAGGCCCCGACGGCCACGAAGATGAAACCGAGCACGAAGTAGGAGGCCCAGACCTTGCCGGGCCAGAGGTAGACGTCGAGGAGCCGGATGAAGCCGACCGACCCCACCACGATCAGCACCACGGCGACGACGGCCAAGAGGAGGCCGAAGACGACGGCCCGGGCCCCGACAAGGACCGGCCGGACGGCCCGGTCCCGGATCGTGTCGACCACCCGGTCGACGGCGTCGGCCGCCCGGACCGGCCAGTCGGCCGTCGGCCCGGAGAGGGAGGGGAAGGCGCGTGGGCTCGCGTCGCGCTGGGTCGGCGCGGTGGTCGCCGGCGTTGCGTCGTCCGCCGGAGGGGCGCCACCCTCGTCGGTCATGGCCGCAGACTACCCGGCGGTCCGCGACCGGCCAGCGGGCAACTGGTAGGCCACGCCGACCGTGCCCGGCCCGGCGTGGGTACCGACGACCGGACCGAGCTTGGCCACGACCATGGGGTGGGTCGCCTCGATGTCGCCGAGCCGCTCGAGGAGGACGTCGAGGTCGTCGGCGTTGCCGTCGGCCACGGCCAGCCGCTCGAGGGGGGCGTCGGCCTTGACCTTGCCGGCCAGGTACTCGAGGGAGCGGCCGCGCGTCCGTTGCTTGGACTCCTCGGCCACCTCGCCGTCGCGCACGCAGATGACGGGCTTGATGGAGAGGAGCGAGCCGAGCATCGCCTTCGCGCCGCCGATGCGCCCACCCCGTTGCAGGTGGTCGAGGGTGGCCACCGCGCCATAGACCCGGGTGCGCCCGATGGCGTCCTCGACCGCCTCCGCCACCTCGTCGAGCGAGGCACCGCCGGCCGCGGCCTCCGCCGCGGTGACGACGAGGAGCCCTTCGCCCATCGTGACGAAGCGGCTGTCGACGACCCGGACCGGTATGCGGTCGGCCACGGCGTCGGCCGCCGCCCGGGCCGCCTGGTAGGTGGCGGACAGGGCGGCCGAGATCGTGACGCAGACGACGCCCTCGGCCCCGGCCGCTGCGGCATCCTCGTAGGCCTCCTGGAAGGCGCCGGGGGAGGGGGCGGCGGTCTCGGGGAGCGCGGCGCTCGACTCGCAGCGCCGCCAGAACTCGTCCGGCGAGAGGTCCCGACGGTCGACGAGCTCCTCTTCGCCGAAACGGATCGTGAGCGGGACGACGCGCACGTCGTACTGCCGCGCCAGGTCCTCGGTCAGGTCCGAGGCGCTGTCGGTCACCACCCGGACGCCGGCCATGGGCTGGCAGTCTGTCATGCGGGGCCGACGGGCGTCCTCCTCGGGCGCCGCTCGACAGGGCGCCGCTCGGCTCGCCCACCGGGCACCGGTCCCCGCGGCGGGTCGCCGCGGCGGCCCGACGACGGCGGGGGCCGCCGTTCGGCCCGGTGCCCGAGGAAGCCGATCGTGGCGGCGAACACGACGACACCGACCACGATCGAGCCGACCACCCGGGCGAGCAGCGCCGGGCCGTGGGTGGCCCCCGAGATGTTGGACACGACCAGCACCACCGCGCCCATGACGAGCGTGGCCACCGCCACCCGCCGGAGCGGCGCCCACACCCGGGGGCTCCCGAGGCGGCCGAGCCAGTGGCGCAGCACGGCCAGGCCGACGAGGGCGGCCACGCTGTAGGCGATCGAGAGGGAGAGGGCGAGGCCCCGGACGCCGAGGGGGTGGACGAGGGCCACGGCGAGGGCCACGTTGAGCCCGTTCTCGACGAGGTAGAGCCAGAAGGCCACCCGGGTGCGCTGCATGGCCTGGAGGACCCGCACCACGTAGAGGAAGGTGCAGAACCCGGGCAGCCCGAGCGAGAAGAGGGCCAGCGCCGAACCGGTGGTCGACGTCGACGCGGCACTGCTCGCCCCGTGCCCGAGGAGGAGGGCCACGGTCGGCTTGGCCAGGAGGAGCATGCCCATCGCCGCGGGGAGGATGATGCCGAGCACCGCCCGCAGACCGCCGGCCAGCCGGCGGCGGAAGGCCCCCTGGTCGCCCGTCGACCACCGCTCGGCCAGGTCGGGGGTGACCGCGCTCATCACCGACACCGCGACGACGGCGTAGGGCATCTGGAAGAACGTGTAGGCGTACGTGTAGGACGACACCGGGGCCCGGCCGCCCGTCGAGACGGCGAGGGCGAGCACCACGAAGAGCGCCACCTGGTTCGAGACGACGAAGCCGAAGGTCCACGCGCCGAGCCGGAAGACCGTGCGCACCGCCTCGTGGAGCGGGTCGAAGCGCCAGCGCAGCCGGAGGCGGGCCCGGCCGAGGCTCGGCAGGAGGAGGAGCGCCTGGACGGCCACGCCGAGGGTGGTGCCGAGGCCGAGCAGCACGAGCTGGTTCGGGTGGAGCTGAGCGCCGACGAGGGACGGCCGCTCCGTCACCGTGTGGAACCAGAGGAGCACGGCGATGCAGACGACGTTGTTGGCGATCGGCACCCACATCGGGGCGATGAAACGACGCTGCGTGTTGAGGAGGGCGGTGGCCAGGCTGATGAGCCCGTAGAAGGCCACCTGGGGGACGAACCAGCGCAGGAGGGTCGTGGCGACGGCCCGCTCGCTCTCGAGGGTGGCCGGCAGGAGGTGGCCATGGCCGAGGACGGTGAGGGCGTCGATGATGGCCGGGGCACAGAACCAGAGGGCCACCGTGGCCGTGACGAGGAGGACGACCGACACCGTGACGACCGAAGAGATGGCCCGCCAGGCCTCGCGCTCGCTGCGCTTGGTCAGCCGGTCGACGAAGACCGGGATGAACGTGGCCGACAGCACCCCGCCGAGCACGATGTCGTAGAGCATGTTGGGGGCGGTGTTGGCCAGGTTGTAGCTGTCGGCCAGGTGGGTGAGGCCGAGGGCGTAGGCGAGGGCGAGGATCCGACCGACGCCGCTCAGCCGGGAAAGGGCGGTGCCGAGGGCCATCCAGGCCGTGGCCCGCCGCATGCTCTCGGTCAGGCCGTAGCCCCCGCCCCCAGGGCCGCCGACGACCCCGCCCTCGCTCCCCGGCGGGGTGGCCGGGTCGGCCGAGGCCCCGACGAGCTCGCTCATCTACCCGCCGCCGTCTCCGCCGCCCGACCGGGCACCGGCGCCGGCCGAGACGGGGGAGGGGGGCGCTCCGCCGTCGGCCCCCGTCGGGCGGGCCCGGGCGGCGTGGCGGGCCCGCCGGCCCTTCCGCCAGGTACGGGCCCACCAGGCCAGCAGGACCACCGCGGCCACGAGCGTGAGGACGATGCCCACGAGCGACGTGGCCGTCGACCGCACGGTGAGCGAGCCGTGGGCGATCACGAGGCCGCCCCGCGGCGCGCTGAACGTGACGTCGAGGGGGAGGTCGCCCGAGGTCCGCGCCGTGACCTGGACCCGCACCGAGTTGGAGGCGTGGTCGGCGGTGAAGGCGAACGACGAATGGCCGCTCGAGCCGGCGAACTGGAGCTTGTCGCTCACGAGCGTGAGGGTGCCCTGCACGTCGTAGGGGGCGCTTGAGAGGATCGTGACCGGGATCTCGCCGGTCCTCGAGGTGAGCGTGATCGTCCGCTCGGTGGCCAGCTGGAGGAGGGACAGCTGCGCCTCGAGGGACCGCTCGAAGGCGGCCACCCCCGCCGACTGACCGGTCGGGGAGCGCTCGCTCGACTCCGACGCGAGCAGCAGGTTGTCGAACTGGCTCAGGAGCACCGGCGCCCCGACCACGGCCGAGTCGAACGACGACAGGCGCAGCCGGGCGGTGACGATGGCCTGCCGCAGCGGGACCGGCAGCACCGGCCCGGTGCCCCCCGACGAGAGACGCCGGGTGCTCGGGGCGCCGTTGGTCCCGGTGGGCACCGAGGAGAAGAAGGTGTCGAGGGTGACCGGGGTGACGACCGGGTTGCCCCCGAGGCCGGCCAGGAGGGCCCGCACGAAGGCGGGGCCGGCCGTCCAACCGGCCGGGGGCGCGGCGACCACCCCGCGCCCGCTTTCGCCGGGGTCCTCGAAGAAGACGAAGGCCAGGTCGGCCAGCAGCTGGTTGGCCGCCAGCACCGGGTCGCCGGGGTGGGCGGCGAACTGGTTCGTGAGCTCGGTGTCGGCGGCCGCCGCGGTGACGTCCGCCCCTCGGCCGAAGGAGAGCTGGAAGGTCTGGGTCCAGGTGTTCGTGCCGCTGGCAGCCAGCCGGCCCTCGGGCACGACCACCTGGGTGGCGCCGACGAGGGGAAGGCCCCGGGCGAGCCCCGTGCCCACGCCGCCGTCGACCACCCACGTCCCCCGCGCCGGCGGGAGGACTCCCGACAGCACGGCCGAGCCCTTGCCCACCTGGGCCTTCACCTCGCCCCCGAGGCCCGAGCCGGCCAGGGCGTTGAGGTCGATCGGCACGTAGGAGGGCGCCGGGAACTGCCGCAGCCCGGCCGGCTGGTCGAGCGGGCCCAGCTCGTCGAGCGCCGCCCGGGCCGCCGGGGAACGGTCGGCCGCCAGGGCCTGGAGGGTGGCCGGCACCACGTCGAGCGTCACGGGGACGGGCGCGGCGCGGAGCACCTGGGCCAGCCCGCGGAGCCGCGAGACGGTGGAGGACGGGAGGGGCCAGAAGCTCTCGCTCGGGTCGGTTCGCCCGGTGAGCCGCACCGGCGCCCCGAACGGGAGGACCACCGCCACGTGCAACGGGTCGGCGGCCGCCCCGCCGGCGAACGTCACGAACGTCGTGAAGCGCCCGAGCTCGCCCCCGGGGCCGACGAGCTCCACGGCGAGCGGGTAGACGCCGGGACAGTCCGCGCTGCAGTCGAGGTGGAGCGCGGGCGCTGCGCCGCCGCCCGGGGCCGTGGTCTCCACTGGCAGGCTCAAGAGCGACCCGCCGTTCGGACCGGGCGACAGTGAGGAGAGCGCGACGGGCGCCAGGCGTTCGAGGACACCGCCCGTCGGGTTGGCGAGGGCCGCCTCGAAGCCGGTCCGGGTGAGCAGCCGGTCGTAGAGGGTGAGCTGGAGCGACTTTCGGGCGGCCGGGACCGACGTGGTCGTGCGCACCTCGAGGTCGAAGCGCGGCGACGCGGTGGTGACGTAGGGCGACTGCGAGAGCAGCTGGAGCGACCCACCGGGCGCGGCGGCCACGTCGGCCCCCGCGGCCGGCAGGCCCACGACCGTGGTGAAGAGAGCGGCGAGCAGCGCGGACGCGAGCGCCGCCGCGATCCGGGCGCACCTCATGGTCACCAGGAAACGCTACCGGGTGCGGGTGCCCTCACCTGGGCGGACTACCGTTGGGCTGGTGCTCGGCAGCACCATCCCCGAACGTTTCGGCCCCCTGGTCCAGGCCACCTCGTCGCTGGCCGAGCGCTTCGAAGCGGCCGGTTACCGGCTCTATCTCGTCGGGGGCTCGGTCCGCGACGCGTTGCTCGAGCTGCCGCTCGAGGGGGCCGACGGACCGCCCGACCTCGATCTCACGACCGAGGCCCGGCCCGACGAGATCGAGCGCCTCGTGGCCGGGTGGGCCGACGCCGTCTGGACCCAGGGGAAGCGGTTCGGGACGATCGGTGCCCGCCGCGGCGGGCACCGCTACGAGATCACCACCCATCGGGCCGAGGTCTACCGGCCGGACTCGCGCAAGCCCGACGTGACGTTCGGCGACGACATCGAGGCCGATCTGTCGCGTCGGGACTTCACGGTGAACGCCATGGCGCTCCAGTTGCCTGAGCTGACGCTCCTCGACCCTTTCGACGGTCGCATCGATCTCGCCGGTCACCGACTGCGCACGCCGCTCGACCCCGACGTGTCCTTCGGCGACGACCCGCTGCGCATGCTCCGGGCGGCCCGCTTCCATGCCGCCTACGGGCTCGAGCCGGACGCCGAGCTCGTCGAGGCCGTCGTGCGCGGGCACGAACGCCTGTCGATCATCTCGGCCGAGCGCATCCGCGACGAGCTCGACCGCATCGTCGTCCTCCCGCGTCCGTCGGTGGCCCTGTGGTTCGTCGTGCGCACCGGGCTGGCCGACGAGTTCCTGCCCGAGCTCCCGGGGTTGGCCCTCGAGCAGGACCCGATCCACCGGCACAAGGACGTCCTCGCGCACACCCTCGCCGTCGTCGACAAGACCTCGCCCGACCGCCTGCTCCGGTTGGCCGCCCTCTTCCACGACGTTGGCAAGCCGCGGACCCGGGCCTTCGCGCCCGGTGGCGTGACCTTCCACCACCACGAGGTGGTGGGGGCCCGCATGACCAGGCACCGCATGGAGGCCCTCCGCTACTCGAACGACGACGTCGACGTCGTGGTGCGCCTCGTCGAGCTGCACCTGCGCTTCCACACCTACCGCATGGGCTGGACCGACTCGGCGGTGCGGCGCTACGTCCGCGACGCTGGGCCGCTCCTCGATCGGCTGAACGAGCTCACCCGCTCCGACTGCACGACCCGCAACGCGGCCAAGGCCCGGGCCCTCGAGCGGCGCATGGACGAGCTCGAGCGGCGCACCGCCGAGCTGGCCGAGCGGGAGGCGCTCGACGCCATCCGGCCCGACCTCGACGGCCACCAGGTCATGACGCGTCTCGGCGTGCCGCCCGGCCCGGTCGTCGGGGACGCCCTCGAGTTCCTCCTCGAGCTGCGGATGGAGGAAGGTCCCCTCGGCGAGGATGAGGCCGGCCGTCGCCTCGACGCCTGGTGGAAGGAGCGGTCGGGCGCGGCTCCGTGAACCGGCGACCGGCTACTCGTCCGGCCAGGTCGAGTTGGCGCCGTTCGCCGCGAACTCCTCCACGAGGCGCTGGGCCTCGTCGTCGTGGTACTGGACCGGCGGGGACTTCATGAAGTAGGCGGAAGGACCGACGAGTGGCCCGCCGATGCCCCAGTCGAGGGCCAGCTTGGCGCAGCGCACCGCGTCGATGATGACGCCGGCCGAGTTCGGTGAGTCCCACACCTCGAGCTTGAGCTCCAGGTTGAGGGGTACGTCCCCGAAGTTGCGGCCTTCCATCCGGATGTAGGCCCACTTGCGGTCGGCCAGCCACGGCACGTGGTCCGAGGGGCCGATGTGGATGTCGTCGTCGGGGAGCGGGGTGTGCTCGATCTGGCTCGTCACGGCCTGGGTCTTCGAGACCTTCTTCGACTCGAGGCGCTCGCGCTCCAACATGTTGCGGAAGTCCATGTTGCCGCCCACGTTGAGCTGGTAGGTGTGGTCGAGGGCGAGGCCCCGGTCCTCGAAGAGCCGGGTGAGCACCCGGTGGACGATGGTCGAGCCCACCTGGCTCTTGATGTCGTCGCCGATGATGGGGACGCCGGCCTCGGCGAAGCGCCTGGCCCAGGCGGGGTCCGAGGCGATGAAGACCGGGATGGCGTTCACGAAGGCCACCCCGGCGTCGAGGGCGGCCTCGGCGTAGTAGCGCTGAGCCTCCTCGGAGCCGACGGGCAGGTAGGCCACGAGCACGTGCGCCCGGGCGTCCCGCAGCGCCTCGGCCACGTCGACCGGGGCGGCCGGCGACTCCTCGATCGTCTCCCGGTAGTAACGGCCGAGGCCGTCGAGCGTGGGGCCGCGCTGGACGGTCACCCCGAGCTCGCCCACCTCGGCAAAGCGGATCGTGTTGTTCTGCCCGGCGAAGATGGCCTTGCCGAGGTCGGTGCCCACCTTGGCCGCGTCGACGTCGAAGGCGGCCACCGCCTCGAGGTCGCCCACGTGGCAGCCGCCGAGGACCACGTGCATCAGGCCGGGGACGATCTCGTCCGGTGGGGCGTCCCGGTAGAACGAGACCCCCTGCATGAGGGAGCTCGCGCAGTTGCCGACGCCGGCGATGGCCACGCGCACCTTCTTCATCGGACTTTCTCCTTCCGGCCCCGGCGGGCGGGGCGCTGTTCGCTCGGGGCGCCACCGCCGGCGGCCGACGTGGCCACCGCGGCAACGGACGAACCCTCGGGGTCTGCCGGGCCGGCTCCCTGGGCCGGTCCGCTCGCGGCCCGCTCGGCTTCGATGAGCCGGTCGAGCCAGGCGATGTCGCGCGCCACCCCTTCGGCCGTGTGCTCGACGACCGAGCGGGCGTAGACGTCCAGCTGGGTCTCGCCGCTCGTCGTCTCGACCTCGGCGAGCCGCTGGACGAGCTGGGCCCGCCGGCGCTCGAGGAGGGCGAGGCGGGCACCCGGCGCCAGGTGGCGGGCGAAGGCCAGGCGCAGCCCGAAGCTCCGGGCGTCGTCGGCCCCGCCCCCGCCGGCGAGGAGCTCGGCGAAGAGCTGCCGCCCCGAGGGGGTGATGCGGTACACCTTGCGGGACTTGCGAGCCCGTCCGCCGGCGTGGCGCCGGGCCCGCAGCACCGCCCACTCGCCCGAGAGCGACCCGGTCGGGGGCGGTGGGGCCGGAGCCGGTCCGGCGCCCGCGGGGGCGTCGACCGCCTCGACCGCGCCGGCCCGCTCGAGCCGGGAGAGGGCGGGGTAGAGCGAGCCGAACGACACGTTGGCCAGGAGGCCGAGGTGGTCGCGCAGCTGTCTGCGGACCTCGTAGCCGTGGAGCTCCTGCTCCTCCAGCAGACCGAGGATCGCCATGTCCAGCACGGGTCATACTATATCGATTCGATATAGCGGCGCCAAGTCAATCGACGGCCGGCCGTGCCCAGGATGGCCGAAAAAAGGACCGCCGGGAGGAGGGTCGCGCCGGGTGGCGACCTATAGCCTGTCCCCCGTGAGCGCAGGCCGGCCCAAGGCGTCGGATACCACCGAGCCCCCGGACGGCCAGGCGCGGGTCGAGTACCGCCTGGCCCGCAACGCCGTGGTGGAGGACGTCCGCCGGGGTCGCCTCACCCGGGTCGACGTCTGTGACGCCCATCCCGAGCTGCTCCGGGCGGCCCGCAACGTGGGCACGGCGACCGGGGAGGACTGCCCGATCTGCGAGGAGGCGGTGACGGTGGCCGTGACCTACGTGTTCGGTGCCCGCCTCCCGCCGGGGGGGCGGTGCCCGGGGAGCGCCCGGGAGCTGAACCAGCTGCGCCGCCGGGACGAGCCGGTCCTGTGTTACGACGTCGAGGTGTGCCCGGGCTGCGGCTGGCACCACCTGACCCGGAAGTACCCGGCCGGTGGTCGGAGCGCCCGGGCGACAGGGCGCCGGTGAGCACCAAGCCGGTGGCGGTTCCGTCCGTCCGGGAGCGCAAGCGTCACCGGGGCGGCGAGCCGCTCGTCATGGTTACGGCCTACGACGCGCCGTCGGCCCGCATCGTCGACGAGGCGGGCGTCGACATCATCCTCGTGGGCGACTCGGTGGCCAACAACGTGCTCGGCTACGAGGACACCCTCCACGTCACGATGGACGACATGGCCCGGCACGTGGCCGCGGTGGCCCGGGCCAAGCCCCGCGCCCTCGTGCTCGGCGACCTGCCGTGGATGAGCTACCACCTGAGCGTCGACGAGGCGGTGCGCAACGCGGCCACGCTCGTCCGGGCCGGGGCCGGGGCGGTCAAGCTCGAAGGGGGGCGGGCCCGCCTCCCGGTGGTGGAGGCCATCATCCGGGCGGAGATCCCGGTCATGGGGCACCTCGGGCTCACACCCCAGTCGGTGCTCGCCATGGGCGGCTACCAGGTGCAGGCGCGGAGCGCCGATGCCGCCCAGGCGGTGCTCGACGCGGCCAAAGCCCTCGCCGCCGCCGGTTGCTTCGGCCTCGTGCTCGAGGGGATGCCCGACGTCGTGGCCGCCCGGGTCACCGAATCGGTGGACGTCCCGACCATCGGCATCGGGGCCGGTCCCTCGTGCGACGGGCAGGTGCTCGTCTTCCACGACCTGCTCGGGCTGTCTTCGGGCCACCGGCCCAAGTTCGTGCGCCAGTACGCCGACCTGCACCAGGCCGCGGTGGCCGCGGTGGGCGCCTTCGCCGCCGACGTGCGGCACGGGGACTTCCCGGCCGACGGCGAGAGCTACCACGCGTCCCGCGAGCTGGAGCAGGCCCTCGACGCAGTGTCCGAAACCTAGGGCTCGGCGTCAGCCCGGCCCAGCGGGCCCGAATTCGGTCCAGGCTCCAGGGCGTGTGGCGACCAACGCAGGCGCACGACCGGCCCCTCGGGGATCCGGACCCGGTCGGTCGCGTCTCCCCACCGACCCCGGCCCAGCACGATGAGATAGCAGCGGAGTCGGTGGAAGCCGGGCCCCAGGGGGAACAGGCTCCAGCCCCACTCGAGGCGGCTGGGAGGCTGCGAGTCAACCGCCCACCTCGGCCTGGAGATGGTGGCGATGGCGTTGAGCGGCAAAGAGGGCACGTGGAGCTCCAGGCCGGTCACCGATACCCATTTTCAGCAGGGCAATGACGCCCGGGGACGGCGACCGCTGCGGGACCTGTACCATGACTCGCTGGCATTCGGGACGGGCGCTGTCCGTCCCCCCTGCCCCGCGAGGGGCCCGGGCAAGATCGTCCGGTCCGAAGGGAGGTGGCCGCACATGCGGCCGTACGAAGTCATGATCATCTTCGACGTGACGGTCGACCCCCAGGCCATCCAGGCCGTGGTCGACCGGGTGGTCGAAACGATTCGCAACGGCGGCGGCAACCCCGGCGCCATCGACCGCTGGGGCCGGCGGACCTTCGCCTACGAGGTGAACCACCGTCGCGAGGGCTACTACGTCCTGGTGGAGTTCAACGCCGAACCTTCCTTCGTGAGCGAGCTCGACCGCATGCTGAAGCTGGCCGACGAGGTGGTCCGCCACAAGATCGTTCAGGTCCCCCCAGAAGTGGCGGGTCGGCGGCAGGCCGCGGCGGCCGCCGCGTCCACCGAGCAGGCGGCCGGCTGATGCCGACCGGGCAGAGGAGGTAAGCGATGGCGGACAACACGGTGACCCTCGTGGGCAACATCACCCGCGACCCCGAGCTGCGGTTCACCAACACCGGCCAGCCGACGGCCAGCTTCGGCCTGGCGGTCAACCGTCGCTGGCAGAACCGCCAGACCCAGGAGTGGGAGGAGGCGACGAGCTTCTTCGACGTCGTCTGCTGGCGCGACATGGCCGAGAACGTGAGCGAGAGCCTCACCCGTGGCTCGCGGGTGGTGGTCACCGGCCGGCTCGAGCAGCGCAGCTGGGAGACGCCCGACGGCGACCGCCGCTCGAAGGTCGAGGTGGTGGCGGACGAGATCGGGCCGTCGCTGCGCTGGGCCACCGTCCAGATCACGAAGAACGACCGACGCGGCCCGAGCGACGGCGGCCGGGGCGGCGGCCGAGGCGGTGGCGGCGGCGGTGGCGGCGGCTCGAGCGCTCCTCCGCCGCGGACCGAAGAGCCGGGCACGGGCTACGGCTTCGACGAGGAGCCTTTCTGACATGGCACGCAGCAATTACCGGGGCGGGACCCGACGGGCCCCGAAGGACCTCAACCGGCGGATCAAAAAGAAGCCCTGCGCCCTCTGCCGCGACCACGTGGCGTGGGTCGACTACAAGGACGTCTCGCTCCTCCGCAAGTACATGAGCGACCGGGGCAAGATCCGTTCGCGCCGGGTCACGGGCAACTGCGCCCAGCACCAGCGGGACATCGCGGTGGCGATCAAGACCGCCCGCGAGCTGGTCCTCCTGCCCTACACCCAGCGCACGGTGACCGAGCGGCCCGGCGGGCGCGGGCGGGGACGCGACGGCCGTGACGGACGCGACGGACGCGACGGGCGTGACGGGCGCGAGGGGCGTGACGGGCGTGACCGGGGCCCGGCCCCGGAGCGCGGGGCGCCGGCGGCCGAGGCGGCCGGCGACGAGGTGACGCCCGCCGACGGGGAACTCGCCGGTGAGGCGACCGACGAGACCGCCCTCGAGGCTGGTGACGCGGTGGTCGAGGCCGCCGACGACGCGGCCGACGAGCCGGAGGGCGAGGAGGCCTGATGCGGGTCGTGCTGCGGGACGACGTGGAGGGCGTGGGCCGGCGCGGCGACATCGTGGAGGTGGCCGGCGGCTTCGCCCGCAACTACCTCCTGCCCCACGGCCAGGCCATCGTGGCCACTGACGGCATCGCGTCCCAGGCCGCGTCGATGCGCCGGGCCCGCGACCTGCGGGTCGCGCAGGACCACGAGGCGGCGGAGGCGAAGGCTCAGGTGCTCGCCGGTGCGACGGTGACGATCACCGCCCGGGCCGGCTCGACCGGCCGACTCTTCGGATCGGTCTCGGCGGCCGAGGTGGTCGAGGCGGTGGCTGCGCAGAAGGGGGTCGAGCTTGATCGCCACGCACTGGTCCTGGAGGAGCCCATCAAAGAGGTCGGGAGCCAGAGCGTGCGGGTGGACCTCCACGACGGGGTGAGCGCGGAGCTCACCGTCGAGGTCGTCGCCGCCGGCTGACCCGGCCGGAAGGCCCCTGTTCAGGGGGCTGATTCGACACCCACACGTCATCCTGTGGCCCCATGACGTCCGGGCCGACCGTTCCCTCGTCGGGCCCCGAGGCGTCCTCCCCAGGACGCCCCGTCCGTCCACCGTGTATCCACAGTCTCGGCCACAACCCCGACCAGGAAGAACGTCAGCGAAATCCCCAGGTTCCACCCCTTCCCAACCCCAGCCCCCCTCAGTCACGGTAGGGGAGCCCATGGTTCAGGCCTTCGAAGAGTCCCGCCCCCGCCCCATCCGGCCCGCCGCCGCGGCCCAGCGCGTCCCGCCGCACAACCTCGAAGCCGAGGAATCCCTGCTCGGGGCCATGCTCCTCTCGAGCGACGCCACTTCGGCGGCCATCGAGACGTGCGACGCCGGTGACTTCTACAAGCCGGCGCACGGCCACATCTTCGACGCCATCCTGTCCCTCTACGGCCGGGGCGAGCCCGTCGACGTGGTGACGGTGACCGACGAGCTGCGCCGGCGTGGGCTGCTCGAGTCCGTGGGGGACCCGAGCTACCTCGTCTCGCTCCAGGCCAACACGCCGTCGATCGCCAACGCCCTCCACTACGCCCGCATCGTCGAGGAGCACGCCCTCCTGCGGCGCCTCGTGGGGGTGGCCGGAGAGATCGCCGACCTCGGCTTCAGCGCGCCCGACGACGTCTCGGCCGCCCTCGACCGCGCCGAGACCCTCGTCTTCGACGTGGCCCAGCGGCGGGTCACCGAGTCGATCCAGCCGCTCCGCGACCTCCTCGGCCCGAGCCTCGACCGCATCGAGCAGCTGGCGGAGGGCAACGACACCGTCACCGGTCTGCGCACCGGGTACCTCGACCTCGACGAGATGCTCGCCGGGCTCCAGCCGGCCAGCCTCACGATCGTGGGCGCCCGTCCGTCGATGGGCAAGACGAGCTTCGCCCTCGGCATGGTGGCCCACGCCGGCGTCGTCGAGCGGCGACCGGTGCTCCTCTTCTCGCTTGAGATGGGCCACATCGAACTGACGCAGCGGCTGCTCTCCTCGGAGGCCCTTGTCGACGCCCACCGGCTGCGCATCGGCCGGCTGCACGAGCCGGACTGGGAGAAGGTCAGCCACGCCATCAGCCGGCTCTCCGACGCGCCGATCTACATCGACGACAACCCGAACCTGACGGTCATGGACATCCGGGCGAGGGCCCGGCGGCTGAAGCAGAGCGAGGGCGAGCTCGGCCTCGTCGTGGTCGACTACCTCCAGCTGATGACCGGCCGCCAACGGGCCGAGAACCGCCAGGTCGAGGTGGCCGAGATCAGCCGGGGCCTGAAGATCCTGGCCCGCGAGCTCGAGGTGCCGGTCGTGGCCCTCTCCCAGCTCTCCCGGGGCCTCGAGGCCCGCCAGGACAAGCGACCGATGTTGTCGGACCTGCGGGAGTCGGGCTCGCTCGAGCAGGACGCCGACGTCGTCATCTTCTTGTACCGAGAGGAGCAGTACGACCCCGAGACGCCGCTCGACCGCCGGGGCATGGCCGAAGTCATCGTGGCCAAGCACCGCAACGGCCGCACCGGCTCCCTCCACCTCGCCTTCCTCAGCCAGTACGCCCGCTTCGACAACATGAAGAACATGTAGGCGCTCCAGGGCGCGGCTGCGTGTCGATCCGGCCGGCGCCCGCTCGTCGTCCTGGCAGCGCCCCGCAAGGGGCCGTCGGGCACGAGAGAAGCCAGCGAAGCTGCTCGCCTACCGCACCGTTCCTCAACGAAGTAGCGAAGAAGACATCGCCAATTCGGGATGGCGCGAACGGTCTTCGCCATCCTGGTCGTCCGGGGATGCCCTCGAGGCCGGTCGGGTCTTGCGCCGCGGGTGCGGCTGCCCTCGGGTCCCTCGGCTCCCGGGCTCCCTCGTGCGCGTCGCGGACAGGCCGGTCGATGCCGGTGCGGCCCACACGGCGGAGTCGGTAGCTCTCTCGGACCCATCCTCTGGTGGGTTCGAGGCACACCCTCCCCGGCGCCGTGCTCGCTGTCCGAGCCCGCGTCTGCCGATGACGAGGGCCGCCGCATGGTGGCCGGTCGCCGTCGGCGAGATCTGCTTGAGGGCGGCGAGCCAGTGCTCGGCACCCCACTGCGAGGTGTAGGCCGGATCGACGGCGACGACGCTCAGCGCCCGGTTAGTCGCCATCTGCACCAGCCGGGCGCGGAATCGGGCGGTGGGGATCCCGGCCACGCACCTTCGGAACCGTCGGCCGGGCCGGCCCCGGGAGGGCCGCCGGCCGGTGTTCTCACGCCCGGCCTCCCGGGCGTCGGCGAAGTCGAGGTCCTCGATGACGATGGCCGAACAGCCCTGGTCGAGCGCGACCTTCAGCACGTCAGAGATCGCCGCCCGCAGGAGCCCGTCGCGCTGCGACGCCGGCAGGCCGTCGAGCTCCAGGGCGATGCTGGAAGGTCGCCCGAGCGGGTTGCCGCAAGGGTCGAGCACGAGGGCGGCCAGATGGCCGGCGTTGAGGTCGACGGCGAGGACGGGGCGTCGACGGAGCTCGGCCAGGTCGAGGATCGCCCCCGGGGACCCAGCTCTCTTCCAGCTGGCGTCGAGGTACCACCGTCGCCTCTTCGGGTCGAAGCAGATGTCGTAACGGATCGCTCCGCTCGCCGCTTGGGCCGCCACCTCCTCGCCCCGGTAGGAGAAGGTCACCGGGCAGCTCAGCCGGTAGCGGTGGTGCGGCCGATTGGCGAGATGGGCGAGGGCGGTGGGTAGGCGCAACTCGAGCCAGGACTCCTCGGGATGGAAGCGGATCGTCTCGTTGCCCCAGGCCTTGTCGGCCTCGCCGTCGGCGGTGAGGAACAGGCGCCTGGCGTCCCACAGCTGACGCCAGGTGTCGTCGTCGAGCCCGGCGTCGTTGAGGTGCTGGCGCACCCGAGCCAGCCGACGGCCGCCCCGGCAGACCGAAACCCGGCCCACCTCGAGGCGTTCTTCGACCCTGACCAGGCGGCGCTCGAGGACCTGGAGCCGGCGACGCTTCTCGAAGTGCTCGGCTGGCGTGGCGAACCCGGCGAGCTGGCCCCGGCGACCGCCCACCGGGACTGCCAGTCGCCGGCGGATCCGACGGCTGCGGGCCCGAAGGCTCCGCTCCTCGGCCACGAGGTTGCGCAGAGCGAGTTGGAAAGTGTCCTCGGAGGTCCTCGTGATGGTTCCCGCCCAGCGCGAGGAGCTCGCCGAAGTGAGGTCGCGCTTTCGGTCCCGCCGCGACGCCGCCCGGCCGGCATGGTCGAGCCGGCCCTGGCCGCACCGGCGGGCGAGGTCGGCGCCGGCCAGAGAGCCGAGGTGCTTGCCGACCGCGACCAGGACGTCTGCGTCAGCGACCGAGACCACCAGCCGCGTGCGCACCCGGGCACCGCAGGGCGGGGCAACGACAAACGGGAGACCGATCGTCCGCATCACAAGGGACCACCGGCCGTCCTCGTCGCCACACCACGCCGGCTAACGGCGCCCATCCTGCGCACATCGGCCCGGGTCCAAGGTCGACCGAGCCGGGGGAGACCTTTGAGGACGATATGGAGGCGCGCTGCCGGGTTCGACGGCAAGGTCTTCTCGGTGCCCGAGCGTCCCTTCATCGTTGCCCGTTCTCGGCGTTGGCTGTGACAACCGAACGTGGCCCCACGTCCCGCTCGGCACAGCGCAGTACCGTCTACTGCCCGGTTGCGTGCCGAAGGCCGGCCAGAGAGTCGTGCGCAGAACGAAATGATCACCTCGACCATGCCTTGGACCAGATCGTCGGTCACCTCGCCTTCGTCGAGCGCCACGAGCCGGCAGCCCGCCGCGGCGAGTGCAGCTTCGACCAACCCTGTGTTCGTACGTCCGAGCCGGTCGCGGTGCGCGACGACCACCGAGCCCCCGGTTCGGGTCGGGGAGCAGTCGGAAGGACACGTCGCCGCGCAGCCTCGCCAAGGGCTGCCCCGTCCTCGCCGTCGGCGGGAGCGTCGAGGTGGGTGAGATCACCAACCTCGACATCATGCGCACGGTGAGTAAGAAGGGCTGCGGTCGTCCGCTCGCCCGGTGGGCGGCTTGGCGCGACGGGTATCAGCCGTAGTAGCGGGCGGCTGGCCAGGCGGCCGGCCAGGTCACCTTCTGGCCGCGGCAGATCCAGATGGGGTCGCCGCGCTCTTCGGTCCAGACACCGCCCGGCGAGGTCACCGTGCCCGCCGGGGTCACCTGCGAGAAGATCGTGAGCAGGTAGGACCGGGGCAGATCGACGGCGATCGTCGTGGCGCCGTCTTTCGCCCCGGCCGGGCCCCACCACCAGTAGGAATTGTGCCCGCTGATGGCGTGGGGCAGCCCGTAGCGGGCGCCGTAGAGGTCGACCGCCCCCGCCGCCCCGTAGTCGCCGGCGAAGACGACCAGGTCGGCCCGTTGGTCGGGCGGGAGCGTCCCCGCCACCCGGGCCACCTGCTGCACGAAGCGTGGCCAGCCGACAGTGGCGCTCAGGTCCTTGTTGATGTTGCCCTCCCACGAGCCCTTCGGGAGGAGGCTCTCGGGGAGGACCGGGAGCGTGAGCGGTATCGCCACCAGCGCGCCGGCGACCATGAGGGCGACCCAGCCGCGGAGCCGTCCGGGCGGCTGCTTGTGGGCCAGTCGGTCCTCGGCCCACACCCCGCCCCCGGCGAACAGGGCGAAGTACATACCGGCCAGGTAGTAGGCCTTGGCGCCGCTCAGGGTGAAGAGCACGAGGAGGAAGAGGTAGGCCAGGCCCAGGGGCCGGCCCGGCCCGGAGCGCAGCAGCCGTCGCAGGCCGGCCAGCCAGAAGACGATCAGCACCGGGCCCACGACCAGCGCCTGGGAGGGGATGAAGCCGATCACCGCGCCCAGTCCCCCGTTCTCGTGGTGGAGGCTGCGCAGCATGGCGACGGCCGCCCAGTCGTGTTGGGCGTTCCAGACGATGTTGGGCGCCCACAGGAGGAGGGTGACGCCGGCCCCGGCCGCGGCCCAGGGCGAGAGGAGCAACCGGCCACGGCGGCCCACGAGGAGGCCGAAGACGACCGCGGCGAGGAGGAAGGCCACATTGAGCTTGTTCAAGAGGCCCACTCCGGCCGCGGCCCCGAGCACCAGCCACAGCCGCACGTCGGCGGTTCGGAGCAGGCGGAGCAGGACGAAGGTGATGACGGCCCAGAAGAAGAGGTCGAAGGCGGTCGTCGAGAGCAGGTGAGACGCCGCGAGCACCTGGGGCGAGGTGGCGGCGGCGAGAGCCGCCAGCGACTGGGCCTGCCGTCCACCGCCGAGCTCGCGGGCCATGAGCGCCGTGAGCACCACGGCGGCGGCGCCGGAGAGCGCCGGCAGGAGGCGGAGCCCGACGACCGTCGTGCCGAACACGTGGGTGGCCAACCAGGCCACCGCGGGGACGAACGGGGGCTGATCGACGTAGCCCCAGGCCATGTGGCGGGCGCAGGCCAGGAAGTAGAGCTCGTCCCGGTGGAAGCCGTACCGGGCGGCGACGGCCAGCTCCAGGAAGACGAACGCCGCGGCGATGCCGAGGACCGGCCCCCGGGCGAGCGGCGGGAGCCCGGGCGCCTCGACGTCGACGGGCGTCGTCGGAGCGGCGAGCCCCGTCGTCACGGCGCCGGCTCCAGGAGGCCGGCGCAGACGAACTCGACCACCGTTTCCCTCACCACGTCGTCGTCGAAGAGGAGGGCGTCACGGCCCTCGTGGCGGTGCCAGGCGAACCAGGTGATCGACTCGGTGACGATGCGGGCGGTGAGGAGGGGGTCGGGAGTGGGGCGGAGGTAGCCGCGGGCCGCCCGCATCTCGAGGTACCGGGCCAGCTGGTCGTGGTGGCTCCGCCGGGCCCGGCCGTAGTAGTAGGCCTCGAGGTCGGGCAGGTCGACGGCGGAGCGCTCGATGACCGCGAGCATCGGCCACAGTCGCTCGAGCATGGCGTAGCGCTCGAGGACGATGCCCCGGAGCTCGTCGCCGACGTCGGGCGGGTCCTTCTCCTCGAGGGCCACCCGCATCTTCGGGACCGGCACCTTGCGCATCTCCCGCTCGATGAGGGCCACGGTCTCGCCCGGAGCCGGTGTGGGGAGGGGCAGGGGCGGCAGCTCCTCGGCGAACAGGCCGAACCCGTGGGCGAAGACGAGATGGAAGAGCGCCTCCTTGCTCTCCACGTAGGTGAACACCGAGCCCGCCGACATGCCGGCCTCCCTGGCCACGTCGGCCGTGCGGCTCCCCCGGTAGCCCACCCGGCCGAAGACCTTGGTCGCCGCCTCGGCCAGAGCGCTGAGTCGTTCCCGTGGTGGGGTCCGAGCCATGGTTCCATTATTGACTGACTGACTCAGTCAGTCAATAGCTCACATCATCCGGGGTTCGGACGGACGAAATGTCGATCCCAGGGGCTGGCGTCGTCTGGGATATGACGGCAGAGCGCCGGGAACGACGAAGCATCTGAGGAGGCGACATGACGCAGTACCTGTTGAGCGTGCACATGGTCGAGGGCAGCCCACAGCGGTCGCTCGAGGAGATGCAGAGCGCCTATGAGCGGGTGGACCGTTTCAACGCCGAGCTGCAGGACTCCGGCGCCTGGGTGTTCGCCGGCGGGCTGACGCCACCCGAGCTCGCCTCGGTGGTGAGGGCCAAGGGCGGCAAGGTCCTCCGGACGGACGGCCCCTTCGTCGAGGGCAAAGAGCACATCGGTGGCGTCTGGGTGATCGAGGCGGACGGCCTTGCGTCGGCCCTCGACTGGGCCGGCAAGGCCACCGAGGCCTGCGGCGAACCGGTCGAGGTCCGGTCGTTCCAGGAGCTCCCCGGGGACTGACCCCGCGGGAGTTCCTAGGTCAGGCGGTCAGCCCGGTTCGCTCGTGTAGGCCGACTGGTCGACGGCCACCACCGGGATGACGTCGGGCGGCCGGTCCATCTTGACGCCGAGTTGCTCCAGAATGGGCCCGAGGTGGGCGGCGAAGGCGTCGAAGTCCGCCTGGCTGTCCCAGGTGTCGTAGACCATCAGCCGGTCGGGCTCGCCGAAGCACGAATGGTGGATCCGCCCCGTCTCCGGGGCGCCCGAGGCGACCAGGGCTTCGTGGGCCTTCTGGTAGAGCTCGAGGGTCAGGTTCTCCGGGTTGACGTACACGGCGATCATGGCTTCTCCCGTCGGTTGCCGGACGTGCAGTCTGGCCGGGCCGGCCGGCCCACTGCTCGGAGTATGCGCCTAGTGGACGTCGACCCGGTCGGTGCCCCCGGTGACGCCGTCGGTCGAGATCTGCTCGGTCCAGCGGGTCCCGTCCCAGAAGCGCCAGGCGTGGCGCCCGCTCGGGTCGGGGAACCAAGCCGGAGGACTCGTCATCCAAACGGGCATGGTGGTCGGCAGCCGCGTCGTGTCCCGGGCCACGAGGACGGCACCGACACCGACTACCGGCGCAATGAAGCCGATCGCCCCCCAGACGCGTGGCGGCAGCTGCCAAGGTGTGTAGCCATGCTCCAACAGGTTGTTCTCGGCCAACTGATGCGTCACGAGCGCACTGAGTACGGCGAGGAGCGAAAGGGAGAGCGCGACCAAGAGGACCGACACGACTCGAGCGTACCGAGCGCGAACCCCTGCTCTGGGTGATGGTCAGGCGCGGCGCGCACCTCGTCGCGACCTTCAGTCGTCGTCGCCTTGGTCGTCGGCCGTACCGCTCCGGCGGTTGAGCCAGTCGCTCAACTGCTGACCGAGGCGCTGCACGTCGTCAGCGGTCCGCCCCAAGAACCGCTGGAACCGCTCGCGGTAGTGGATGACCGCCGCGTTGAATTCGGCAGACGGCGGAGGCTCGTGGCCGCGTCGGGGGTACTCGCCGGACTTGATGCGGTCGAAGTCGCCACTCTGGACCCAGCTGATGAGCTCGCGGACCCGTCGCACCGCGAAGGGGTGCGTCATGCTGAGCTCTATGCGGAACCGGGCCTGACGGGAGAAGATGTCCTCCTCGTCCTGGTACTCGGTGCACTGACGCATGAACGCTTCGAAGCTCATGCCCTCGAGAGCCCCGCCGGCCAACCGCATCAGCATCCGGCATGGTTCGAGAGGATCGCCCATGACGAGAGCGCTCGCCCGGTCGGCCGAAAGCTCGGCGGCGCGGCGCCATTCGAGCAGAGCGAGGATCATCGCTCGTACGGGGAGGCCGAGGACGAGGGAGCGGGGCAGCGCGCCTCGCAGGAACTGGATGAGCAGTACGAGCGCCGTCGTGTAGTAGACGTGCTCGGAGAGCACGTGGCTGGCCTCGTGAGCCAGCACCGACTGGATCTCCGCATCGTCGTACGAGCTCACGAGCGACGAGTGAACGAGCACGATCGGCGTGCGGGCGCCGATCGTCATGGCGTTCACCTCGGGCGTGTTGGTCACATAGAGGGGTGGCGTGGTCTCCATATCGAGGCACTCGATACAGCGCTGGTAGAGGTGCCACGTGTCGGGCAGTTGGTCGTTGCCGAGCTTGACGGCGTTCCCCATCAGGACCTGGCGCAGGTGTCGCTCGTAGCCGAGGTCGGTGAGTCGCTTGATGACCTTGTCGAGGAGCGGGACGGAGCGGAGCGCCGAGGTGGCGGCCCGATCGGCGGGGTGTTCGTAGGCTTTGGAGCTGATCTGCTCGTACCGTTGGGTGAGCTCGATGGCCATGGTTTCCCCTCCGCGGCGCCGGTGTCACCGAGCCTACGGGAGGCGGGCCGCCGGGGGCACCCGGCCTCAGATGGCCGTCGGGTGCCTGGGCTCGTAGAGGAGGAGCTCGAGCCCGCCTGGGAGCAGCATCGTCACCGCCACCCCGAAACCCCGGTCCTCGGGCTCGCCCCGGAAGGCCACGCCCTTCTCGGCGAGCTCGGCCATCGTGGCCGGGAGGTCGTCGCAGATGAGGCTGAGCTCGTGGTGGGGGGTCTCGGCCGGGTGGACCCCGAGCTCGCCCGGCGGGAGCCGGAAGATCAGCCAGCCGTCGTGGGCGTCCACGTGGGGCCACCCGAACGCCTCCCGCAGCACCGCCCGGAGCTCGTCCGGGGCGCTCGAGTAGAGGAGGGCGTGGACGCCGGTGACGCCCATGCTCAGTCTTCCGGGCGGGGGCTGTCGTCCCGGTGCAGGTGGGCGGCGACGAAGAGCTTCCCGTCGACGAAGACCGGCTGGAGACGGCCGACGATCGGGACGATCTCGCCCTCGGCCGTCTCGGCCTCGGGGTAGAGGCCCGGGTCCATCTCCCGGTCCCGGGGCTCGACCAGGTAACCCCGCCGGTAGGCCTGGTGGCCCCAGCGCTTCTTCTGCGGCACGAGCATCTCGACGAACTCGCCGGCCATGTCCGCCGTCTCCATCCCGAAGAAGGCCTCGGCCGCCTTGTTGAGGCCGAGCACGAGGCCCTGGAAGTCGACGATGACCACCGGCTCCTCGCCGGCCTCGTACTCCGGCACGGCCGCGAGCACCTGCTCGGGGATCTCGAGGTCGGGCATCTCGTCGGTCGAGCTCACCGGTCAAGGGCTCCTTCTCGGTCAATCGGGGCGTCACCGGCCCCTGTGGTCGCCTCGACGCTATCTGTTGGGTACGGCCCGCCGGCCCGGCCGGTCAGGCGTTGACGCTTCGGCCCGTAGCGTCAAGGCATGGCCCGGAGCGTCTACGACCTCAGCCCGGAGGACCTGGCGGTGCTCCTGGCCGGTGAGCCGCCCTACCGGGTCCGCCAGGTGTGGGAGGGCCTCCACCGCCGCCAGGCGCGGCCGGCCGAGATGTCCGAGCTGCCGGCGGCCCTCCGCGCCAGCCTCGAGGCCGCGGTGCCGCCGCCGCCCGTCGAGGCCGATCGCCGGCAGGCCGACGACGGCGACACGGTCAAGTGGCTGCTCTCCCTGGACGGCGGGGCCCGGGTCGAGACCGTGCTCATGGCCTACCCCGACCGGGTGACCGTCTGCGTGTCGACCCAGGCC